>ENA-OPVY01000002-OPVY01000002.1-human-gut-metagenome-genome-assembly--contig:-NODE-2-length-389650-cov-70.307101_pt1 | contig 389650 bp, 294 predicted proteins | sample MGYA00241503_ERZ501998 | MGnify/ENA primary metagenome ERZ501998 (study PRJEB25962, sample SAMEA2042107) | human gut metagenome | biome: human gut; feature: human-associated habitat; material: faeces... | reverse complement strand
CGACGAAACCTATTACAAAATACTCGTCCCGGAAAAGAACAGCAAGGGAAAAGGAGTCCGCAAGGGATACCTCTGGGTGGTTGTGGGCATAAACACCAGGATGATATACCTGCTCTATGATGACGGCTCCCGCTCTGAAAAAGTTATTCTTAACGAATTAGGCGGTTGCAAAGGTATCATACAAAGCGACGGATACTCACCTTACCGGAAGCTCGAAAGCGATGCTTATCCCCATATCACACGCATTCCGTGCCTGCAACATATAAAACGGAAATTTATAGATTGCGGTGAGGATGAACCGGATGCAAAAAGAATCGTGGAGCTGATAAACACACTTTATCAAAATGAACATAAGCATAAGATCGGGGTTGACGGATGGACGGTAGAACAGAATCTTGTCCATCGGAAAAAGTATGCGCCGGACATACTCGGAGAAATAAAAGATGTGCTTGATGATATAGAAGAACGGGGAGATTTGTTGCCTAAGAGCGAACTGAAGGGAGCTGTCACCTATCTTCGCAATGAGTGGAATGCCGTGGTGGACATCTTTAATTATGGTGACACTTACCTGGACAACAATATAGTTGAACGGATGAACCGCTACATATCCTTATCAAGAAAAAACTCATTGTTCTTCGGCAGCCATAAGGGAGCCGAACGGGGCGCCATACTCTACACGATAGCACTCACTTGTAGGATGAATAAAGTGAATCTGTTTGAGTATCTCACGGATGTCATAAACAGAACTGCCGAATGGCAACCGAATACACCACTGGAAAAATACAGACAACTGCTTCCTGACAGATGGGAAAAGGCTAATGACTAAAAAGGGATCATTAGACTTTTTACTTTTAATATACTATATAGAATCGCGGAGACGCTTACCAACAGAAAGCACAACATTACAACCGTTATAAATGGCGCAAACAAAATGAATTCCACTCCTGTAACTTGAGTGATTCCACCGGTATTTTCTCCCAATCTCTGCCTTTTCATTTAATCGTTTCACTTTAGTGATGAACTTTCATCACTAAGTTAATCAAACTTCATCACTAAAGTGATACAGCTTCTTCACTTTAGTGATAAAACTTGATGAAAAGGCAGAAGAACAAAATACAACAGATAGATTTCACTGACAAGACAAAGAGCTTTCATGCTTTCCCACCTCACTTTCAAAGGAGAAGCCACGGAAAGCATAAAAAACTGACTTTTCCCTCTATCAGATACGAGTTACCCGGATTTATCACTATATTAGCAAAATCTAAACACATTCTTATGAAAGCTTTACTTTTGACAGGACTACTATTCATTCTCATCCTCCCCGGATGCAGAAAAGAGACAAGCATACTTCCGCTATTACAATCTGTAGAGGAACTGATTCCCATGTATGCCGATAGTGCTTCCGTGCTACTGAACAGCATACAAGCCCCCGATGAACTGACTGATAAGGACTTTGCCCACTGGTGTATGCTATGCGGTAAAGTAACGGACGAAGCAGCCACCGGATTACTCCCTATCTACCAATGGCAACGGGCACAACAATGGTTCACCGAACACGGCACGGCAGAAGAACAGGCGCAAATAGACTTGTATCTGGGCCGTGCTTATGTAGAAGATGGGGAGTATGATAAAGCAATGCAAATATATGCCGATGCGCTGCAACTGGCCAAAGAACATCAGGCCTATAATGTGGCAGGGTATATTTGTGCCTATATGGCAGATTTGTATGGTTTTAGAGATATAACCAGTGAATGCTTAAAGAAAAGGGAAGAAGCTTGTGAGTTCTTCAAAAAAGCAGAGAACTACAAAAGCTATGCATACTCTTTAAAAGATTTAGCAGGTGAGTGGGCAATACTTGACTCTTTTGCTTGCACTATACCTTTGCTGCAAAAAGCCGACTCCATTTCTCAACTATTACATAATAAAAATCTGACCGCTGCTATTGCCAATGCTTTTGCTCTTATCTATGAAATGCAAGGGAAATATAATGAAGCGGAAACGGCTTATCTAAAAGCCATTTCCACAAGAAGTGAAGAGAGCTATAAAGATTCCATCGGCCTATTAAAAGTATATATAAAGAATAACAAATTGGGAAAAGCATACGAATTGATTAAAGCTATAACAGTACACAATGACATCGCTTATAGTTTCAACCAAGCCTACTACCTGCTTTATAAGGCAGAAGGAAAATACAAGGAAGCACTCCATTACAAAGAAATCTGTTCCGACATGCTCGATTCACTGACATTAGTTCAAAATGAGACAAAAGTATTGGAAATAGAAAAAAAGTATAACAACGCCAAGATACGGGAAGAGAACGAACTATTAAAGATTACACAGCAAAGGAATACAATCATCATCATTATTGCCATCTCCTTATTCTTACTATCAGTTGCAGGATATATCATTTACCGGCAGAGAAGCAAAGCCAAAATCTATTACCAGCAAACAATTCTAGATAAGATGAAAATAGAGCTCCTTCACTTATCTGCAGAACTAGAAGAAAAAAAGCAGGTTTTGCAAAAAGCATTGGCAGACAAAGAGAATAATGCCCACAAACTACAACAGGAAATAGAAGTAATATCCTATAAATACGACCGGCTGCAAAAGCAAAGTATGGAAACATCCACAGTTGGCAAGAAGCTTATTTCTTTGACTAAAAAAAATAGGCTTGAGGACTCCCAACTCCCTACTGACAAAACATGGCATTCCATAATGACGGAAGTAGACAAGATATATCCCCAATTCTACTCCCTACTAAAAGAGGCATTTCCCAACCTGACAGAATCAGAATATCAATATTGCTATCTCCATATCTTTGGATTTGACGCAAATGATGAAGCCAAATTGCTCGGCATCAATCCAGATTCCATCCGAATGAAGCGTACCAGAATCAAACAGAAACTAGAAAAACAAGTTGATGAAGGGATTTCTTTACGAGATTATCTCATTAAATACCTTGTAAAATAGAAACAGCTCATATTGTATTAACTTTCAGCTGGTTACATTCCTCGCAGTATATTCCACTGTATATAAATATTTTTATAACAAGTTGATAATCAGCAAAATTTGTATATACTATAATTCTCTCTTTTCGCCGTTCATAATCCGATAATATCTAAGTTTGCACAAAAACAAAACGTAATATGATTATGAACAAATTAAAAATGAATTTGGCTTTGATAGCCTTAGCTTTTCCTTTACTATTATGCGCCAAAACGCAACGAATAGAGATGGACATATGGCATCGTAAGCATAGAACCCCAACAGAATTATTTGTCCAGATAGAAGCCTTCTTTGACGACTGCAATAAAGAATTAACCATCGAATTCGCACAGGACTGGGAAGCGGTAACCATCGAGATTAAATCAAAAGAAGGATATGTAGTATATAGAAACCTCTATATACCCCACTCCAATTCTTCTTTATCAACTTCTTTAGAGAATATTCCGGCAGGAATATATGAACTGACAATCACCGATGAAAAGGGAATATTGGCAGGAGAATTTATATACGAAAACTAAAGTCCAATATTATGAAAAAGAAAAAAAGCACTCTACTTATTGTAAGCATGTCCTTTCTCCTTTCAATAGGAACACTTATGTTTAGTTCTTGCGCAGACAAGGACGATCCCTCTCCTATTCTTCCCACACCGGAAGACACTCCTTACATATTAAAACTAAAGTTTTCTGAAAAAGTAGAATTTAAAGAAATACTCAATAAAAACGATATTCAAGACCTAACAGAAACAGAAACTGCATATTTCGGAGAACGAATCCAATGGTCTTACCCCCATGAATTACAATTCGATAGGGACTCCCTTTCCATTGTAAAAACCAATAATATAGTAGAAAAGTATAAACTAAAATGGCAAGATAAAAAATTATTCATATACCAGAAGCCAATAGATAAATGGGAATACTGTGGAGAAAAAGACGAAAATGGAAGAGTAATACTCAATATAGGATTCTATATAATAAAAAACAATAATGACCAACGTACATTTATGGCAATAGGACAAGAGTATAATCTAATCTCTTATTCAGAACTAATGAATCAAGATTTCCTTTCCATTATATGGCTGAAAAGAAAATATACCTTTGAATAAATACGAGTATAAAACCTAAATACAAAGAAATGAAAACTAAAATAATATACACCATCGTATTTTTGATGATTGCTAAACTTGCTTATAGCCAAGAAGAGCAATATAGTGCAGATAAGTTTGTGGCAAAATGCCCCAATGAAATATTCATAGGAGCAATATTGGAAGCCAACAGCATCAATCAAGACACATATAAGTTCCTGAAAATATCAATGAATCCTATAAACATGGGGTACACCATTCCTATAAAGTCACAAACAATCACTCCTTCCTATAATAACATGATGAAAGCTATTCATGAAGCGTTAAAAACAAACGATGTCTTGAAAAGTAACTATTCTTTTTCATTCGTAATTAAAAAGATAAAATCATACCAAGAATTAGCTGTCAATTGGGGACAAAATATTAACCTTCAGCAACTATTAGGCATCACACCCGATTATAAGCCTCAAAAGAATATTATATTGATAGATATAAATCAAAGTTTTTTCAGCATTATAATGGATATGCCGGAATCACTAAGCACTGATCCACAAGTTTTGCAACAATTAGACAAGCTTGCATTTATAAACTCAATACAATTTGGCAGAAAAGTTATACTAGTTATTGAAAGTAATATTGATTATGACAAATTACAAGAAGCTATTGACAATTTACTGAAGTCTAAGGAAGTTAGTCAAAAAGAACTAGCAATATTAGCCAATTCTAATATCAGATTGATGACTATTGGAAACAAAGAAATAAAAGATATCAACCCAGACAATCCTTTTACAAGCATACTTACTTATTTATCTTCAACAGTTACACCCGATGATTTCGGAGGACCTATATCATTTTCCGCCTCTAACATAAAAGATAATTCTGTATTTGTTAACTATTTCAATGTACAATAAATAATCATCATTATGAAAAGCATCCGTTCTATTTTACACATACTTCTAGGCGTAACGCTAATCTGCTCATGCAATGAAGCAACAGAATTAGCCCATATTACCCCTAATGTCAGTCTTATAAAATATAAAGATATTGTTAAAATAGACTCTTTATATACATATCCAGGAGATTCTCTATATCAGAATTGGATAAATCAATATAATAAGAATCTGGAAGACAAAACAAATATGAGCATAGATATTATATCCATGACAAAATATAATAACATTATAAACATTGATTCATCTGAAACATTTATGAAGGATTCTATTACGAATCCTTCATAACAATACACTATCAATCAGCTATCTACACCACAATGACGGATTTGAAGAATTTTCCGTCCTCTTTTAATTAATATACTCTTACAGGTTTAAAGCTCTCCCAGCCTTTTTCCCAATACCGGATGCACCACATCCGATGCAATCTCCGCCAGCGGGTCCATGACAAACCTCCGTTCAGTCATCAGGGGATGAGGGATTTCCAATTCCGGCGTATGCAGTATTAAATCGCCGTACAACAAAATATCTATATCAATCAGGCGGTCACTATAATTACCTCCCGCCGACTTCTTCATCCGGCCTAATTCACGCTCTATCTCCTGTGTTTCCCGCAATATATCCAAGGGAGGAAGCACACTCTCCACGCAACAGGCGGCATTCAGAAAAGAATTTTCAGAAGAAAACCCCCAAGGGGCAGTAACATAAAAAGCGGAAAGGGCAGTAACCTCCCCTATCCGCTCATTTATCTTCCGGACAGCAACATGCAGATTTGATTCTTTATCACCCAGATTGGTTCCAAGTCCCAAATAAACCCTCATACGCTGCTCCAACCGGTATTACTTATCCAAAATCAACATAGCGTCGCCATAAGTACCGAAACGGTAATCTTCCTTCAACGCTGTGTGATAAGCCTCCATCACCAGATCATAACCACCGTAGGCAGCTACCAGCATCAGCAAAGTGGAGAGAGGCAGGTGGAAGTTAGTAACCATGCTGTTGGCTACCGAGAAATCATAAGGAGGGAAAATGAACTTATTGGTCCATCCGTCAAATTCTTTCAGATGACCATCCGTACCTACCGCAGTCTCTATCGTGCGCATCACTGTCGTTCCTACCGCACAAATATTCTTTCCTTCATCCTTGGCATTATTCACAATACGGCACGCATCCGCATTGACATACATCTGCTCCGAATCCATCTTATGCTTGGTAAGGTCCTCCACATCAATCTCGCGGAAATTACCCAGTCCGGCATGCATCGTCACAAAAGCAAAGTCTATACCTTTGATTTCCATACGCTTCATCAACTCGCGGCTGAAATGAAGTCCGGCAGTGGGAGCTGTCACAGCTCCTTCGTTCTTGGCAAAGATAGTCTGGAAACGTTCGGCATCTTCCTCTTCTACCGGACGACGGATGAAACTGGGCAGCGGAGCCTCTCCCAACGCATACAATGCTTTCTTGAACTCGTCGTGAGAGCCGTCATACAGGAAACGCAGGGTACGTCCGCGGGAAGTGGTGTTGTCAATCACTTCGGCCACCATGGAATCATCGTCACCAAAATAAAGCTTGTTACCGATACGGATCTTACGGGCAGGATCTACCAGCACATCCCACAAGCGAAGTTCCTCATTCAGCTCGCGCAACAAAAATACCTCGATACGGGCACCGGTCTTTTCCTTATTTCCATACAAACGCGCAGGGAAAACTTTCGTATCATTAAAGATAAACACATCTTTATCATCAAAATAGTCCAGGATATCCTTGAATACCTTGTGTTCAATCTTACCTGTTGATTTGTGAACAACCATCAGGCGCGACTCATCTCTATACTTAGCCGGATGCAAAGCTATTTTATCCTCCGGCAGTTTAAATTTAAATTGCGACAGTTTCATCTTATCTCTCCTTATTCGTTTATAACTTCTTCAATCTCTTGTTGGTCAAGCCATTCCGGAAAACTTTCCACCGACAAACAGTCTTCCAGTCTCACATCCCCCACCCGGGTACGTATCAGCCCTGTCAAATGAGCACCGCTATTCAAAGCTTCGCCAATATCACGGGCCAATGCACGGATATAAGTGCCCTTGCTGCACACTACCCTGATTTTAATCTCAGGCAGATTACATTCCAGCAACTCTATCTCGTCTATAATCAACGTCTTGGCTTTCAACTCCACATCCTCACCTTTTCGAGCCAAATCGTAAGCGCGTTTACCATCTACCTTACAAGCCGAGAAAACAGGCGGAATCTGTTCTATCCTGCCGATAAAACGCTGCAAGGCTTCCTCTACCAACTCGCGGGTGATATGTTCCGTAGGATAGGTAGCATCTATCTCCTTCTCCAGGTCGAATGAAGGTGTGGTAGCCCCTAACTGCAAGGTGGCAATGTATTCTTTGGTATGATACTGGAACTCTTCGATGCGTTTCGTTGCCTTGCCTGTACAAATAATCATCACCCCGGTAGCCAGCGGGTCTAATGTCCCGGCATGTCCCACTTTTATTTTCTTCACGCCCAGTTTGCGGCAAATATGGTATCTTATCTTGTTCACCACTGCAAATGAGGTCCATTTCAGCGGTTTATCAAAGTATAATACTTCTCCTTCTTTAAAATTCATCCAATTACATCAATGTGCACGCTATCGTAACGGCACCGGCTATGGCACAATAGATAGCAAAATAAATCAACTTACCTTTCTTCACAATATTAATCATCCACTTACAAGCTACACAGCCCGATATGAAAGCTGCCAGAAAACCTACAACCAATGACAATACAGATATATCTGATGTGCCGGCTGCAGCTCCTTTTACAATCTTCATACCATCCAGCAACGCCTCACCCAATATAGGAGGAATCACCATCAGGAAAGAGAACTGAGCCAGTTTCGCCTTGTTGTCTCCCAACAACAAACCGGTAGCAATGGTAGTACCCGAACGGGATAATCCCGGCATCACGGCACAAGCCTGTGCCAGACCTATAATAAACGCATCCTTCATGCTGATGTTCTCTTTCAAACGAGGTTTTGCATAATAAGAGAAAGCAAGAAGCAAAGCTGTCAATAACAGCATACAACCTACAATGAGCAAGCCGGAACCGAAAATTTCTTCCACATAATCTTTAAAAAACACACCCACAATGCCGATAGGAATCATGGATACCAGGATATTGATCACATATTTTGTCTCCGCATTCATCTCAAACTTGAACAAGCCGCGGAATATCCAGCCTATTTCTTTCCATAATATAACCAAAGTACTGAGCACCGTAGCCACATGCACTGCTATGGTAAAAGTCAGATTATCTTCCCCTTGTATGCCAAACAATGCCGAACCGATAGCCAGATGACCACTACTGCTGACCGGCAAATACTCTGTCAATCCTTGGAGCACACCAAGGATCAATGCCTCAAACCATTCCATTCTTTAAATAAAAATTGAGAATTAAAAATTAAAAAAATCAAGAGTTAACCACTTCTGTCTTGTCCTTTGGCTTGCGGACAATACCATAAATCATAAAGATAAAGCCAAAGAAACATACTGCGGGCGCCACTTTGATGCGACGTACACTAAAAATATCCGGCTCAAAATATCCTTCTGTCGAACTAGGTCCTGTCATCAGCAGAAAACCGACAATAATCACTGCCATACCTATGGCAAGCAATATAAAATTAGTTTTATCAAAGGCGAATTTTTGTCTATCCATATCCTTTTATTATTAAATGTAATACAACGCACTAGCTTTCATGCGCAAGTATTTGTTGATTGATATATATGCACACATAAAGGTAATAACCACACCAAACACAAAAACAGAACCCATTACCATAAGCATGGTCATAGGGGTAATAATCTCAATCAATTCGGGTTCATATCTTACCAACGCATAGGCCATTCCTATCAATGCCGCATCTGCCATAGCAGCGGCCAGTATCCCTATCCATATATTCCGCACCAAAAAAGGACGACGGATAAATCCCCAGCTTGCCCCTACCAGTTTCATGGTATGAATCAGAAAACGTTTGGAATAAATGGCCAGACGGATGGTGTTATTAATCAGCGCAAAAGAAATAAGGGTAAGCAGCGCAGCCAGTCCCAATAGCAAAAAACTGATTTTCCGTATATTGCTGTTCACTGCATCCAGTAAATCCTGGGGATAGTTGATTTCCATTACTTTCTTGTTCTGCATAATTTTCTGCTCTATCCAAGAAATGCTGTCCGAATTGGCATAATCGGCATTCAGTTTTATTTCAATAGAAGCTGTAAAAGGATTATATCCCAAGAATTCAGCCGGGTCTGTACCCATCGCTTCGCTCTGCTCTTTCAACGCCTGCTCCTTCGATATATAGGAAGTTTCTTTCACAAAAGGTTCCTCATTCAATTTTTTCTGGAATTTCAAAGCGTCTGCTTCTTTCATATCATCGCTGATGAGTACGGAGAAACTGATGTTCTCGCGTACATACTTGGATAAGTTATTGGCAGACAGCACAAAGAATACCACCATCCCCAACAAGAGCAACACCAGCATTGTACTGATGCTGGAGGTAATGAACTGCATATCGAAAAAGGACCCTGATTTTTTTCCCATAATCACTTCTTTCTGAATACATAAATCATTGAACTACTGCGTTCTTTTTTCGCCAGTGAACTGAACCAGGCCAACAGGCCCGTCCACATTCCCTTCAAAAAGGACAAACGGCTGCCTTTATATCTTTCCGTCAACATGGATACATAAAAAGCATCAAAAGGCATCGGATGCTGTTCCGCTAATTTAAAACCATGCTTGACACCGAATTGTTGCATGACGGAAGGTGTAAAATGCCATAAATGACGGGGCACATCGTATGCCGCCCACCATTCCTTATACTTTTCCGCATCATACGAACTGGGATTAGGCACAGCCACTATCAATACTCCCCTCTCTTTCAACAGCTTGAATAATTTCTCCCACGTTTCATTCAGATGCTCCAGATGCTCCATCACATGCCATAAAGTTATGGCATCAAAAGAATGATCGGCATATCCCGCCAAAGCATCCTCCGTATCTACATCCAATTCAAAATGCTCTTTGGCAAACGAACGCGCCTGCGGACTTTTCTCTATCGCTTTCACCCGCCATCCGCGCTCCTTCATAGCATTACTGAAATATCCGGTACCGGTACCTATGTCTAACAAAGTACCTTTACTCAAACCGGATGTCCGTTTTATCAGCTTGGCTTTGCGTGACAGCATATACTTGCGTACCTCATGGTATACACGGTTCATCAGCCCCTTGCGGGTATCAGTGTGTGAAATATAATCGGGGGTCTCATAATATCGCCCTATCTCGGCTTCCACGGGTGCACCTTGTGTAAAAATAAAGCCACAATCATCGCAGCGAACCAAATTGAATTGTTCACCCGAAGCATAGTGATCCGTACAAGTGATTGCATGTCCCAAATGTTTTCCGCCGCACAACGGACAAGTATTTATTTTGAGTATATCCACTTTTTGCCCTAATTTGCTGCAAAATAACAAATAAATTGAATGAGAAGGACTATCCTTTAAGTACTTTTAAGAGTATAAGTTAATAATTCGTTTTTACTTTTCCTACATTTGTGCAGATAACTTAAAAAGAAACGAAAATGGAAAATAAAAAACTGACCCGTTCCAACAACAGAATGCTAGCCGGAGTATGTGCGGGACTGGCTGATTATTTTGGCTGGGATGTTACGGTAGTGCGCATTATCTATTCATTTGCCACGGTTTTCACAGCCTTTTCGGGCATTATTGTCTATATAATCTTATGGATTGTTATGCCCGAAAAGAAATATCGTGACGGTTACGAAGACCGGATGAATGACAGACTGCATAACCGATAACCGGAGGCATTATGCAATGCCCAGCAGTTCCACCTCAAATATTAATGTAGAGAAAGCAGGAATCGGCCCGCTTGTACGGTTGCCATATCCCATAGTATAAGGAATATAAACCACCCATTTATCTCCTACATGCATACGTTGAAGCGCCAGCTGCCATCCCTCTATGACATCACACAGCCGGAAAGCTTCGGGGCAGTTACGGTCATAGGAATTATCAAACTCTTTTCCGTTTATCAGACTTCCCCGATAATGAACGGTGACAATACTTCGGATTGTAGGTGAAACTGTACCCGTACCTGTCTGCAATACTTTATAAAACATATTACAAGATAAAGGACAAATACCTTCCTGTGTAGAAAGAACTTGCAAATATTGCAAGTTCTTTTCCTTATATTCTTCTTTTCTCCCCATCAGAACACCTCTTCTCCTTTCAATGTGGCCGAACTGGCTTCAGTAATGCGTACATGGACAAAATCACCGATACGATGATTCCCACGATCAAAGACCACCACCTTGTTTTGCTGTGTACGGCCAAAAAGCTGCTCTCTGGAACGCTTGGAAACACCTTCTACCATCACCTCGAAGGTCTTGCCTACATCACGGGCATTACTTTCGGCAGAAAGACGGTTCTGCAATTCAATGATTTCATTCAGCCGGCGTATCTTAACCTCTTCGGGTACATCATCCGGCAGATGCTTGGAAGCATATGTTCCGGGACGTTCGGAATATTTAAACATAAAGGCGGAATCGTACGCACACTCACGCATCAAGGATAGAGATTCCTGATGATCTTCTTCCGTTTCCGAATGATAGCCGGAGAAAATATCAGTACTCAGACCACAATCGGGAATGATACGGCGAATAGCCGCTACCCTTTCCAAATACCACTCACGGGTATATTTGCGGTTCATCAGCTTCAATATGCGCGAACTGCCGCTCTGTACCGGTAAATGAATATGCTTGCATACATTAGGCGTTTCCGCAATGACTTGCAAGGTTTCATCACTCATATCCTTGGGATGTGAAGTGGTAAAACGAACACGCATGTCCGGAACCGCCTCGGCCACTGTGCGGAGCAGCATCGGGAAAGTAATTATTTCACCCTCTTTCTCAAAACGATAAGAATTCACATTCTGTCCCAGCAACGTTACTTCTTTATAACCTTTGTCTGCCAAGTCACGCACCTCATTCAGAATACTTTCCACATCACGGCTGCGCTCACGCCCACGGGTATACGGCACAATACAATAATGACAGAAATTATTGCAACCACGCATAATGGATACAAACCCGGAGATATGATTGCCGCAAATACGGGACGGAATTACCTCACGATAGGTTTCTGTAGTAGAAAGCTCCACATTAATGGCTTTCTCCCCCGCTTCCACCGAAGCGACCAAATCGGGCAAAGTGAGATAGGCATCCGGTCCTACGACAAGATCTACATGATGGTTCTCGATCAAATCATCTTTTACACGTTCTGCCATGCAGCCCAACACACCGACAATCAGATTCCGGCGTTTGTTTTTCTTCATAGAATGGAAAAACTCCAGACGGTTCAGAATCTTTTGTTCTGCATTGTCGCGAATGGAACAGGTATTCATAAATACAGCATCCGCTTCATCCAATGTTTCGCATACATGGTAGCCTGCCATTTGCATAATAGAAGCAATCACTTCACTATCAGCAACATTCATCTGGCATCCGTAAGTTTCAATAAACAATTTCTTGTTTTCGGAATCAGTTGCAGATTTAAAGTCTGCTCCTGTTGTTTCTTTCATATTTTCTCTGTTTTATGGTTTCGTAGGCAAAGATACGGAGTTACCGACAAATTAAACGAATAAAAGAGCCGAAAATTGAATATTATAAGAGATTTATGCATTTAACTGTTAAATAATTATAACCAGTGAACAAAAAAAACCGTTAACGTTACCAACGTATTATTATAATTCGCATATTTGCTTCCGAAAAACATTAGATTTTTTCATAGTTAAGGTTTAGGTTAAAAAAATAGGGGAAGACAACTGTGAAGTTCTCTTCCTTTTTTTATGCCCTTTTATAGAGTTAGTTATGAAATATTTTTCTAACTTTGAGCATTCATTATATAATAAGGAAAGTATGGATATCATTCAGGTTATCATATTTATAATAATCATTGTTGCAGCCATCGTGCAACAAATCTCAAAAACAGGCAAAGAGAAGAAAACACCTTCTCCAAAGAAAGTGCTTGCAGATATATTTCCTGAAATAGAGCAGGAGAACATAGAGGAGGACCTTCCTGTTTCTTCCGTTCAAACAGTCCGCACACCTCAGACTCCCCGCATGCAGCATCAGCCGATGGTCAAGAAACCAACAGATTCACCCCGGAAAGAGAACAAAAGGGAAGACCGGACTCCTATAAGACTGAGTACTAAAGAAGAGGCACGACGTGCTTTTATTTATTCAGAGATTTTTAATCGCAAATATTAATAACAACTATACTAATAAGAATAACACATTGAATATCATGGGATTTAATATTATTTCCGCAGCCGAAGCAGCCAGCTATATCAAGCATGGCTACAACATTGGACTCAGCGGCTTTACTCCGGCAGGAACACCGAAAGCCGTAACACCCGAAGTCGCAAAAATAGCAGAAGAAGAACATGCCAAAGGTAACCCTTTTCAAATTAGTATCTTTACCGGTGCTTCTACAGGAGATGCTACAGACGGCATCTTATCCAGGGTCAAGGCAATCCGTTACCGTGCTCCTTACACAACCAACCCCGATTTCCGCAAAGCCGTAAATAACGGCGAAATAGCATACAACGATATCCATCTGTCACAAATGGCACAGGAGGTACGTTACGGGTTCATGGGTAAAGTAGATGTCGCTATTCTGGAAGCGTGTGAAATCACTCCCGACGGCAAAGTTTATCTGACAGCCGCCGGTGGAATTGCACCGACTATTGCACGTCTGGCAGATAAAGTGATTATCGAATTGAACGCTGCCCACAGTAAAAACGGTATGGGCCTGCACGATGTTTATGAACCGCTTGACCCGCCTTACCGTCGTGAAATTCCTATTTACAAACCCAGCGACCGTATCGGTCTGCCTTATGTACAGGTAGACCCGAAAAAAATCATCGGCGTAGTGGAAGTAAACACCCCTGACCAGGCCCGTTCATTTACCGCACCGGATCCTATCACCGACCAGATTGGACAAAATGTTGCCGACTTCCTGGCAGCTGACATGAAACGGGGTATTATTCCTGCAAGCTTCCTGCCATTACAGAGTGGAGTAGGTAACATTGCTAATGCCGTATTGGGTGCTTTGGGACGAGACAAAACAATTCCCGCCTTCGAAATGTATACGGAAGTATTACAAGACGCAGTGGTGGACCTGATTCGCCAAGGACGTGTAAAATTTGGAAGTACCTGTTCATTGACTGTCACCAACGAATGTCTGCAAGGTATTTATGATGATATCGACTTCTTCCGTGACAAACTGGTCATGCGTCCGTCTGAAATCTCAAACAACCCGGAAATTATCCGTCGTCTTGGTGTTATATCTATCAATACAGCCATCGAAGCAGATATTTACGGTAATGTAAATTCTACTCACATCAGCGGCACCAAAATGATGAATGGTATTGGTGGCTCAGGTGACTTTACCCGCAATGCCTATATTTCCATCTTTACTTGCCCGTCTGTGGCAAAAGAAGGAAAAATCAGTGCCATCGTTCCTATGGTTTCTCACGAAGATCACAGTGAACACGATGTCAATATCCTTATTACTGAACAAGGTGTTGCCGACTTACGCGGCAAGAGCCCGGTAGAACGCGCCAAGGCTATCATCGAAAATTGTGCACATCCGGATTATAAGAACATTCTTTGGGATTATGTAAAAATGTCTTCCAAAGGACAAACTCCTCATTGTATTCCGGCTGCATTGGCTATGCATGATACGCTGGCCAAGAAAGGGGATATGCGCCTGATAGATTGGGCAGAATATAAATAGTCATTATTTGCTGTATCTCATACGTTTCCGGTCGGTACGATGTATCCGGCCGGAAACTTTTTATATCTATCCCACCTTTTTGTATAAAAAACAATATCTTCCACCTTTTTAATCAAAAAATACACGGACTTTTTTCATAATTATTCTATTTTTGCCGTGTAACTAATCATTTTTACCATTTTACTATGAGAAACAAAATTCTATATTTATTTGCTTCCCTTGTGATGCTAAGCGGCTGTAACAATCAACCGGCTTATAAAGACAGCAGTTTATCTCCCGAAGAACGGGCAGAGGATTTATTGCAACAACTTACTCTAGAAGAAAAAGTTGCCTTAATGATGGACAACTCCAAACCTGTCGAAAGATTAGGCATTAAACCTTATAATTGGTGGAACGAAGCCTTGCACGGAGTGGCACGGAGCGGACTGGCCACCGTCTTTCCTCAGCCTATAGGTATGGCGGCCTCTTTTGAGCCCGATGCCATACATACCATCTATACCGCAGTTTCGGATGAAGCCCGGGCCAAAAATGCCGCATACTCGGCGGCGGGAAGCTACGAACGGTATCAAGGCCTGACCATGTGGACACCCACCGTCAATATTTATCGCGATCCCAGATGGGGGAGAGGTATTGAAACGTATGGGGAAGATCCTTATCTGACAAGTGTCATGGGGGTAAATGTGGTGAAAGGATTGCAATGCATGGATGCTAATCAAAAATACGATAAAATACACGCTTGTGCCAAACACTTTGCCGTCCATTCAGGGCCGGAATGGAATCGTCATGAGTTCAATGCGGAAAATATCAAACCGCGTGACTTGCATGAAACTTATCTTGTACCTTTCGAAGCATTAGTAAAAGAAGCAAAAGTAAAGGAGGTAATGTGTGCCTACAACCGTTTGGAAGGCGATCCGTGTTGCGGAAGTGACCGCCTGCTGATGCAAATTCTCCGTCAAGACTGGGGATATGACGGCATTGTACTTTCAGATTGTGGCGCTATTGACGATTTCTATCGGGAAAAAGGACACAAAACACATCCGGATGCTGAATCGGCCTCTGCCGCCGCAGTATTAAGCGGTACGGATCTGGAATGTGGTTCCAGTTATAAAGCATTGGTAGAAAGCGCTAAAAAAGGATTAATCAGTGAAAAGGACATTGATGTATCCGTAAAACGATTATTAAAAGCACGCTTTGAATTGGGGGAAATGGATGATCCTGACAAAGTGGAATGGACTAAAATTCCTTATTCAGTGGTTTGCTCGGCAGAACATGATTCCCTGTCACTAGATATAGCACGCAAATCAATGACGCTGTTACTGAACAAAAATAATATCCTGCCACTGAAACGCGGTGGACAAACCATCGCCGTCATGGGACCTAACGCAAATGATTCTGTGATGCAATGGGGTAATTATAACGGTACTCCCAAACATACGATCACCTTATTGGAAGGTATCCGCTCAGCCATGGGAGAGAATGACAAACTGATCTATGAACAAGGTTGCAGCTGGGTGGAGCGCTCATTAATCAGAAGCGTTTTCAGCCAGTGTACTTCTAAAGAAGGTCCAGGATTCTCCGCCCGCTATTGGAACAACAAGGAATATGAAGGAAATGCGGTAGCCACCGCACAACTTACCACACCGTTCCGTCTTTGCACTTCCGGAGCCACCGTATTTGCTCCCGGTGTGAACCTGACCGATTTCTCGGCCGTCTATCAAAGTGTGTTCACCCCCCAGGAAACAGGAGAGGTTATTTTCAACTTCTATAGTTGTGGAGCTACACAATTATTGATAAATGGTGAAGAAGTAAATAAATTCACCAACAAACATGGGGGCAGGGGACAAGCTTACGCCATGCATGCAGAAGCCGGCAAGCCATACGATATAGAAATCCGCTTCCAATACTTTAGTGGAGACGCACAGTTGAATTTCGATCTTGGATTTAAAGAAGAAGTCAACATTAAAAACACGGTAGCAAAAGTGAAAGATGCTGATATAGTTATATTTGCAGGCGGTATATCTCCAAGTTTGGAAGGAGAGGAGATGGGTGTCAATTTACCGGGATTCCGCAAAGGAGACCGTACTGACATCGAGCTTCCGGCTGTTCAGCGTGAATTGATAAAAGCACTCTGTGATGCCGGGAAAAAAGTTATTTTCGTTAATTTTTCCGGATCACCCATTGCCATGGAACCCGAAACCAAATATTGTCAGGCTATTTTACAAGCATGGTATCCGGGACAATCCGGAGGTAAAGCTGCCGCCGAAGTTTTGTTTGGAGATTACAATCCTGCAGGACGACTGCCCGTTACTTTTTACCGGAATATAACGCAATTACCTGATTTTGAAGATTATAATATGACAGGACGTACTTACCGTTATTTTAAAGGTGATCCTCTTTTCCCATTCGGTTATGGTTTGAGTTATACCACTTTTAACTATGGTAACATCAAACTGGAGCAAACGATTAAAGTAGGGGAAACTGCCAAAATTATTGTTCCTGTAACCAATACCGGTAATCGTGACGGGGAAGAAGTAGTACAGGTATATCTGAAAAAACAAGAAGATGCGGAAGGACCGGTTAAAACACTGCGTGCTTTCAAACGTATACAAATTCCTGCAGGAAAAACAGTCAATGTAGAATTAGAGTTAACACCCAAACAATTGGAATGGTGGGACGCGCAGACAAATACCATGCGCACCATAGCCGGAAACTTCGATATAATGGTAGGGGGTAATTCTAAAGATGCCGAATTACAAGTAAAGACGCTGACACTGCAATAATAACTCCGAATAAAATAAATCAAGTCTGCGGCATTTTTGTTTTAAATATAGAATTTGACAAAAATGCCGCACTTGACAAAATAAAAACATCAGAACAACTCAATCTGCTTATCTGCCTTTATTTGTTGCACAAAATAGTTGTCATGACTCACCACCAACAAAGTGCCTTGATAATCCTTCAAAGTTTCGGTCAATATCTCCATACTCAGAATATCAATATTATTAGTAGGTTCATCCACAATAAAAACATCGGGGGCCTGTGCACTCACCATAAGACAACAGAGAGAAAGTTTCATCTTCTCACCTCCACTCAGATAGCTACACTTCTTGTTCCATGTGGAAACAGGAAACAAAAAACGGTTGAGAATCGTTCTCAATTCATTATCATACAATTCACTATTGAATAAGGCAAGTTGTTCCAATACCGACAAATCATTACGAATTATAGAATATTCCTGATCAAGATAAACGTACGTCAGCCCTTCTGCCTGTATCAAAGAACCTTGAGTAGGAGCAAGACTTCCGGTTATCAACCTCAATAAAGTTGTTTTACCACTACCATTACTTCCTTTCAAATGAATACGGTCACCACTTTTGATGGTAAACTCAAGAGGAGAAGACCACAAAGGATTTTCTCCATACGAATAATTCACACTTGAAGCTACGATAAGTATCTTACCGATATGCAAAGAAGATGAATTGAAATTTACTTTCATCGCCTTCATATCAGGTAAAGCTTTATGCAGTTCTACTGTTTCTCCTGCCAAAAAACGGATCTTATCAGCATGAACATCTCCTAAACGGACAGTACTTTTCTCAGCCTGATCCCTGAATGTATGCATTGCCATCTTTCCGACTCCTTTCTTCACATTTTGTTTTTTACCTCGCACATCATGCTTTTGTTGACGCTCCATTACCTCACGTGCCTGCTTTCGGGCTTTTTGTAATTGCTTTTCATTCTCCTTCAACCGGGTTTGCAGAGCTTCTACAGCCAATTTCTTCTGTTCTTTATAGAAATCGTAATTTCCAGCATAATAAGTGACACCTTTTGCAGTAAGCTCATAGGTAGAAGAAAGTAAATTGAGTAATGTCCGGTCATGGCTGACAACCAGTATCCCTGCTGCAGCAGTAGTTATAAAACGGTACAGCCGGATACGGCTTTCGTCATCCAAATGATTGGTAGGCTCATCCATCAAAATAAAAGCAGGAGAGTATATAGTAATTCCTGCTAGAAAAACTTTTGTTTTCTCACCGCCACTCAACAAATGCATGGGATAGGAGAGAGGTACTTCTGCCAACCCCCATTCATTCAAAGCAGCAACCGCTTTCTCTTCTATTTCCCAATCATCCGCCAAAGCCGTAAAATGCTCTATTGAAGCATCGCCCTGTAAAATGGCATGAAGTGCATATAACTTTCTTTCTATTCCCAATGCCCCGGCTACTGTCAAATGATTAAACTGACCAAAATGCTGTGGAATAGAATAGGGAATATCCGGACATATAATTTGTCCTTCAGAAGGTAATAGCTCTTTAGTTATCAATCGCATCAAGGTAGATTTTCCCGAACCGTTGTTTCCGATGAGGGCTACTTTTTGCCCTTTACTGATAGTAAAACTGACATTACTGAAAAGCACATCTTTATCCGGATGCATGTAAGTAATGGACTGTACATGTATACACATACTCTTTCTAAGAATTTTAAATATGAATACTGAAAAGTTCGTAGTTGGAATAAGAAGACAACTATTGCGCCACAAACGAAATTATTTCGCCTGCTGTCCCAACATAAAAACAAATAGTTGTATGGAAATGAATGTTTTAAATTCTCATCGGAATATTTTTAAATTTGCGAGGCAAAGATAGCAGGTTTATGGAACATAAAAAAATATTCCCCAATCTAAATGAATAGATTGAGGAATATCAGAATAAAAAATCTATTTATTCAAATGAAGGCAAAGTCACAGAGAAATGAGGATTCGGAGTATGCTGTGTTCTGATAATCTCTTTCATTTGTTTCACAATATCCGGATGTCCGGCAGCGATATCATGGTCTTCATGAATATCTGTAGCAAGATTGTAAAGGAAAGGAGTCCCTTTTTTCACTACCATCTTCCAGTCTCCCATACGTACACCAATCTGATCGGTTTCATCAAATTCCCAATACAAGAAATCATGTTTCTTCTGTCCTTCCTGCCCTAACAAAGTCGGAGCAAAAGAAATACCATCAAAATAATCCACATCTTTTTTCTTGTTAGTGTACTTCTTTACATAATTCTTCACACCTGCCAAGTCACAAAATGTAGGCATCAGGTCATAGAAAGCTAACTGGTGATCATTAACCGTTCCTTCGGGTACTTTACCCGGCCAACGCACAATGAACGGAATACGAATCCCCCCTTCATAACATTGACGTTTCAATCCACGAAGTTTGCCATCACGACCAAAGAAGGTAGGGTCAGCCCCCCCTTCTTCATGGGGGCCGTTATCACTGGTAAAAATCACAATGGTATTTTCGTCCAGTCCTTTCTCCTTTAATTTGTTCAAAACTTCTCCTACATAATAATCCAAGCGAGTAATCATGCCGGCAAACTGCGCATGGGTGTGTACCGACGGATTATATCTTGATCCTTCCTGTCCACCCCAAGTTTTATCTTCAAAAAACTTCTTTTGATAACCTGTCAGAATAGAATCTTCGGGCTGCGCCAGCTCTGCATGAGGAAGCGTATAAGTAAAAATACCAAAGAAAGGTTGCTTGCCATCCTGTTTATCCAACCATTTCATTGCTTCTTCATGGATCATATCCGCAGAATATTGCGGACGTTTGAAATAGTCCTTACCAAACATAGGATAGTTGATATTCTCATCCATCACTACACGAACCACTGCCGTATCACCAGCCGATTTACTATACCGGTTCAGGAAATTCGGATAATATAAATGAGCCTGAAACTGACAAATATAACCATAATATTCATCAATACCCCGTTTGTCCGGCGTAGACACAGATCCCTCATAGCCCCCTGCCCATTTACCAAACATACCGGTAGTATAACCGTTATCTTTCATTATTTCAGGTATAATCACATGACCGGGATCGTATGGATGTTGCCCCACCACGGCATATTCCTTATTATTTCCATACATCACAACAGGGGCATCGCGCCAGTACTCTTTGTTCCCACGTACTTCACAATGTCCGGAATGTTGTCCGGTCATAAATGACGCACGTGATGGAGCACTCACCGGACTACCGGCATACGCTTGTGTAAAACGCATACCTTCTTTAGCCATATTATCAATATTCGGTGTACTGATGTAGGACTGACCATAACACCCTAAATCACCATAACCCATATCATCACACATAATATAAATGATATTCGGTTTAGGAGTTTTCTGAGCATAAGCGCCTAATAGAGGAAATGCTAATCCACTGGTTAAAAGAAAGAGGTTTCGATTTTTCATATATTCTGTTTTTTACTGAATTTAATAATTACTACTCCTGCTATAAACATCGGCAATTTAGAGAAAATATCCTAGGCTGCAAAGCTATAGAAGAAAAAAATATCATTCACCTACTCTCGATAATAAGGATTCAATTTCACAGGAATAGGAGCATGAGTTTCTTGAATCCACTTCATCAGTTTCTGATAAAGTTCTCCTCGCTTTACAGGATTTGAACCTGATAGATCTTGTGATTCTCCCAGATCATTCTTCAAATTAAACAGTTCCATAGACTTATCTTCATAATGATATATCAATTTCCAATCACCTGAACGAATACTGGAATAAGGTTTTGCACGGAAATCTCTTCCCCCGTTTAAATAAGACTCCAAATAAGCCGGAAAATGCCAGAAAAGATCACGTTCCGTCTCATTATTATTTATAAGCGTAAAAATATCTTTTCCATCTAAGTTAGCAGGAATCTTACCCTGTGCCAAAGTAACAAAAGTTGGATAAAAATCAACTCCTGTTATTGGAACAGATGAACGGATGCCTCCTTCTATTTTACCAGTCCACCTTATAATCAACGGCACACGGCTCCCACCTTCATAAGGCATTCCCTTTCCTCCATTTAACGGATAATTGTCTGTCACTGGTTCCGAACCTCCATTATCTGAATAAAAAATGACTATTGTACGATCTGCTATTCCTAATGTCTTAATAACTTGGCATATCCTACCAACACTATCATCTAGTTTTTCAATCATTGCAGCATATATAGGATTCTTATGATATTTACCGGGAGTTTTATTACGATATTTATTTATCAATGAATCAGGTGCTTGCAAAACCGTATGTACGGCATGATGGGACAAATGTAAGAAAAAAGGACCTTCACTATGAGATTTTATAAAAGAAACAGCTTCTTCAGTCAACCGATCAGTAAGATATTCACCCAATATACCTTCTTCTAATCCCACATGACATTTACTTTTATCAGGCAGACAATAGGGATAAAAATAAGAATAGGGAGCTCCTGCTCTATTACCGCCCACATTCCATATAAATCCCTGTGACAAGGGTCCTGTACCGTCCTCATCATCCCCCAAATGCCACTTCCCGATATGACCACACTGATAACCCTGTTCTTGCAAAGCCTCGGCCATAGTCACAAAGTCGGCACAGACATCTTCTACATTGGGAATAGCTATATATTTACGTTTGGTACGATCACCACGGTCGGGAGGACTAACTGTATATACTCCATGGCGTGGTGTGTACATTCCTGTCATCATACAAGCACGGCTAGGTGCTGAATTGGCGGCTGCAGCGTAAGCATTGTCAAACAATATTCCTTCTGTAGCAAGACGGTCTATATTAGGAGTTTCATAATAATCACTGCCCATTACACCCAAATCCGTCCAACCTAAATCATCAGCCAAAATAAACACGATATTAGGTTTTTCTTTTGTAACTATATCGATAGAAAAGCTCTGTTGTATTCCTACGGTACACAACACTACAGTAGTCAATCCTATTTTCTGAAATCTCATTTTATTTCGATTTTTCTAAGTTTAAAAACCAAACAAGACCGTCTCCATACGTTATTCCGCATTTGAGACAGCCTCATTCGTATCACACTATAAATTACCAACCAGGATTCTGTTCCAGTTCTGGGTTCAATAATATTTCGGTAGTCGGTACTTGATACAAATAATATTTATCTAACCAACCTTTACCTTCTTTTAGAGGATCATTGAAAAGATACAAATTACCTTCCGTCAATGAACCGTCAGTTCCATCAGAATAACCAGTTTCAGGATTATATAAAGTCATATTATTTTTCATTGCCTCTTCTTTACTCATCCAAAGACCAGTTGCAGGTTTATTGAGGAACCACGGAGCCATACGCCAACGACGGATATCATAAATACCAAATCCCTCACCCATCAATTCTATAATACGTTCGCGACGAATTTCCCATAAGACAGGATCAACCAAAATACCACTTTCATTACCTTTAGGATAGTATTTTCCACGGTTAGGATCAAAACTATCATTAATGTCAGCAACCACCATTTTGACTACACCGGCACGATCACGCAACTTATTGATTGTTTTGTCTGCAACCCCTTGGTCAAATACTCCCAATTCAAATTTGGCTTCAGCTTCATTCAACAGGACTTCTTCAATTTTAAAAATAGGTTTGTCAGCTGTATTCAAATTACCATTATTAAAGCTGGTTTCCCAGTTATCCCAATTCTTCCATACATAGTAGCCTGAACGGCAAGTCACAAATGCTCCAGTACCTAATCTTGGTATTTCAGGTACAAGTGATGCACTCCAGTTCTGCCCAGGCAAACGTTTCATACCAACACCCGGGTTACTGCAACTTTCATTTGCTCCCATAATATCAATATATTCACGGTCTGCCGGATTGTCTGTATACGACCAGGTAGGATAGTCGCCTTTTCCAGATTTTACTTTATAAGGAGGTATAACCGTGTGATACAAACGCGGGTCACGGTCACGAAATACCGCATACATGTCCTTATTTCCATGGTAGCCCGATCCGTCAGCCAAAATCGGCTTGCCATTCTTCATCAAATAAAGATCTACCGTATTCTGGTTCATCTCCACATAGTGTGAAGAAGTATGTTCAATATAACTCATGCCCATAGGATTTATATCCTTCACATAAGATTTATAGAGAATGATACCTGGAACTTGTCCCAAATCCTCTGTTGTCCACATTTCACCATATCCGGCACCGGGTTGACCGTCTGTTCCTGTGTAAAGAGTAGGATAAGCGGCCATTAATAACTCGGATGCGCGTACACACTCTTGCAGATATTTTTCAGCATCACCCAATTCATGATATTTCCTCCATGTACCTTCACGTAATCCGAAACGCGAAATAACGGCACGTACACAATCTTGGTTAATCGTATTGTCCCCATCCTGTGATGTGAAATTTCCAATATTCTGTTCCGCCCATTGCAGACGTTCCAATACCTTGTCGGCTACGGTTTTTCTATCCACACGAGGTCCATAAGCTTCGGGAGAATCTTCCTGCAATACCTGGTCCACCCAAGGCACATCGCCAAAACGATCTATCAATTCCATATACCAAAAAGAATGAAAAAAATATCCTACTGCACGCCAATGGTCTTTCTGAGCCTCTGTCATACTAGAATTATCAATGTGTGAAAGCATGATATTGACACGGCGGATAAATGATTTAAAATCCCAGCCATTACCGGATGCTACACTGGCAACTGTCTGATAAGCAAATTCATTGTAGCCACTTTCATATTTTTGCTGAAAGTATCCTGCTGCCATATCGCCCTTATACTGTCCGTCTTGTCCGAATCCTTGTAAGGAAGTGCGAATAGTATTATTTGTAAACATCTCATAACAAGGCCACATAAAAGCCTTGAAGTTATCGTAGGAATTGAATGCATTATTCTCCGTCAAGTCTGTAACAGGAGTCTTTTCCAAGAAACTATCATTACAACTAGAGAGGCTGATTCCTGCGAGAATTGCTAAACTTATAAATAATCTTTTCATATACTCGTACTAATTTAAGGTTTATAATGTAAGATTAAGCCCAAAGGATACTGTGCGGAATGCGGGATAATCCCATTTCAGCGTTTCCGGGTCGATACCCTTTGGCAATGATGAGAGCGTTGCCAGATTTTCTACACTGACAAAAGCACGTAACTGCGACAAAGATATTTTGGTAATCCATGCTTTGGGGAATGTATATGACAAAGTAACATTCTTGATACGCAGATAAGAAGCATCGGACAAGTACTTGTCTGACTGGCGGTAATTAGAGCCTTGGTTACCATAGTTGCCATAAATACGTGGGAACTCAGCATTAGGATTAACTGCTGTGTAATCACCATTGGCAGCATCTACCGGTTGCCAGTAATCACCCAAACCTTTATATAAAGGAATAAACTTAAAGTCAGAATATAATGGGAAAGTCAATGTATTGGCAATCCATTTATCGCGTTTACCGGTTCCTTGCAAAAAGGCACTCAAATCAAAACCTTTATAGTTTAATCCTAGATTAATACCATAAAGATAACGAGGAGTTTCATTACCAATCACTTTACGGTCGCCCGGATTATTCAACGTATTGTTGCCGCTGGAAATCATATTTGTCCCTCTTTCATCATCCATTAAGTTCTTGAACTTCACATCACCCGGACGAGGATTATAGCCATCTATGCTTGGAACGCCATCCTTTAATTTCCATGAAGAAGTATCGACAAAATCGTCTACGGTATAATAACCATCTGTTTCATATCCCCAGATTTCGCCTAATTCCTTACCTTTATAAAACTCCCAAAATGTATATGTTCCACCCGTCAGCGCATTCGTCTTTTGGCTGCTTAATATGTAGGATGAGTTACTGTCATACTTCACAATCTTTGACTTGCTGTCGGACAGGTTGAAACCGACTCGGTAGCTCACCTTTCCAATCTGGTCGCGCCAATTGAAACTCAGTTCCCAGCCACGTGTACGCATATCTGCCGTATTCTGATAAGGAGCATCCGCACCTACTACAGCAGGCAATTGCACACCCGGAGCAAGCATGCCGTTCGTATTACGCTGATACCAGTCAAAAGTACCTGTAAAGCGATTACTGAACATAGAGAAATCAATACCGATGTCTAATGTCCCTACCTTTTCCCAAGTAAAGTTACGACTTACCAATGAAGGAATAGAAGTAATAGCGGTTACATAATTACCATTGGATATCCAACCATTGTATTTATTATTCACCGCCATAGTTGGAATAAACGAATAAGCAGGCACGTTCTGGTTACCAATCATACCATAAGAAGCACGTAGCTTCAAAGAACCTAACCAATTCTGAGTACTTTCCATGAATTTTTCCTGTGCAATGTTCCAACCGGCCGAAACAGAGGGGAAGAAACCGTAACGTGATTCTTTAGGAAACTTAGAAGAACCGTCATAACGTCCGTTTACTTCCAGCAAATATTTATCCTGATAGTTGTAATTCACACGGAAGAATCCGCCGCGAACAGAAAACTCATTATACTTGTCCGTAGCTTTCAATGTAGATGTACCCGAACCCAATGAAGGCACCTCAATAACAGCTTGTCCATAGGATAAAGCCTCCATTGTTTCCTGATAACTGGATTCTTGATTGAAACCTGCCATTATCTTAAACTGATGATTACCCAATGAGAAATCATAAGTACCATACAAGTTGATTGAGTTATAGTCGGTATATCTTTTCTTTTTTTGTAGATAGTCATTGGTCGGAGTCGTGTCTTTACCACCTTGCACAGTAGTATATACCACACTTCCCGTATACCAGCTATAATCATATATATTCTTGTCGAAAGTATATTCAAATGCTATTTCAAATCCCTTTAATGGCTTCAATATAGACTTCAGGAAAATACGAGGATTGTCATACAATGTTTTTTCTGGATTGGACCAACGTATCTGATTGGACGGAGTAAAGAAAGGTAATCCATCGCCTGCAGCAGAAATACCTTCCGGCATATTGCCTTCCGGATAGAAAGAAGCAAGACGAGTACTGTAAACAGCGCCCAAAGCAGACTTTGGCTCCATTCTTTTACTATGTGCATAGCTAAAAGTGGCTTCCTGAGTAAACCATTTTGTAACATTGGCAGATATAAATCCACTGACATTCATTCGTCTGTATTTATCCTTGTCAGTAATCAGCACACCGTCATTATCAATAAATCCGGCAGAAAGACGATAACGGAGCTTATCAGTACCACCTGTCATTGATATATTATGTGTATGCTGGAAACTAGTCTCAAGCATGTTCTTCACCAAGTCCTTTTCATTCATATAATAAACAGCCCCATCCGTATCTTTAAAGATACCATCGCCGACAGTAGGAATAGAAGACGGATTATTACGATATTGCTCCAAATATCCCATCCATTTGCTTACACTAGGCGAACCCATTGTCCAGAATTGATCTCCGGCTGCATCAGAATAGGCCTGCAAATATTCCATCAACGGTGCCTGTTCTGGCAAATTCATGGCAGTTGCAAAGGCAAAGTTATTATTATAATTCAGTTGGAAAGAAGTTTCTCCTTTCGGACGTTTGGTAGTAACCAAAATTACACCACCGGCAGCACGGGCACCATAAATGGCAGCTGAAGCAGCATCTTTCAACACTGTAACCGTTTCAATATCCTCAGGATTAACCATATCCAAGTCTCCTTCCACATTGTCAATTAAAATCAAAGGCTTGATAGCACTACCATAAGAACCATCATCATTTTTAATACCTACAGAATAAGCGCCACGAATCTGGAATGACTTACTTTTACCTGGAGCATTGCCATCACTAGACACAAACAAGCCGGGAACCGTACCTTGCAATGCATCAGCAGCTTGTGACAAAGGACGATTGCCTATCACTTCATCCATCTTGACCGAGGCAACGGCTCCTGTCAGGTTTGCTTTTTTCTGCGAACCGTATCCCACTACCACCACTTCATCTAAAGTTTCAGTGTCCTCACGTAATACCACCTGAATAGTTTTTGTATCACGTACAGTTACCTCTTGAGATTTATAACCAATATAACTGATTTGTAACTTCACAGGAAATTCAGAAACTTCTAAAGAAAATTTTCCATCAAAATCTGTGATACACCCGTTAGTAGATCCCATTACCACAACAGAAGCACCAATAACTGGTTCTTTTGCCACATCCATAACCAATCCGGTAATTGCATTTTGTCTTGATTGCTGGGGTTTATAAACAGAAATATGCTCCCCTTCCACTTTATAACGGATATTTTTCCCTACAAACAACATCTCAAGCACCTCTTCCACACTTTTATTTTTAACATCAATAGATACTTTCTCATTCATATTAATATCATTATTACGAACAAGGAAAGAGTAGCCGGTCTGTTTTTCAATCTCATAAAAAACCCGACTCAAAGCCACTGAACGCTGTTGTATAGAAAGTTTTGCCTCCTGAATAGGCAATGCGGCCATAGTGACATTTCCCCATAGTAGAAATGAAACTATCCATACAAGAGAGAGGCAATGCCCCCTACGAACTTTACAAAAGTTTTTTTTCATACTTAGAATTTTTAGTTAACAATTATTTAAGCATGTACTTTTCACAGTACTTTTTATCTATCAGTTACCGGTCTGTAATAACTATTGTTTTTCCTTTCTTTCTCCACATAAACTTATTATCCACATCTAAATAAGAAAGAATTTCATCCAAAGTCAGATTCGTATCTATACTTCCTGAAAAATATTCAGTATACACTTTCCGAGACTGCACAAGTATCTGTACATCATATTTTTTCCCGATTGTTTTCAAAATATCAAATAACTTTTCATTAACAAATACCAGTCTTCCTGTAGTCCATGCTGCTTGAGATACCGCATCTATCTTTCTCATAGACAATACCTTATCATTTTTATTATAAACAGCTTGCTCATCAGGAGAAAGAAGAATATTCTTTTTAGCATCTGAAGTAGTGTAAACATTCACACTACCTTCCACAAGGCTCACTTTTATTTCCGCATCATCAGGATAAGAAGCCACATTAAATGTTGTACCTAATACTTTTATATTCAATTCCCCCGTATGAACAATAAAAGGCTTGAGCATATTTCTAGAAACTTTGAAATAAGCCTCACCTGAAAGAAAAACTTTCCGGTCAGTCCGCTGCTGCAAAGAAACATCATACTTTAAAACCGTCCCCCCATTCAGAAAAACAATGGTACTATCAGGCAATAATAATTTCGAACTGGCCCCCTGGGGAACCTCAATCTGACAATAAGAAGGAGTAAGAACTTCTGGACTAGACGAATGATATAAATAAAAGAATGTTATACTACAACCAATCAGTAAAGTCCATATAGCAACGCTTCTCCAAACGCTTATTTTACGGAAAAAAGAATGTTTACGAGAAGAATAGAAATTCAATGTATCACACAATTGCTCAAAGTTTTGCTCTTTCCTGCGTGCAAACCAAGAAGAGGATGCCAATGCATAAGAACGGGCTATTTCACGATATTTTTCGCGACAAGCATTCTCTCTTTTCAGTAATATAGTTAGTTTCTGCATATCTTCAGACGAGATTTCGCCTTTCAGATAATCCAGCATTATTCGTTCAAATTCATCTATTTGGCTGTTCATTTTATATCTTTGGAATTATCTACTATAGATAATACACAAGCAACAGACAAAACATTTAAGCCAAAAACAGATTTTTTTCATTCTTTTTTTAGAAAAGAAAAAATAATAGAATCCCTACTCTAGATCCCACCTTTTCTCTTATTTTATCCATGGCATTTTTTACATGTACTCTGACTGTATTGACTGAAATATTATTTTTATCTGCAATCTCTTGAGGAGTCAGATTGGAATAAAGATATTGCTCAAAAATGAACCTGCATTTATCAGGCAAGGAAGACACTATATTTTGGACTGATTTTTCCAAATCAGCTAATTCCATTTCTTGCAAAGGCGAACACTCGGAAGCACAAAATTCTTCTTGATACTCAAGTAATGCTTCACGGTATTCATCTATAATTCTTTCACGGCTGTGAAGCGAACGGAGGTAATTCAAACACCCGTTCTGAATAGCACGTATCAAATAAGCATGAATAGGAAAAGATAACTCACCACGCCTATACCATATTTTAGCAAAAGTTTCATTAACTATATCTTGCGCTTCCACAGGGTTAAAGATATAAGAATTAGCACAAGCACAGAGATAGACAAAATAGCTATTATATAAAACCTCAAAAGCTTTTTCTTCTCCTTTGTTTATTCTTTCAATCAAATCTTTATCTACTATACTTGCATCCATCTTTATTAAGACTATTAATATTGCAAATATAGCATTTCTTAAAAACATCATGCCAATAAAACTATTTCTTATTAAAAAACTCTAGTAATAATCAACTGAAAAAAGAAATAAGTTCCAGCTCATAATCTGAAGAATAATACCTAACTTTGTTTCCGACGAAAATCAAACCCTAAATAAAATGAACAAAAAGCTATTATTCTCCCTGTTACTGGCAGGAACAGCTTTCACCGGACATGCCGATGAGGCTAGGTTACTCCGTTTCCCCGCTACCAATGGCTCCGACATTGTCTTTTCTTACGCCGGAGATCTGTACAAAGCACCTTTGAATGGAGGAGAAGCACAAAAGCTGACTTCTCATATCGGTTATGAAATGTTCGCACGTTTTTCTCCGGATGGAAAATCAATTGCTTTCACCGGTCAATATGACGGTAACACTGAAGTATATCTGATTCCAACCGATGGAGGCGAACCCCAACGGCTTACCTATACAGCAACAAACAGCCGGGATGACTTAGGAGACCGAATGGGTCCCAATAACATTGTAATGACTTGGACACCAGATGGAAAAAACATAGTCTACCGCAATCGTATCAGTGACGGTTTCGATGGCAAGCTATGGAGTATATCGAAAAACGGAGGAATGTCAGAAGTGATTCCATTACCCGAAGGAGGTTTTTGCAGCTATTCCCCCGATGGAAAAAAGCTGGCTTACAACCGGGTTATGCGAGAATTCCGTAATTGGAAATATTATCGCGGTGGCATGGCAGATGACATTTGGATTTATGATCCGGCTGCCAAGAAAGTAGAGAATATCACCAATAATATTGCACAAGATATTATCCCTATGTGGATAGGAGAGGAAATCTACTTTATTTCCGATCGGGATCGCACCATGAATATCTTTGTTTATAATATCCGGACCAAACAAACTGAAAAAGTAACCCACTATACGGATTATGATGTAAAATTCCCCAGCAGTAACGGACAAATTATTGTCTACGAACATGGAGGATACCTCTATAAACTGGATCCTAAAACGCGCAAATCAGAAAAAATCTCCATCACGCTGACTTCAGACAATATCTATGCCCGAAAAGAAATGAAACGGGTAGCAGATAACCTGACTGCCGCCAGTCTTTCACCGGATGGGCACCGCCTGGCAGTAACTGCCCGCGGAGAGGTATTCGATGTTCCTGCCGAAAAAGGGGTAACCCGTGATATCACCCGCACCCCGGGAGCCAATGAACGGGAAGGGGAATGGAGTCCGAACGGTAAACAAATAGCCTATATCAGTGACCGTACCGGTGAAACTGAAATCTGGCTGCAATCTATCGAAGGGGGTGATCCCATCCAACTGACCCAAAACAATGATACTTATATCCGCCAACTGATGTGGAGCCCGGACAGCAAGAAAATACTTTATACCGACCGTAAAAACCGTATCGTAGAAGTTGATATTGCCTCAAAAGCGAAACGGACTGTCATGCAGAATCCGGAAGGAGAGTTCTATGAAGTAAACTATTCACCAGACAGCCAGTGGATTACCTATACTAAATCCGGAGCTAATAACATGAGTGTCATTTATGTATACCATCTGACTTCAGGTAAGGAATATCCGGTAACCGAAAAATGGTACAATTCTTCTTCACCTGTTTTCAGCACAGATGGAAAATACCTCATATTCAGTTCCGAAAGAGATTTTAATCCCATTTACAGCCAGACAGAGTGGAACCATGCCTATAATCGTATGGGAGGAGTCTATATGGCCATGCTCGCCAATGATACGCCATCACCTTTATTACCTTCGGATGAAATGGTCAGCATAGAACAACAGGCAACTGATGCTGTCAATAAAAAAACGGAAGCCACAAATAATGCAGTTAAAATTGATCCGGAAGGCTTGCCCGGAAGACTGATTAAACTGCCTTTACAAGCAGGTAACTACGATAATTTCTATTCAGACGGTAAAAAAGTGTGGTATGCCAGTGGTAGAAGTACCAAAGTATATGATTTGACCGAACAAAAAGAAGAAACCGTGGCCGAAGGAGCATATATGGATGTAGCTGCCAATCATAGGAAAGCATTGTTCTTTAAAGGAAATAATCTGTATATCTGTGATTTTCCATGCACTAAAGCCTCATTGGAAGAGAACGTCAACTTGGACGACATGATTGCTCCCATTGACTACAGTCAGGAATGGGCTCAGATATTCGATGAAACATGGCGGGCTTTCCGTGACGGATTCTATCTGGAAAATATGCATGGAGCAGACTGGAATGCGATTAAAGAAAAATATGCTGTATTAGTTCCCCATGCAAAAACCCGTCTGGACTTGAACTATATCATCGGTGAGATGATTGCCGAGCTGGCTTGCGGACACGCTTATGTGAGTCCGGGTGAAATAAAAGGTCCCGAACGTATTCCAATGGGATTACTGGGAGCTGAACTGAGTCGTGACAAGGGTGGCTTCTACCGTATTGACAAAATTCTACCGGGTGCAATTTACAGTCAGAAACTGCGTTCTCCCCTTACAGAACCGGGTATCGGAGTAAAAGAAGGAGATTATATCACAGCTATTGATGGCATTTCAACAGCTACTGTTGATAACATTTACAGTCTGCTGGCAGGCAAAGCCAATGTCTTGACTGAACTAAGCATAAACCGTACCGCATCAAGTAAAGGAGCACGTAAAGTAGTCATTAAACCATTAGACAATGAATACCCATTGTATCATTATAACTGGGTACAGAATAATATCAAAAAAGTGGAAGAAGCAACTAATGGCCGTGTAGGCTATGTCTACATTCCCGATATGGGACCGGACGGCCTGAATGAATTCGCCCGCTACTTCTATCCCCAACTCGATAAAGAAGCCTTGATTATTGATGACCGTGCCAATGGAGGTGGTAATGTATCTCCAATGATTATCGAACGTTTGCTTCGTGAACCCTATCGCCTGACCATGCGTCGTGGATCAACTAAAATCGGTACCATTCCTGATGCAACACTAGTGGGGCCGAAAGTATTGCTGATCAATAAATACTCGGCTTCAGACGGTGACTTGTTCCCATGGAGTTTCAAGGCAAATAAGATCGGTAAAGTTATCGGTACTCGTACATGGGGTGGCATTGTCGGTATCAGTGGTCCGTTACCTTATATGGATGGTACGGATGTGCGTGTTCCGTTCTTTACCAATTATGATGCAAAGACCGGTCAATGGATAGTAGAAAATCATGGAGTGGACCCTGATATTCTGATTGATAATGATCCGGTAAAAGAACAGTCAGGTGAAGACCAGCAGTTGAATAAAGCTATTGAAGTAATTCTACAAGAGCTGAAGGATCGCAAACCGTTACCTTCTGTCCCGGCTCCGAGAACTTATAAAGATTTGGGAGTGGAATAAAAAGCCCGTAAATTAAACATATAAATGATGCAGCCGAAAGAACTATAATCTTTCGGCTGCATCATTATAAATCTTCTAATCTTACCGCCTATATATCGTACAATTGCTATTTGTACAAATAAATATAATAATTTTTGGAGGTATATATATTATATATTCCTCCAAAAAGTGTCATCAAAAAGAAATCTATATACATAACAAGAAGTTTTTTATTTCTGTTCTTTCCATATATCTCCCCGACTTTCATTATCTTTGCAATCACTTAATAACAAAGATATTAAATAACAAAAAATAGATCATGGAATACAATTTCAGAGAGATTGAAAAGAAATGGCAGCAAAGATGGGCAGAGAACCATACCTATCAAGTGACTGAAGACGAAAGCAAAAAGAAATTCTACGTATTGAATATGTTCCCTTATCCGTCGGGAGCCGGATTGCACGTAGGACATCCGTTGGGATACATAGCCAGTGATATTTACGCCCGTTACAAACGCTTGCAAGGTTTCAACGTGCTGAACCCGATGGGATATGACGCATATGGACTTCCTGCAGAACAATACGCTATACAAACCGGACAACACCCTGCCATCACCACTGTGAACAATATCAACCGCTATCGTGAACAGTTGGACAAAATCGGCTTCTCTTTTGATTGGAACCGTGAAGTACGTACTTGTGAACCAGGATATTACCATTGGACTCAGTGGGCTTTCCAACAAATGTTCAACAGCTATTATTGTAACGATACACAGCAGGCACGCCCCATCAGCGAACTAACGGAAGCATTTGCCCGATACGGCAACGAAGGACTGAATGCGGCTTGCAGCGAAGAACTCAGCTTTACAGCCGAAGAATGGAATGCCAAAAGCGAAAAAGAACAACAGGAAATCCTGATGAACTACCGCATTGCCTATTTGGGAGAAACCATGGTGAACTGGTGCCCGCAACTAGGAACTGTTCTTGCCAATGACGAAGTGGTGGATGGCGTTTCGGAACGCGGCGGTTTCCCCGTCGTTCAGAAAAAAATGCGCCAATGGTGTTTACGCGTATCGGCTTACGCACAACGGCTGCTGGACGGACTGGACACTGTGGACTGGACTGATTCACTGAAAGAAACACAGCGTAACTGGATTGGACGCTCGGAAGGTACGGAAGTACAATTCAAAGTGAAAGACAGTGATATTGAATTCACTATCTTTACTACCCGTGCAGATACCATGTTCGGTGTAACCTTCATGGTACTGGCGCCCGAAAGCGAACTGGTTCCCCAACTTACTACTGAAGCACAGAAAGCCGAAGTGGAAGCCTATCTGGACCGCACCAAGAAACGTACGGAACGTGAACGTATCGCCGACCGCCGCGTAACCGGTGTATTCAGTGGCTCATACGCCATCAATCCGTTTACCGGCGAGGCTGTTCCCGTATGGATCAGTGATTACGTATTGGCAGGTTATGGAACAGGCGCCATCATGGCGGTTCCTGCTCACGACAGCCGTGACTACGCTTTTGCAAAACATTTCAATCTGCCTATCGTTCCGTTGGTAGAAGGTTGTGATGTAAGTGAAGAAAGTTTCGATGCCAAAGAAGGTATTGTTTGCAACTCACCCCGCAAGGATGTCACTCCTTATTGTGACCTTTCTTTAAACGGACTGACCATCAAAGAAGCTATCGCAGCTACCAAAGAATATGTGAAAACCCACAATTTGGGACGCGTGAAAGTGAATTATCGTCTTCGTGACGCCATCTTCTCACGCCAGCGCTATTGGGGTGAACCGTTCCCTGTATATTACAAAAACGGTATGCCTTATATGATTGACTCATCTAAATTGCCGCTTGAACTTCCCGAAGTAGCTAAGTTCCTGCCAACCGAAACAGGCGAACCTCCATTGGGACATGCCACCAAGTGGGCTTGGGATGTAGAAAAAGGTGAAGTCGTGGAAAACAACTTGATTGACAACGTCACTATATTCCCGCTTGAACTGAATACCATGCCGGGCTTCGCAGGTTCATCCGCATACTATCTGCGCTATATGGACCCACACAACGCACAAGCACTAGTATCAGAAAAGGCAGATCATTACTGGCAAAATGTAGATCTCTATGTAGGCGGTACCGAACATGCTACGGGTCACTTGATTTATTCTCGTTTCTGGAACAAGTTCCTGCATGATCTGGGCGTAAGTATCAAGGAAGAACCATTCCAAAAATTAGTAAACCAAGGAATGATTCAGGGACGAAGCAATTTTGTATATCGCATCAAAGACACCAACACCTTTGTGTCATTGAACCTGAAAGACCAGTACGAAACCACTCCGCTGCATGTGGATGTGAATATTGTATCCAACGATATTCTGGATGTAGAAGCTTTCAAAGCATGGCGTCCTGAGTATAACGATGCTGAGTTTATCCTGGAAGATGGAAAATATATCTGCGGATGGGCGGTAGAGAAGATGAGTAAATCCATGTACAACGTAGTCAATCCGGATATGATTGTCGAGAAATACGGTGCCGACACGCTGCGTATGTACGAAATGTTCCTCGGTCCGGTAGAACAGTCCAAACCTTGGGATACCAATGGTATTGACGGTGTTCACCGTTTCTTGAAGAAACTGTGGAATCTGTTCTATAGCCGCACAGACGAATTCTTGCCTGTAGAGGGTGAACCGACTAAAGAAGAGTTGAAAGCAATTCATAAGCTGATTAAAAAGGTAACCGGAGATATTGAAACTTTCTCTTACAACACTTCTATCAGTGCATTCATGATTTGTGTAAACGAACTTACTTCATTGAAATGTCGCAATAAAGAGGTATTGAGCAATCTCATCATCCTGTTAGCTCCGTTCGCTCCACATTATGCAGAAGAACTTTGGGAAGCTCTGGGAAATACCACCAGCGTATGCGATGCACAATGGCCTGCATTCAATGAAGATTACCTGAAAGAAGACACTGTAAAATACACTATCTCTTTCAATGGCAAAGCACGTTTCACCATGGATTTCGCCGCTGATGCTGATAACAATACCATTCAGACAACAGTTATGGCAGATGAACAAGCCCAGAAATGGATTGAAGGAAAAACCCCGAAAAAGGTAATCATCGTTCCCAAAAAAATTGTAAACATCGTATTATAATCGATACTATCCTTGAGGTGTGTCAAAAGCAGTAACTTTTGACACACCTTTCTACTTACATTAAAAACAATCCTCATTACCATGGACCAAATATTAAAAATCAAACTAGGCAGAGAGGTAAAAGACTATTTATCCATTACCTTCGGACTGATTTGCTATGCACTGGGATGGGCGGCTTTCTTACTGCCTTATCAAATAACTACAGGCGGAGTAACCGGTATTTCAGCCATTATATATTATGTTACAGGCATTGAAATCCAGGTTTCTTATTTTATTATCAACGCTGTTTTCTTAGGTTTCGCATTAAAGATACTAGGACCTAAATTCAGCCTTAAAACCATTTATGCCATCTTTATGCTAACATTCCTATTATGGCTCTTTCAAGCATTATTGAAGAACCCGGATGGTACACTGCCGCAATTGTTAGGACCGGGACAAGAATTCATGGCTTGTGTAGTAGGTGCCGGCTTGCTGGGATTTGGTATCGGCATTGTTTTCTGCAATAATGGAAGTACCGGCGGAACGGATATCATTGCCTGGATTATCAATAAATATAAAGATGTAACCCTTGGCCGCATGATGATGTATTGTGATATTGTCATCATATCCTCCTGTTATTTCATATTCCATGACTGGAAACGGGTGTTGTTTGGTTTCTGTGTATTGTTTATTATGAGCATTGTGATTGATTATGTTATAAACAGTTCACGCCAATCCGTACAGTTCCTTATTTTCTCGCGTAAACATGATGAAATAGCCGAAGGAATCACCAAACAAATAGATCGTGGAGTTACCTTATTGGATGGTACAGGATGGTATAGCAAACAAGGAATCAAGGTCGTAGTGGTACTGGCAAAGAAAAGCCAGTCACTGGATATATTCCGATTGGTGAAAGATATTGATCCCAATGCATTTATATCACAAAGTAATGTGGTAGGAGTGTATGGCGAAGGATTCGACAAACTAAAAATAAAGTAACTAAAAAATAATCTCTTCCATTGCTTCACTGTTTCTGCATTGAAAAACAGAACGATGAAGCAATGATAAGATTACTACATATCGGTTAATCTATTTTCTCAAATTTCTATTTTATACAATATATGTCTGCATAACCAATGCCCTTGTTCCACCAAAGGATGATCGAACTCTTTTTCAAAATGCATTCCTATTTTCTGCATGACCCGTTCAGAGCGTTTATTGGGTATGGCAGTGAACGAATATACCGTTTTAAAAGGTAAATTATCACTCGCATAATCCAGACAGGCAGAAGCGGCTTCTGTGGCATATCCCTTTCCCCATGCATCCCGGCACAATCGCCAGCCTATTTCCACTCCGGGAGTAAAATCCGACTCGAAAGCAATATTATGAAAACCCACATAGCCTAGAAAATTCTGAGTTTCTTTACATTCTACAGCATACAAACCATAACCATATTCTTCAAATTCTTTCCGGATACGACAATAAAAAGCCATCGTCTCTTCCTCTGTCAAAGTAGTGAGAAAGAATTCCATTACTTCTTTATCACTGTTCATACGGACAAACGGAAGAATATCTTCTTCCTCCCAGTCCCGTAACAACAAATGAGGAGTTTCTATATATACCATACTATCAAGTATCAAATGATACCAACAAAAATAATCAAAAATTGAAAATACACATAGCAAACAAATTACTATTTACCTTTTCACCTATATTATTCTGTCAGGAATTATCTTACTTTGGTTCATTCTCAGTATCTTTGCATTCAATTAATATGATATAAAATGAAAAAGAAATTAGTATTTGCTACAAACAATGCTCATAAACTGGATGAAATATCCTCCATTCTAGGAGAAAAAGTTGAATTATTGAGTTTGAAAGATATCCATTGCCATGTTGATATCCCCGAAACTGCTGATACGTTGGAAGGCAATGCGATGCTGAAAGCGGAGTATATTTATAAAAACTACGGTTTAGACTGTTTTGCCGACGATACAGGCCTGGAAGTGGAAGCTTTGAATGGTGCTCCGGGTGTTTATTCCGCCCGTTATGCCGGAGGCGAAGGACACAATGCGGAAGCCAATATGCAAAAATTATTGCAGAATATGCAGGGAGTGCAAAATAGAAAAGCACAATTCCGCACAGCTATCTGCCTGATTCTGGATGGAAAGAAGCATTTGTTCGAAGGAATTGTAAAAGGTGAGATTATCAAAGAAAAACGAGGTTCGTCAGGTTTCGGATACGACCCTATCTTTGTGCCCGAAGGATATACTAAAACTTTTGCCGAACTAGGCAATGAGACGAAAAACAAAATCAGTCACCGTGCGCTGGCCGTAGAGAAACTTTGCCGGTTTCTGAAGGCGTAACTATATAAATTAGTTATATCATTTGTTTACCTCTATTGAGCCTCATAAAAACAAGTATTCTGTTTTCCTTTGAAAACAATTTTGACGGAATAATGATTTCCATGAGAACCATTATTCCGTCAAAACAAATCTTTAATGAAACAGAAATGTCACTCCTATTCCGATGATAAATCCTTTCCAGAAGAATTCCCCTTTACTTTTAAGAATAACAGAAACGTCTTTTATTAACCACATCTTGTTATCTTTTACAAAAGTCATAATCCCAGCTTCTCCGAAATTTCCAGCATCTTCTTGATAGGTTTCACTGCCTTCTCAGCTACCGCTTCATCCACTGTCACTTCCGGCCATTCATACTTTAACGTATTGTACAGCTTCTCCAGCGTATTCAGACGCATGAAATTACATTCATTGCAAGCGCAGGTACTGTCTTCGGGAGGAGCGGGAATAAAGTTCTTCTCAGGACATTTCTTACGCATCTCGTGCAAAATACCGCTTTCCGTAGCCACAATAAAGTCTTTTTTGTCACTGGCAATGGCATATTTCAACAATCCTGCCGTAGAAGCAACCTTGTCGGCCAGTTTGGAAACGGCTCCTTTACATTCGGGATGAACCAGAACAGCAGCGTCAGGATACTGTTTTTTCAACTCCAGTATTTTCTCCACAGAGAACTGTTCGTGCACATGGCAGGCACCATCCCAAAGCAACATATTGCGTCCTGTAATCGAATTGATATAATTACCCAAATTTCTATCCGGACCGAAAATAATCTTTTCATCTGCCGGAAAACTTTCTACGATCTGCTTGGCATTGGTAGAAGTGACCACCACATCGGTCACCGCTTTAACAGCCGCTGTAGTGTTAACATACGAAATCACTGTATAATCCGGATGCTCTTGAACAAATTTAGCAAACTCATCAGCAGGACAACTGTCGGCCAATGAACAGCCTGCATTCAAATCCGGTACCAGCACTTTTTTATCAGGACAAAGAATCTTAGCTGTTTCACCCATAAAGTGAACACCACACATCACAATGATATCCGCATCCGTTTTTGCCGCCCATTGTGCCAGTGCCAAGCTGTCACCTACAAAGTCGGCAATATCTTGTATTTCGCCCGACTGGTAATAGTGACCTAGGATAAGCGCATTCTTTTCCTTACGCAACTTATCAATTTCAGTTTTCAAATCCAGAGTTTTGTCTACCAGTTCGGTAACATACCCTTTTTTCAACCATTCCTCTTTATTCATTATATCTATATTTTTTCTCCTTCTTTCAAAAAAAGAAATATGGGTATTGATAATATGCAAAGTTAAAAACTTTATGGTTATGACCACCCAAAATAGTGATTTTTATTTCCCCGACTTCAATGTACCTGCATTGCTATCTTCGTTATTCACACGTTTCTGCATGGTTTCATACTTACGTCCAAAACTGATATTCCATGATACTTTTGCCACAAACAGGCGGCAGCTCTCTTTCACATACCACCAATTCTTAGAAGGAGCCACTTTACTGAACATTTCTCCTCCCATTCTGTAATTATCAACAAATGGATTCAAAGTCATCATCCCGATATTCAAACGCTTGTATCGATAGGACAATCCCAAGGTATGAAAACTCTCTCCGTATGACAATGTTTCCCCATAGAAATTATTCCGATGATTTTCCATTTGAAAGAATCCGGACCATCTTTTATAAGATGCCATCACTTCGGCCCTGTAATACCAATTGGTATATGTATGATGATAATCCAAACCACGACTATCATAATAATTTATACCGGTAGAAAAAGAAAAAGTCAAAATATCTTTCAGAGGACCGAGTTTCAATTCCAACTCAGGATTCAATTTCTGCCAACTTAACTGATTGGCATTGGTACGGACAAAACTGTTATTCTTATCTCGTATGGTTTCTTCCATGATAGGCCTGTGCTGATACTGATACGACAAATGAACATTACCACTAAACAAACCTTTCCGGAAATCTGCCTCCAACTCATTTTTATATACTGTGAATATCTTTAATTCCGGATTTCCGCTTCTCACCTGTAAAGAGTCAATCAATTGTCTCACATTTCCCATATCGGACAAACCGGGAGATTTACGTGAAATCTGTCCCCGGTAACGGATAAAGACATTATCTGAAAATTGGTACCCCAACCTCAAACGGGGCAATAACGAATACCTGTTATATCCTTCCTCTTTCTGTTTGAATCGGGAATAACTGCCTTGCAGTCCAAAAGAATAATTGAAACGATCCATTTTCCCACTGTATTCCACATAAGCTGTCGCATGGGTTTCATGCATCTTTGTTTCAGATGACTCGTTTCCACCATAGGTATTATCCGCCAGACTTTGCTGATATTTCACTCCTGCACTCAATCTGCTCTTCTTGGTTACTTTCCTTTCATAAATACCCTCTCCTATAAATGAGTATTTATTTCCCGATACGGTAGAATAAATATCAGTCAGCGGTTCATTACTCTTCCCCTCCGTATAACTCCTGTCACTTTGAGTGTCAATATATGTAGTCACAGCATTGATAATCAATGACTGGTCATTGTTCAGTTTACATTGAAAATACAAGTCCACCGATGGACGGGAAGTCCGGCCCGTACTATGTTCTTTCATCATCAAAATTTCTTCAGGCTTCTCCAAAATATACAGACTGCTTTGGTTATTCTGCTTGTTCTTATTAAAAGCCCACCGTACAGTGGAATTAAAGAACCATTTCCCCTGATCCTGAAAACTATAATTCAATCCTATATTATGCCCATAAGTGGAAATTCTACTCGGAATACCATCTTCCACCCGTGTAAAGGAAGAACCATCCTCATAGCGGAAAGTTTCCCAATTATTACGCCAATAATTATCTACCGAACGATAAACATTATTATAATTCAAACCGAATTCTGATTTTTTATGGTTTATCTTCACTATAAAATTATTGTTTCCAAAAAGTACGTGCGGAGAATCCTGCGCATCCAAAGCCACATATCCACCGGTTTCATGCCGTCTTACAATGTAATCAATCACAGCAGCCGTATGATCCCCATATCGCAAACCGGGAGCATCATGATATTCTATACGAATCACATCTTCAGGACGAAGAACCAATATATCCTGTATCTCGGCATTTACTCCATTCATCCGTAACTGTACATCCCCTTCACCGGAGGATGTTACCTTGTTACGCATTTGATCCACTTGTATTCTGCTCAGCTTCATCTGCTGCAATAAAGACAGACCATTGCCGGCCGATTTTAACTGATGTGCTGTAGGAAGGATAATTTTCCTGTCGGCGGCATTTATCACACTGGCTCCCGTTACCACCACTTCCTTTAACAGGATCGATTCCGGAGATATCATGATAACGCCTAAATCCTTAGAAACAGCTAAATGATCCAATGATATAATCCGGGAGGTATATCCCATACCGGAAATACAAAGCAGATAACTTCCTGTTTGGATATTCTCCATCATGAACCTTCCTTTACTGTCGGTTACTCCTCCGGCTATAAATATAGAATCCTTTGTCTGCAATACGACATTCGCAAATTCCACCGCTTCATTTTCTGAAACTACTTTTCCTTTAACCTGTACATTTTGAGCAAAAAGTATGCAGCACATACACAAAAGTGATGTGGCAACCAATATTCTTTTTATCATATTCTTTATCTTAGTGCATTAGTTAATAAAAAGACCGCGATCTTCTACCTTTTATTTCTGTTACTTAGACGCAGGAAATTACTACAGGTTACATTTCAAGAAACACAATGAACAGTTACCAACAATTTCTTTGTATCTATTATATCTATATTTTTTCTCCTTCTTTCAAAAAAAAGAAATATGGTATTAATAATAGGCTGTTTATATTGTTAGTAAAAAAGAGTTCTTTCTCTTGTCTGATAAGTTATTTATATATAATACCAAGATATGAATAAATAATCAACCGGCTTAAATACTGATAATACAGGTTTTACTTATTCTATTAACATATTGTTGATAAGAATATGAGTTAAAAACTTTATGGTTATGAACGCCTGAAATAGTGATTAAATTGTGTTGATATTGATTGTTTAAGTTATGTGATTAATTTTTGGATTGTTGATTTTAAGTGTATGTTATACCATTATTTGAAATATGCAAGAAATACTTTTGAAATGATATCCTCATTCTTTTTACATGTTTTCAACCGTTATCAACAGGGGGATGTGAATTAGTTATTATCTTTTCTTGTATAAAGAAATCCATCTGTTTTACAATTGAGTTTAGGACTGAAGTAAAAATAAAAAGAGAGTAGGAGAGACTTCTTTTTCATTATATAGGCGTAAAGATCATAGATTTTTATGTAAGTTTGTAACCGTTAATAATAAAGTAGAAAATAGAGTATGAGGAAACTCAAAATAACAGAACTGAACCGGCTTACTGTAGACGAATTCAAGAAAGCCGATAAGTTGCCTTTAGCAGTGGTGCTGGATGAAGTACGCAGTTTACACAACATAGGGGCAGTGTTTCGCACATCGGATGCATTTTTGGTAGATTGCATTTATTTATGTGGTATTACAGCCACTCCTCCCCATCCCGAAATGCATAAAACAGCTTTAGGAGCTGAGAATTCGGTGGAGTGGAGATATAAAAAGAATACGCTTGATGCCGTTCAGGAACTTCATGATCAAGGGTTTACCGTATTGGCTATCGAACAGGTGGAAGGCAGTACTTTGCTGGACAAACTGGAATTGGATGCCGATAAAAAATATGCCATCGTAATGGGAAATGAAGTGAAAGGGGTACAGCAGGAAGTGGTCAATGCTTGCGACGGTTGTGTTGAGATTCCCCAATACGGCACAAAACATTCGTTGAATGTATCGGTTACCACAGGAATTATTTTATGGGAGTTTGCCAATAAATTAATGAAATTCAGATAATAAGAGTAAAATTCAAACAGTAGGAATCAGTTAGATTTGTCCGTTTTCAACTAACAATACCACCCGTTCGGTCAGTCGATCCTCTCCCTCCGGATGATATTCTTTCTTCAGGCTGGCACCAAAAAGTGCTGCAAAAGTTTGATAGAATCCGGCTTTAAAGGGTCCCATAAAAGCTTTTACCAATTCATAAGAGGAAGAATCCGTCTGACGGTTTACTAACTTTATCAACAGTTTACCCTGTGAAAAGGTTAATTTCTTCATAATCGGTGTATATTGCTCTTTTAGTCCCTTCTCTACGAGTTTCAGGTGCTTTTCCCTGGCTTTTTTGTCAGGCAGTGTTTCTATATATTCGTAAGTTTCTATCACAGCACGGTTAATTTCACGGGCTAATGGCAGGGTTTTCTTCACATTCCTTACCAGGCGGTAGTATTCCCGTCTTTCTTTTTCGTTTTTGAATTTTAATGGTCTGAAAATGTATACATTAGGTAACTGTACAGCTGGAATAGTATCTCCTTTGTATACACATACAGGTACCATGTATCCGTTTATAGTAGTCGTTTGTTGCTGGGAATAAGCAGCAGCGGCTATAAAGGAAAAAAACAATGCTATAAAGAGTTTCCTTTTCATCTTGGTGCAAAAGTAGCAAGAAATATGATTACTCTGTATAGTGGATAAAACTATTTAACTTAAAACACGCCAATGAATTACAAAATGAACAGGTTGTTAAGAGTAATGTTAATTATCTGTATTACAATACTTTTATCGGTGCATAACCTGTGTGCACAGGAAGTATGGGAAGAACTGGCAGAGCAATTGATGGATGAAGATGAAAACAGTTCGTTTCAATGGGATACTCACTTTGAGGAGCTTTCCGAATTACGTGAAAATCCGATCAATATCAATACAGCAACTAAAGAGCAACTGGAACGTTTTCCATTTCTCTCTGACCAACTGGTAGAGAATATATTGTATTATCTGTACAAATATGGTCCTATGCTTACCCGCAATGAGTTATGGATGATTGAAGATATTGACAGGCAGACTATTCACTATTTACTACCTTTTATTTACTTTGAAACTCCTGAAAAAGAGCAATATAAACCAAATATAAAGCGAATATTGAAATATGGTAAACAAGAGTTATCAACACGTGTCGATATTCCTTTTTATACGAAGGCCGGGTATCAACAGTACCCGGCAGAAACTTTAAAAAAGAATCCGAACAAACAGTATTTGGGATATGGATATTATCATAATCTGCGATATAGTTTTCATTATCGGGATCAGATTTATGCAGGAATTACTGCTGAAAAGGATGCAGGAGAACCTTTCTTTACCGGACAAAATAAAAAAGGTTATGATTTTTATTCACTATACTTGTTAATTCGTAATATAGGTCATTTCAAGGCTTTAGCTCTTGGTAATTACCGTGTCAGCTATGGTTATGGACTAGTTATCAACACTGATTTCGGGATGGGAAAAACAGCTACACTCTCTACTTTGGGAAATAAGAGCAGGGGAATACGTAAGCATTCTTCTACCGATGAATATAACTATTTTCAAGGAATGGCAGTCAGCTATAAGTTGGCGAAAAGATGGACATTGGATGGTTTCTATTCTTATCGGAAGATGGATGGTATTGTTGATAACCAGTTTATAAGATCGTTGAAAAAAGATGGATATCACCGGTTGTATCGTGAGTTTGAGAAGAAAAATACATTAACTAATCAGTTGGTTGGCAGTAATTTAAATTATAATGGAAAGTACTGTGAGTTAGGATTAACAGCTGTTTATAATGTTTTCAACAAGCCGTTGAATCCTGAGAAGAAGTACTATAATATTTATTATCCCCGTGGAAAGGACTTTTATAATGTGGGAGGAGATTATAAATTCTTTTGGAAACGCTTCTCTTTATTGGGTGAAACGGCTATAGACAAATGTGGCACTTGGGCAACCATGAATATGTTACGTTATTCACCGAAAGGAGGAACACAGTTAATAGTTATGAACAGGTATTATGATGCCAAATATCAATCGGTTTATGCTCGTTCTATAGGAGAGGGAAGTACGGTACAAAATGAGAGTGGATTTTATATAGGATTGGAAACCAGTATTTTAAAGTATATCAAAATGACTTGTTATGGTGATTTTTTCTATTTCCCTTGGAAGAAATATTTAGTAAGCAAAGCAGGAACCAAAGGATTGGATGGATTACTCCAATTAAGTTATTCACCTACTTATGAACTGGAAATGTTTATAAGATATCGTTATAAAAAGAAGGAAAAGGACTTCACTGCTGAGGATAAAACCAAGCAAACTATTCCATCTATTCAGCAGAAATGCCGATACCAATTGAATTATAGCGTGAAAGATAAACTGACATTGAAAACCATAGCGGATTATGTACGCATCAACTTTCGTGGCCAATCTGCTTCCAATGGTTTTCTGGTTTCTCAAAGTGCTGCTTATACATTTCATTTGCTTCCTCTTCAGCTTGATTTGAGTGCCGCATGGTTTAATACGGATGACTATAATTCCCGTCTTACTATCTATGAAAAGAGTGTGCTCTATGCTTTTTCCATGCCTTCATTCTATTATAAAGGTATGCGTGTGGCAGTGAACGCCCGTTATGAATTGAATAAACACATTATCTTGCAGGTCAAGTACGGAACTACCCATTATTTCAATCGGGATAAGATAAGTTCCGCTTTGGAGGAAATTGACGGCAGTACAAAGAGTGACCTTTATTTGCAGTTGAGACTGAAATTCTGAAAAACATTCTGTATTTTTGTACTGTTATCAACTGAAAAAAGAACTATGTCAACAGTCATTTATCCTTCTCCCATCTTCGGTCCGGTACATAGTCGTCGTTTGGGAGTGTCTTTAGGAATCAATCTTCTTCCTGAAGATGGTAAATTTTGTACCTTCGATTGCATTTATTGCGAATGTGGTTTTAATGAAGATCATCGTCCCCAAAAGAAACTGCCTACTCGCGAGCAGGTTCGTGAGGATTTGGAAGCCCGTTTGATTGATATGCGGCAGAATGGTCCTAAACCGGATGTGCTGACTTTTGCCGGTAATGGCGAACCGACGGCTCATCCTCATTTTGCAGGAATTATAGAGGATACTTTGGCATTGCGTGATATATATTTTCCTCAGGCAAAAGTGAGTGTATTGAGTAATTCTACTTTTATTCACAAACCGGAGGTATTTGATGCATTGAATAAGATAGATAATAATATATTGAAGCTGGATACTATTGATACGGATTATATTCGATTGACAGACCGCCCGACCAGGCACTATGATGTACGGAAAATTATAAAAGGGATGAAAGCTTTCAAAGGTAATCTGATTATTCAGACCATGTTCATGAAAGGCAAATATCAAGGGCAGGATGTGGATAATACTTCAGATCGGTATGTGCTGCCCTGGCTGGAAACGGTGAAAGAGATTGCTCCCCGTCAGGTGATGATTTACACCATCGACCGTGAAACGCCCGATCATGATTTGGAAAAGGCTACTCATGAGGAATTGGACAGAATAGGAAAATTGATAAAGGATTCCGGCATTCCGGTATCGGTCTCGTATTGAGAAAAAAGTAAGTTGACTTCAAAGGGCAAGTAAGTTGACTTACTTTGCCGATGAAGTGAGCTTACTTTGCTCATGAACATATCTTACTTTTTCAGGTCACTATTAAAACATATAATTTATTCCTGGATATTTTTCAAAGACTGGAGATACGTTGTTTCACATACTTGCAATTGAATGGATTTGAATAATAATGGAATATACTTCTATCCCTGATTATAATGATGGAAGCTTTAATCTTTATCAGAACGAACTGATGAACTTTTTCATCTTTCTGACCAAGGTACATCCAGCTTTTATTCTTGACAAGTCATTGAAAGCTTAATGCTGTCTGTTTGTTCTGTCCGCTTGCGATGAGCTTTGTGATATGAATAAATAACATCACTTTAGCCGATTTCCAGCTGAGAATTAATGAATTGTTAGTTCTTTTGCAGGATGCCCATACTTTTGTGAATATAGAACCGTTGTCGCTATATCCATTTTCTGTCCGCTATTTTAACGGGAATTTTTATTTATACTCCATTTTTTGGAACACATGATTCAGGATATGAATCAAAGGGGAGTTTCTTTGCTGGTTGTTGATATGCGGTATAATGGGGGAGGTAACAGCCTTTTAGGAAATATGCTGTTGGAGGCATTGAATATTCATTTATCTATTTCCATAAGCTATGGAAATACAACAAACACGAAGAAAGCACTTGGCTATATGGCAGGAAGGGCTTAGGGATGCGGATAAGGTCTTTTAATGATAAATCTGATTTCAAGATTTTAAAACACCAGTGAGGAGTATGGGGGCATTTTACACTTATTTACTGAAAAAAGGATATTGGCTTTCTATTCCTGTCCTTCATTAGCAGAATAGAATCAAAAAGGAGAGCATTTATTTTAGTCCATAATGCTCTCCTTTCTTATTTTATTTTTCTATAATAGCCTTTGCTTTCTCCAAAGCCACATTGATATTAGGACAGATATTTTCTTTTCCCAGCAGTTCATTAAATCCTGATTTTTCAAGAATTTGATGCACTTTTTCATTCACTCCCGAAAGCACAATCTGAATATTTTCTTTCTTAGACATTTCGCATAGATTAGTCAGGTTGTGAATACCGGTAGAATCAATGAATGGTACTTTACGCATACGTACGATCCGTACTTTGGGACGGTCGCCCAGTTCGGACATGATTTCCTCAAACTTGGTAGCGATACCAAAGAAGTAGGGACCGTTGATTTCATATACTTCCACACCTTTGGGAACCATGAGATGTTCTTCGTGCACTTCCAGATCGGATTCATTATTGGGGTCGATTTCATTTTTGATAACCGATATTTCTGTTGTTTCCATGACACGTTTCATGAACAATACACAGGCAATGAGCAAACCTACTTCAATAGCTACGGTCAAATCGAAGATAACAGTCAAGAAGAAAGTGATCAACAGTACGGTGACGTCTGATTTCGGATTCTTCAGCAACGCTTTGAAAGTACGCCAGCCGCTCATGTTATAGGAAACAATCACCAATACACCTGCCAGACAGGCCATCGGGATATATTGTGCCAGAGGCATCAGGAACAAGAGAATCAGCAACAGAATGACTGCATGAATGATACCTGCAACAGGTGATTTTCCACCGTTGTTGATATTGGTCATGGTACGTGCGATGGCTCCTGTAGCAGGAATACCGCCAAACAGCGGAGCGATAATATTGGCTGCGCCCTGGGCTATCAGTTCCGTGTTTGAATCGTGGCGGTCACCAATGACACCATCGGCTACGGCAGCAGACAACAGAGATTCTATGGCTCCCAGTACAGCAATGGTGATGGCAACCGGAAATAAATTCTTGATAGCTTCCCAATTTAATTCGGGTACTACTGCATCCGGCAGCTGTGACTGAATGGTAAAACGGTCGCCAATGGTGTCGATACAAGTGATTCCGCCATATGTTTTCATCAGGTACACGGCAATGGTTACTACAATGATGGCAATCAGTGAACCTGGAATCTTTTTTGAGAACCGGGGAGTCAGTGCGATAATCAGGACGCTGACTATGCTGACAATGGCGTTCCACCAATTAACAGTATCAAAATGATGGAAATACATCATCCATTTACCTATGAAGTCTCCCGGTACTTTTTCTCCTCCGAAGTTCAGTCCGAAGATATCGGCAATCTGTGTCGTAAAGATGGTAACGGCAATACCACTGGTAAATCCTACAATAATGGGATAAGGAATGAATTTGATAACAGCTCCCAGCTTGAATACACCTAATAAAATAAGGAGTACTCCTGCCATAAGAGTTGCTACTGTTAATCCGCTGATGCCGTATTCTTGGATGATTCCATAGATAATTACGATAAATGCTCCGGTAGGTCCGCCTATCTGTACTTTGCTTCCTCCTAATAAAGAGATGATAAATCCTGCTACAATAGCAGTGATGATGCCTTTTTCTGGGGAAACTCCCGAAGCGATACCAAATGCGATAGCCAGTGGAAGTGCAACAATACCTACGATAATTCCGGCCATGAGGTCGGCCATGAAGCTCTCTTTTGAATAATTCTGTAGGGTAGTGAAGAGCTTCGGTTTGAATTCAAATGCTTTCATTTGTCAACTACTTTATGCTATGATTTTAAACGAGTTGCAAAAGTAGATAAAATTAATGTATAAATTAAGGTATTATTCTATTTAAATTCGTATTTTTGTTATTCATAGGGTGTTTTGTTGATGGTAATGGTGCGTTGGGCGGTAGAATCATTTGTGATACTGGTTACATCTCCTCTCGTAGTGAAGTAAACGTAATTTCCTTTATCGTAAAAACGATATACCTTGCAACCGTCATGTTCAAACAGATAGCTGACAGTGTAAGTGGAGTTGTTTTCAGACTCTCCGATTTTTAACGGTATGGACGCACATGAATTAAATCCTATTATAGTAAGGAGGGGAAAAGTGAATAATTTGATGATGTTTTTCATAATGGAAAATGTTAATGTTGTTGTGAACACAAATATAGGTGTTCTTGTTTATTTTATATAAAGTGAACGTTTAATTAAATATAAAAACGTAATTGCAATGAATACAACTTTGAAATAAAATATATATCTTTGTGTCATCAACAGATGATCAAATAATACTAACTAATAAAACTAACAATTATGGCTAAAAGCGTAAAAGGTACACAGACAGAAAAAAACTTGCTGACTTCATTTGCAGGTGAATCACAGGCTAGAATGCGTTATACTTACTTTGCAAGTACAGCAAAGAAGGAAGGTTATGAACAAATAGCAGCTATTTTTACAGAAACAGCCGATCAGGAAAAAGAACATGCAAAACGTATGTTTAAATGGTTGGAAGGCGGTATGGTAGAAATTACTGCCAGCTATCCTGCAGGTATCATTGGTACCACTATGGAAAATTTGAAAGCTGCCGCTGCCGGTGAAAATGAAGAATGGACTACTGATTACCCTCACTTTGCTGATGTGGCCGATCAGGAAGGTTTTCCTGCTATCGCCACTATGTATCGCAGAATCGCTGAAGCTGAAAAGGGGCATGAGGAAAGATATCTGGCTTTATTGAAGAATGTGGAAGAAGGCACAGTATTCAAGAAAGCGGAAGAAACTGTATGGCAGTGCCGTAACTGCGGTTACATTTATGTAGGTACGGAAGCTCCTGAAGTATGTCCTGCATGTCTGCATCCGCAAGCTTATTTCGAAGTGAAGAAGAATAATTATTGATTGAAATAAAACCACTCGTTCATCATGGATCCGGTTTCTCTGAAAAGGGGAAACCGGATTTTTTATTTTTAGGAAATGATTTTTGATTGGTTTTTATTCTTCTCTTTTCCCGTTTACAAATTCCCCCGGTTTCATGCCGAACTGTTTTTGGAAACATTTGGAGAAATAAGACGGATTATTGAATCCTACCATATAACAGATTTCATTGATGCGATATTTGTTTTCTGCCAGCAAGATCGCTGCTTTTTTCAAACGTACCACTTGAATCAGTTCATTAGGGGTGATATTGGCCAATGTCTTTATTTTGGCAAACAGGCCCGAACGGCTGATACACAATTTTTCGGTCAGGAAATCTACGGATAATTCCGGATTGGAGAAATTCTCTTCTATGATTTCATTCATACGGGTAAGGAACTTGTCGTCCATAGAATTATTGGCAATGCTGTTCAGCGGAACCAACGGCATCTTCGAGAATTTCTGACGCAGCAGATTACGCAAGTCTACCAGATTCTTGATACATGCTTCCAAGTATTGCATGGAGAAAGGTTTCTCTATGTAGGCATCTGCACCACAATCCATACCTTCTATCTTGGAGTTGGTATCTGTCTTGGCCGTTAGCAGGATGAAGGGTATATGACTGGTAGCCTGGTTAGTCCTTATTGCTTTGCAGAATTCCACTCCGTCCATGCGTGGCATCATCCAGTCGCTTACAATGAGTGTCACTTCGTTTTCTTTCAGTTTATTCAGTGCTTCTATACCGTCTTCTGCGGTAAGTATGCTGTATTTATCAGCCAGACTACTCGAAAGGAAATTCAACATTTCCTCATTATCATCCACAATCAGCATGGTTGGTTTATGTTTGATAGGAGAACCGGAGAGGTCCTCTTGCAAGATTCCTTCGGGAATGGCTGGGTTGTTCAATAGTGATGTGCCCGTATCCTGTGGCAGGACTTGTGCTTGTTCTATAGGCAACGTTACGATAAAAGATGATCCTTTGTTAACCTCGGATTCCACTTCAATACAGCCATTGTGTGATTCTACGATACTTTTGACAATGCTGAGGCCGATACCTGTTCCCGGCTTGTTATCCATAGCCTGATAGAACGGATGGAATATCTTCTTTTGTTCTTCTTTGCTGATCCCTATGCCGTTATCTGTCACTCGGATTATAAAAGTATGTTGTTCCGGCTGTACGATACAGGTAAGAGTAACTTCATCTTTTGTGTATTTACTGGCATTGGTCAATAGATTGCTGACTAGTTTGGTTACCGCCTCACTGTCTACTATAGCCGTGAAATCTGCTTCAGGATATTTTACAGTAAGCCGTGCTCCATGTTGGGCGATGAAAGGTTCGAAACGTTCACAAACCGCTTTGAGCAGTTGGTGGATATTTTGGGAAGCAAACTTCATTTTCATTCCTTCCTGTTCCACCTTCCGGAAATCCAGCAATTGGTTTACCAGGAACAGCAGACGCTGGCTGTTACGGTCAATAATATTCAGATCGTCGCGTACTGTAGACGGCAGGGACACGGGAGATTTCATTATTTTCTCCAAAGGTCCTATGATAAGGGATACCGGTGTGCGTATTTCGTGGGCTATCATGGTGAAGAACTTGATTTTGGCTTCGTGTACTTCTTTTTCCTTGTTGGCGTTCAGTTTGTTTATTTCAGCCGTATGTTTTTTCTCTGTCCGTTTGATGATGAAGCGGATGACGAATCCGAAAGCTATGCAAACCAATACAAAATAGAGCAGTTTGGAAGCGGTGGACCAATAGAAAGGAGGGTGGATGGTGATTTTCAGACTGGTTCCTTTTTCATTCCATATTCCGTCATTATTGGTCGCCTTTACTTTGAAAAGATAGGTTCCTGCGGGCAAATTGGTGTAAGTGGCCTTATTTTGGGAGCCTACATAGTTCCAGTCTTTGTCAAATCCTTCCAGTTTATAGGCGTATTTGTTTTTATTGGGGGTGCAATAGCTTAAAGAGGCATAAAGCAAGCTGAATGCATTTTCTTTATAGGATAGCTCCAGTTCTTCCAACTGGTTGAGAGATTTTGGAAGCAGTTTGTTTCCTACAGGAATTTGTTTATTAAATATTTCTAGTGCAGTAATGACTACCGGAGGACGTACGTGATTCGTTTTAATTTGATGGGGATAGAAAGCATTGAATCCGTTTACCGATCCGATATAAATTTTTCCGTCAGAAGCTTTGATACCTGCATTGGGTAGAAACTGGTCACTTTGTAGTCCGTCACTTTTAGTAAATACCTGGCAACCTTCTCCCGGTATATAGCGGACCAGCCCTTTTGTAGTGGTCAGCCATAATATATGCTGGTCTTCGATAATGCTGCATATATTGTGGCTGGGTATTTCTAACGGGATGGTTTCAAAATTGTCTTCCTCTATATTGTATTTACAAAGTCCGTTCATGGTTCCTGCCCATATCTCTCCATGGCTGTCTATCAGGCAGCAGTTTACTTGGTTATTGGCCAGCGTATTGGGCAGTGTATTGTTATGCACATAGTTTTTCCATATTTGTTTTTCCGGATGAAATTTTAACAATCCTTTTCCTTGTGTGGAAAACCAGAGATTTCCTTTTGTATCTTGGTCTATGTCTATGGTCATAGCATCCAGGTTCTTAATACGGATAAAATTATCCTCTTCCCGGTTATACAGATTGATTCCATTCATGGATGCTACCCAGATTCTATCCGATCTGTCTTTAAAGATGGCGTAAGAACTGGTTCCGTCCAGTGAGGTCGGGATATCTGTATAAGAGCGGTAGACTTTAAAAGTTCCCGTTTGTAGATTCAGTACATTCACTCCTCCGGTATAGGTTCCTATCCATAGGTTGTCTCCATCCATGCATAGTGCATGGACGTTGTGATAGGAAAGGCTGTTTTTATGATCAGCCGGTAGATAGTAAACGAACTTCCGGTCTTTAGGCGAGTATCGGTTCAGTCCACCGTCGTCCGAAGCTATCCATATTTGTCCATGAGCATCTTCGCAGAACCGTCCGATAACATTTCCATTTATAGAATTGTAAAGTCGTGAATGGGAAAAACTTTCAAATTGTTCAGCATTAGGTGAAATATAATTAATCCCTCCATAGTAAGTCCCAATCCAGATACCTCCTTCCTGGTCTTTTATGATGGGATATACAAAACGGTTTGATAAAGAATTGGGAACAGTTTCATTTTCAGTAAACAGTTTATATTCTTCTGTAAGGGTATTGAATAATAACAGCCCGTCGTCCGATCCTATCAATAGTTGGTGAGGGGCATATTCCATTAACGAATGAATGTGTGTTACACCTTTTCCGTCCGTAGGGTGTAAATAGGTAGTGGTTTGCCGCGTATATTTATCTATTTTTTGCAACCCGCACTCCCATGTTCCCAGCCAAAGGGTCTGTTCTGAATCCTCCAGCATGGCTAATGCTTGTGAGTGGTGATTTCCGGCATTGTAAAGAAGTCCAAAAGGCTCGAATTTATTTTCTGCTTTGTTCAGTTTGTAAACACCTGATTCTCCTTGGTTGGTGAGAGCCCATATTTGGTTGTCACTGTCTGCCATTGTGCTTGCTACTATTCCGAACGCACTTGTAAATTCGTATTGTTCCAAATAGTTTTTTGATAGATTGTATCGGAACAAGCCTTGCCCGTTGGTCGAGAACCATAAATTTCCGTCTTTATCTTGCAAAATATGGTTGACGATGCTGGTTATGCGGACATTATTGGGAGTTGTGAGGTCGAAATAGGTAAAAGTTTCCGTTGCATAAGCATATATATAGATTCCCTCATCTGTCCCTATCCAGATATTCTTTTTGGTTCCGTACAGGGAGGATATGTATTTGCCTGCTGCCTGTGGGCAAATTGAATATGATTTTATCATGATTCCGTCATATCGGTTCAGACCTTCTTCTGTTCCTATCCATAGAAAACCATATTTGTCTTGCATAATGGCACGTACAGAGTTGGATGACAATCCGTCTTCTACGGAGAAATGTCGGAAACGGAAATCATTGGGTACAGCAAGTAAAGTTACTGATATAAGTAGAAAGAGTATCGAAAGGACAGGGCTTTTCATAGTTGTTATTTTTATCTTTATGCAAAGATAACAAGGTTTGAAATAATAGCATTGTAAAATGAAATATATTTATTGAGGTCAAGATAGAAATATGAATGTGTGGAAATATTTTCTTTAAAAGGGTGCCAATAGTCTGATAGTACTATTTTTGTTGCACCCTCATAAAGAAAATGTGATATGGTTTTATTGAATAATGGGCTGACTTCCAGTTATTCTTATCCGGTAAGGCCATTGTACATCCTTTTCTTCCTGATTCGGATTTATCCAATGTTCGGCCGGTGCTCCCATAACGATGAACCAGAGATGTTCCGGAGATGAATTCTCTGGCACAGCATAACTGATTTTTCCCGCAGGGTCTGCTTTCATTTCTCCATAGACTGCCTTGCCTTCTTTTGTGATGGTTACTATTCCATAGCGCCATCCGGCTTTGTCTGCATTGATGGTGTGGAATCCATTTTTATCGGCTTCTCCACAAAATTCTATTGTTACAGTTTGTCCGGTTGGGGGGATTGAGAGAGGAATGGCGTTGAAACCGTAGTTTTCCGGACAATTTTCGGGTGTGATCTGATACCAGTTGTCATCCATGCTGTTCAGTTTGCAGGTATATTGATTGGCATAAGGGCGTGTCTCTTTCCATACCCGTGGGAAATCCCAATTGATGAAATGACGGCAGGCGTCGAATATTTCATCACAGAATTGTTCCTGAGTCAGTCCAGTCATGCGTTTATAAGTCATTACAGGGTCTTCCCCTCTCTTTCCCTGACGATAAAGTTCGGCGATGAACGGCAGTCCCCGTTTCATGCTCCAATATTCTATGACGTATGGTGAATGATAAATGTTTTCCAAATGCAGATAAGCCTTGTGGGTAAGGGTCTTGAATGCATCCCAATGATATTTTTCATCGGTCATCCAGTCTGGATTCACTTGCCAGAGCATCCATTGTGAGGTCATTTCGAAGAAGCCGCAACCACCCCAGGCTTCTCCTTGACCGTCACAGGTGATTTGTGACTGGAAACTATGTCCCAGTTCATGCGCTATACAATTCAGCTTTTCGTCCTGTACCCGGTTGGGGGCAATCCAGAGAGCGCCGATCTCACCGTCATAGTCTCCACCATAAGCGGTTCCTTCCAGTGAATAATTGATCATAACCATCATGCGGTATTTGTCGCATTTTGATCCGGTTTTGGCGAATTGCAATGTGTGATAGAAATAATGGTAAAAATGCTCTAGTTTTTCTTCCAGATTTTTCAGGTTTACTTTCATGGAATGTCCTTCCAGCTGAGGAGGGTCTGACAGGTTGTCACCAAATCCTTTTTCCCAAAAGATGACGAAGTTTTCGGTACATGCCATGCGGTGGTAGCTCCATTTGCTTTCGGGGGCTTGCAAGTCCATGCTTCGCAGGTCTTTGGGGATATAGATTTCTTTGCCTTCGGGCAGAGGTACCGTTGTGCTTTCATTTTCCTGTGTTTTGGAGTTGGAACAAGAGATGAGCATCATCATGAGCAGGGGTAGGATATATGTTTTCATATTATTATAAATGAGTTGTTTCATTATTTAATGGGTGTTAGTCTGACCATCAATACTCCATGTGCGGGAATTTCGTGGCGGGTATTTCTTTCTGTGGTTCCTATGTCTTTGTGCTGCCATAGGTCTCTTATTTTATATTCCTTCCAATGTATGTTCACTTCATCGGCAAAATAGATGGTTTGTTTTTTCCAGTCATAATCCAGTTTCCAGCTGTTTTCCGTACGGTTCATGAAACATACAGCCAGTTCACCATCATTCAGCGGCTTTGCCCATATTTCTTTTTCGCCCATATCCATAAACCGGCGGGCTTGTTCTCCTTTTTTATCTTGGTTGATGGCTATTACCTCTTTATTGGTTAATATTTCTATGGTTTCTTTATCCATGTTGCGCAGGTCGTTGCCGCTCATGAGTGGTGCTGCTAACATACACCACATGGAGAAATGGGTGATATATTCGTCGCGTGTCATTCCACCATTACCTACTTCCAACATCTCGGCATCGTTCCAATGTCCCGGTCCGGCATAAGGGTAGAGATCGGCCATCTTGTCTATAATGTCGAGTACTCCCACACCTCCCCAGTCGAATACACACTGGTAGCAATCGCGTATGTCAGGAGTGATGCGCCATAAATGTCCGATACCTTTTCCCCATTTCCATGGTTCATTCTCCCCCCATTCGCAAATACTGAATACAATAGGACGTCCGCATGCTTTCAGCGCGTCGCTCATGGTACGGTAAGCAGCTTCCGCCTTTTGTCCTTCATTGGAGCACCAGTCGTATTTCAGGTAATCGATTCCCCATGTGGCGTATGTACGTGCATCTTGAAACTGATATCCGCGGCTTCCGGGTCTTCCCTGGCATGTTTCGGAGCCTGCACACGAATATATTCCCATTTTCAGTCCTTTGGCATGCACATAGTCTGCCAGTGCTTTCATTCCATTGGGAAAACGTTTGGGATCGACCTGTATATTTCCTTCTTCGTCTCGTCCTACCTGCCAGCAGTCGTCGATGACCAGGTATTCATAACCTGCATCCTTCATGCCTGTGGCAATCATGGCATCTGCCATTTCTTTGATGAGCTGTTCGCTCACATTGCATCCGAATTTGTTCCAGCTGTTCCATCCCATAGGCGGAGTTTGTGCCAATGCGTTAAATACAGAGTCGGGTACTTCTTTTTTAGTGCCGAAATACATTTGTGCTCCGGCTGTAAGTGTGCTTGTCAGCAGCAGGATTATAAGTTTTGTTTTCATGGTACACAAGGTTCTTTTCATATAGTTTTCATATTTTGTGGGGGTAAAAGTAGTTTTTAGGAAGATATTGATATGATACAATCATGCAAAAATATAGCAAAATAGTCTGGATAGTGAGCTATATAGGAAAATTTGACTTGAAACTCCTTGATGCATGAAGGTGATTAAAAAAGGAGTGTCCAACAAAGGCACTCCTTTTTTAATATGAATAATCTGTTGCTTCCCAATAGTATTATTCGTAAGGAGCGGCATCAATCAGTTTGGACTTGTTCAGCTCCCAACGCGGAACAGGCACCCAATACAGCTTGTCATTATTGAATACACGTGTGGAAACAATGTTATCTGTCCAGTATTCTTTGCGGTAGGTGCCGTCTTCATTTTTAAATTTGCCGATAGTTACGCCATAAATAGGCTTGCTGTATTCTTCATACATTTTTTTCCAACGGCGGAGATCAAACCAACGTTGTCCTTCAAATACCAGCTCTATTTGTCTTTCATATTCATATTCGGCCCTGATATCTTCTCCTGTAGCGGGTGGTAAAAGTGCGCGGGTACGTACTTTATTTATATACTCTAAAGCTTCTGAGTTGTTACCTAGCTCAATTTGGCATTCGGCATAGTTGAGATAAATTTCTGAAAGACGGATGAAGAACCAAGGGGTAGTGTGCATGGTTGTTCCTGTTGCATCATAAGAAGGGTCGAGAAACTTCCGCATGGAGTATCCTGTATTGCTGGCATTCCACCAATATTCACCCCAATTGCTGTCTTTGCCGGCAGGAATCGTTTCATCTCCTCCATAATATACTTCTACCTCGCGTTTGTCTTTTCCATACCCCCATTCATCTCCATCTAATAAGAAAGCGGCATAAAAACGAATTTCACGCCCGTTCCAGGGATAATAGTCATAGTGTGTTTTCTTTTCAGAAGCAGTACCGTCTGCCATTTGGAACTTATCCACTAAATTTTGTGTCGGATTAAAATTCCCCCATCCTTGGAAGCCGTTACCAATGCCGCATGGAGCCTGATATAAAAATGAGTTATTATCACCTGATCCGTATTTAGGGTCAAATAATTTTTCGAAAATAACTTCTGGATTTTTCACATCATAAAACAATGCTCCATATTCCTCACTGTTATTTACCGTTTTTAAATAGTATTTGTTTAAGTCGAATACTGCTTTTGCAGCATTTGCTGCCGCTTGCCACTTTTCAGTGCTGGGTGTTCCAAATAATGGACTTGCCTTATATAATAGTACTCTGGATTTCAGAGCTAGAGCAGCTCCTTTGGTAACTCGTCCGAAATCATTGGGATCATTATACTCTATAGGGAGCAATGCAGCGGCCTCATCTAAATCCTTTATAATGAAATCGGCTACTTTATCCATATCTTCACGTTGCAGTTCAAATGAAGAATCCAGGTCAAAAGTATGATCTACGATAGGCACACGTCCGAATAAGCTGTATAGCATGTGATAATTCCATGCACGTAGAAACAGGGCTTGCCCTTTTTGTTCGTTTCTAGAAGTCTCATCTCCGGGTACATTATCTATCTTTTCCAAAAAAAGATTCAACTTGCTTATATATTGGTAATAACTATACCAGGGATCCCACATCGTATCATCCCAACCGATTCCGGCATTATCACAGCTTAATAATCCTTGGGTCACATTTTCTGAACCATAAGTATGTTTTTGAAAAACTTCGTCTGTATAGTGTGCAAAGCGGGTGCCCTTCATGTTTTCGGCCATCAGGTTCATATATTGCGCATTCAGATAAGTTTCTGAAAGGGCAAGATCATTCCATACTGCTTCATCTGTGAAAGAGTCCAGCGGGTCTTGATCAAGTATATCTGTACAAGAAATCATGCCTATGCTAGCCAATGCAAAGGCTACATATAAATATATCTTTTTCATTGTTCATCGTTTTTTGGGTTTCTTAAAATGTAATATTGGCACCGAAAGTAATCGTTCGCTGCAACGGATAGCTTAGCACACCATTAGAGTTGATTACTTCGTTGTTGTCATTACGCGTTACACCTGCTTCCGGATCAGCAATCTTATAGTTATCAATCGTAAATAAGTTTGCTCCGTTGACATAAATTCGTGCTTTTTGTATTCCTACTTTAGCTGTTAGATCCTTAGGCAATGTATAACCTAATTCCACTGATTTTAAACGTAAGAAGGATGCATTACGTAACCACCATGTCGAAACTTGTCCATTCCAGGTATCACCATAAGTTTGTTTTATGAAGGCTTTAGGCCAACGTGCGTTGGCATTTTCTTCCGAGGTGTTTCCTTCTTTCCAGCGTCCTTCATAAAAATCTGTCGCCATGTTCATGGTTGGCTGGACTAATTGGCTGGCTTTGGCCTGTCCTTGGAAAAACATATTTAAATCGATACCTTTCCAACCTCCATTTAATGTAAATCCATAAATGATTTTTGGAGTAGCTGTTTCATCAATACGGATTGCATCATCCCATGTTATGTTACCGTCGCCATTCGTATCTTGATAAATCAAATCTCCTGGTTTGGCTCCGTCAATATGTGGCGTATTATCTACCTGCTCTTGAGTTTGATAGATGCCTAATGCTTTATAGAGTACTTGTCCGTCAATGGGATGGCCTTCTGTCTTTTGCCATGCAGGAGTGCTGGCTGCCTCATCCATATAGTTTACCTTATTTTTTGCGTAAGTTAAGTTACCTGTGATCCCCCATTCAAAATCACCTGCACGATCTCGATATGTAGCTATGATTTCTATGCCGGAGTTAGTAACCTCACCTATGTTCTCTTGTGGCAGAGTCATTCCTGCGTAATAAGGAATGGATGCGTTACGGTAACAAAGGATATCATTACGGTTGGAATGGAACCAATCAAAATCCAGACCAAATTTTCCGTTTAAGAATTGTGTGGATAAACCTAAGTTTAAAGTCTTTGCTTTTTCCCAAGTTACTACTGGATTGGCTACTCGTGCTTGGTAAAAGCCTTGGTTGATGTGTCCGTCCTCTCCTGCTCCAAAGTACGGCCCTTTATTATCTGCTAAGAATTTGTATTGGGACATGAACTGATAGGCGGCGATATTGTCATTACCCATCATGCCCCAGGAACCTTTCAGTTTGAAGAAGCTGACCACATCCTTTATCGGTTCGAAGAATTTTTCCTCACTCATCACCCAACCCAGTGAGAAAGCCGGGAACAATCCCCAACGATGACCGGGAGCAAAATTCATGGAGCCATCGTAGCGCAATGTTACCTCTGCTAAATATTTGTCTTTATATCCATAGTTGATACGTCCGAAGAAATTGCAACGTGCTGTAGCGTCTGAATAACCTCCATTGTCCTTGTCTTCGGGTACACTGCTGCCTGCAAATATTTCAGGAATGGCTGTAGACAGATAGTTGGTACGATAGGCGGAAAGAGTGTTATAATCATATTTGCTTTGTTCGTAGGCCACGAATGCATCTACTTTGTGAGCTTCGGCAAATGTATGGCTATAACCGATACGGGCATTCAGGGTGATTGTTTTGTAGTTGCTAGACCAGGAGTTTACACTGATTTTACCGGTATCTGCTCTTTTGTTCTGGTATTCATTGGTTGCTTTGTCATAATAATATAAGTCGTACGGCTGATTTAATGATTTGCCGTTATCAAAATGGAAATCCAGTGCGGCATATCCTTCTACATACAAACCTTTTGTAATCATATCCAGGTCAATATGCAGCAAGGGCTTCAGGTTTAATATATTATAGGTGTATTTATTGTATCCGGGCTGGTCTGTCACCATAATGGCGGCATTGCGGGTGATACCATCGTAACCTACTCGTGGGAGTCCGTTCGGGAAATAGGGAGCGCTGCCGGGAAAAGTGGTCAGGAAATAAGTAAACAGGTAGGGAGTCGAATAAATTCCACGGTTGCGTTGTTCTTGACGTCCCAGGATATCAAAACTAAAACGTACGGATTTGTTGATTTTGGCATCAATGTTGGTGATGAATTGATATTGCTTGTAGTCCTGTGTGCTCTGTTTGTAAATGGCATCCTGCCACATATATTGAGCGGAAGAGTAGAAGGATAATTTATCATTGCCACCACTTACGGACAAGCTGTGCTGAGTTTTTCCTGCCCAATCTTTGGCCACTGCATCCCACCAGTCTGTGTCGGGATAATTTAGATCATCATCATGATTTATATAATGTTGCAGCACTTCATCGGAATAAGTGATACCGCCCTGATCGTGGCGTGGGTCGGCGTCATATTCATTTACATAAGTCGCATACTGGTAGGAGTTCAGCATTTGGGGGATGCGTGTCGGTTGGGAAAGTGTGTAGCTGCCGTTGTAGTTTACTTGCATTTTACCTTCCTTACCGCGTTTGGTGGTTACCAGGATAACACCATTTGCGGCGCGTGCACCATATATAGCGGCAGAAGCGTCTTTCAGTACAGAAATAGATTCGATGTCTTCAGGGTTGAGGCGGCTGAATGAACGGTCGGCTATACCATCCACAACGATTAGTGGAGAAGTATTTCCTAAAGTCCCTTTTCCGCGGATAAGAATGTCGGCGCCATCCTCGCCAGGTTCGCCTGAACGGGTATTGGCTATGATACCGGCTGTCTTACCGGCTAGGGTATTACTTAAATTGGCTGCTGAAACTTTTTTAATATCTTCACCGCTTACAGATGATACAGAGCCTGTCAGGGTTGCTTTTTTTTGTGTGCCATAACCTACCACCACCACTTCATCCAGTATCTCCGTATCTTCTTTTAGCGTAACATTTACGGTTTGTTGCCCGTTGATGGATATTTCCATCTTTTTATATCCTATGTAGGATATTGTCAATGTGCCTTGGGGCGGTGCATTGAGGCTGAACTTACCGTCAAAGTCGGTAATGGTTCCGTTGGTCGTTCCTTTTACCACAACGCTGGCTCCGATGACAGGTTCCCCGCTGGTATCGGTAATCCGACCGCTGATGGTTTGATTTTGTTGAACTGTTTCCATGACTGATGTGCTGGCTTCCGGCAGTGCAAATACAGGGCTCATCCCAACACCCGCAGTAAGGAAAAGACAGGTTGTAGCCTTTAGCAATGCTTTGCTGAACAAGGCCCGGTTCTCATGTGTTTTCATCATACAGTTTTATTTATAAGGTTTATATGTTCATTCAGTTCACTTTCCATTCAATCACCCCTCCCGAAGCTCCTTTCTGCAATTGTGCTGCAATTTTAAGCCCCTTTGTTTTGACAGGAAGAAGAAGAAAATAATTATACACATATATTACTGCATATTTTATTTTAAGCTTGGCATGTGAAGATGTTAATATGAGTCACCCGGTATTGTTTTATCGTAAACGGATAAAACTACCATGGACAACACCCCACTCCCGAACGCAATTCTTATCTTATTATCTATCCATGGACGACCTGACCAGCGGATTCAACATCGGCACCAATTACACGCTGAATCCACAATTCAATGAAATGACAGGATTCACAGAAAAAGATGTACGGGATATGCTGGAGTATTACTCCACAACATGCCCATTCAATCATTCGGTAGACGAGTTGATAGAACTGATTGCTTTTCTACTTCGGAATGCTGACCATCAGCGGAATGCATAAAGGAGAAACCAAACTCACCATCCCTAACCAGGTGGTACGTGAACAACTCTTTGCCTACATTCTGGATACTTATCATGAAAACGACTTGACTTTCGACAGTTATGAAAAGAGGAAGCTTGTCTCAGGGCTGGCTTATGATGGCAAATGGAAACCTTACTTTGAATACATTGCCGGATGCCTGCACCGTTATGCCTCGCAGCAGGACAAGCAGAAAGGTGAATATTTTGTTCATGGTTTTACTCTTGCCATAACCGCACAAAATCCTTTCTATCGTCCTGTGTCCGAGAAAGACAGTCAGGAAGGATACGTCAACCTGTTCTTGCATCCGTTATTGGATATTTACAAAGACATGAGCCACTCCTACATCATCGAACTGAAATATGCCAAAGGAAAAGACAGTAGCGAACGGATAGAACAATTAAGGCGACAAGCCATTGAACAAGCTGAACGCTACGCTTCGAGCGAGTCTGTGCAGAAAGCGATAAGTCCTACCATGCTACATAAAATCATTGTTGTATACCGAGGCATGGAAATGGTTGTTTGCGAAGAATTGTAATCGATAAGAGGCAGTGTCTGCCCTTACAATGGAAGCATTCATTCGTCCGTTCTATCCACGTTTTCATCGAAAGTACAAAATTGTTCATTTGTAATTACAAAGATAAGATGCCATTTTTTCGATGATTTTTCGTATCAGTTTCTTCTGCATCAGCACATTACCATTCCAAATCATGAACAGTATATTACTGTAAATCAACGACATACTGTGTAAATAGATTCTAAGTCCCCTTGAAACGGTTTGCCATTCTCCGCTGTCAAATTCGGCTTGACGTATACAGGTTGTTTTAATTCCTGTGCCATAGCTGTGGTCGCTTCCTTGCAAGAGAGCATAGCTGTGGCATATTTTGTCTGGCTGCGTTCGTTGCTTCGCCTAGGTGAAGAGGCGATTTCACTTTAGTGAACAGCCATTTTCACTAGGGTGGAATAGTTGCTTCACTTAGGTGGAATATCAAACGGAACGGAGTGAAGATACGATAGAAACAGGTTCTTATTACATACGCAACAAGGTTCAATAGCCGAAACAAACAGTATCCTGTCAGATATGAACTATGATGCCCACGAGTAGCCGGGAGGCAGTGAGGGGCTGACTCTACATCTTGTCCGCTGGTATTCCCGAATGCGAGCATTCCCAAAAACGGATTTGTTTCCCCACCGACATACCAATTGAAGGGGATTTGAGAGACTTTTACACCGGAAGTGATTAGTAATGTGCATTTTACTGTGACAGAGCGTTTTTGTGCTTTATGTATATCCTTATGCTAAAACCGAAATTTAAGTAAGAATAATCTATCAGAGGCTTTGTTTCTTCTTATTACGAATAACAGACATATCACTTTTATCAGTTCGAAGGAATCCCTGTCCTGTTTCTGTTAAGGAAAGCTGCCAATGTATTCCTGCTCACTTTCAATTTCCTCGCCATCTCCGCCTTACTGGTTCCCGCCTCCAGCATAGCCTTAATTTTTTCTTCTTTTCCCGTAAGTTTATATTTCGAGTTATGTCCTCCCATGGGACGTCCCAACTTTTGTCCGGAGGCGATTCTGCGTGCAAGTCCCTCACGGGTACGTTGGGAAATCAAGTCGCGTTCTATTTGTGCGGAAAGGGAAAAAGCGAATGCCAATATTTGAGATTGTATATTATTTCCCAGCTCATATTTCTCTTTCACCGTGAGCAGGATGACATTTTTCAACATACATGCATTCAGTATACTCATTACTTCCATCAATCTTCTTCCCAAACGAGAGATCTCCGACACAATCAATGTATCCCCTTTCTTTATTCTTTTCAATAGTACGCCAAGCTTTCTGTCTTTGGCTGACCGTGTTCCTGAAACCGTTTCTTCCACCCACACATCAATTTGGAAATCCCTTTGTTTGGCAAAACGATTTATCTCGAACCGCTGGTTCTCTACAGTCTGTTTATCAGTTGAAACCCGAATATACGCATATATCATAGCTGCATCATTAAGTTTTTTATTGAATAAGGAACGCCAATCTAATTTATATTATCAGAGGAGGAAAGTTTCACCGGATCTTATTGAGGTTTTCTAAGAAGAATTAAGTATCTCCAACTATTCAAGCTCAAAAAACAGACAAACCTGCTTAATCCTTGTCTTTACAAGATAAAACGATTGTCCAATAGAATGAAAAAATTGTCTATAACAATAGTATAAAATACTGATAATCAATATTATTATGTTGAAAATGGATTGATCATCTTTAAGACGATTTTCGCAGTATAATAGATTTTTCTTTTATCTACTTAATGGTTTGTTCACTTACTTTGCATCTGTTGACATAGTTGATACTGAAATAAAAAACACAGATATAGTATGAAAAACAAATTGCAAATAGTATGGAGCAGCATTGCTATAATAAGTGTATGCGCATGTAGCACACCTTATACACAACCTGATGCTCCTATCAAAGAAGTTCCTTTCACCCAAGTTCATTTAGATGATAATTTCTGGTCACCGCGGATTGAAACCAACCGCACCGTTTCCATCCCATCCGCTTTCAAAGAATGTGAAAAGAACGGCCGATTCGATAACTTTGCCATTGCGGGTGGTCTGATGAAAGGCGAGCATCGCGGTGACTTTTCTTTCGACGATACCGATCCCTATAAAATTATAGAAGGAGCTTCCTACTCGCTGGCCGTAAAATATGACGGGAAACTGGATCATTATCTGGACAGTGTAATCCATATCATAGCTACCGCACAGGAACCGGATGGTTATCTTACTACTTGTGTAACCAATCAATGTACCCGTTTATCCGGTTGGTGGGGCACGCACCGTTGGGAAAAAATCAACAGCCACGAACTTTATAACAGCGGTCATTTGTACGAAGCCGCCGTTGCTCATTATCGCGCCACCGGAAAACGTACATTATTGGATGTGGCTATCAAAAATGCCGATCTGGTATGTCAGGTCTTCGGACCCGGCGAAGGGCAGATCCATCGTCCCAGCGGTCATCCTATCGCCGAGATGGCTCTTGTCAAACTATATAAGGTGACAGGTGATGAGAAATATTTGCAGACGGCTAAGTATTTTGTAGAAGAAACCGGCAGAGGAACAGACGGACATAAACTGAGCGAATATAGTCAGGATCACAAGCCCATCCTGCAACAAGACGAGATAGTAGGTCATGCCGTCCGTGCCGGATATCTCTACTCCGGAGTGGCAGATGTAGCCGCTTTGACTCATGATACCGCCTATTTCAATGCCTTAACCCGTATTTGGGAAAATATGGCCGGCAAAAAACTCTTTATCACAGGCGGAATCGGTTCCCGCCCACAAGGTGAAGGATTCGGTCCGAACTATGAACTGAATAATCACACAGCCTATTGCGAAACCTGCGCCTCTATAGCCAATGTGTATTGGAATCATCGTATGTTTCTCGCTACGGGAGATGCCAAATATGCGGATGTGCTGGAACGCGCGTTGTATAACGGGGTCATTTCGGGCGTATCACTCAGCGGTGACAAGTTCTTCTATGACAATCCGTTGGAATCCATGGGGCAGCATGAGCGCCAACACTGGTTCGGATGTGCCTGCTGTCCGGGCAACATAACCCGTTTCATGGCTTCAGTACCTTATTATATGTATGCCACTCAAGGCAATGATGTGTATGTCAATCTCTTTATCCAAAGCAAGGCGGATATTGAAACGGAAAGTAATAAAATAAATGTGGAACAAACTACAGGCTATCCGTGGGACGGAAAGATAAGTATTGCCGTCACTCCCGAAAAAGAACAGGAGTTTGCTTTGCGTGTGCGTATCCCCGGATGGGCGCAAGACGCTCCCGTACCCACAGATCTCTACTCATTTACAGACAAGGCTCAGGCTTACAGCATTTCTGTGAACGGTTCCAAAGTCAATGCGAAGCAATATGACGGTTATGCCACCCTTGTACGCAACTGGAAAGCGGGTGATGTGGTTGAAATCAATCTTCCTATGGAGGTACGTCGTGTGAAAGCAAATGACCAAGTAGAGGATGACCGTGGCAAACTGGCTATAGAACGGGGTCCTATTATGTTCTGTCTGGAAGGACAAGACCAGGCCGACAGTACTGTATTCAACAAATTCATCCCCGACGGTACTCCGATGGAGGCTTCTTACGATGCCGGTTTGTTGAATGGCGTAATGGTGCTGAGCGGTACAGCTAAAGAAATTGACAGGAATGGTAAGGTAAAAGATGTTCCCTTCAAAGCAATTCCTTATTCTACATGGAACAACCGCGGTGCCGACCAGATGGCTGTATGGATTCCCGAAGCGGCCGAGTATGCCCGCCCCACTCCGGAAGCTACTATTGCCAGCAAAGCACGTACTCTGATGATACAGGCTCCTATACAGAAAGATGCTCCCGAATCGGCTTCGGTGGAAACATGGGCATGGGGGGTAAATGACCAATGGGAACCTAAACGCTCATCGGATATCTCGAAACCTTACCACTATTGGTGGCTGAAGAACGGTACTGTCGAAACACTGGCTTATGAATTCGACCAGCCTTATACCGTATCGAACGTACAAGTGTATTGGTTGGATTTTGACCATTATGACGGGGATTTCCGTGTGCCGGAAAGCTGGAAATTATATTATAAAGAAGGCGAAAGTTGGAAAGAGGTAGAGGCGTTGACTGAATATACTGTAAAAAAAGATTGCTATAATAGTTTGGATTTCAAACCTGTCAAAACAAAGGGGCTTAAAATTGCAGCACAATTGCAGAAAGGAGCTTCGGGAGGGGTGATTGAATGGAAAGTGAACTGAATGAACATATAAACCTTTTAAATAAAACTGTATGATGAAAACACATGACAATCGGGTCTTGTTCAGCAAAGCATTGCTAAAGGCCGCAACCTGTCTTTTCCTTACTGTGGGTGCAGGGATGAGCCCTGTATTTGCACTGCCGGGAACAGCAGAGTCTATGAAAATGGAAATTACACAGCAAACTGTAACAGTAAGCGGTGTGGTGAAAGACAAGAAAGGGGAACCTATCATTGGTGCCAATATCATGGAAAAAGGAACGACCAACGGTACCATTACCGATTTTGACGGTAAATATACGCTGAAGGTAAAAAGTGCCCAGTCCGTTTTGACAATATCTTATATTGGCTATAAGACCCAGGAAATTCCAGTCGGAAATGGTGGTAAGAAAGATATTACCCTGCAAGACGATTCCGAACTGATGGATGAAGTGGTTGTAATCGGTTATGGTACGCAGCGCAAGGGAGATGTAACCAGTGCGGTGGCTTCTGTGAAGGCCGAAGACTTTACAGCAGGTAAGATTGGAGATGCAGCCGAACTGATTAAAGGTAAAGTGGCAGGATTGACCATTGCGAAAGGCTCCGGTGATCCGAATGCGGAATCTACAATTCGTTTGCGTGGTGTGATTTCATTGCAGGGAGGCTCTACTCCATTGGTATTGGTGGACGGAATAGAAGGTGGTTTAGGAACGGTTTCCCCTGAAAACATAGCTTCTATTGATGTGTTGAAGGATGCTTCTGCGGCAGCTATTTATGGTACACGAGGTGCTAATGGCGTTATTTTGATTACTACAAAAAACGGCCAGCGCGAGTCGCGTACGGCTGCCAATTATTCCGGGTATATGTCTCTTTCCAAGTTTGGCAAGACGCTTGATTTCTATGGAGCAGAGGAAATCCGTCAGGGATTGACAAACTATGCTGATAAAGGGTATGATACGGATTGGTTGGATGCGGTATCCCGTACTGCATTTACTCATAACCATAATTTTAATATTTCCGGAGGATCAAAAAATACCACTTATTCTGCGGATTTTACGTATCGCAAAGAGGAAGGTGTGTTGCTTGAGACCTATAATGAAGAGATGAGAATGAGGTTTGATGTTTCTCACTGGATGTTAAATGATATGTTGAAAGTGAATTTCAATATGGTAAAGACATTCCATAAGAATGGTCCGATTGATGCGGCAGGTCTGGGTATTTACCGACAGGCTATTATGCGTAACCCTACTGAACCCATCTGGAATGAGGATGGAACTTTTTACGAGAATTTTGCCGTAAATTATTATTATAATCCGGTAGGTATCATCCGTGAACAGGATGGTAAATACAATAGTGAGAATACCCGGATGACGGGGAATATCACCTTTGAACCGATTAAAAACTGGCAGACCAACCTCATGTTAAGCCGTAGGGTTACTAGTGATCATAATCGTGGATATTATACTTCCGAATATTTTTCACAGAAGAGCGAGAATCACACAGGATATGCTTATCATTCTCAGAATGAATATACCACAGATAATCTGGAAGTTACTTCTAAATATAATCATACTTGGAATAAACATCGTTTTGATGCATTGGTGGGATATAATTACCAGTATAATGTAAATGAAGGTTTTGGAGCTAATAACTATGATTATCCAACAGATTTTTATCTTTGGAATAACTTGGGATTAGGTACAGCTTTGAAAGATGGAAAAGCCGGCATGAGCAGTTACAAGAATGACAATACCTTGATTGGTTTCTTCGGACGTGTAAGCTATGGTTACGATAATAAATATAATGTTCTGCTGAGTGTACGCCGTGAAGGCTCTTCCAAATTTGGTGAGAACAATAAATGGGCTACTTTCCCTTCTGTTTCTTTGGGATGGACTATCAGTAACGAAAAATTCATGGAAGGCCTTACGTGGCTGAATAACTTAAAGTTACGTGCCGGTTATGGTGTGACAGGTGTCATTGTAGGTGACTCTTATAATTCATTAACCCGGTATGAGTATGGTTCTCCTTATTTCTATGATAATGGCGTCTGGCATCAGGGGTTAAGCGTAAAATCCAATCCTAATCCTGATTTGAAATGGGAAACTTCCAAGGAATTTAATATTGGTCTGGACTGGGCTGTATTGGATGAACGCCTGAGTGGTTCTATTGATGTATATCAGAAGAAGACTTCGGATATGCTATATGATTTTACGGTACCGACTCCTCCCAATTTGTATAACAAGACTTTGGCTAATGCCGGCAAGATGCGTAACCAAGGTATTGAAATTGCTGTCAATGCCATTCCTGTACGGACAAAGGATTTTGAATGGAAAACCACAGTTACCGCCTCTCATAATGCGAACAAATTATTGAGTCTTTCAAATGACTTGTATGAGACTTCAAATCAGATAGATCATGCTTATTTGGGTGAACCTATCAGTCTTTCTACCCAGCGGATGGAAGTGGGGAGATCTATGGGACAATTTTATGGCATGAAGTCCGTTGGTGTTTCAGAAAACGGACTTTGGATGGTTGAGAATACGAAGACTGGTGAGATTGAAGAGTTTACAGACAATATGCTGTCTAATGATGACTACCGTCAATATTTAGGGAATGCTCTTCCTAAATTGTATTTGGGATGGAACAACTCGTTCAGATATAAAAATTTTGATTTATCTTTCCAGATGACAGGCCAGTTTGGTTTTAAGATTCTGAACGAGCCTCGTGCTTATTATGAGAACAACTCGATCGCTTATAATCGCTTGAAATCTGTGCAAAAGGCTCCTTATGGTGGACAATATACCTTATCAACAGCCCAAAAACAGACTTTTGTAAGCTATTATTTGGAGGATGGTGATTTTTTGAAAATGACTAACATTACGTTGGGCTATAACATTCCATTGAAAAGCAGTAAGTTTGTGAAAAATATCCGGGCTTATGTTTCTGCCGATAATTTATTCTGCATTACTGGATATGATGGATTGGATCCTGAAATGTCAAATGGTGATATTTGGTCTTTGGGTATTGACTGGCGCGATAAATATCCTTCTACCCGTTCATTCACTTTCGGTCTGAATGTATCTTTCTAACTTTTAAATGAAGAACTAACATGAAAACAATATTCAATAAAGCACTTTGGGCTTCAGCGATAGGAGCTTGTACCTTGTCTTTGGGCAGTTGTACAGATTTGAGCGAAACGATTTATGATACGATTGCTTCCGAGAAGTATGAGTTTACAGAAAAAGACCGGGCGGCCATGTTTGCTCCGGTATACAGCAGTCTTCGTGATGTGTATTGGGGATGGTATAGTTATGCCGATATGATGGACCAGTCGTCCGATTCATGGTGTATTCCTTATCGGATCAGTATCGGCTGGGGAGATTTGTACGTGTCTATGCACAAACATCAGTTCCATTCACAGATAGCCCATTTCAATGATACATGGAACCGTAACTATGCCGGTATCAATGCCTGTAACAAACTGTTGGCAGATGAAGTCATTGCTGCTGATATAACCACTTCTTCGCAATTAAGGGCTTATCGCGCTCTTTATTATTATATTTTATTCGATTTGTTCCGCAACATCCCATTGGATACGCAATATGAACATGAAGACGGATGGTTGCCCGAACAGGCAACTCCCCAACAGATGTGGGATTTCCTGATCAGTGAGTTGACGGATGTAAAGGGGAAATGTGGAACAAAAGTAGAAATGGGTAAGCTGAACGACTATGCCATCAATATGCTTCTGGCAAAAATGTATTTGAACCACAATGCATGGTTCAATGATTACTCTGATAATTCTTATTACGGAAAGGCTATTGATGAGGTAAATGAAGTGATTAACAGTGGCAAGTTCTCTTTGGCTCCGAATTATTCGGATAATTTTAGAGAAGATATTTCCGGTTCGCCTGAAATTATCTTTGGTATTCCGTTTGAATTCAATTATGCCGGAGGTAACTATATGGCAAATATGTGGATGCATGTAGCCGGACGTGCAACGTGGCAGTTTAACGGATGGGCTACCGGTGGGGCGGCTGTTCTTCCTCAATTTCTGGAAACATACGATGAAGAAGACAGCCGCTATGAAGACTGTTGGATATCAGGACAGCAATATGACTATGCCGGTGCTCCCATTTATGTGGACAGTGAACCTTTGGTATATACTCGGGAATTACATAGTATAGACAATCCCGGTTGCTATCCCTTTGAAAGTGAACGCTTGGTGAAATATGAAATACTTTCAGGCGACTATGGAACTTCTTATGATGATGTGCCTTTCTTCCGTTTGGCTGATGCTTATTTTATTAAAGCGGAGTGCTTGCTTCGTTTAGGTGGTTACAATGGAGAAAGCGAGCAAGTGGCGGCCGATTTGGTAACAGCTGTACGCCAACGTGCCTTCAAGTCCGATCCCGGTAAAGCAACGGTTACTGTAGCTCAATTGAAGGGTGGCAGCCGTTATAACTACGGACATCGGGAGAATCAGGGAATCATGGGAGAAGCCGATAACTGGATTATCACAGAAGAAGGGGGCGATGATATTGAACTGGGTGGTTTGTTGGACGAACTGGCCTGGGAGTTTGTGGCAGAGCATCACCGTCGTCAGGACTTGATCCGTTTCCGTATAAACGGAACCAATCAGAATGTATATAATGGCAAGTCATGGTTTTGCAAAGATGCGAAGACGGATAAGACAGACAGGCATTGTGATATTTTTCCGTTACCTAAGTCTGCATTGGATGGCAACATTAAGTTGAAGCAGAATCCGGGATATGGTGGTGCCGAATAATGAATTCATTAATTAAAAAAAGAAAAGTACGATGAAAAAGAATTTTATATATGCTTTAATTGCTTGTTTCACTCTGTCACTGGCTGCATGCAGTACGGATCCGGAGGATGCTACCAGCAAGCATGTGTACGGGGAGAATGAAAATCCCTATCTGAAGACGAATGCGGATGCTGTGGTTTCTACCAAAGCAGAGTTTCCCATCAGCCGTTTGGAAGCGAAGACGGTTAAACTGACTGATTATGCAGAAAAGTTTCATACGTATTTGGGGATGACGGTAGATGAGACGTTGGCTGCATTGTCTAATGGGAGTGTGGTGTTTTATCCTATCAATATATCGAAAAACTGTTGGAATAGAACAGCTCCTACCAAGGGTACCAACGGTTGGTACTATAATACGGCAGGCGGTGTTTGTGATGCAGCTTCTGGTATAGCTAGTATTGAGTTGGATGCAACAAAGAAGGAGCTGGTTCTTAATGTGCTCGAAACCGCTTCTGTAGGTACAGCTATCTCCATTAACGTTGGATTTGCTATAAACAATGGTGCAAATTTCGATGATTATGTACGTTTTGCTTTTGATGTGACCGTTACTGATCCGGGACGTATTGTTGTTGCCAATACCATTCCAGCAGGTGACTATTCTGCATTTTCTATTGAATTTGCAGATTATCAGGAGGTGATAGAAAGTTGTTTGGGGCTGACTTTATCTGAATTCATTACCGCTTGCAAAGAACCGGGAGGCCCGATTGCTCTGTATATGGTCGATAGTGAATCTGGTGAATGGAATACTACTAGTGATTATACTGCTGGTGGTAGTGGAATAGGTTATTGGCTGACTTCTAATTTAAAAGTAACGAATTGGAGTGATGATGGTTCGACTGGTAGTGTTTTGTTTGTTGAAACACAAGAGAATGGTGATATGGTTAATATAGGTCGAAATCCAGCTTCAACTTCCGGTTCTGTTTTTAATGTGAATTTTGTATATGCGCTTAAGGAGGATAATAGTAAATTCGTAGAGTTTATTGTTAAAGCAACGTTGGAATAATATTTTATCGAGGGAAATCAGTATCTATAATGGATATTGGTTTCTCTTTTTTATTTAGTAAATTCAGAAAAACAAATGTGTGAAAATATTATTATTAAGAAGTCTTTTAGTGACTTTATTAGGATGTTTTAGCTTTATAAATGTTTTAGCTGAAACGAATGACCATCAAAAACTTTATATATGTGTTAGTGGTAATGGGGTAAATATTGATTTTACCGCAGGCATTTAAATGGGACTCCAATAAAAGCTATAATTATGAAGAAATTATTGTGCAAAGAATTACTATTTGCTTTATCCATTTTTTGCTGTTTCTTTATTGCCTTCAGCAGTTGCAGTGACAGCGAGGATGAAAGTATTATCCTCCAGCTCACCCTAGACAGCAGTCAGCAAAGCAAAACACTATTTTGGGATGAGACAGAAGCTTCCGTAAAGTTCTCCGCTACCGGTCCTTGGACAGCCACTGTAGAAGATGTAACCAGCCGTGCCACCGATTCCAGTTGCACTTGGATTAAACTGCCCCGATATGAAGGTGAGGCAGGCGAAATTTCATTGCCCATGTTGTTGCAGAAGAATGATAGCGAAAACTATCGGGAAGCAACTCTTGTCATAGTATGCGGAGAATCCGAAGTAACCGTCCATATCCGCCAGGAAGCTAATCCCAATGCTGTGTTAACCTTGAATTCGGCTGATATCAAAGATTTTGATAAATATTACAAACCTATTGAGTTTAGTAATATGAATATGCTTCGCAGTGATGCGCGCTGGTCATGGTGGCGCATGAAGCAAAGCGAGCATTTCTTCGTGTTTTGGGAACCGGGGTTCGGCAACGATCCGGGAGCAGAGTCAGTGCCGGAGGTATTGCGTGTAGACATTGATGATTTATTGGCAAAGGCCGAACAATTCTATCGGACAAATATCGAAACCTTGAAGTTTGCTGACACTGGGCAAAACAAGTCTTTTCTGGATAAATATAAGATGGAGATTTACTTGCTGTATCAGACTGAGTGGCTTGCTACAGGTTCCGGTTACGACAATACAATCGGTGCATTGTGGGTAAATCCCAGCACCTGCCAACCGGTAGGTTCTACCATTGCGCACGAAATAGGACATAGTTTCCAGTATCAGGTAAGTTGTGACAAGATGTTGAACGGAGAGGCGGACTTTTCGCAAGTAGGATTCAGATACGGTTATGGGTCGAGTGGTGAAGGTGGAAATGGCTTTTGGGAACAATGTGCGCAATGGCAGTCGTTCCAAGATTATCCGGCGGAGCTGTTCGGTTACCATGTAGATGTGTGGAAAGCCAATTACCATCGCCATTTCAATCATGAATGGATGCGTTATGCCAGTTATTGGTTGCAATATTACTGGGCGCAGAAACATGGAGTCGATGTGGTAGGGAATGTCTGGACACAGTCGCGCTATCCGGAAGATCCGCTCATGACTTATCAGCGTCTGTACTGTAACAATGACTTGCAAACACTTTATACGGAACTTTATGGCTACGCTACCCGTATGGTGACTTATGATATGGACGTGGTGCGGAATTATGTCACAGAGACCGCTTGCAATTATACAACGAAAATGTATGATGCAGCCGGAGGATATTATCAGGTAGGCTATGCCAGCTGTCCGGGCACTACTGGATTCAATATCATTCTATTGAACGTTCCCGAAGCCGGAACAACGGTCAAGGCGAATTTTGCCGGACTGGCTGTGGGATGTGCTTTGGCAGAAGAGGATCCGGGAACGACATTGGATGCCGACGGCAATGTGGCAGGTACGGCTACCGCTTACAACAATAATGGTGGCAATACGGCAGCCGGATGGCGATATGGATTTGTGGCTATTGTGAATGGAGCTCCACAATACGCATCTATGAATAAGGAAAATGCAGGAGTGGTTTCTTATACGATACCGATCGGAACAGAAAAATTATGCCTAGTGGTAATGGGCGCTCCCGTTCAGTATAAGTCACATCCATGGAATGATGATGAGACTGACGATGAGCAATGGCCTTACAAAGTAAAGTTTGAAGGAACGGACTTGCTTGGCAATTTCTCTATTGACGAGACGGCTATGCCTAAAGATATTACATTGACATTCGATGTGAAGTGCAATGCCGGTTCCGAGGATTATCCACAAGGAACGGTGGACCTGAAAACAAATAAAGATTTGGCACAGGCGTTTGTCATGAAGCCTGCCGTGTTGGAAAGTAAACTGGCCAGTGTAGGTACAGAACCTGCCGAGGACAAAGTGGTTATCGCACTCGGTCAGACTGACGGCACTTTTGCTTACACTTCTACTGCCAATAACGGATTTTGGTGTGAAGCCAATGGCAACGTAGGCAACTGGGGTGATACGGCACCGGTCTATGTAGAATTCAGTGGACTGACCATGACATACGGACACCGGAAAGGAGTAAGTGTTGCCGGCCAGAAATATATGTTGAAACCTACTCTGATATATACCAGAAATGGTGTACAGTATAAAGCGACTATTGTGTTGAATATGCAATTTTAATAGCTGTTTACACCGTACACCTCCAAGAGGATAAAAAAATAGTCTAAACGAATGGAAGAATAGTACAACCGCCTAACTGTCAAATCCATAAAATGAGATTTATTGGACGATTCTGCCATTACATTATATTATATCTTCCCTTTCTTGTAATTTTTTTATTTTACTTTGCAAGTGAACAACGTATACAACCGATAGATTATGAAAAACAACAAGAAACTCTGTCTTGCAATTTTATCTTTGCTTTTATTGATTGGAAATGCTTCATTTGCAGCCAAGGAAAAGAAATATGTACTCTCTTCACCCGATGGAACATTGAAAGTGGAAATCAGCGCCGGAAACGAACTGGCCTACCAAGTGATGCATGGAAATGATACAATTCTCTCACACTCTAATATAGGTTTGGTTCTGGAAAACGGAACTATAGTAGGTAAAACTCCCCGTATCACAGGGGAAAGAAGGAGAAAGATAAAGGATAACATAGAATCACCTTTTTACCGTTTCAAGGAGTTCGTTGCAACAGGCAACGAACTCGACTTGAAGCTGAAAGGCGGGTTCGGAATCATCTTCCGTGCATACAATGAGGGAGTCGCCTATCGATTCTATACCACACAATCTTCGGATATCATTATAAAGGAGGAACAGGCCGAGTTTAATTTTAAGGAAGATTATACGGCTTATCTTCCTTATACCACCAATGATAAAAAACCGATGGTGATGGCTTATCAGAATGTATATGACATCACTCCTCTGTCAAAAGCACAGCCTAAACTGGCTTTTCTTCCGGTTACCGTGGATTGCGGCAGCGTAAAACTGACCCTGTTGGAGTCAGATTTGGAAGCTTATCCGGGCATGTTTGTGCAGTCACAGCAGGGAAAGTATGGATTGAAAGGTGTCTTTGCTCCTTATCCGGCTAAAACAGACTTTTATCCTTGGCGGAAGCAGGAATATGTAACTGAAACTACCGATTTTATATCCCGTAGCCGTGGCTCCCGTTCCTATCCGTGGCGTGTGTTGGCCATTACGGAGAAGGATACGGATATGCCGGTCAACAACCTAGTCTATGCTCTGGCTTCTCCCAACCGTATCGGTGATACCTCATGGATAAAGACAGGCAAAGTGGCATGGGATTGGTGGAATGACTGGAATCTGAAAGGAGTGCCGTTTAAAGCCGGTATCAACATGGATACGTATAAATATTATATCGATTTCGCCAGCCGGAACGGATTGGAGTTTATTGTGTTGGATGAAGGATGGTATGATCCGAAGAGCGGGGATATGCTGACCGTTATTCCCGAACTTGATTTGCCGGAACTGATAGCATACGGCAAATCCAAAGGGGTGGAAATAGTGCTTTGGACGGTGTTTAATGTACTCGACAGCCAGTTGGAAGCAGCTTGTAAGAAATATGCGGATATGGGAATCAAAGGTTTTAAGGTGGATTTCCTGGATCGTGATGATCAGACTGCCGTCGAAATGGTGTATCGCATCGCTGAGATGACGGCCCGGTATAAATTAACCCTTGATCTGCACGGCATTTACAAACCGACAGGTATCAACCGTACCTACCCTCATATTATCAATTTTGAAAGCGTGTTCGGCATGGAAGAGGTGAAATGGACGGATATCAAGAATAATATGCCTCTTTATGATGTTACTTTCCCCTATATCCGTATGATGGCGGGACCGGTGGATTATACGCCGGGAGCTATGCGCAATGCCACGAAGGCAGATTGGCGCGCTATGTATTACACACCGGCCAGCATGGGAACCCGGTGTCATCAGCTGGCTGCCTATATTGTACACGATTCTCCTTTTACCATGTTGTGTGATGCGCCTACCAACTATCTGAATGAGCAGGAATGTGTGGATTTCATAGCTTCTCTGCCTGTGGAGGTGGATTCTACTTTTATTGCTTCGGGCGAGTTGGGAAAATATATTGTAACAGTGCGTAAGAAGGATGTGAACTGGTATATCGGTGGTATGACCAATTGGGATGAACGTGATGTGCAGCTCGATTTCTCTTTCCTTCCCGAAGGAGTGTCTTATACGGCTGTTTTGTTTAAAGACGGTGTGAATGCCAACAAGCAGGCCGAGGACTATCGGAAGGAAACCATCCGGATTGATAAGGACAGCCGGTTGACTTTGCATCTGGCGTCGGGTGGCGGATTCGCCATGAAGTTGGAGCTTTGCCCTGTTCACGGACAGGTTACCGGTATTCCTGAAGGGAAAAATATTCCTTCTTTCTATCAGAAATACATAGAGACAGAAGGTCTGTATGTCACCTCTTCTGGAAAGGTGAGCGATGAGGCCTTATTGAAAGCTTGTGATATCATCAGTTTGATGTTGGCAAAACGTCCGGATGTGAAGGCACACATGGTGAAGAAAGGCTGCCACGTCATGATAATCGGTAAAGATGAGGAAACTTGCGATTTGCCGGAGTTTGCCCATATCTGCAATTGTGAGGACAGCATTAAATATTGGAACTGGCGTGCCCGTGGTTTTGGCGGAGCACCGGAAGATGAATTTTCATCCAGTTGCGGAGAAGAGAATCTGCTGGCATTGCCGCAGGATAAATATGTAGGTGAGAATATCCTGATTCATGAGTTCGCTCACCTTATTCATACGGTAGGTATAGTGGGAGTGGAGCCAGACTTTAATGAGCGTTTGGAGGCACTTCGTCAGAATGCAATCCGGAAAGGGCTGTGGGAAAAGACGTATGCAGTGAGCAATAAAGAGGAATACTTTGCCGAGTGCGTACAGTCTTTCTTTAACTGTAACCGCTATGCCGAACCTGCAAACGGAGTTCATAACTGGGTGAACCGCCGCACGAAACTGAAGACGTATGATCCGGATATGTATCGGTTGTTGCAGGAATATTTTTATGAGATAGAAATTCCCATTCATAATGTGGTGCATGAATAAGCGTCGCAGGGACAAATAGAATTTTGCTATATAGAGATGAATAAGATACGATTGGTTGTTGCTTCCTTATTGTTGGGAGCTGCTACAGGCTTTGCTCAGAAGCCTTTTAATGCTTCGGGTACGGGGAATCCCATTATTCCCGGATATTTTGCCGATCCCACGGTGAAGAAGTTTGGCGATACGTATTATATGTATGCCACTACGGATGGCAGTGGGGCCGGTTTCGGTCCTGCACAGGTGTGGACCAGCAAGGATTTTGTAAACTGGACGTTAATGCCCATGAACTGGCCGGACAGTCATTGGATATGGGCTCCCGATGTGATGAAACATACGGATGGGAATTATTATTATTTTTATTGTCAGCCCTGTATGATTCATTGCGGGGTCAGTGAAACGCCGCGCGGTCCTTGGAAAAATATATTGGGCGAAAGTGAGGCTGTTCTTGTACCCGACCGTTTTGTGACGAATGCCATTACATTGGACGGGCAGACCTTTGTGGATGATGATGGTTCTGTATATTTGTATTGGGGGACTTGGGGGATTTATAAAGGTTTCGGTTGCGGAGCCGGAAAACTGGCTTCCGATATGAAGAGTTTTACTGAAACGCGTCTGATTCCGAATACGGAAGCCACGGATTTTTTTGAAGCACCCTTTGTGATGAAACGAAAGGGGATCTATTATTTTATGTATTCTTCGGGTTCCTGTCACGACCACACCTATCGGGTGCAGTATGCCACTTCGGACAAGCCTATGGGGCCGTACACCTATCGGGGATGTATTCTTGAAACCAATGCCGATGGAACAATTCATGGGCCGGGACATCATAGCGTTTTGAAAGAAGGCAATGAATATTATATGGTCTATCACCGTCATGATAATCCGCATTCCAACCGCGGATTTCATCGTCAGCTTTGTGTGGACCGTATGGAGTTTGCCGAAGATGGAAGTATTAAATCCCTTATTCCCACTCATGACGGAATAGGTGCATTGGCATCTTCTGTAGTGAAATCAAAAAATCTGGCATTGGGTGCTAAGGTGAGGGCTTCTTCTTTTTATGATGCCGGTTTCCGTCCCGAATATGCTGTAGATGATAATAACGGGACTTTATGGCGTCCTCGTGGCATGGGACAGGAGTGGATAGAAGTGGATTTGGGTGTTGCCCAGCAGATACAAACTATCTGGACTCAATTTGAGTATGGCACACAATTTTATCAATATTTAATTGAAACTTCTGTCGATGGCAAGCATTGGTCTGTTTTCGCTGATAAGCGGAATAATCGTCTGGCAGGCAGCCCGATGGTCGATTTTGGCAAGGTGAAGGCTCGTTATGTCCGCCTTACCTTTACCGGAGGACAGAAGAACGGATTTGGCGGGGCGGTCTGGAACTTGAAAATCTTTGATGGGGTGGAAGCATCGGCTCCGCAACAATGGCTGGGACTTACCGCTGCCGATTGGAATGGTCGTGAATGGCAGAACAATGAAGGGATGCTGGGAGGGGCTTTTACATTGAAGGAAGGTTCGGCACGCACACAGCGTATCGGTGGACGCGATGCGTTGGTACTGGAACCGGGAACTACATTGGAGTATAGTCATCCGTTACTCTCCTCGTCCAAAGAGCATACAGTTAGTGGGTTGGTTTACAGGTCAGGTAAATGGCAGAGTTATGAAGCGGGGTCGTGTCTTTCATCAGGAGCGATTACGCTGCATAGTTCCACCGAACCTTTGGTCATTACCAATTTCCGTTACTACAATTGGAAACAGGAAGCAGCGGAAAAGGCATACGATGCGGAAACGGATATCGTGCGTCTGCCTGTAGCCGATCAGCAGAAACATGGGCTGGTGGTCAGTCTTTCTGCCGATGATTTTGTAGTGAACGATACAGTTCCTTATCTGGAAAACCGAGGAGTAAAAGGGTATTTTGAAGCCCGGAAATTACCTCTCGTTGTGAAAGAAGTGAAAGGGAAAAAGGCATTTCATTTTGAGGGTACTCAGGTCTATACTTCCAGTTTTATGCTTCCTGCCACTTTGCAGGATAATGCTCCTTATACCTTGGAGGCGTGGGTACTGAATGATTCCATTAGTGAAAATGAATGTGTGGCCGATTTTACTACCTCGCATGATGAATTGGAGAAAATCATGTTGGTCAACGGCACGGAGCCTCGTTGTGGAGTAATCAATCACTATGGCTGGTATGAAGATGCAGGATATAAGGACATGAAGGAATTGGCAGGAAAGTGGCAGCACATCTATATCTGCTTTGATGGGCGGATGGAACAGGTTTATATCAATGGAAAATTAGTCAGTGAAAAAGATATCCAGTTGCTGGTGAAACCGTCACAATTCATCACATTGGGACGCAATGCCGAAGGAGACTGGCCCTTTACCGGTTATCTGCACTCATTGAAATTATGGGATGAATATTTGCCGTTGAAAGAGTGATTCCCCCTTTTCCTATGACCGGAATATGTATTTTTGCAAAAACTATGATAAACAATTAAATGATAGAACCATGAAGAAACTTTTAGTCACTGCTCTGTTGACTGCTACCGTAGCAGGCGGAACAGCGCAAGTAAAAAATCAGTCGCACGGCTATCCTATCGACCCCGTACCTTTCACTTCGGTGAAAGTAACCGATTCATTCTGGGGGCAACGGTTGAATGCCAGCCGTGAAGTAACGATTCCTCTGGCGTTCAGCAAATGCGAGGAAACAGGACGTTATACTAACTTTGTCAATGCCGCCCATCCCAGTGATACCATTAAAGTAGGCGGTCTGGCTTTTGATGATACCGATGTGTACAAAACGATAGAAGGTGCCAGTTATCTGTTACAGACCTATCCGGACAAAAAACTGGCTAAGTATATTGATAGTGTGCTGGTTATTGTCGCTGCGGCACAGGAACCGGATGGTTATCTCTATACTTCGCGTACCATGAATCCGAAGCATCCGCATGAGTGGGCAGGAAGCAAACGGTGGGAGAAGGTGGAGGAACTGAGTCATGAATTCTATAACTTGGGACACATGGTAGAAGGTGCTATTGCGCATTACCAGGCTACCGGAAAACGTAATTTCCTTGATATCGCTATCCGTTATGCCGACTGTGTATGCCGGGAGATAGGTACGGGCGAAGGGCAACAAATCCGTGTGCCGGGACATCAGATTGCTGAAATGGCCCTTGCCAAACTGTACTTGGTAACAGGGCAACAGAAATATTTGGATCAAGCCAAATTCTTTTTGGACCAGCGCGGATATACTACTCGTACGGATGAATACAGTCAGGCGCACAAGCCAGTAGTGGAGCAGGATGAGGCCGTGGGACATGCTGTCCGTGCAGCCTATATGTATGCAGGCATGGCAGATGTGGCCGCACTGACAGGGGATACGGCTTATATCCATGCCATAGACCGTATTTGGGACAACATTGTGGGCAAGAAATATTATATTACCGGCGGCATCGGCGCCACCAGCAATGGGGAGGCTTTTGGCAAGAACTATGAACTGCCCAATATGTCAGCTTATTGTGAGACTTGCGCGGCTATCGGTAATGTGTATGTCAACTACCGCTTGTTCCTGCTTCATGGTGAGGCAAAATATTATGATGTGCTGGAACGTACTTTATATAATGGTCTTATTTCGGGCGTGTCCCTGGATGGTGGCGGGTTCTTCTATCCTAATCCGTTGGAAAGCATCGGGCAGCACCAGCGCCAGCCTTGGTTCGGCTGTGCCTGTTGTCCGTCCAATATCTGTCGTTTCATTCCTTCTTTGCCGGGATATGTGTATGCGGTGAAAGGTAAGGACGTGTATGTTAATCTGTTCATGTCCAATACTTCGAACTTGAAGGTAGAGGGCAAGGCTGTTTCTTTGGAGCAGGCTACTCATTATCCTTGGAACGGTGATGTCACTATCGGTGTCAACAAGAACAATGCCGGACAGTTTACAATGAAAATCCGTATTCCGGGATGGGTGCGTAATCAGGTAGTTCCCAGTGACCTGTACACTTATTCGGATGGAAAGCGTTTGAGCTATACAGTGAAAGTAAATGGAGAACCGGTACAGAGTGAACTGAAGGACGGTTATTTCTGCATAGACCGCCGTTGGAAGAAAGGGGATAAAGTAGCTGTCCATTTCGATATGGAACCTCGTACGGTGAAAGCCAATAATAAAGTGGAGGCAGATCGTGGACGTATAGCCGTGGAGCGTGGCCCGATCGTTTATTGTGCGGAATGGCCGGATAATGATTTTGATGTGCTGAGCGTGTTTATGAACCGCACTCCTCAATTCGAGGTGGTTGAAAAACCGGATTTGCTCTATGGCATTAACCAGTTGAAGACGGATGCGCAGATTCTGGGCTATGACGACAGAGGTCGTCTGACGGCTACTGATGTGAAGCTGACGTTGATCCCTTACTATGCTTGGGCACACCGCGGTGCAGGTGCTATGGCAGTGTGGTTGCCTCAGGAATTAAGTGCTTCCCGTCCGACTATGCCTGCTACGCTGGCATCGGAAAGCAAAGTGGATGCTTCGCATAAGGTGAAATCCATTTCCGCCATTAATGACCGTCTAGTACCGAAAGATGAGAATGACCGTTCCGTACCCTATTACCATTGGTGGCCCAAACAGGGAACTACCGAATGGATATCCTACGAGTTCCCATCCGAAGCGACTGTTTCCAGTGCTACCGTATATTGGTATGATGATGCTCCTTGGGGAGGATGCCGCATACCACAAAGTTGGAAGGTGTACTATAAAGATGCACAAGGCCAGTGGCAACCGGTGAGTGGAGCGGATAAGTATGGAGTGGAAAAAGGTACGGGGAATACAGTCAATTTTGACCCGGTAAAGACAAAAGCGGTAAAACTGGAGGTTGTTCAGCCGGCCGATAATTCATCGGGTTTGTTTGAATGGGAAGTGAAATAGAATAATTCAAAATGAAGGTTGGTAAGTTAGGTTGGCTGGTAGCCATGTTCCTTAGTGGGGGCATGGCTGTCGCTCAAGGTACGGTCGATGATTATCGGCGTGCTTATGCATTGAAAGAGAAATTCAGTGCGGACAAAGTTTTCTATTCCAATGTCAATCCGCAATGGATAGAGGGTACGCATCAATTCTGGTATGTGCGGAATACGCCGGACGGCCGCCTGTATGTATCTGTGGATGCGGATAAGAAAGCTAGAAAAGAATTGTTTGATTCTCATCGTTTGGCAAAGGCGTTGGGTGCTGCATCCGGAAAAGAGGTCAAGCCGGAAGCTCTTGCATTGGGGCGTTTGTCGGTCAGTAAGGGATTGGATACGCTGCGCTTTGTGTTTAATAATCAACGTTGGATGTATGCGTCCCGGAAAAATCAGCTGGTCAATGAAGGTGCGGTTCCCCTCCTTATCAGGCAAAAGCATTGGATGGAGGTGGATGATGAGAAGACGGCATCACCGGTTCCGTCTCCTGATGGTAAATGGATCGCATTTATTAAAAATCAGAATATCTATGTAAAGGAGGTGGCTACCGGAAAAGAAAAGCAACTGAGCTTGGACGGGACACTGGGTAATTATTATTCAGCCTACATCCGCTGGTCACCGGACAGTAAGAAGGTGGCTTCCTGCAAGATCCGTCCGGTGGAAAAGCGCTATGTTTATTATGTGGAATCTTCTCCGGCTGACCAGCTTCAGCCCAAGCTTCACAAACAGGAGTATGCGAAGCCGGGAGACGAACTTCCTTTTAAAGTGCCCTGCATCTATGAAGTGGAAAGCGGACGAAGCATTATTCCTTCTACCGAATTGTTCGACCGGCAATATGAAGTATATGGTCCCGAATGGAATCCCGACAGCCGTGCCGTGACTTTTGAATATAACCAGCGCGGACATCAGGTGTACAGAGTACTTGAACTTTCTGCCGAAACGGGAAAAGTGCGCCCGTTGGTAGAAGAAACCAGCGATACATATGTGAATTATACCCGTCATTTCCGTCATGACTTAAAAGACGGCAAGCAGATGATATGGATGAGTGAGCGTGACAATTGGAATCATCTTTATATGTACAACCGTATTACCGCACAGCCCGATTATCAAATTACTAAAGGAGAATGGTATGTACGCGAAGTGCTTCGGGTAGATGAGGATAACCGTCAGATCTATTTCTCGGCAAATGGTATGGAAGCCGGTGAAGACCCCTATCTCATCCGTTATTACCGCATCGGTTTTGATGGCAAAGGTCTTACCTGTCTTACTCCCGAAGAAGGGATGCACCGTGCCTGGTTTTCGGGAGATATGAAGTATTTGGTAGATGTTTATTCTATGGTGGACAAGGTTCCCGTCGCTGTGTTACGTAGTGCCAGGGATGGCAAAGTGGCGATGCCGTTGGAAACAGCCGATATAACTCTTTTGGAGGCCGAAGGCTGGAAAGCTCCGGAGGTGTTTGTTGCCAAAGGGCGGGACGGCAAGACGGATATGTGGGGATTGATTGCCCGCCCCACCAACTTTGACCCGAACAAGAAATATCCGGTTATCGAATACATTTATCAGGGTCCCGGAGACCAGTATGTTCCGAAGACTTTCCGTCCTTATGACTGGAATATGACTTCCTTGGCCGAACTTGGTTTTATCGTCGTAATGGTCGATGGAATGGGAACTTCTTTCCGTTCGCGTGCTTTTGAGAATGTATGTTATAAGAATTTGAAAGATGCCGGTCTGCCGGACCATATTGCCTGGATTAAGGCGGCTGCACGGAAATATCCTTATATGGATGTGGACAGGGTAGGTATTTACGGTTGTTCTGCCGGTGGTCAGGAATCTACAAATGCAGTTTTGCTTTATCCTGATTTCTATAAAGCGGCTTATTCGGCTTGTGGTTGTCATGATAACCGTATGGATAAGATTTGGTGGAATGAACTTTGGTTGGGCTATCCGGTAGGAGATCAATATAAGGAAGGGTCTAATGTGGAAAATGCACATCTGTTGAGTCGTCCTTTGATGTTAGTGGTGGGAGAACTGGATGATAATGTAGATCCTGCCTCTACCATGCAGGTGGTCAATGCATTGATAAAGGCGAATAAAGATTTTGAATTGGTCGTGATTCCCGGAGCGCATCATACAATGGGGGAAGATTTTGGCGAACATAAGCGGTATGATTTCTTTGTCCGTCATTTGATGCAGGTGAATCCACCGAAGTGGGATGAGATAAAATAGGAGGAGTGAGGTTTGTAGCTGTAGGAGTTTGTCAGTTATGATAAATAGAGGTGGCAGTGTTATGGAGGACAAGTCCATAGCACTGCTTTTTTATGTAATTCCGTGTTTTCATTGATGAAATTATGTCGGTTGAGCCGTGTCTGTGCAAAATCTGCCTGAAAAAGACCAAATATTCTCTGTATTCAGATTGGAAAACGCATAATTTTGTTTGCTGGTTTTTATCAAAACATATAGGAATAATGAAAAATACATTCAAAAAAGTGTTTATTGGCTTTATGGCTTTTGCCATGGCAACCGGCTCCTTTGCGCAGCAAAGAGCTCATAAAAAGGATAATGAGTCGTATCCTAAGGAATGGAAACAAATAGCACGTATGGAGCAGGATTCTTTCTTTCTGACAGATGAAGCTCGGCGGATTGCTGAAAATGTATTGGCTTTTCAACGCTGTACGGGCGGTTGGCCGAAGAATATAGATATGGCCCGCCGCATGAATGATAAAGAGCTGGCTAAAGTGATAAAGGATAAATCACGTCGTGATGATTCTACGATAGATAATAATGCCACAACTGCCCAGATGATTTTTTTAGCCCGTCTTTATAGGCAGACTAAGGATATACGTTATCGGGATGCTTTCCTCCAGGGAGTGGAATATTTGCTGAGTGGTCAATACGAAAACGGAGGATGGCCGCAATTCTGGCCCGGTCCGCGTGGTTATCAGGTACATATTACTTTTAATGACGATGCCATTGTCAATACATTGAATATGATACGTGATATGATGAATCACAAAGCGCCTTATGAGGATGATTTGATAGACAAGACTTTGTGTGTACGTTTGGGAAAAGCCTTTAATAAAGGAATAGAGTGTATACTGGCTACACAAATTATAAAGGATGGAGAACCTTCTGTGTGGTGTCAGCAGAATGATAGGGAAACATTGAAGCCTGCACCGGCACGTGCATATGAGTTGCCGTCTTATTGTTCGGCGGAGAGTGCCGGAATTGTGCGTCTGCTCATGGAATTACCTGCACCCGACGCACGTGTGAAGCGGGCGGTTCACGGAGCCATGAAATGGTTTGACAGGTATAAACTTACCGGTTTGAAATGCGAGCGTATCGTGCTGGCAAATGGTGAGCGGGATACTCGTCTTGTGGAAGATCCTCAAGCCAAGCCTATTTGGGCGCGTTATTATGATTTGAAATATTGTGAACCGTATGTATGTGACCGTGATGGGCTGCCACGTCGCCATTTGGAAGAAATAGGAACAGAACGTCGTAACGGATATAGTTGGTACAATAGCAGACCGGCTGAGCTTTTTGCCATATACAATGCATGGGCGGACAAATATGATCCGAAGCATAAAGTGGCAATCAGTCTGGCAACCAAAGGAGCGAATGAAAACGGGCTTATTGAAATGTATCGTCGTCCCATGGCAGAGCGTACGGCTTTTGATGTGGTGGTAAAGCCGGGAGAGAGTATTCAGGCAGCTATTGAAAAGGCTCCGGAAATTCCGACAGTACCTTTTAAAATCTTATTGTTGAACGGAACGTATCATCAAAAAGTGATTATTGACAGGCCTAATATTGTTTTGGTGGGGGAAAACCGTGACAGTACGCGGATTGTCTTGGCTGAAACAGCCCAGACACGTGCCATCACGGAATATCATGGACGTCCGGTAGGCAATGGTGTCATTGTGTTGCAGGAAGGTGCGGATGATTGTGTTATTAGCGGACTGACTGTTTACAACAATTACGGAACTGCCGTTGAAAATACGACCATCCATCAGATGGCGATTTTTGGACGTGCCACTCGTACCATTATCATCAACAGTAATGTATGGGCCGATGGAAACGATGCCCTTTCCTTGTGGGCACCCGGAAGCAATGGTATGTATTATCATGCCGATCTCTATCTTCGTTGTCCGGGTGTGGATTTTCTTTGTCCTCGCGGATGGTGCTATGCTACACGCTGCCATTTTTATGGTGATAGCCGTGCCATGATTTGGCATGACGGACGAGGTGACAAGAACAAGAAACTGGTTATTACCAATTCTTCATTTGATGCTAAGACACCGACACTTTTAGGACGCTATCATCATGATTCCCAGTTTTATCTCATCAAATGTAAAATGTCGAAGAATGTGCTTGACGGGAATATTCATTATGCTTATTCGGATAAAGTGCTTGATCCCTGTCCGTGGGGGCTACGTACCTATTATTATGGTTGTACCCGTGAAGGAGGGCATAGTGGCTGGTTAAACGATAATTTAAAGGAGGCGGAGAATGCTCCGGAGTTTTATGGCGTTACCGCCAAGTGGACATTCAATGGCAAATGGGACCCCGAACAACGTATCAGAGATCTTTGGAATGTGTTGGCCTACTAATTTAACAGTTTGTAATATGAAAATGCCCCCTGTTTTATGCTGTATTGTTTTTTTGTTTGTGTCAATGTTATCTGCTGTTGCCCGACAGCAGGAGAAGCCCCGGGTTATTGTCACTACGGATGGTGAGATTGACGATCAAAGTTCTATGATTCGTTTTCTTATGTATTCTTCTGATTATGATGTCGCAGGCATTGTTCAAGTCAATGGGGTACAGAAAGACGGACATAGTAAAGATAAATGGATCGAATCACAAATTGCCAAATATGCGGAATGTCTGCCTAATTTGAGGAAACATAATCCCGATTATCCCGATGCTGAATATTTGCTAAGTGTCTTGGCGGTTGGTAATGAGAACAGAGAGGACTTGCATAAATTGCCTCCTTTACTGTCTGATAGCGAGGGGGCACAGCTCATCATAAGGACATTGCTTGATTCTGATCCGAGGCCTGTTCATATTTTAGCATGGGGTGGAGCCAACACCCAGGCCAATGCCTTATGGCAGATCAAGCAGAAATATTCTGCTGCAGAATGGGCAAAAGCGGTATCAAAAGCCAGATTATATTGTATTTGGTATCAGGACGGCGGTGGAAAATGGATAGAACAGAATCTTCCTGAAATCATTATTTATGAATCGGGCGCACCGGATCATGATGGAGGATGGAGATATGTATGGGATTACATGAGTGTGGATTATTATTTTAAGAACAGACTTAGTAAAAATTCAAAAGAGTTGCAACAGATCATGGATAAACCTTGGTTGGCTGACCATATTAAGAATGGGCACGGACCACTGTGTGCCGCCTATCCTCAGGAATATACCAGTGAGGGGGATACTCCTTCTTTTATGCCTCTTATACGTAATGGACTTGAACAGCATACAGACTATACATTAGGAGGATGGGGAGGACGCCCGGAGTATAAAAATGGCAATCACATGCAAGATGGGAATGATTTGAAAAACGGTGTGCCGGATTCGCATTATACTTTCCAGCGTTGGTTGCCTGCTATACAAAATGACTGGGCGGCTCGTGCCGACTGGTGCGTGGCTGATGAATATTCAAAGGCAAATCATCAACCTGTTGCCCGGATATTGGGAGAAAGTGTACGCACAGTCCGGCCGGGAGAAAAAATAATACTGGATGCCTCTCCTTCATTTGACCCTGATAAAAATTCATTGTCTTACCAATGGTGGCAATATCGGGAAGCAGGCAGTGTGCAAACAAAGGTGGCTATAAAGCACGCCGATGAGAAGAGGGCGGAGATAATTGTACCGGATAATCCGGGCAAACAGTTACATTTGATACTTGAACTTACAGATAATGGAACGCCTAATCTAAAGTCTTATAAAAGAGTGATTCTGAATGTGAATTGACTTCCTGTATGAATTTTCATCTGTACTGTCATGTTGTTTTGAACAGGAGGCCTACACTTCTTCCATCCGCTCCAGCTCCCATCCCCGGAACTGTATGATAATACAGTGCAGCTTCGTGTTCTGCACCAACTGCCGTACCCGGGGTGCGGCAGCATATTCGTTAATCTGTTTCACCGCTTCCTGCCATTGCGTCCGGGTTTTCTCTTCCGTGTCCTTCACCGACAGATATTTCAGTTCAAGAATATAGCTATGCTTCACCTCGTAGCGCATCAGGTCCGGCATGAGGAAGAGGTCGCAGTAACCGTGGCTCAGTTCCATTTCCGGAGCCATCAGGTAATAAGCGTTTACGCTGAGGTAGGCGGTGAAGAAACCCTGTATATTTCGCTCGCCTTCCATGGCACTGCGTACAGATGAATTTTCCTTGTAGGCATGGGCAATGAATTCCAGTGTTTCGCGCCAATGGCCTTCGTAAGCCATTTCATCGAACAGGTCCATCAAATTGTTCAGGTTGATATGGCGTTTGTCCTGGTACTCCTCCAGCATGAATTCGTAATACTGTTTGCGCACATTATAGTTGGGGATACTCAATACCAAGCGGCTGCCGCGTGTGGCAGTGATGGTCAACATGCCATAATAGAAGAGCAGGCTGGGGAAGATTTCGGGTTTGGCGATTTCCTTGGCCGGGAAGGTGGTGATCAGGTTGGTGATAATTTGCCCTTCTTCGGTGATTTTACGTAATACGCCCTTGCGGTTGCCGTCCAGCTTGTCCAGCTGGATTAGTTTCTTCATTTTGTTGTAGTCCGTACGGGTGTTGGGATCTATCATCTCTTTAGGAGATTTGCCCAGCGTGATGTAATTGCGCAGGTAGTAAAGTACCATGTCGCAATTGAACATTTTCGGGTCGCGTTCCAGGCTTTCTTCTGCGAAACAGTAATTATTATACCACGGTTTCATCTCCCGGATCATTGCTTCGATGTCCGCGTCGATCGGGAGCTGTCCGGCATCCTTATAATATTGGAACATGGTGCGCACGTCCGTTTCGCTGAATCCCAGCATCATGTTGAACTGGTAGTCGGTACTGATATTCCAGCCGATGTTGAATCCGCTGGTCAGGTCGTCCAAGGTGACGGGGCTGACGCCGGTCATGAAGATGCGCTCGAACATGCCTTTGAATTTCTTGAATATTTCACGGTAGAATCCGCTGGCATGGGTCAGGGCATGATAAATGTCTTTTCCCTGCTCGTTCAGAACGATGTTGGTAAAGTTATCGTATTCGTCGATGATGAGGTAAAGTTTCATTCCGGATTCAGCCGCATGCAGGTTCAGGTAGTTCAACTTGCTGACAAAGTCGGGCTGTTCTTCCATCTTTTGTGCAAATCCGGGAAAATAATAAGGCTCATACACTTTGCCGAACAGGTCCATCACCATGCCGCAATAGTTATTGAAATTTTCTTCCAGTGAACCGCTTCCGCCACTGGCGCGCGAGAAATCAAGATACACCACCTGAAATTTTCCTTGCAGGGGGGTGGGGCGGCTGCCTATCCATAGATTGCCGAAGCGTTTCTGGAACTTTTCTTTTTGTGCTATGTCATAATACGCACGCAGCATACTCAAAAAGATACTCTTGCCGAAGCGGCGGGGACGGATAAAGAACAGGTTCCGGGGCTGTTTTTCCAGCAAAGGCAGATACATGGTTTTATCTACATAGTACATGTTCTGCTCTGCCACTTCCACGAAGTTGGCAATGCCATAGGGGATTTCTTTTATATTTTCCATCATTGCTTCTGTTGTCTTTAGTTCGTATCCGGATGCCAATACAACAAAGATAGTCTATTCTTCCTGAAGGAACAAAGGAAATAAAGTTTTTAATAGAAAGAAGATGTTCAAGGTAAGTTATGCGCTTGAAAGAAAATTCTTTATTACTCCCCGCTAGATTTCTACTGGGTCGAAAAAAAGGGCGTGCCAAAAGCCATGTTTATTATTTAGACCTTTTGGCACACCCTCTTGGTGGATTCTGAAATCAGTTTCTTATTTCTTCTCTGCCGCGGCATGTGGATAGTCAATCGTATAATGCAGTCCGCGACTCTCTTTCCGTTCCATTGCCTGACGGGTGATCAAATACCCGATGTTAATCATGTTACGCAGTTCGCAAAGTTCGCGTGAAGCCTTACAGCGTTTGAAAAGACGCTCGGTTTCTTCATATAAAATATCCAATCGGTTCCAAGCACGGATTAATCGCGTATTACTGCGCACAATACCTACATAAGCTTCCATAATCTGGTTCACCTCTTTCATGCTTTGGGTTATCAGTACCCGTTCTTCATTGTTCATGGTTCCTTCATCGTTCCATTCGGGGATATCCTCATTGAAGTCATACCGGTCGAGTACATTTAGTGCATGTTTGGCTGCCGCGTCCGCATAAACCACTGCTTCTATCAGCGAATTGGAAGCCAGACGGTTACCTCCGTGCAGACCGGTACATGAACATTCACCGATAGCATACAAACGGTTGATGCTGCTCTGTCCGTCCAGATCGACTTTGATACCTCCGCACAGATAATGAGCAGCCGGAGCCACAGGAATATAGTCTTTAGTAATATCAATACCTAGGCTGAGGCATTTTTTATAAATATTGGGGAAATGTTTTTTTGTTTCTTCCGGATCTTTATGCGTCACATCCAGATATACATGATCTTCACCGCGCTGCTTCATTTCGTTATCAATGGCACGTGCTACGATATCACGTGGGGCCAATGACAGGCGTGGATCATATTTTTGCATGAATTCTTCGCCACTTTGATTCTTTAAGACAGCACCGTAACCGCGCATGGCTTCGGTGATGAGGAAACTGGGACGGTCTCCCGGATGGAAGAGGGCGGTGGGATGGAATTGTATAAATTCCATGTCCTTTACTGCTCCTTTGGCACGGTACACCATAGCAATGCCGTCTCCCGTAGCTACCAGTGGATTGGTTGTATTGCGGTATACCGCTTCGCATCCGCCTGTTGCCATTACAGTTACTTTGGACAGGAACGTATCCACTTCTCCTGTTTTCTCATTCAATACGTAAGCACCGAAACATTTGATGCCTGGTGTATGGCGGGTGACGATAATTCCCAAATGATGCTGGGTAATGATTTCTACCGCATAGTGATCTGTAAATATGGTAATATTGGGATGAGCTTTTACCGCTTCTATCAGGCTGGTTTGTATTTCAGCTCCTGTATTGTCTTTGTGGTGCAGGATACGGAACTCGGAATGGCCTCCTTCTTTGTGGAGGTCGAATTCTCCATCCTCTTTTTTATCAAAATCCACTCCCCATTTTATCAGTTCCTGGATTTGTGCAGGTGCTTCTCGCACTACTTTTTCTACAGCCGCGCGGTCACTGATCCAATCGCCGGCAATCATCGTGTCTTCAATGTGTTTCTCGAAATTGTCTACTTTCAAGTTGGTAACAGATGCTATACCTCCCTGAGCAAAATAGGTATTGGCTTCTTCCAGTCCTGCTTTACAAATCAGGGCGACTTTACCTTTGTGAGCTACTTTCAGTGCGAAGCTCATTCCGGCAAGTCCTGAGCCGATAACAAGGAAATCGAATTTTTTAACCATGATAATATGCTTTATGGGTGCAAAGCTACGAAAAACCTTTATTCATTGTACCTTTTACTCTTGTTTTTACTATTTTTTTCGTGAAGAATAAACGAAATAGATAATGCAAGTATGAAATTAAAAGTGTAACTTTCTGCATTTTTAAATAGAATAGGATGGAAAACAATAAAGAAATCATTCACGAAAGTGAGGTAAAAGAACTTATAATTGAGTTGAGGGGTGAGAAAGTACTGATAGACCGGGATGTAGCTAAGCTTTATGGCGTAGAAACCAGGGATATAAATAAAGCAGTAAAAAATAATGCAGATAAATTCCCTGAAAATTACTGTTTTAGCTTGCAATTATCTGAAAAACAGGAACTGGTGGAAAATTTCCACCGGTTAGAAAGTTTGAAGTATTCAACCGTTGTCCCCAAAGCTTTTACAGAACGGGGATTGTATATGTTGGCTACTATATTAAAAGGTCCGAGAGCTACCGCAACTACTTTTGCCATTATCGAATCATTCTTTAAGTTAAGGACATTAGTACGGAATGTAAATATCATGGCTACCGAGTATGATGAGGAAAAGAGGAAGAGTCTGGTACAACGTAGTGGAGAACTGCTGAATGAACTGCTGACTGATGAGGGTGATATAACAGAAACGGAATCTTCTATCGAATTAAATTTGTATGCTTTGAAGATGAAACGTACAGTAAAGAGGACAAAAAAAGGATAAATTCTCTCATTCTGCGCCGTAATGAGGTCGATAAACGATAAATTTATTATCTTTCGGGCAAATTACAATAAGATGATGAATCGAATTTTTCATGTGAAGATAGCAGGAGGCACTTATCTGTTTCTGATACTGCTGACAGCCGTCATGGTATTTGCTTTCTGGTGTATGAAGGCAATGATAGGATTGGTGGTGGCATTGGGGCTGATCATTACCATTGAACGTATTATCCATTCTACTTATACGCTGACTGCGGATGGAAAGCTGGTGGTGTATTATGGTCGTTTTTATAAAGGGAAGACCATTCCCTTGACTGACATTACGGATGTGGAGCTGAAACGAAGTTCCGGATTCGGTGGAATTATGCCTTCGAAATATGTATTGATACATTATGAGAAGAAAAATTTATTGTCATTGGTTCCTGTAAAGCCGGAAGAATTTATCAATGCGTTGGTGAAGCGGCTGGAGCATAGGATAGAGGAGGAATAAATTATGGAGCAAGTATTTAAAACAAAAAGAGCTCGTAGGTGGTGGATTATTATAGTCAGTCTGGTTGTTCTGATTATTTTTCTGAATGTGTATTTGGAGCAAAGTTGGGCTTTTTCGGCGCTTGGGGGAATTATTATTTCTGTATTAATGTTTTATTCGCAATCGAAAACCATTTATATTGTAAAAGACAATGGTGTTCTGGAAATTAAACCGGGATGGGGGAACAGAATATGTGTAGACGGAATCCGTAAAGTGTCTTATAATCCGAATGCAATAGGAATGCAAAAGGTGAAAATAGAGCACGCCCAAGGTTTTGTAATGATTAACCCTGATAAGCCTTTGGAATTTGTAGAAGCATTGAGAGAAATAGATCCAAATCTGTCTGTTGAAGGTTTTGAACAGATAAAAACTAATTAACCCAAAATAAATACCATGAAATATCAAATTGCAATCATCGGTGGAGGTCCCGCAGGGTATACTGCTGCCGAAGCTGCCGGAAAGGCAGGACTGAGTGTTGTATTGTTCGAAAAAAGAAGTCTGGGCGGTGTCTGCCTGAATGAGGGATGTATTCCTACCAAGACCTTGCTTTATTCGGCTAAAGTATATGATTATGCGAAACATGCTTCAAAGTATGCCGTGAATGTGCCTGAAGCTTCTTTTGATTTAGGAAAGATTGTGGCGCGTAAATCAAAGGTGGTTCGTAAGCTGGTATTGGGAATCAAGGCAAAACTGACTGCGCATCAGGTAAATATAGTAACGGGAGAAGCCACGATTGTAGATAAGAATACCATCCAATGCGGTGGGGAAACCTACGAATGTGAGAATTTGCTGCTGTGTACCGGCAGTGAAACATTTATTCCTCCTATTCCGGGAGTGGAAAACGTGGATTACTGGACGCACCGTGATGCACTGGATAATAAAGAAGTACCTGCTTCATTGACTATTGTCGGCGGTGGAGTGATCGGTATGGAATTTGCTTCTTTCTTTACCAGTTTGGGAGTACAGGTGACAGTTGTCGAAATGTTGGATGAAATCCTGGGTGGCATGGATAAAGAGCTGTCGGCCATGCTCCGGGCTGAATATGCCAAAAAAGGAATCAAGTTCCTGCTCAGTACGAAAGTAGTAGAGGTATCCAAAGGGGAGACCGGTATTACTGTGTCATACGAAAATGCAGATGGAGCAGGAACTGTTACAGCTGATAAGTTATTGATGAGTGTAGGCCGTCGTCCGGTGACAAAAGGTTTCGGACTGGAAAATCTGAATTTGGAATGGACGGAGCGCAGATGCATCAAAGTAGATGAACATTTGCAATCTTCTGTCCCCGGTGTCTATGTATGCGGTGATTTGAACGGAGTCTCTTTGTTGGCACATACCGCCGTGCGTGAGGCGGAAGTGGCTGTCCATCATATTACAGGTAAGGAAGATGCGATGAGTTATCGTGCCATACCGGGTGTGGTCTATACAAATCCTGAGATTGCCGGGGTAGGTATGAGCGAGGAAGCTTTGCAGGCCGCAGGTATTCCTTATCGAGCCGTTAAGTTGCCGATGGCTTACTCCGGGCGTTTTGTAGCCGAGAATGAAGGAGTGAACGGTGTCTGCAAAATTTTGACAGCCGAAGACGGTACTGTATTGGGAGCGCATATGTTGGGTAATCCTGCTTCCGAGCTGATTGTATTGGCAGGTATGGCTATTGAGGATGGTAAGACCATAGAGGATTGGAAACGATATGTATTCCCTCATCCTACTGTGGGTGAGATATTCAGGGAACTATAATGAAACGAGTTTTATTTTTCTTTTTACTGATTTTATCTATTCACTTCATAAACGCCCAGCCGCTATCTCAGCGGCTGGACGCTTTACTGCATGAGGAAGTTCTGAAAACATCCGAGGTGGGTATTGCCGTATTCGATCTGACCACCGGGAAATCCGTTTACCGTTATCAGGACGAGAAACTATACCGTCCTGCTTCTGTTGAGAAGATAATCACTTCGGTTACCGCCTTGGCGCAACTGGGAGCGGATTATACCATGGATACCGGTCTTCGTTATCGTGGAAAAATAGAAAATGACACGTTGAAAGGCAGTCTGTATCTGATAGGCGGTTTTGATCCGGAATTTATGGACGAGGATCTGGACCGTCTGGTAGATGCGTTGGCAAGTCAAGGCATCCGTTATGTGACAGATACCCTTGCGGCGGATGTTTCCATGACGGACTCGGTTTATTGGGGTTCCGGCTGGTGTTGGGACGATACTCCTTACTCCTTCCAGCCCTATCTTTCCCCTCTCATGCTGAATAGGGGCTGCGTGGATGTATCGGTCTCTCCTGCTCAGAAGGACTCGTTGCCCCAAGTTGTTTGTACGCCGGCTTCCGATTATTATCAAGTTCATAATCACGGGGTGAGCCGTAATCCGCAAGCCGGGAAGCTAAAAATCACCCGCAACTGGCTCAGCAATGGCAATATCATTACCGTTTCCGGAAATGTTTCTTATCCCTATACTGAGAAATTGAATGTATATACTTCCAAAGACTTCTTTTTCCATACTTTTGTCAGCCGTTTGCGCAGCAAAGGAATTGAAGCGCGAACTTGCACGTATGCCGATTGTCCTGTAACGGCCGACAGTATAGTTACGCTTTATACCGTCCGAAGACCACTCAAGGAAGTGTTGGAAAGAGCTTTGAAGAAAAGTGATAACTTGTGCGCCGAATCGATGTTTTATCATTTGGCTGCCAAGCGTTCCCTGCATAAACGGGTGACGGGAGAAGATGGAACCGATGCCATTCACGCCTTTATGAAAACAGCTTTAGGGTTTAATCCGGAGAACTATAAGATAGCGGACGGCAGCGGTGTTTCCGTTTATAATTATATCTCTCCACGTTTACTGTTGGAGTATTTGAAATATGCCTACTATCATCGGGAAATTTTTCTTCCTTTCTATGAGTCCCTGCCCATAGCCGGAGTGGACGGTACTTTACAAAACCGGATGAAGCAGACCAAGGCCCGTGGAAATGTGCATGCAAAAACAGGTTCTGTAACCGGAGTCAGCTCGCTGGCAGGCTATGTAAAAGCTGCTGACGGACATCAACTGGCCTTTGTTATCATCAATCAGAATGTACTGAAATTAAGCCGGGCGCGTGCGTTCCAAGATAAGTTTTGTGATATTTTATCTCGTTGAATTTGAGTTTTTGAATGTTCTGAAACGTATTAAGTAGCAGATTTTGCATATAATAGGACAAAATTTATACCTATTCTGAACGATTTTTGCAGCATCGGAACAAGATTGTTTCGTAACTTTGCCCAAGTCGAAATAATTCGGAATACTATAAAAACATAAAATAGCTGCTTATGAAGACAAATTATGAAATCCGTTATGCCGCGCATCCCGAAGATGCCAAAGGCTATGACACCCAAAGGATACGACGGGATTTCTTAATGGAAAAAGTATTTTCGGACAATGAGGTGAACATGGTTTATTCCATGTATGACCGCATGATTGTAGGAGGAGCCAGACCCGTAGGGGAGGTATTGAAGCTGGAGGCTATCGATCCGTTGAAAGCGCCTTATTTCCTTACCCGCCGTGAAATGGGGATCTTTAATGTGGGCGGTCCCGGTGTGGTCAAAGCCGGAGATGCCGTGTTCGAACTGGATTATAAAGAAGCGCTTTATCTGGGTTCGGGAGACCGGGAAGTGACTTTTGAAAGTAAAGATGTCAAGAACCCTGCCCAATTCTATTTTAACTCTGTTACCGCTCATCGTAACTATCCCGATAAAAAAGTGACCAAGGCAGATGCCATCGTTGCTGAAATGGGTTCATTGGAAGGGTCCAACCATCGTTGCATCAACAAGATGCTGGTCAGTCAGGTATTGCCTACCTGCCAGTTGCAGATGGGAATGACCGAACTGAAACCGGGAAGTGTGTGGAACACCATGCCGGCGCACGTGCACAGCCGCCGTATGGAAGCCTACTTCTATTTCGAAGTGCCCGATGAACACGCTGTTTGCCATTTTATGGGAGAAGTGGATGAAACCCGTCATATATGGATGAAAGGCGATCAGGCAGTCTTGTCTCCCGAATGGTCTATCCATAGTGCGGCGGCAACACACAACTATACCTTTATCTGGGGTATGGGTGGAGAGAATCTGGATTACGGTGATCAGGACTTCTCATTGATTACAGACTTGAAATAAATCATATAACTTCATTAATTTAATAATATAAGTATCATGAATCAGTATTTGAATTTTTCTTTGGAAGGTAAAGTAGCTCTTGTAACAGGCGCTTCTTATGGTATCGGTTTTGCTATTGCATCTGCTTTTGCAGAACAGGGCGCAACCATCTGTTTCAACGACATCAATCAGGAATTGGTGGATAAAGGTCTGGCTTCTTACGCTGAAAAAGGAATCAAGGCACACGGATATGTATGCGATGTTACTGACGAACCTGCCGTACAGGCTATGGTTGCCACTATTGCAAAAGAAGTAGGTACCATCGATATTCTTGTAAACAATGCCGGTATTATCCGTCGCGTTCCGATGCACGAGATGGAAGCTGCCGATTTCCGCCGTGTTATTGATATTGACTTGAATGCTCCGTTCATTGTTTCTAAAGCGGTTTTGCCTGCGATGATGGAAAAAGGACACGGAAAAATCATCAATATCTGCTCTATGATGTCTGAGTTGGGTCGTGAAACCGTTTCTGCATACGCTGCCGCTAAAGGTGGTTTGAAGATGTTGACCCGTAACATCTGTTCTGAATACGGAGAATACAACATTCAGTGTAATGGTATCGGTCCGGGCTATATCGCTACTCCGCAAACAGCTCCGTTACGTGAAATCCAGCCCGATGGAAGCCGTCATCCGTTTGATACATTCATTTGTGCCAAGACTCCGGCCGGCCGTTGGTTGGATCCGCAGGAATTGACCGGTCCTGCCGTATTCCTTGCATCCGAAGCATCTAATGCCGTCAATGGCCATATTCTCTATGTAGATGGCGGTATTCTGGCCTACATTGGTAAGCAGCCTAAATAATTAGTAGATATAAATAGAAAGAATCTGCTTGTGTCTTTGTTGATACTTGCAGATTCTTTGTATTTTTGTCTTTCAGTTCGACAAACAATAAATAGTATGAAAAAAATCTTTTTAGCAGTCGCAACGGCGTTAGCTATGTTTTCCTGTTCGCAAAAGGAGCCGGTGACTGTCACTATAACCAATCCGCTTTCCATTGACAGAAATGGGGAAATGGTGGAAATCTCTATGGCTGAAATAACAGGCAAACTACAATTACCCGATACGGCACAGGTTATCGTATTGGACGAGAACGGGCTTGAAGTACCTTATCAGATAACATACGATGATATGCTTATCTTTCCTGCTTCGGTGAAAGGGGATGCCTCGGCTGTTTATACAATTGCAGAAGGAACTCCGCAGCCGGTGGATGTGGTTGCTTGCGGGCGTCAATATCCCGAACGTCTGGATGATGTGGCATGGGAGAATGACCGTGCCGCTTATCGTGCATACGGTCCTGCTTTGCAGGAGAAGGGCGAGCGTGCCTTTGGTTATGATATCTGGACTAAAAGTGTGTCCGAACCGGTAGTGGAGGATCGTTATGACGGTGACTTGAACCGGGGTATTTCTTATCATGTAGATCATGGAAACGGAATGGACTGCTATGCAGTGGGTCCGACTCTGGGTGGAGGAACAGCTGCTTTATTCCCCGATAGTACCATTGTTTATCCCTATTGTTACAAGGATTGTGAAATCTTGGATAACGGTCCGCTCCGATTCACAGCTAAGTTGGTCTATAATCCGTTGGTTGTAAAAGGGGATTCAAGTGTGATAGAAACGCGTATCATTTCTTTGGACAAGGGGTCGCAGTTGAACAAGACTGTGGTTTCTTTTGACAATTTGCAGGAAATCACTCCGGTGGTGACCGGCATTGTATTGCACAAACAGAATCCTATGGGATATAGTTTTGATGCAGACGCAGGCTATATAGCTTATGCAGACTCTACGGAGAATGCTGCCAATAACAATGGAGTGATTTACATAGGAGCCGTATTCCCGGCTACCGTCAAAGGAGCGTTTGCCCAAGTGTTCTCCGAAAAGGAACGGAAGGAACGTGGGGATGCTTTGGGCCATGTGTTGGCGGTTAATGATTATGAACCGGGAGCCGAGTATATTTATTATTGGGGATCAGGCTGGAGCAAATATGGTTTCGAAGCCGATACCGATTGGAATAAATATTTGGAAGAATATGCCCGGAAGATACGTAATCCATTGGCAGTTGCCATAAAATAATACATATACAAGAGGGTATGCGTATACGCCACGAAAAAAACAAGGTATTTGGCTTTATCAGTCAAATACCTTGAATTCATAGCCTTGTTCCAACAGCCATTCTATGGCCCGGGGCAAGGCGTATTTCATGTTTTTCTCTGCCTTGATGGAGTCATGGAAAGTAATGATGGAGCCATTCCTCACATAATGTTTTACCTTCCTCAGTACCTGTCTTCCATTCAGCTTGTTGCTATAGTCACGGGTAACCAAGTCCCACATTACGATCTGGTATTTATGCCGCAGCACCATGTACTGCATCCAGCGCATGTGGCCATGTGGCGGACGGAACAGGTTGGTATGGATCAGCTCGTTTGCTTTGTCCGTATTGGCCAGATAGTTCTTGCTTCGGTATTCGAATCCCCGGATATGGTTAAAAGTATGATTTCCCAAACGATGTCCCCGTTCTACAATCATCTGGAATTCCTTGGGATGCTTGCGCACATTGTCGCCCACCAAAAAGAAGGTAGCCTTGATATTGTACTTGTCTAATAAATCGAGTACCCACGGTGTGATTTCGGGAATCGGCCCGTCATCGAAAGTCAGATAGACCGCTTTTTCATTCTTGTCCATTCGCCAGAAGGCGCGTGGATAAAGCCAGCGGAGTATCAGCGGGGGTTGTTCTATAAACATGAATGTGTGTGCTTTTGTTGGTTATACAAATATAAAGGTGTAGATTCTGCGGTGAATCCACACCTTTTATTTACTTTCTGCCTGCTCCGCCGCCTACACGTTTGTTGAACACCTCATAGAGGTCTTCAAACTTCTTGGCATAGTGGCTTGCCATATCTGATTTTTTCTGTTGTTCACCTTCACCTTGTACACCGCCGGCAGCATTTGCGCGGGCAAGGCTCTTGTTGATCTCATCCAGGATATAGAAATTGCGCAGACAGTCCTCGTATGAACCTTGCAGGCGTTGGTCATCCAGACTCAGGTACCAGGTGATGTATTCCACCGATTTGTTTGCCAGATCATTCAGAATGGCTTCTCCCTTTTCTTTTTCACCTAACGCCAGATAATCGTCGGCCATTTCTTTTGAACTGCTCATGATGTAATCGTGGGGCACGGTGGTGCTTGGGATTACTTCCGAACAGTAGTCAAGGGCTTTCAACGCCTTGTCTTTCTTGCCTTCTTTTATCAACTGGGTAGCCAGCTGTATAAACATACGGCGGTGGGTCTGGCACATACGCATCACAGTCTCGTCGATATAGATATCCGGGTTGTTGATTCCTCCGAACTTGAACTTGTTCATCAGGTTATCGTACATTTTCTCGCTGTCGATGCGTGCGTTCAGCCGGGTGGTGTTGAACGGGGTGATGCGGTAGGCAAGACCTTCCTGCATGAAGTTGTTGCCCAAATTCAGATGATTGTCGCTACCCACCGTAATAGCCATGTACAACGGACGTTCCCAGTTGGTATTTGCCAGCATCTCAAGCATCATCAGCTCGCTCTTGTACAGCATACGTTTGCCTTTCAGGGAGATACTCATGTAATCGGGGATTTCACCATGCAGGGAGTCGGGAATCATCATGCCCGAGCGTTTCACTGCCTCCTTGTCCAGCTTGATGACGATGCTGTCCGTCGGTATCAGCTGTAAACCTTCTTTGGGTGAGCGTACCCAGTATTTCAGAATATTTTTCAATTCATACGGGTTGTCTCCGAATTCCTTGGCGGCTTCTTCCGGGTTCTGCTTGTAGAAGTTATTGATGCTTTCCATCACTTCCGGACGTACAGCCACTCCTTCATTATGCCCCTGTACATATTCCAGACGGCTCCATTCGATAGGCACTGCCGGGGAGTCGTATGCCTGACGCTTCATTTGGTCGATGTACCAGTCCGTTTGCAGGTAACTCAGGTTGCATACACGTACATCGGTACGGAAACCTTCCGTTTCCTGGTTGTACCACAAGGGGAAAGTATCGTTGTCACCATTGGTAAAGATAATCGGGTTACCTTCTTCCTGTACGGTGCTCAGGTAGTTTTGTCCGAAGTCGCGTGCCACATAACGGTTGCTGCGGTCGTGGTCGTCCCACGTCTGGCTCACCATTTGGATGGGTACGAACAGACAAACTACAGTTGCAATGACGGAAGCCGGTTTCTCACCCAGTTTGCCTTGCAGCCATTGGGCAATACCCGCCACACCCATGCCTATCCAGATGGCAAATGCATAGAACGAACCTGCGTATGCATAGTCACGTTCGCGGGGCTGCATCGGGGTCTGGTTCAAATAAAGCACGATGGCCAGACCGGTCATGAAGAACAGGAAGAATACGATCCAGAATTGCTGGATACCTACCGGTTCTTCTATCTCTTCCCCATTCGGAGTCGTGATACGTTTTGTCTTGTAAGCCTGCCAGAACAGACCGATAAGTCCCAGAATCAACGGCAGGCAATAGAATACATTGTGCCCTTTGTTGTTTTTCAGGTCGGAGGGGAGCAGGCTTTGGTCGCCCACCAGGAACTTGTCCACAAATGGTATTCCGGTAATCCAGTTGCCATGTTCTATTTCACCCTGTCCCTGTATGTCATTCTGGCGTCCGGCAAAGTTCCACATGAAATATCTCCAGTACATGTAGTTCAACTGGTAGATAAAGAAGAACTTGATGTTATCCCATTGGGTCGGGACTTTCACCATCACCATCTGTCCGCACTGGTCGTAAGGAACCTGCACGCCTTTGATGCCGCCCAGCCAGTCTTCGTAGGCCTGTGCGTGTGCATCGCTGTACATGCGCGGGAAGAGCATATTTTGTGCATACTTGTAATCGGTCTTATGACGCACTACTTCGTAGCTGTCCTTTTCATCGGGAGTCGCTTTCTCCTTCCGTTGATACACGGGAGCGCCTTCTGTCACGTCATATACACATCCTCCGTCCACTTCTTTCAGTGCCGGTTTGGAGGCGTATGTCTGTCCGTAGAACAAAGGACGGGTTCCATATTGCTCGCGGCCCAGGTATTCTCCTAAAGTGAAGATGTCTTCCGGAGAGTTCTGGTCCATCGGAGTATTGGCGGTAGAGCGGATCACAATCAAGGCGTATGAGGAGTATCCTACCATAATCATCATGATGCACAGCAAAGAGGTGTTTAAAGTACGTGCGCTAATCTGATATTTCTTGTTCAAATCAGCAAACAGATAAACGCCCAAGATTCCTAGTATGATAATGCCTATCAAGGCGCTGCTCCATCCGTAGCCATAGAAGGGGATGCCCAGCATGGCGATAGTTACCATGAAGGAAATATTCATGCGTTTGCGGCTCTTTTCCGTATAGCTTTCGTAAACACCCCAGATAATGGATGCGGCGAGTAGAATGATGTAGACTATCAGACCGCTGTTGAAAGGCATACCGAAACTGTTGACGAACAGCAGTTCGAACCATCCTCCCACTTTTACTACGCCCGGCACGATACCGTACAGCACTGCTGCAACCAACACCATGGAGCCTGTAAGTGCCAACAGGCTGCCTTTGAGGTTGGCATCGGGATTCTTTTTATAATAGTACACCAGTACAATGGCCGGAATACACAATAAGTTCAGCAAGTGCACACCGATGGAAAGTCCGGTCAGGTAAGCAATCAGAACCAGCCAGCGGTCGCTGTGAGGCTCGTTGGCAACGGATTCCCATTTTAAAATCAACCAGAATACGACTGCGGTGAAGAGGCTGGAGTAAGCGTATACCTCGCCTTCTACGGCACTGAACCAGAAGGTGTCGCTCCATGTATAAGCCAAGGCTCCCACCAGTCCTGACCCCATAATGGTAATGAGTTTGCCCAAGGTCATCTCTTTGTCATCGGGGCATATCAGTTTTTTCACCAGATGGGTTATACTCCAGAAAAGGAACAGGATACAAGCCGCACTCATCAGAGCGCTCATGGTATTGACCATTCTGGCTACTTGACTGGGGTCGCTTGTAAATTGGCTGAATAAGTTGGCGGTAAGCATAAAGAAGGGTGCACCGGGCGGGTGGCCTACCTCTAATTTATAGCCGGTGGTGATGAACTCCGGACAATCCCAGAAACTGGCTGTCGGTTCTATAGTCATGCAGTAAGTATAAGCTGCGATGACAAAAGCTAACCAACCTACCAGGTTGTTGACTAATTTGTACTGTTTCATGAATATATTATTGTTTCGTTAACGTTCAATGGGCGCAAAGATACGAAAGAAAGTTGGAATAGGGAGGCAATGGTCTGTTATTTAGTGTTATCCTTAGGGAATGCGGCAGAAAATGTTTCTTTCAGTCCTTAACGGAATTTCTATGTTTTATTGCTGGTTTGTATACTGTGTTCTGAAATTTCAGTTTGTACAGATGAAGGAAACCTTTGGATTCCTAACCTTTTTCTACTCTATGGTTAAGCTTGATTGATGGTTAGGTTAAGGTCTTTTATACGGTAAACCAGTATAGACCGCTACAGTGGACTGTACAGTCTGCTATGGTAGTCCGTACGGTCTGTTGCAGTGGACTGTACGGAGCACTGCCGGCGACTGTAGAAGTCTGCCGTAAGAAAATGCTTAATGATAAGGTGGATAGGGCTTAACCTGCCGCATGAAAAGGCTTAGGTCACGATAATCGGATTTATTCGTCGTGATGATGGCATTTCAAGATGCGGTGAGGGAAGTTTCCATGTCCTAACAGTTCGATGGGGCATCCGAAATGCTCTTCCAGCCATTCGGTGGGTACTTCCGTATCGGGATGATAATCCAGCGTTTCGTTGACGCACGCTATGGTTTTTACATTTTGCAGCACAGTGCCTATGTCATGGCTTACCAGGATGATGGCCCGTTCCTTGTTGATTTCTTCCAGCAGGGAGTAGAGTTTGGCCTCAAACCGTTTGTCAATGTAGGTATTGGGTTCGTCCAGAATGACAACCTCAGGGTTTGAAACCAAGGCGCGTCCCAAGAGCGCGCGTTGCAGTTGTCCTCCGCTCAGTTCGCCGATGGCACGGCTTTCCAAACCTTCCAGACCCATGCGGGCAATAATCCGGCTCACCAGTTCGCGCTGTTCGGGGGTGTAGCGGTGGAACAGGGATTTCTGTTTGTTGAGCCCCGATAATACCACCTCATATACGGAGATGGGGAATTTCTTGTCAATACTGTTGTATTGTGGTAAGTATCCCATGGCTATTTCGGGTACTTCCTTTTCGTTCTTATAGAAACGGACACTGCCCGAAGCGGGCTTCAGTAACCCTAGTATGATCTTGATCAGTGTGGTTTTTCCGCCACCATTGGGACCGATTACACCAAGGAAGTCACGTTCATATACCGTGAGATTGACGTGACTCAGTACTGTCTTCTCATCGTAAGAAGCGGAAATATCTGTAAGTTGTATAATGGGATTCGTCATAAGGCTCTGTTATTTGGCAAGTGCATTTGCTACATTGATCATCTCTTCCCGCCATTCATAACTTAGCGGATTAATGGGAACAACGGTGACTCCCAGTTCATCTGCTATCAGCCGGGCATTGCGGGTATCGAATTCCTGTTGGACAAAAATAACCCGGGCATTGTCCCGGCGGCAGGTTTCTATCAGTTCTTTCAGATGGGCGGGTGAGGGTTCCTTTCCTCCTTCTTCTATGCTGATTTGCTTTAATCCGTAGTCCCTAGCAAAATAACTGAGTGCCGGATGATAGATAAGGAAAGTGGTATCGGCATTCTGTAGCCGGTCACGAACGTCCGTATCTGTCTGTGCGATAATTTGTTGCAGACTGTCCAGCCGATGCTTGAAATAAGGTTCGTTTGCACTGTCCAGTTCACTCAGGGCGGAGTAGATATTACGGGCGATTACTGAGGCATTGCGTGCGGAGTTCCATATATGAGGTTCTATACCCCCTTCGTGATGATGGTCACCGTGGTTGTGTCCTGTTTCGTGTATGACGTCTATTCCTTTTGAGGTATCGAATACTTTCAGATGAGGGGCATTCGTGGTCAGTTTATCCATCCAGGCTTGTTCGAAACCGATATAGCCGATGCGCAGGTAGGCGGTGCTTTTATCCAGATTGACCAGTTGTTGGGGGGTAGGGTCGTAGGTTTCGGGGCTGCTTCCTTTCGGAACCATGCTGACTATCTTGAATTTATCGCCTGCAATGGTTTCTGTGAAATAGCGCAAGGGCTCCAGGGTGACAGTCAGGGTCGGTTTTGTGGAAGTGGACTGTTTACTGTCACAGGCGGTAAACAGGCACACTATCAGTACCATGCAGCACGAACAAAGGATACTTTTGCCGGGATGCAATGGGGAAAATATGTGATGTCTGGTTCTCATGAATGTTATCTTTTCTGTTTAACAACAACAAATATACGCAAATTGCTCATTAATCGGGTACAAATACTCCCCAAATTGCTCAATTGATAAGCAATTTCAGTCTGGTTAGGGCTTTTCATACGGCTATTCTGTGGCTGTATGAGAAGCCTTGGTTTCAGGTAAGAGATTCTATATGGCATTCTATGTACTCTTTATCGTTCTCTATAAATATGCGCTTTATATTTGGTGGGAAGTGTCTTGTCATTTGTCAATCTTTTTAAGATGCCATATAAGGCTCTTGTATTCGTGAAGAATAAGATTTGTAAAAAAATCCTTTCAATCTTTGTTCATGTATTTATCTTATTATATGTTAAGAGAAGGAATAGGGACTGATTGTGGATGATTGAAAATCAATGGGTTATTGTATGTATGGAAGATGAAAAAAGTATAAATCTCTTAGTAAGAGATCGACATTTCACGTGCAAAAATAAGGAAAGTTTTGATAACTAGTACACTTTTCGCGGAAAAAATATGGAATATTGTGAAAAAAAGTATTTCTTCTGGTTCTACCGGCTCTGATTTAATCTTGTATCTGTATAGTTAATATTTTGATTTAAAGCCTGTTATCGTCTGTTTGTAGATCTCTTACTAAGAGATCTGCATAAAAGGCCAATAAGAACGAATAACGAGTTTAGATGGAATACCTGTTTCTGAGACGTAAAAAGACGAGCAGCACTTCTGTAAGGCAGAAGACATTGCTCTATCGTGCCGCCGGCCGCGAATGGACAGCGCGGTTCTCGTCACTGTCGGATGTCCGTCCGGCAGACAGCCTTATATATAAAGGTATATTGTATCAGTTGGAGATACGCCGGGCGTTCCTCGATTCCTCTCTTTCGTTAAAGAAACTGAGTATGATGCTCGAAACAAACCAGACTTACCTGAGCAATGCGGTGAACCGCTACTTCGGTTGTCATCTGAAGGAGTTGCTTAACCGCTACCGGGTGGAATACGCTAAGGAGCTGCTTCGCAACGGCGGTTGTCCGCTGGGCGAGGTTCCGTCACGGAGCGGTTTCGGTTCGAAGAGTCCTTTCTATCTGGCTTTCGTCCGTCAGACGGGTATGACTCCGAAACGGTATGCGGCGCGCGAGAGGAACCTGGTGAACTTGGAAATAGAGAATGAAGTCCTTTTATAACAGTATATGTATAACCAATTTTTAGTTTTTTAAATTTATAAATTTAAATCTTTATTTATGAACAAAAAGTTTTTAAGTGCAGTTCTGTTCGGAGCCTTGATGGTTTCGTCAACAGGAACATTTGTGTCTTGTAAAGACTATGATGAGGACATTGACCGCATCGACAAGGAACTGGTCGATATCAAGTCGGCTCTTTCAGCTTTACAGGCAAAAGTTGATGCTGGTAAGTATGTTACCAACGTAGTGAAGAACGGTGACGGTATCACTGTAACCTGGAGTGACAATTCTACAAGTACCATTGAAACTATCAAAGGTGACAAGGGTGAAGACGGTAAGAATGGTACAGTTGTGACCATCATTGACGGTTACTGGGCATTTGACGGTGTGAAATCTGAATATCCTGCAAAAGGAGATAAGGGTGACAAGGGTGACCAGGGCGAACCGGGTGATGCTGCCGCTGCCGGACATGATGCAAAGATTAGCGAAAACGGTTACTGGATGGTATGGGATACCGAAAAGGCTGCATACGTTGAAACAGAATATATTGCCGGTGGTGCGGTAGCTGCACAAGTAAAAGGTGGCTGGAACATTACTGTAAAGGATGAAAATGGTGATGAACAGACTATTTTTATTCCGAGCAGTGCTACTATGGGTTATATGGATGTCTTGAATGGTGCTAATCCGATGCATGCACTTTATGGAATTAATGAGAAGGATGTTGAGTACGGACCAGCCAAAAAAACTTTGAAGAAAGGTTTGTACACCACTCTTGATCGCGACTTGGAAGTTGTGGTTAATCCTCAGGGAACAGATGCTTCTGCTTATTCATTCAACTTGATGAACTCTGCCAATGTGGATACAGAATTGCCGTTTAAGGATGCTGTTCCGTTTAAGGGTGTATTGACTAGAGCCACTTCTGAAAATGCAGTATGGGTATTGCCTCATGACTTTGTCCGTTATGAAAATATTGATGATGCCAGAACGAAGAACTATCTGTTGTTCAAGGCTAATGACGGTGCAAAACACGCTTTGTCTCTGACTGCTACTTTGAATGAAACAATAATTAAAACTCCGTATGATTTGAGTGCTCAGTTGAAGAAGATTGGCGAAGTTAATGTAGGTTTGCGCAACTTGGAAAATTGTGCAGTTAATGTAGATTATACTCCTATTGTTTCTTATATTTCTCCGTCTGTAGATGCAGCTGCTGTATATGACTACTGGATTACTTTGGAACAATCTGCCAAGAACTTGAAGAACGCACAGTTGTATGGTGTGGAAATAGATAAAGAAGGTCATAGCTTCAAGTTCACAAGAGAAACAGGAGTAAATAACTACATTGAGTTTGTTTACAACTACATTTTGATGGACGGTACTATCGTACAAGGCGATAAAGATGCGCCTCACTTCTTTGCTTATCAGCGTGAAGAAATGGCAAATGCTCATGAAATTACTTTGGAACGTCTGTATACTCCGATGGATGCTAAGTTAATTGTTGAAAACGACAAGGATCCTAATTATAATCCTGAACTGAGACCTACTACTGGTTCTTGGTCTGCTAATGAGAAGCAAGTATTTGCTCTTAATACTAAGGCTTATTCATTGGATAAAATAATCAATGAAATGAGTGCTATAGAAAAGGCTGTATGGAAGAGTGCCGTTGAAGCTGGACGCATTGATTTCGAATTGATTGGTGGTGAAGGCGAAAACAATGAATATTGGGATAACTGGACAAAAGGGTATAATGTTCGTTATGCTATTGTGGACAACACCATAACATTCCAGTTCGTTGTATCTGAAGGATATCCGTATAACTTCACTTTGAAGAACGCTTATCAGTTGACTTTGACAGTGAAAGATGAAGACACCAACACACCTGTTGCTTCGATCATCTTGCCATTCGAATTCACTCAGCCGACTTTGGATATTACTCGTGTAAACGGTGAGAAGGCTATCTGGAATGACAAGAAGAATGTATTGAGCATTTATGGTGACTTGGTAAAAGAAGGCGATGTAGAAATTATGAGTGTTCCATTCTATGAAGCATTTACTACTGCATATGCTAAACAATATACTGTATTTGGTTCTACAGCTCAGTACTATACTTTGAGCCATAATGAAAATGTAGATAATTGGTTTACTTATTCCGGTTATGAAGTGTTAGGTCAAGATTATGCTACGAGACTTCAGAATATTCCTTTGACTAATATCGTATATTCAAGTCTTGCAAAAGAATGGAATACACGTACTCTTGTTGGAAATGTAACTACTGGAGAAGCTAATCTTCCGATAGTTGCCAACTACAGGTTCTACGGAGTATATCCGGCAACTAAGGAACAAGTATCAGACTTTACTCTGAGATTCGCTAGCTTGATGGGTGACGCTAAGAAGGTAGAAGCTAAGAAAGAATTTACTTCTAACAATGTAACTCGTGAAGTGGTTCTGACAGATGCTGACTTTACTTTGGTGGATGCTTTGGATGATACATTCTATCTGTTCGACGGTGTTAAGGCTGACGGCAATGTGGATAAGCGTTCTGATATGAACCTCCGTCAAGGATTTGAAGAAGGTACTGAAGGATTCGCTACAAACTTCACGCTGGCTAATGCTAATGCATCTGCATACTATTACAAGAACGGTAACAAAGTTGCTATCCCTGTTTCTGTAGGTACGGTTAACACTAATGCTAAATTCGTAACTAATGCTAATACCAAGACCAGAGCTTGGGAACCAGGCACTATCAGTGCAACAGATGTTATCGTTACAGATCTTGGTGCTAACGAAGCTGTGAAGAGTGAAGGCTATGCTGCTGTTCCTGGTGGTATCATGATCCAGTTGCCTTCTAGCATTGGTACTACAGAACCTGTTACTATCGAATTCAAACTGAAAGATGTATTCGGTGTAACTAAGACTCTGAAAGTAGTTGTTAAAGCTGCAAAATAAACTTGGTTAAAAAACTGCTTCCCTCTCGTGGGGGAGCGGTTCCTTCTAAACAAATGAATTTATCAGGAAACGATACAATCCCAATTCGGATAAAGTTCATTTTTTCAGCAAGATAAGACTTTCTCCGACAGGAGAATCTTATATAATAAAAACTTTAGATTTATAAAACAGAATCTCTGGCTTGTGACAAGCCGGAGATTTTTTATGTATATAACGGCAATCATCTCAGCGTGGAGAAAGAATATGAAGAATCTATGACGGATTCAGCGATGAATGTTTCATGGTAATTTGCTGATAAATATGCAGTTATGCGTATATGACGGATTTGAAGGATTTTACAACGGTTTTACTGTTTTAGGTGAAACTTGACCATTCATCAGTTTCGGTCCTAGAAGTTTAATCAGACTTGGTTGCCCGCAGTATCTCGCGTTTTCCCCCCGGAGGGCCGGGAAGGCGTTCTACTGTGAATCCGGCTGTTTGCAGCATCCTTCTTACCACCCCTTTAGCACAGTAAGTTGTCAGGATACCTCCTTCATTCAATACCTTGTATAAAGTATCGAAAAGAGATTGTTCCCACATTTCGGGTTGTTTTTCGGGAGCGAAGGCATCAAAGTAGATGATATCGTATAAGGGAACGGCGGGACGGCTGCCTTCCTCCGGGTTGAAAAGCCGGGTAAAATCATCTTCAATTTTATGTAATGTGAACCAAGGGGATACCTCTGTTTCTGTGTTCCAGGGCGCCCGGTGAATGGCGTAATAATCCTCCTCATGCTGTTTGCCGATCAGGCGGGGGTAGTCCAGTTGCTTCAAGGTTTCTTCGGCTAACGGATAGCGTTCGATACCGGTATAATGTACTTTCCGTCGGGTCTCTTCTGCTGAAAGCAGTGTCAGAAAGGCATTCAGCCCTGTTCCTAGTCCTATCTCCAGAATGTGGGGCTCGGAAACGGGAGAATGCTTTAATCCCATTTCGATAAAAATATGTTGTGACTCCGTCAGTGCCCCTTTCACCGAATGATAATGTTCGTCCAGTTCGGGTACATAGAGGGTATAACTTCCATCTGCTGTTTGTTCCAGTTTCATAATTTTAATGCATTAAAGCGGAGGCTTCCAATACTCCCCATACCAATAAGGCGTAGCGGAGTATCTTTCCGATGGTCATAGCGAGAATGACAATCCATATATTGGCACGCATCATGCCCAATACAATGGATATGGCACTTCCCAAAATAGGGATAAAGGCGAAGAAAGCCATCCAGGCACCCCGTCCGTGTACAAACCGCTCCGCACGGTCCATCTTCTCTTTTTTTACATGAAAATATTTCTCGATCCATTCCATATTGCCCAAATGTCCCATCCAGTAGCAGGTCATGCCTCCGGCAACATTGCCGGCGGTGGCGGCGGTTATACTGATCACCGGGTCTAAGCCCAACGGACCTACACAGGCTGCCAATACGGCCTCCGAACTGAAGGGGAGAACACTTCCGGCTATAAAAGAGCCTAGAAAAAGACCCCAATATCCCCAGTCGATCAGGAATTGAAGAATTGCATCCATAAATTGTATATAGTTAGAACTATTAATAGAACAAATGTAATGATGAAAAAGATGCCGGTAAAGCGGTTGTGGGTTAAAGTAAATAAATGTCCTGTTAAAATGGATCCTACAATGACCTGCATCTGCAACAGGATGTCGAAATGCTGTGGCTGTAAGATACCCAGTAAATAAATCCAGGCTTCAACGGCGATCAGGAAAAAAAGGAATATACGCGTGCGTACCTTGTCTAAATAAGAAACATGGAAATAATGCACGCTGCTGACCAGTGATATCAAGGTGATGATTCCACAGGATATGATTCTGTCCATCCCTAATATCCCATAACTGATGGGTTGAAAATGAATAAGCTCCTGTAAAGGGTGATAGAAGAGATTCATTTTGTCGTAATAGAACGCATAGCCGAAAAAGAGCCAGTAGGGCACACAGAGTCCTGTAAGTCCGGCAAAGAAACTTTTGAGTGACAGGGATCTGAAACTGATCATCCCCAAATAGAACAGAGGTACAAAATAAAGCAACTGTGGAAACAACAGGCTTCCCAGTCCGATGAAAAAGAAAGCGTGGAATATACTTCCCGCCGGATAGGGAGATTCGTAGCTGCTGAATAATTGGGAAATAGCGATCAGAAAAGTGAGTGGCGCAAAAACGGCATACTGGAAGGAATGCAGAAACAGGCAGGCCGTGGACAGGAATACGTAAAAGCTGACATGCAAGGTACTGCGTGTCCGTATCAGCGTGAAGGCGGTGTTTATCTCGATCAGCAGATAGGCAGTCAAAGCACAGACCAGCAAATTGATTACATCCTGCCATTCATTGCCCGTGATGATCCGGAGAAGCAGGCATATAAGGATGGCAACAGGGAAGGTGAATCTTCCCTTTGCCATATCTATTTGGAATTTGTCATAGCCTGCCATGGGTTGATAGTCCGCTGATTACAGGTCGAATCCAATATCTGAACGGAAATATTTCTTGTCGAAATTGATTTTCTTCGCATTGGCGAATGATTGTGCCAAGGCTTCTTCTTTATTGGCACCGTAGGAGCTGACTGCAATGACACGTCCGCCGCTAGTGACTACCTGTCCGTCTTTCAGTGCTGTTCCTGCATGGAATACAATGCTGTTTTCAATCTCTTCTACTCCGCTGATGGCAAATCCCTTGTCATAATGTTCCGGATATCCGCCGGATACCAGCATGACGCATACTGCCGAACGGGGGTCTATCTCCAGGACTTTTTCATTCAGATTGCCTGTTGCCACTCCTTCAAGCAGTTCCACCAAGTCACTCTTGATGCGCAGCATGACACTTTCCGTTTCCGGGTCGCCCATGCGTACATTGTATTCAATGACCATCGGTTCGCCTTTTACATTAATCAGGCCGAAGAAGATAAAGCCTTTATAGTCGATGCCTTCTGCTGCCAGTCCTTCTACTGTGGGGCGGATGATACGTTCTTCCACTTTTTCCATCCATGCTTTGTCGGCAAACGGAACAGGAGATACACTACCCATACCACCGGTGTTCAGCCCTTTGTCGCCTTCGCCGATGCGTTTGTAGTCTTTTGCTTCGGGCAGAATCTTGTAGTTCTTTCCATCGGTCAGAACGAATACGGAACATTCTATACCGCTCAGGAATTCTTCAATCACTACGGTGGCGGAAGCGTCACCGAACATTCCGCTCAGCATTTCTTTCAATTCTTTCTTGGCTTCTTCCAGGGTGGGCAGAATCAGTACGCCTTTTCCGGCGCAAAGACCGTCGGCTTTCAGTACGTATGGAGCTTTCAATGTTTCCAGAAAGGCTAATCCTTCTTCCAGATTTGCGGCAGTGATACTTTTGTAACCGGCTGTCGGGATATTATGGCGTTGCATGAAGCCTTTGGCGAACTCCTTGCTGCCTTCCAGTACCGCACCCGCTTTTGAAGGCCCGATAACAGGAATGTTTTTCAGCGCTTCATCTTTTTTGAAATAGTCATAGATTCCTTTGACTAACGGGTCTTCGGGACCTACCACTACCATATCTATATTATTCTTTACTACAAACTCTCTGATTGCTGTAAAGTCATCTGCTTTAATCGCTACATTCTCGCCTACATTACTTGTGCCGGCATTTCCCGGGGCGATATAGAGTTTCTCGATTTTGGGACTTTGAGCAATCTTCCATGCCAGGGCGTGTTCACGTCCGCCTGAGCCTAATAGCAACAGTTTCATAATCTTATCTTTTGTTTATTTTAAGTGGTCTTCAAAATAGCGTGTAATGCGTTCATACAAGTGCACACGGTCGCGTCCGAACATATTATGACCGTCGCCCGGATACATAAAGAAATCGGGTTGGGTTCCGGCATCAATGCAGGCACGGAGGAAACTGATGCTGTGCTGGGGAACACAAGTGGGGTCATTGGCGCCAATGATCACTTCCAGACGTCCTTTCAGGTTTCCGGCTCTCAGCTTCAGGTTGGCGTTCTTGTAGCCTTCGGGGTTGGTTTGCGGAGTATCCATGTAACGTTCGCCGTACATTACTTCGTAGTAAGCCCAGTCGATGACAGGACCGCCGGCTACTCCTACTTTGAATAGTTCGGGGTAAGTCAGCATCAAGTTGGTGGTCATGAAACCACCGAAGCTCCAACCATGTACGCCAATGCGGTTATTGTCCACATAACCCAATGATTTTAAGAAATCCACTCCTTTTACCTGGTCTTTCATCTCTTCGGTTCCTAATTGGCGGAACGTACAGTTCTCAAATTCCAGTCCCCGGTTGTCACTGCCCCGGTTGTCAACGGTCAGCATGACGTAACCCAGTTGTGCCATGTAAATATCCCATCCGCGGGCGTCATAGTTGCGGTTGTTGTGGATTAGTTGGGCATGTGGTCCGCCATACACGTAGACTACGGCCGGGTATTTTTTGTTGGGGTCAAAATTCACCGGCTTTATCAGGCGGTAGTATAAGTCGGTCTTGCCGTCGGCTGCCTTGAGGGTACCGACAGTGATTTCGGGCATATTGTATGCTTCCAACGGATTGGTGGCGGTCAACAGGCTGATAGTCTTTCCCTTTCCGGAAGTGGGAACGATCTCGATATTCCGGGGAATGGTGAAAGAAGTATAATTGTCTATCACATAGTTGCCGTTACCGGACAGTTGTACATGATGCATACCGTCTTTATTGCCGATGAGGCGGCGTTTGCCTGTCTTTACATTCACAGCGTATGCGTTGCTCTGCAAAGGGGAAACCTCTGTGCTCATGATGATGACTTCCTTGGTCTTTTCATTGAATCCGAGGATGTTTTGTACTACCCAGTTGCCTTGGGTAAGCTGTCTGGTCTTGTAGCTTTCCCGGTAAGAACCTCCGGCCGCGGCTCCATGTGATTCCGGATATATGGAAGTCTTGGTGTCCATCAGGTAAAGATGGTTGTAGCCGTCGCGCTGGCTCTGATAGATGAACTTCGTGTGGTCCCACGGCAGAAAGACGATGGGATGTTGAGGCTCTACATATTTAGTATGCTTCTCTTCGTAAAGGGGATTGCTTTTCAGTGGCTCTCCTGTTTCCGCGTCATAGCAGCATAGCAGGGCATGGTTCTGGTCACGGTTCAGTTCAATGACATAAACGCTTTTCTCGTCAGGACTCCAGCTGATATTGGTAAAATAACGGTCGGTAGGGTCGCCGGCTTTCAGATAAACTGTTTTTTGGGTCTCCGGATTGTAGATGCCGACAGTCACTTTGTGGCTGGTCATTCCTGCCATCGGATACTTGTCCGGCTCCAGTGTCGCTATGCGGGTGGAGGTATTTACTTGTGGATAATCGGTTACCATGCTTTCGTCCATGCGGTAGAAAGCAAGCAGATTTCCTTTCGGACTCCAGAAAGTACCTTTCGAGATACCAAATTCCTGACGGTGTACACTTTGTCCGCATACGATGCCTTTCGGTTCGTCGGTGACTTGTTGCGTTTTCCCGTCGGCAGTCGTTACAAACAGATTGTTGTCAAGGGTATAAGCCAATGAACGGCTTTCCTTGTTCCAGTCCTGGTTGGCGGCTTTAGGAGAGAGAGGCTGACTCCATATTATTTCCTTTTTAGTTAAATCGATCAGCACTTTATTGGATGTGGTATTTACCAGCATCATCTTTTCAGCGTATGGGAAAGATGCATTCCTGAAGTGGTTGATTTTCCCTAATTCCTTGTTTGCCAACAGTTCATTCACTTCCTGCAAAGTGATAAGTACGTTTTCCTTCCCATTTGCCGGCTGGATGGTTTTTACCTCTTCTATGTCGGCGTTGATGCATACATCTCCCCACCATTGCAAACCATACAGGTTTTGTGGAAGCAGGTTATAATAATTGTTTCCTCCCGGCATCAAGTCTTCCAGTGTGAAACTTTTCTTGTCTTGTGCCCATGTTACAGATGAAGCCATGATTAATAAGGCAATCAGATTGATTAATTTTCTCATAACTGTTTATTCTTCTGTCTTTTCCTTATTGTCGTCAAATTTACGGGGACTGCTTTTGAATTTGTCGCGGCCTTCACGTCTGTCACCAAAGTTGCGGTGTTCTCCTCTTTTGAAATCGCCACGTCCCTCACGTTTGTCATCAAAAGAGCGTCTTTCTCTGCGCTCTCCTCCTTTGTACTCTCCGTGTCCTTCACGTCTGTTGTCAAAACTACGACGTTCTCTGCGTTCTCCATATTCTACCTTTTCCGTGTTACGGCGCGGGCAGATTTCTTCCCGGCGGGGCTTGAATTCCCGATCGGCGTTCTCACTACGGAATTCTTTGAATTTGCCGTTGAATAATTGGTATTTGCGGAATTCACATTCCAACGAACCGTTGAACAGGGGGATTTTTATAGAAGGCTTTAAACCAATCTGGTCGAAACATTCTTCACGGTAACTTAGTACCCATGCATCATTGCCGGTGAAAGAGTGTTTCAGACGTTCGCCTATCATTTGATACAGGCCCAGCAAATCATTGGTTGAGATACGTTCTCCATAAGGAGGGTTGGTGATGATGATGCTTTTTTCTTTGGGTTGCTCAAATTGCTGGAACGGTTGGATTTTTAAGATAATCTCCTTGCTCAGTCCGGCTGCTTTCACATTGTGAGTGGCAATTTCATTTGCTTTAGGATTATTGTCATATCCAAAAATCTTATGTGTGAACTCACGTTCCTGTGAGTCGTCATTGTAGATGCGGTCAAATAGTTCCTGATCAAAATCGTTCCACTTTTCAAAAGCGAACTCCTTACGGAATACGCCGGGAGCGATGTTACGTGCTATCAGGGCGGCTTCGATAGGTATTGTTCCTGAACCGCACATCGGGTCTATCAAATCACATTCGCCTTTCCATCCGGTCATCAGGATCATACCGGCTGCCAGTACCTCATTCAAAGGAGCTTCTACAGCTTCCTGGCGATAACCCCGGCGGTGGAGTGACTCGCCCGAACTATCCAGTGACAGAGTGCATTTATTTTCGGCTATATGGATGTTCAGTGCCACATCGGGATGGTTGATGCGTACCGAGGGGCGCTCTCCTGTCTTTTCACGGAAATAGTCCACAATGGCGTCTTTTACTTTGTAGGCTACGAACTTGGAGTGACGGAACTCGTTCGAGAAAACCACAGCGTCTACGGCAAAACTTTTATCTTTATCCAAGAAGTCTTCCCACGCAATGGCCTTGATAGCTTCGTAAACTTCATCGGCATTCTTCGCCTCAAAATGTTTGATGGGTTTCAGGATGCGGATGGCAGTACGCAGGCAGAAGTTTGCCCTATACATCATTTCTTTATCGCCCGTAAAGGCTACCATGCGTCTTCCTACTTCTATATTGCTGGCTCCCAGCTCGGTGAGTTCTTTTGCCAGTACTTCTTCCAGTCCCTGGAAAGTCTTGGCGATTAGCTCGAATTCTTCCTTCATCTTAAATGATAATTACGTAATTTCAATTGATGGGACAAATTTAATGATTTTCTGTTTGCTAATCAATTATTTAGAGAATTAATCTGTTTGATGAAGCAAAAAAGAGGATGAAATCGGGGCGTCCACGCTCCTTGCCGGGGTCTTTATTTACCTTTGATTATAAAAATTCTTTGAAAACGGAATTGGGTATATCTGTGGAATAAATTGACAAAATATGTATCCGGCAATGTAATTGTTATCCTATAGAAATAAATTCTACACAGGAATTTGCCATTTTTGCTGAATCAAGAAACTTAAATAGAAATCAGAATGAAAATGGAATTGACGGATGAGAAACGTAAGGGATATGTGGTTTGTGCTTTAATGATACTGGTCTCTTGTTTGTATTTGGCTTATTTGGGGTACAGTCTCTACCGTATGGGGCATGCTTAGGACAAAATGAAACCATATCTGTATCACACAGGTATGGTTTCTGTAAGAGAAATTCTATGATTAATAGGTTGAGTGACTTTTATGCGAATTCTTCTGCCAGATAGACTTCGTTTATTTCGCAGAAAAACTCATCGGCGATATCTGACAGGGTTTCCAATGCTTCTTCGGCAGTTTCGCCGTAAGTGCAGCATTGGTGGTAGTCTGTTAAAAAGGCGTAATATTCCCCGTAGGGTGTACATTCTATCTGATATTCATTGCTTTTAAGTTCCATATATACCTCCTTTTTTATCGTACTGCAAATATCTTGTTTATCTGTTACAAGAAGGTGTACAGGAAGTTACTGTTTTATTAAAAAGTTTGCTGCCATACTACTTTTTAGACCATTTTGTGATGTCAGCATTTCTATGATGGCAAAGGGGATTTATTCGTCTTTGTTTTTTCGCTGTACGATACGTGATCCGGCAGGTACATTTTCTGTTACCCAAATATTACCTCCTACGGTAGCACCCTTGCCAATAGTAACACGCCCTAAAATGGTTGCATTGGAATATACAATGACATCGTCTTCTAAAATAGGATGGCGTGGAATGCCTTTAATGGGATTTCCATTATTGTCTAGCGGAAAGCTTTTAGCTCCTAATGTTACCCCTTGATAGAGTTTCACATTATTTCCGATGATGCTGGTCGCTCCGATTACTACACCTGTACCGTGGTCGATAGTGAAATGGTGTCCTATTTGTGCCCCCGGATGAATATCGATACCGGTTTCCGAATGTGCCATTTCTGTAATGAAGCGGGGGATTAAAGGTACACCCAGTATTAACAGCTCATGTGCGATGCGGTAATTGCTGATAGCGCGGATAGCCGGATAGCAACTGATGATTTCACCAAAGCATGTGGCGGCGGGATCACCATAATATGCGGCTTCTACATCGGTAGCCAGAATGCGGCGGAGTTCGGGCAGTTTACTGATGAAACGAGCTGCCAGCAAAGAGGCTGTTTCTCTGCACGGTTCATTGTCATCGGTTGCATTTTTACTGTTTTCCTGTCCGAAGCAAAGTCCTGCCAGAATTTGTTCGGTCAGCAGACCGAACAGGGTTTCTACATTTACACCGATATGGTAGTTGATGGTATGGCTGTTAACGGTGGAATTACCAAAGTAGCCGGGGAAGATAATGGCGCGTGCCAATTCTACTATCTTGTATAGGGATTTGGCAGATGGTAAAGGATCTCCATCTTTGTGTTGGTGGAATAATCCTTTATAGGACTGGCTTTCAGATAATTCATCTACTGCCTGCGTTAATATGTTCGTGTAATTGAATGTAGTCATGAACTGAATGCTTTAGAAGGACAAAAGTAAGTAAATTCTATATTATTGCCAATAAATAGAATGAATATTGATGTTAATCCTTTATTTTTGCAGAAAAAAGGGAATATTTATGGTAAATAAGAAAAATCCATTTGCTTTTAAGGCAAAACAGGAAACTAAAAAGAAGTCCGGTGGTAAACGGATCGGCAAATCGAAGCCGGATAAAGCGAATAATCAGTTGAATAGAAGAGTGAAGTAAATGAAACTATTGTCTTGTTGTAGGGGAAGAACCAGTCTGCCCCTACAACAGGATGTTAATCTTTATTTCTCGACCAAAGCGAAATCAAGTTGCTTTTTCTCCAGATTGGCGCGGGCCACTTTAATGGTAACCGGATCTCCCAAACTGAATTTTTTGTGATGCCGGCGTCCCGTCAGACAATAGTTCTTTTCATCGAAATCATAATAGTCATCACCAAGGTCACGCATGGGAATCATACCTTCGCACTTGTTTTCGTTCAGTTCCACATAAAGTCCCCATTCGGTAACTCCGGAAATGACTCCATCGAACTCCATGCCCAAACGTTCACCCATAAACTCTACTTGTTTGTATTTTACAGAGGCACGTTCCGCATTGGCGGCGATTTGTTCCATTTCAGAACTATGGTCACACAATTCTTCGTATTTCGCTTCCTGTACCGTACGTCCTCCTGCCAGATAGCGGGTGAGCAGACGATGAACCATCATATCCGGAAAACGGCGGATAGGTGAGGTAAAGTGAGTATAATAGTCAAATGCCAGACCATAGTGGCCAATATTATGTGTGGAATAACGGGCCTTTTGCATGGCACGCAAGGATACGGTTTCCACTAGATTTTGTTCTTTCTTGTTCTTTATGTCGTCCAGTAAACGATTGATGGATTTGGATATCTCAGTTTTGCTACCCGATGTACGTATCTTATATCCGAAGCGATTGATAAACCAATTCAAGTTCTCCAGTTTATCGGGGTCCGGAAGGTCGTGGATACGATAAGGGAATACTTTGGCTTTCTTGTTTTTAGGTACTTTACCGATTTTTTCGGCAACCGTGCGGTTGGCCAACAACATAAATTCCTCTATCAACTTATTGGCCTCTTTGGATTCTTTGAAGTAGACACTGAGCGGTTTGCCGGTTTCGTCTATCTCAAATTTCACTTCTACGCGGTCAAAGTCAATAGCACCGGCAGCCAATCTTTGTTTACGCAGGATTTGTGCCAGTTTGTTCAGTTCCAGAATTTCTTCTTTGTAGTCGCCTTCACCCGTTTCAATCACTTTTTGCGCCTCCTCATAGGTGAAACGGCGGTCGCTCTTTATAATGGTGTGCACGATGCGCGAGTCTTTCACCTCTCCCTTTTCATTCATATTGAAAATGACGGAGAATGCCAGTTTCTCTTCGTCGGGGCGGAGGGAACAGATGAAGTTACACAGCCGTTCGGGCAACATGGGGATGGTACGGTCTACCAGATAAACGGAAGTAGCGCGTTTTTCAGCTTCTTTGTCGATAACGCCTCCTTCTTTTACATAATGAGTAACATCGGCAATGTGTACGCCTACTTCCCATAGTCCCGGTTTGATGAGACGGATGGAGAGCGCGTCATCAAAGTCCTTTGCATCTTTAGGGTCAATGGTGAAAGTTGTTACATTGCGGAAATCTTCACGTTCTGCATAGTCCGCCTCGGAAATCTCTGCCGGAATCTTTTCGGCAGCGGTTTCTACATTCTTGGGATATACGTAAGGTAAGCCGAATTCGGCCAGAATGGCATGCATTTCAGTTGTGTTTTCTCCTGCTTTTCCCAAAATATCAATGACTTGTCCTATCGGGTTTTTTGCCTCTTCGGGCCATTCTACAATTTTCACGACCGCTTTGTCCCCATTCTTTCCACCTTTCAGCTTATCTTTCGGGATAAAAATATCATTTGCCAGAGTGCGGTTCTCGGTCAGCAGAAAGGCGTAGAATTTCTCTACTTTCAGTGTGCCGACAAAAGTATCGTTGGCACGTTCCAGAATCTCTATCACTTCACCTTCCGGGTTCCGGTTCTTACGTTTGGCAAAGAGGGCTATTTTTACTTTGTCATTATTCATGGCATGTGCCGAATTACGTTCGGCTATGAAAATGGTTTCTCCACCATCATCGGGGATGAAGGAGTTCTTGCCGTTGCTTTTACGCTGAAAGACACCAGTCATAATCAGGCCGTGGTCGTTCAGTTTGTAGTGTCCTTTTTCTACTTCTTGCAGAAAATCATCCTCAATCATTTCAGTAATGATGTCGGCACAAAGCATTTTAAGAGGATGTGTAGTAAGGTTCAGACTGCTTGATAATTGTTTCAGACTGAATGTTTCGTTCGGTTTTGTGTGGAATAAGCTTATCAGTCGTTCAGACATTTCGCTTTTTTTCATGCGTTTCCCTGCTTTTTTTTCTTTCTTTTTAGCCATAAGGGGATATATTTATGTATTATGTGCTACAAAGTAAACAAAATAATTGGAATAGCGGTTCAATAGATACATTAAATTTGGTTGAATCTAAATGAAACGTGCTATCTTTGTCCGTTCTAAAACAATTGTTATGACTGAACTTGATAAGAAAATCAGGGAAAAAGAAATTTATAGAGTTACATTAGTGGGGAGTTTCGTTAATTTCTTGCTGGTTATTTTTAAATTCCTTGCCGGAATTGCAGGGCATAGTGCTGCTATGTTGGCAGATGCAGTTCATTCTCTATCTGACTTCATTACGGACGTAGTAGTGATTCTTTTTGTACGTATATCCAATAAACCAGTGGACAAGAGCCATGATTATGGTCATGGGAAATATGAAACATTGGCTACTGCTTTCATTGGTATGGCATTATTGGGGGTAGGATTTGGAATATTGTGGAATGGAGCAACAGATATATTGGTTTTCCTACGAGGTGGGGAACTTCGTCAACCGGGAATGTTGGCATTGGTTGCTGCCATTATTTCTATTCTGTTGAAGGAAATACTTTATCAATATACAGTCAGAGTGGGGAAAAGATGCCACTCACAGGCTGTTGTGGCGAATGCGTGGCATCATAGGAGTGATGCATTATCATCCATTGGTACGGCTGCCGGTATTGGCGGAGCGATTTTACTCGGTCCTCATTGGGCAGTACTCGATCCTATTGCCGCTGTGACAGTCAGTTTCTTTATTATGCGGGTTTCCATCAGGCTGCTGGTTCCTTGCCTGGATGAATTGCTGGAAAAGTCTTTGCCGGATAGTGTGGAACGTGAGATAGAGGGGATTGTGTTATCTTTTGATGGAGTCAGCGAACCGCATCATTTACGCACGCGGCGCATCGGAAACAATTATGCTATAGAGATTCATATACGCATGGATGGGAACATTTCTCTGCATAAAGCGCACGAGACGGCAACTGGTATTGAACATAGATTGAAAGAAAAGTTTGGAGAGGATACTCATGTGGGTATTCATGTGGAACCGGTGAAATAACATACGAAGAATGAATAACGAAGAATTTGCACAAAAGAACACTTGCTGCTTAAAGAAAGTATTGGTAACCGGAGCAAGCGGATTTATTGGCAGTTTCCTGGTGGAAGGAGGATTGGAGAGAGAGATGCAGGTATGGGCTGGTGTACGTAAAAGCAGTAGTCGTACCTATTTGAAAGATCCTCGCATTCAATTTGCCGAATTGGATTTTGCTCATCCCGGAAGATTGACGGAGCAATTGGCTGTTCATAAACAATTGCATGGGGGATGGGATTATATCATTCATTGTGCCGGTGTAACTAAATGCCGCCATAAGGACGAATTTGACAAAGGCAATTATGTCTATACCCGTAATTTTGTAGAAGCTTTGAGAACCTTGGACATGGTTCCCCGGCAATTTGTCTATATCAGTTCACTTAGTATTTTCGGTCCTATTCATGAAGATAATTATGCACCCATCAGTGAGCGTGATACGGCAATGCCCAATACTGCATATGGGGTCAGTAAGCTAAAGTCGGAACATTACCTGCAATCATTGAATGATTTTCCGACAGTGATTTTTCGTCCTACTGGAGTTTATGGTCCTCGTGAACGCGATTATTTTCTGATGGCGAAGTCTATCAAGCAGCATATAGACTTTGCTCCTGGTTTTAAAAGACAGGATCTTACTTTTATTTATGTGAGGGATTTGGTACAAGCTGTTTATTTGGCAATAGAACATGGAGTGCGGCAGCGCGCCTATTTTGTTAGTGACGGAAATGTCTATTCCAGCCGTACTTTTTCTGATTTGATACAAAAAGAACTTGGTAATCCGTGGGTTATACACATTAAATGCCCATTATTTATTTTAAAAGTTGTATCTTTGCTCGCTGAATTTTCAGCGCGTTGCCTGGGAAAGGTAAGTACGCTGAATGCTGACAAATATAAAATAATGAAACAACGTAATTGGCAATGCGATATTTCACCCTTGGTGGAAGAACTGGGATATCGTCCTGAGTACCCTTTAGATAAGGGAGTAAAGGAAATCATTGCATGGTATAAGAAAGAAGGATGGCTTTAAATTTATTCAAACGGGTAGACAGTGTGAAAGGATTGTTTGCCGTTGAGAGCATTAGTCTGATATATAATGCCCTCACGACCATAATGGTTTTAATATTATTTCCTCGTATGGACCACCCTGTAATTATGCTTTTGGAGCGTGCAGGCATTGTGGCCATTACGTTTGCATTAATATATTTGTATCGCAAGTATCCGTGTAAACTTACGGCATTTATACGAATGGCTGTGCAGATGGCATTTTTAGCGTATTGGTATCCCGATACCTTTGAATTTAATCGTCTTTTTCCCAATCTGGATAACTTCTTCGCTTCGGCGGAGCAGTTTTTGTTCCGTTGCCAGCCTTCGGTAGAATTTAGTGAACATTTTCCTTCCATGTGGTTCAGTGAACCATTTAATATGGGGTATTTCGCTTATTATCCAATGATTGGGATTGTGACTATTTATTATTTCTTGTTTCGTTTTGAGTGGTTTGAAAAGGTTTCTTTTGTGCTGGTCACTTCGTTTTTTATCTATTATCTTATTTATATATTGGTTCCGGTTGCCGGTCCGCAATTCTATTTCCCTGCTATCGGAATGGACAATGTGATGGCGCAGCATTTCCCTGCTATCGGTGATTATTTCAATAATAATGATATTCTGCTGCCCGGTCCCGGTTTTGATCATGGTTTCTTCTTTAATTTGGTAGAGGCCTCACAGGAAGTGGGGGAACGCCCTACTGCTGCTTTTCCTAGTTCGCATGTCGGTATATCTACCATTGTGATGATTATGGCCTATCGCGTTAATAAGAAACTATGTTATTTCTTGGCACCGTTCTACGTACTTCTATGCTGTGCTACGGTCTATATTCAGGCGCATTATTTGGTGGATGTTATTGCCGGCTGGATTTCGGCGGTATGTATTTATATTGTGGCTACTTATATGTATAAGCGTTGGTTTGCTTCTGTAGTCTTCCAACTTGTGCTGAAATAGTTTTAAAAAGTATATAAAAGCGTACAGGGTGTCCATTTTCGGACACCCTGTTTTGTTTATACCTTGTTGATTTTCAGTGATAAATGTTGCTGGCATGAATATTGCTTTAAAAATAATGGCTAAACGTTGCAACGTTTGGCATAGAAATAACGTCTAATGAATAAAACAAAAATAGTATGAGAAAATTAGTATCAACTTTAATGGCGGTGACCCTTATGTTAGTGTCTGCCACAGCATGTGCAGAGAGAATAACTCCTAGTAAGAACTATGTTACCAAAAAAGTGAATGTGGGTAGTTTTAATGCTATCTCTACCAGTTCTTCGGTGGATGTAATCTATACTCAAAGTTCCGGTGGACAGGATGTGGAAATATATGCTCCGGACAATTTGGTGGACTATATTGATGTCCGTGTAGAGGGTGGAGTACTTAAGGTTGGTTTTAAATCACCAAGAAACAATTTTTCAATAAACGGAAAACATAAAAAGGAAGTAAGAGTTTCTGCTCCGGCTGTGAACAGCTTGAAAGCTTCCAGTTCCGGTGATATTATTATAAAGAATGGACTGAAAACGAGTGGGAAAGTTACTGTTAAGGCTAGCAGTAGCGGTGATGTAACAGGAAGCACTATTTCTTGTGATGATTTTGCGGCTACCGCTAATAGTTCGGGTGATGTGATTCTGGAAAAGGTATCTTGTACGAATTTCTCTGCTGATGCCAGTAGCTCGGGTGATGTATCTGTCAAGAATCTGAACGCTGCTGATGTATCTGCTGATGCCAGCTCTTCCGGAGATGTGATTTTGGCAGGTATTTGTGAGAACGCTTCTTACAGAGCCAGTAGTAGTGGGGATGTAAAGGCAAAAGGTATGAAGGCGGTCAATGTAACTGCCAGTGCCAGTTCCTCTGGTGATGTGGAATGTTATGTGACCGGTTCGCTGACTGCGAAAGCATCCAGTAGTGGTGAGGTGGCTTATAAAGGCAATCCTAAAGATATTGATTTCTCTCCCAAAAGAGGTTTGCGTAAAATGGAATAGATAATGTGTTAATGCTACAATATATTAATGTGCCAATTGGCTGTGCTGTATTCCGCATGGCAATTGGCACATTAGCATATTAGCACATTGTAGCATTAAGAATTCATTCCGTAATTCCCCCTGATATAATCCAAGATACTGAAAAGTTCTTTCACGGTTTCGGCACGGAGCATGGCGATACGTGTCTCTTTAAAGTTGGGGATGCCTTTAAATAAGGGAGAAGCAGCCAGATGGCGGCGTACATGAAGAATACCGCGGCGTTCGTCAAGCAGATTCACACTGTCCAACACTTCCTGACGGAGTACATTCAGCCGCCACTCAAAAGAAAGGGCCGGGAGTTCCTTACCGGTTTCTATATAATGTTTTACTTCCTTGAATATCCACGGGCGTCCAAAGCTGGCTCGGCCAATCATAATAGCGTCCACTCCATACTGGTCAAAACACTCTTTGGCACGTTGTGGCGTAGTTATATCCCCGTTTCCAATGATAGGTATATGCATACGGGGATTCTTTTTTACTTCACCTATTAAACTCCAGTCCGCTTCACCAGTGTACATTTGTGCACGGGTGCGTCCATGAATGGTCAGTGCTTCAATGCCGCAATCTTGTAATTGTTCTGCCAAATCTACTATAATTTTATGCTCATTGTCCCAGCCTAGACGTGTTTTTACAGTAACGGGAATTTTTACAGTGTCCACAACAGCACGGGTAATTTCCAACATCAGCGGGATATTTTGCAGCATACCTGCACCGGCTCCTTTACCGGCAACGCGTTTTACAGGACAGCCAAAATTAATATCCAGGATGTCAGGATGCGCCTCTTCCACTATTTTCGCCGCTGCTACCATTGTTTCCGTGTCTCTGCCGTAAATCTGGATGGCTACGGGGCGTTCCTCATCGTTGATATTCAGCTTCTGCATCGTTTTACCTACCGAGCGTATCAATGCATCTGCCGATACAAATTCGGTATATACCATATCAGCACCGAACTTCTTGCACATCAGGCGAAAAGCGGGGTCTGTTACATCTTCCATCGGAGCCAGGAAAATAGGGTATCTGCCCAGGTCTATATTTCTAATCTTCATTGTTGTATGTTTATCTTTGGGTTACAGAAAAGTCAGATTCATTTGAGTATTAATTTATAATCTGTGTGAATCTGTGTAATCTGTGGTGAAATCAGGCTGCAAAAATACGGAAAAAAGCCTACCTTTGCACATATATTAATCAAAAGAATAATGAAAGCTTCTATAAAAGACTTTGAAATAATGGCTCCTGTAGGTTCACGTGAGTCGCTGGCGGCAGCCATACAGGCAGGTGCGGATTCTATTTACTTCGGAATTGAGAGTCTGAATATGCGTGCACGTTCTGCCAGTACATTTACTGTCAATGATTTACGCGAGATAGCACAGATCTGTGATAAACATGGCATCAAGAGCTATCTTACGATCAATACCATTATTTATGATGAAGATATTGCTTTGATGCGTACCATTGTGGATGCGGCTAAGGAGGCAGGCATCAGTGCCGTGATTGCTGCGGATGTGGCGGTAATGGCTTATTGTTGCGAGGTGGGGCAGGAAGTACACCTTTCCACCCAATTAAATATCAGTAATGCCGGAGCGTTGAAATTTTATGCTCGCTTTGCCGATGTAGTGGTATTGGCACGTGAATTGAATTTGAAGCAGGTGCGGGTGATTTATGATACTATCCAGAAGGAACAAATTAAAGGTCCGAATGGAGAATTGGTCCGTATTGAGATGTTCTGCCACGGGGCACTCTGTATGGCAGTGTCGGGCAAGTGTTATCTCAGTTTGCATGAGATGAATGCTTCTGCTAACCGGGGGGCTTGTATGCAGATATGTCGCCGTGCATACGATGTGAAGGATAAAGAGAGTGATATTGAACTGGAGGTGGACAATAAATACATCATGTCTCCTAAAGATTTGAAAACTATTCATTTTATGGATGAGATGATAGAGGCTGGCGTGCGTGTCTTCAAGATCGAAGGGCGTGCCCGAGGACCTGAGTATGTACGTACCGTGGTGGAATGTTACAAAGAAGCTATTTGTTCTTATCTGGAGGGCACTTTTACCGAGGAGAAGAAGCAGGCTTGGGATGAACGGCTGAAGACCGTATTCAATCGGGGGTTCTGGAATGGGTATTATTTAGGACAGCGTTTGGGTGAATGGAGTAAGAACTATGGTTCGGAGGCTACTGAGCGTAAAGTGTATGTGGGTAAGGGAATCAAGTACTTTTCTAATATTGGCGTTGCAGAGTTTCTGGTGGAAGCTGCTGAGATGAAAGTAGGGGATAAGCTTCTGATCACAGGACCTACTACAGGAGCGGTATTTCTGACGTTGGATGAGGCGCGTGTGGATTTGAAACCGGTGGATGTGGTAAGAAAAGGTCAACATGTATCCTTTAAAGTACCCGATAAGGTACGTCCTAGTGACAAGCTTTATAAGTTGGTTTCTCCTGAGGATTTGAAGAAGAAATAAAACAGAAAGAATGTGTTTCTAAAGAGATATTGAAATTTAAATCTCTTATGATTAAAATCCGAAGAGAAGCTCCCTTTTCTTATTTTATGTAGCAATGAATAAAGTAAGAAAGGGTAGGGTATCATGATGATACAGATTATTATAAAGCTGTTTCATTAATCTATTTTGAGTTATCCTTTGGAACTATAAATTTATTAATGAATACTCTCTTTTGATTTGTTTGAGAACAATAAAAAACCCGTAACAGTTCATTTTGCTACGGGTTTTTACTTTGTTAGAGTTTGCTGTTATTTGGTATAAATTGAGAGTTTAGGATGATCCTTGTAAAGGTTTTTGTTCGCCAGCTCTTCCGAATCCGTAATTCGGTACAAATAATATTTACTGTTTGGACAGAATGCACTTTTATCGGGGAAATTGAAGAAACGATGTCCTTGAGTCTTTTTCTTCAGGGTGTGAGTTTGTCCGTTTTCATCAGTGTAAATATAGTCAATGGGACCTTCGGGATATGCTTTGCGGACTACGGTCTGTTGGTTACGGATAATGTCTATCAAACTGAATCCTTCCCCCCATAATTCTTTGCGGCGTTCTAGCCAAATAGTTTCCAATAGATCCTGTTGTGAAAGATTTGTATGAATGGTTTTTGCCCCTCTGGCTGTTTTTAAATCATTTAATTTGTTAATTGCATCTGGATCATTCAGATGTGCTTTTGCTTCTGCATTTATCAAATAAATTTCGGCAACGCGCATCAATACGATATCACCAAGTTGGTTTTCGATATCGCGGAATCTGAATTTAGAGTTACGCATCCATACATAGGCTGCTGATGCGACGTCAGCTCCCGGATCTGTGGCCCAGAACAGCATTTCTTTACGATAATCACCATCTTCGAACAAATCACGGAAGTAAGGGTCTACATTGAAGCTATAATAGTATGATCCTTTAGTTGTAGTATCTAAATAATGGAATTGATAACTGGCATTACTTTGATCGTTGGTTTGGGCATGCCCCCAAATCCATTCTTTATTGTCTACAGAATTGAATCCGGCTTTATATTCACTTTCGGTCATTAAATAATTGTTTTTAGTTAACAATTTGTCCGAGTAAGTTTTAGCTTTCTCCCATTGACGAGCATAAAGACAGGCACGTGAGAGAATACCTAGGACAACTTCATTGTCAATTTTGTGTTTGGCGTCACGTACATAAGTTTCGGGAATAAGTTCTAATGCTTCTTCTAAATCGTTGATGGATTGCGCATATACTTCACTGACACTTGATGCGGGTTTTCCTTCTGCTGCAATTGTTTCATCGGTGGACTGTGTATAGACAGGTGCACATACAGCGTCCGGGTCTTTATCAATAGCAAAGGAATAACAAGAGGCCAGGTGCAGGTATAAGAAACCGCGTAAAGCCAATGCTTGTCCTTTAATTCGGTTTCTGTCGGCTTGCGTGCCTTCGGCAGCATCAATATTGTCTAATACGCCATTGCAGTCGTTGATTACACGGTATGCTAAAAGCCAGCTCAAGGTGTTTGTGCCTCCTTTTCCATAAATTGCAGAAAACTCATTATGTGTCCTAAAGCCATATTTGCTATTTAACACTACATCAGAACCCATTGCGTCATTTGCACGTAGCATTGCTCCATAGCCAGGGTTGGCGTAGGAATTGAAAGTTTCCATCAGGTAGTTCCAACCACCATTAAGTACTTTTTCGGCATCTCCTGTTTTACCGAAAACAGAACCGGCATCTACATAAGTTGTAGGAATTGTATCCAAATCGCAGGAAGTGAGCATTATACTTCCCAGTGCGACTGAAAATATATATTTAAAAATAGTTTTCATATTCTTCTTTCTGTATTAAAGTTTCACATTGATACCGAATGAAATTGTTTTCATTGCCGGATAGCGATAGTAAGTAGAGCCTCCGAAAGTTTGCTCTGGGTCTAGACCTTGTTGTTTGGCTAATGTCAGCATATTTTCTGCTTGAAAAAATATGCTTGCATCTTTCAGTGTCAATGTGTTCAGCAATGACTTCGGCAGATTGTAAGAGAATGTAATATTCTTCAAACGTAAGTATGAACGGTCAACTAAGAACCGGTTTGAAGAGTTTGTCCATGAACTTTTGGGAGAAGTAGTCAGACGCGGTACATCGGTATAGGGATTTTCAGGAGTCCAACGATCTAACATATCTACGCTCCAACCGGTGCCTGTAGGTCCTTGGCTCATCAATGAAACTTTATCCCCATTATAGATTTTACCACCAATGGAATAAGAGAATAAAAATGATAATGTAAAATCCTTGAATGAGAGATCTGATTGAAGACCGCCGGTCCAATCTGGTAGTGAATTGCCGCATTTTACTTTGTCGTCCGGGGTGGTTGATGAATAGTCTTCTGTGGTTATCTTTTCTCCGTTGGTATTGTAACGATACCACGTAGGATTACCATTTTCAGGATTGACACCAGCCCATTCTACTAAATAGAAGTCATATAACGATCCTCCTTTCACCCATTTCTTGTTGCCACTCCACATTTCTTCGGCAGGCAATGAGGTTATTTTGTTTTTATAGGTAGTAGCATTAAAAGAAAGTTTCCATTTCCAATCTTTAGTCATGATAGGATATCCTGAGATTTGGAATTCCCATCCATAATTCTTGATAGCACCAATATTTTCGTCCATACTTGAGAAGCCTGAAGATGGAACTAAGTCTTTAGAGAATAATAAATCTTTGGAACGACGTTCAAAATATTCTATTGTACCATTTAGACGATTGTTCCAGAAACCAAAATCCAAGCCGATATTAGTATTTAGATTGGTTTCCCATGATAAATTAGGAGTTGCCAGACGATAAGCGTGCAAACCGGATTCACCGAGGTTATTGCGTATGGAATAGAGCGCCTGATACGCATAATAACCTACCTGGTCATTACCTTGTGCTCCGTAGCTGGCACGCAATGACAAATTGGATAGCCAGTCTGATGTGTCCTTCATAAACTCTTCCTGCATGATTTTCCAAGATGCGCCGACTGACCAGAAAGTACCCCAACGATGATCCGGATGGAAACGGGAAGAACCGTCAGAACGGACAGAAGCCGATAAGAAGTATTTTTGATTGTACGAGTATTCAGCACTTCCAAAGAAACTTAACAGCTTGTATTGGTCACTGTTTCCGCCAAAATCACCTAAAGAGGAAGCTGCGTCGGGCTCATAAAATCCATCCATGATGACTTTGCTGCGGCTTCCGCCGAAATTGGAAGTGTTATATTCATAATACTCTTGACCGGCCATCACACGGATATCATGTACATCATTGAACGTGTGTTGATAATTAATGACATTATTAAAAGTCATGCCTGTAGTGCGGTAGTTGTATTTGCTTACACTGCCACCACTGATAGAACCTGTACCGTAAGTAGGATTGGTGTAGTTATGATTTGTTTTGTTGTTATAGTCAATGTTCAAAGACATCTTGTAAGCAAGCCCTTTGATCGGAGTTATTTGGATAAAACCACGTAAAGAGGCAGCATCACGTTTTATCTCACTTTTATCGTGTGGCATGGAAGCCAGCAGATTATATTTTGCATACGAGTTCGGGCGATACTCACCATAATCGAACATACGTTCATTGTTTTCGTCCAACAGGTATGCTCCGGTTGCCAAATCACGTTGATATACCGGATAGAAAGATGGTACCGAACGGGCAAACATGACCACATTGGAAATGGTAGAGTCATCTTGCTTGGGATAGTCTTGAACAGAATGAGTTCCTGATACATTCAATCCGATCTGTAACCATTTGCGGATATCTGAAGTCACGTTGGCGCGGAGAGTATAGCGTTTGAAACCAGAGCAGATATAAGCACCTTGGTCATCCATGTAACCTGCTGAAACAAAGTACTTGGAGGTTTTGCTACCACCACTTACGCGTACATTTAAATCTGTATAGTGCGCATCTTGTGAAAGGGCGTCGTCCCAGCTGTCGTCCCATAATGGTTTGGCGCCTGCTACCAGTTTTCCGTCATGGCCGATTGGTTCAGGGTAAGCACTGCCATAAGGGTTGATGCCTAGATTGCCTGTAACATTGCTTGATGCCCATGCTGCAGCTTCTTCGGCAGAGTAACCGTTGTCCATACGATAGTTACGCATGGCTTCCCAATATAATTCATAATATTGGTTTGTATTCAACTGGTCGTAGTCTGCCCGTGCACGGCTTGAAAAACCATATTTGGCAGATAATTCAACGGTGGGTGCGCTATCTTTATTTCCTTGTTTGGTGGTGATCATAATTACGCCGTTTGCTGCACGTGAGCCATACAATGCAGCGGAAGCTGCATCTTTCAATACAGTGATTGACGCAATATCTGAAGATGCTATGGAGGAAAGAGCACCATCGTAAGGAACACCATCAACCACATAGAGGGGATTGGTTGAAGCGTTTACAGAACCAACTCCACGAATCAGGATCGTTGCGTCTGATCCGGGTTGACCGCTGGAGGAAAAAGACTGTAAGCCAGCTACAGTTCCTTGCAGTGCTTTTGATACACTACTGACCTGTGCTTTTTCAATAGTACCGGCGGCAATATAGCTTGCAGACCCTGTAAATGTGGATTTTTTGGCAGTACCGTAAGGAACGGTTATCACTACCTCATCTACCATTTGGGCTGCTTCCTTTAATTCTACGTTAATCACTTTGCGTCTGTTTACCGGTATGGTTACTGTTTCATAACCTACAAAAGAGAAGATCAGGCTTTCGTTACCATTAACCTGAATCTGATAGCTGCCATCAATGGAAGTGATGGTACCGCGAGTTTGTCCTTTTACAGCTACTGTGACACCAGGCATCTCTTCGCCTCCTGCGGTGACTTTACCAGTTACTGTAATTTCCTGTGCATATGTAATCATGCAGAATAGCAAGCTACATAATAATGAAGAAAATCTGTTCATATAAACTTGGCTTTTATTAGGGGTTTGTACATTGCCATTTTTCAGGCATTATATATTGAACTCTCTTTCTAAAATTGTGATGCTACCTTTTTTATCATTATCATATTTCCTAATAGTGGTTTTATGACCATCCAAACCTCATTAGGGTCTCTTTTTGCTTGTGTATTTTATAATTGTGATATTCAATAACAATCGCAAATATATGTATTTTGATTTAAATAGGATAATATATTTTAATATTTTTTTATGGTGAACCTGTTGAAAGTCAAAACTATACGGAATTTTATTAACGTAGTTAAAATAGGAATTGTCTTATTTAAATATTGGGCGGATAGATCAAATCTATTTGTTTATCGCATTCCTGTGTGTTGATTTGTTTAATTTGATTTCAACAGTAAATCTACTTGAATATCAAAATGAATAAAAATATTTTTTAGACATATTTTATTGCTTGTTGTATGTTTATTCGTTTGTGGGCTATTCGTTTTTCAGTCGGAAAAGTATCGTTTGCAGAGAGGAGATATAGTAAATTAAGGTAAGATAGGAAGGATTTCGCCTAAAATGTCTATCTTTGCAATCCAATAACAAATAAGTGTACGTACATATTATGAATATAGAAGAAAAACTCACCACGTCCATTATCAGCGCTATCAAAACGTTGTACGGACAGGATGTACCCGGAAAAATGGTACAACTGCAAAAGACTAAGAAAGAGTTTGAAGGACATCTTACTTTGGTTGTTTTCCCTTTTCTGAAAATGTCTAAGAAGGGGCCTGAACAGACCGCACAGGAAATAGGCGGATACCTGAAAGAGCATGCTCCCGAATTGGTTTCAGCCTACAATGCAGTGAAGGGCTTTCTTAATTTGACAATTGCTTCGGATTGTTGGATTGAACTTTTGAATTCTATTCAGGCTGCTCCCGAATACGGTATTGAAAAGGCTACGGAAAACTCTCCGTTGGTGATGATTGAGTATTCTTCTCCCAATACAAACAAGCCGCTTCATCTGGGTCACGTCCGTAACAACCTGTTGGGAAATGCCTTGGCAAATGTCATGGCGGCAAATGGCAATAAGGTGGTCAAGACCAATATTGTGAATGACCGTGGTATCCATATCTGTAAGTCCATGCTGGCCTGGTTGAAATATGGTAACGGTGAAACACCTGAATCATCGGGTAAGAAGGGGGACCATTTGATTGGTGACTATTATGTAGCTTTTGACAAGCATTACAAGGCTGAGGTAAAGGAACTGACAGCTCAGTATCAGGCTGAAGGCTTGAATGAAGAAGAAGCTAAGGCTAAGGCAGAGGCAAACTCTCCTCTGATGCTGGAAGCTCGCGAGATGCTCCGTAAGTGGGAGGCGAATGACCCTGAGATCCGTGCCTTGTGGAAGAAGATGAATGACTGGGTATATGCCGGATTCGATGAAACGTATAAGATGATGGGAGTTAGTTTCGATAAAATTTATTATGAATCGAATACCTATCTGGAAGGTAAGGAGAAAGTGATGGAAGGACTGGAAAAAGGTTTCTTCTACCGGAAAGAGGATAACTCTGTATGGGCTGATTTGACTGCCGAAGGACTGGACCATAAGTTGCTTCTTCGCGGTGACGGTACTTCTGTTTATATGACCCAGGATATCGGTACTGCCAAATTACGTTTTCAGGATTACCCCATCAACAAGATGATTTATGTAGTGGGTAATGAACAAAACTATCATTTCCAGGTACTTTCTATCTTGCTCGACAAATTGGGTTTTGAATGGGGCAAAGGATTGGTTCATTTCTCATACGGTATGGTAGAGCTGCCCGAGGGCAAAATGAAAAGTCGTGAAGGTACAGTAGTGGATGCGGATGATTTGATGGAAGCAATGATTGAAACTGCTAAGGAAACTTCTGCTGAATTAGGTAAATTGGACGGTCTGACCCAAGAAGAAGCCGACAATATTGCCCGTATTGTTGGTTTGGGTGCTTTGAAATATTTTATCCTGAAGGTGGACGCACGTAAGAATATGACTTTCAACCCGAAAGAATCGATAGATTTCAATGGCAATACAGGACCTTTCATTCAGTATACGTATGCCCGTATCCAGTCTGTATTACGCAAAGCGGCTGAAGCAGGTATCGTTATTCCCGAAATCATTCCAGCGGGTTTGGAACTGAGCGCAAAAGAAGAAGGTTTGATTCAGATGCTGGCTGATTTTAAATCGGTTGTCAAGCAGGCAGGTTCAGACTATAATCCTTCCATTATAGCAAACTATGCATACGATTTGGTGAAAGAATACAACCAGTTCTATCATGATTTCAGTATTCTGCGTGAAGAAAACGAAGCGTTGAAAGTCTTCCGTCTGGCATTGAGTGCCAATGTGGGCAAGATTGTGAAGACAGCAATGGGCTTGCTGGGTATTGAAGTGCCTGAACGTATGTAAATGGCAAAGAAACAGAAATATTATGTAGTATGGAAAGGTGTCAATCCGGGAGTTTATGACTCCTGGACTGACTGCCAGCTACAGATAAAAGGTTATGATGGCGCACAATACAAGTCATTCGAGACCAAAGAGGAGGCGGAACACGCCTTGGCTTCTTCCGCTTTTCATTATATAGGCAAGAATGCTGTTAAAAAAGAAGATACTCCTAAACAACTTCCCGAGAACTTTGATATGAACTGCCTGGCTGTGGATGCCGCTTGCAGTGGAAATCCCGGACCGATGGAATATCGGGGCGTTTATTTGCTTACGGGACAGGAGGTTTTTCATTTCGGTCCTGTTTATGGAACGAATAATATTGGAGAGTTTCTTGCCATTGTCCATGCCTTGGCATTGATGAAGCAGAAGAATATCAGTATGCCTGTTTACTCGGACAGCCGTAATGCGTTGAGTTGGGTAAAACAGAAGAAATGTAAAACTAAACTAGAGCGGACTCCTCAGACGGAGAAACTTTTTCAAATGATAGAACGAGCCGAAATTTGGCTGAAAGAAAATAAATATACCACACCTTTATTGAAGTGGGAAACCGACCGATGGGGAGAGGTTCCGGCTGATTTCGGACGGAAATAATAAAGAACTGAAGATATGAAAAAGAGGATTGCTTATATCAGCTTGTACTTTTTTACGGTCTTACTGATATTTATTCTACAGAAACCATTATTCATGCTCTATAATGGTTCCATTGAAAAAGGATTCGGGTTTGCCGATTATATGCAGGTAATGGTTCATGGCGCCAGTCTTGATGCCGCTACGGCGGGATATCTTACTGCATTTCCATTCTTGTTGGTACTGATAAGTATTTGGTTTAGGAAATTCCCTTTGAAAAAAATACTTTACGGGTATTATATTTTGGCTGCCGCGCTTATTTCTATCATTTTTGTGGTAGATATGGCATTATACACATTCTGGGGATTTAAACTGGACGCATCTGTTTTTCTTTATATCGATTCACCGAAGGAAGCTTTGGCGAGTGTTTCCGTCGGATTTATCTTGCTGAGGGTTCTTGCCATCTTGTTACTCATAGCCTTGAATAGTTGGGTCTTGCTGAAAATCACGCCTTCCGTTTTGAACGCCACCCGGAAACGGATAGCGGGAACTGCGGGAATGCTGTTATTAGGAGGTGTGCTTTTCATCATTATACGTGGTGGTGTAACGGAATCTACTTCTAATATAGGGCAAGTATATTTCAGCAACGAACCTTTCTTGAATCATTCGGCGGTCAATCCCGATTTCAGTTTGTTGTCTTCTATGGGCAAATCCCAGGATTTTGCGTCAGAGTTCAATTTCTTTGATGAAGAGAAGCGGGCTGCATTGTTTGACGGACTTTATCCTACAACAGATGGGGATAGTATTATTCAAGTCCTGAATACCAAGCGTCCCAATATTCTTATTATTTTGATGGAAGGTTTTGGAGGTGCTTTTGTAGAACCTTTAGGCGGTCTTCCTGATGTGACACCCCATTTTAACCGTCTGTCAAAGGAAGGGGTCTTTTTTACAAACTGTTATGCCAATAGTTTCCGTACCGACCGTGGAACAGTCTGTACTTTCAGCGGTTACCTTGGATTGCCTACGGCATCGGTAATGAAAATTCCTGCCAAGAGCCGTACGCTGCCTGCTATAGCTGAAGGATTGTCCAAGGCGGGTTATAAAACAGATTTCCTGTATGGAGGTGATATCAACTTTACCAATATGAAGAGTTATCTGCTGAGTACCGGTTATCAGCGTCTTACAGCCAATACAGATTTTTCATTGGCCGAACAGACCAGTAATGCCTGGGGAGTGAATGATGATATTACTTTTGAATATTTATATAATCAGTTAAGAAACCGGAAGGAAGAAGGGCCTTGGCATACTGCGTTTCTGACACTTAGCAGTCATGAACCTTTCGAAGTTCCTTATCACCGGCTGGAAGATAAAATTCCCAATGCCTTTGCTTATACAGATGAATGTCTGGGTAAGTTTATTGACCGGTTGAAGCAGACTCCCGCATGGAAAGATCTTTTAGTTATCTGCCTTCCCGATCATGGTTTCTATTACCCGCGTGAGGGGTCTAATGCGATGCCTCGTTTTTATCATATTCCCTTGTTATGGTTAGGTGGAGCGGTAAAACAGCCTATGCAGGTGGACAAGATTATGAATCAGACCGATTTGGCAGCCACTTTGTTGGGGCAGCTTGGGTTGGAACATACTGCATTTACGTTTAGCCGTAATGTATTGGGAAGTGATTATAAGTATCCTTTTGCCTTTTATAGTTTCAATAATGGGTTCTCATTCAGAGACAGTACAGGGGTGACGGTGTTTGATAATAATTCCGGCAGTATTCTTTTTGATGAGCCTGAAGCTGACGAATCCCGTCTGGATAAGGGTAAGGCGATATTGCAAACCGTTTATGATGATTTAGGGAACAGATAGTAAAACTTGGACGCGGACTATATGAATCAGTATGGAATTCATATAGTCCGCGTCCCAATCGGTGCAGAATCTGCCGGATATAACTATTTCCGTTTCTCGTTGAACTTGTACATGATTACCGTATTGCGTAAGTCGCAACTTCTGTAATCTGTATGGAAGACCTCTTCCAGCTGATACTTTGCATTGTAATTCTTTAAAAACTCCTCTTGTGCATTTGCAGAAAGTATGACATACCCTTCTTGCGGATTTTCCAGTGTGAAATTCCGCATTTGGTTATTCATATAATAATTTGTACAATAAAACCGTATCATTCTGTCTGTATATGAATAAACGACTCCTTCAGGCACCTGTTTTCTGATATCCTCTGCCAGATGCTTATCGGATTTTACAGCTAGTATTGTTGGCTGATATACCCCGTCTAAAGCGACAAACAGGCAAAGAACACAACCGGTGATTCCATAGAGGAGTGACCCCGTACTACTTTTTTTGATAACCAGCCTTAATGTACAGATGGCAGCCACTACCGGCAATACTATAATCAGCCATTTGGAAATAGAAAAGGACGTGCTTTCCAAAGCTTGCATAAACGCTATGTTTTCGGCAGCATGACGTCCGTTGCCCCATATGCTGTCCGGTATCATCTGACAGCGTACAGCAAAAAACACCGCGGTGAGTAACAAACAGAGCGAGGCGAAGATATAAGCCGATATTTTGAACACTTTCGCCCCTTTTTGCATTAACGCCTCCAGATACTGGGCAATCAGTACAGCCATAAATGGATAGATAGGCAACAAATAGACGCTGCGTTTGCTTTTAGGAATACAATAGAAGACAAAAATAGCGATAATCACTATCCAGATAAACAGCTGTATGGGGGATTGTGAGCGAATGTTATCCCAAACCTTCCTGATGCGTCCGGTGAAAGAGTTTCCTGCGGGCAGCAGGTGCATTTCATTCCATTTCAGTCCGAATAGTGAGATAAGCAAGACCAATGTCCAAGGTGTCCACCCCCATATAATGGTCAGGAAGTTATACCATAAAGGGTTGTGATGCGACGGGTATGACATTTTGCCGACAAAGCGTCCGGTGTTTTCCTCCAGCATCAGGTCCATAAACGGCTGTCCTCCCTGTAGCCAGGCCGCATAAAACCAGATTCCCAATGGAATAAGGGAAAGCAGCCCGATTCCGAATAAGGAAAGGAAAGTCTTGCCGAATGAGCGTCCCCGTATCAGCTGGTAAATACCGATACACATACAGGGGAATATAGAACCCACAGGTCCTTTGGTCAGCGTGCCGCATGCCATCAGCACGACAGCCGTCCAAGGTATTCCCTTGCAGCCTTTTTCGTCCCAGCGAAATAGTAAGCAAAGTGAGATGACGATGAAGGAAACCTGTAGCATATCCAGCCTGCAAGCCACCGCCGCCCGGTGCACTTCGAATGAAGTGAGCAGTAAAAGGGAGGTAATGACTGCTGTCTTTGTATCCTTATAGCGGGCTACGAATCCGAAAAACACGAACTGCATAGCTAGAAAAGCGATAGCGGACGGCAGACGGGACGAGAATTCGCTCACCCCTCCGAAAATGGCGGAAATAGCTGCAATAGACCAATACAGGAAAGGAGGTTTATAGGCGATGTCTGTTCCGTAGTTCAAAGGCAATATCCAGTTGCCGCTTTCCAACATCGAGTATGCCACAATTGCTTCGCGCGGTTCCCCTTTAGAGTAAAAAATAGTTTCTCCCAAAAAGGGGATTATTACAAGTGTGCTTAGTAAGGCTATGAACCAAAATGCTTTTTTCTTGTCTGACATATATTTTTCGGTCTTTTATATTTACTGTCGCAAAAGTACGAATAATTCTTTAGTAATACCTAACTTTGCATTTTAAATCAATGAAAATGAATAAACTGAAACAGATACCCGAGTTCCTTCGATTTGTAATGGTAGGCCTTTTTGCTACAGGGCTGCACTATGGCATTTATTTTGTCTTGCAAAAATTCATTCAGGTCAATGTAGCCTATACCTTGGGATATGTGCTGAGTTTTGTTGCCAACTTTTATCTTACGGCTTATTTTACTTTCGGGCAGCCTCCTTCCTGGAAGAAAGCTTTTGGCTTCGGGGGGGCACATCTGACAAATTATCTGATACATATCGGATTGTTGAATCTCTTTCTGCGGTTGGGTTTTTCCCGTCCGTTGGCTCCCATCCCAGTGTTTCTCATTGCCATTCCGGTAAATTTTTTATTAGTGAGGTTTGTTTTCAAACAAAAGTAATATCTTTGAGGAGTCTTTATGATAGTGAAGAATGATATGAAGAAAGTGACTCTTTTGATTCCGGTATATAATGAGGAAGCGATGCTGCCCACTCTGTATCAACGTTTGATAGAGCTTGTCAACCGCAATGCCGTTTATGAGTGGGAAATCCTGTTTGTCAATGATGGCAGCAGCGACACTACGCTGGAATGCCTCCGCCGGCTGAGGCAGCAGGACAAGCGGGTGAATTATGTCAACCTTTCGCGTAACTTTGGTAAAGAGGTAGCCATGCTGGCGGGTTTTGATTACGCCACCGGCGATTGCTGCGTTGTGATGGATGCTGATTTGCAGGACCCTCCGGAACTGGTAGACCAGATGCTGGAATATTGGGAAGAAGGATATGATGACATTTATGCCAAACGGCGTACCCGTGGCGAGGAAAGCTGGTTGCGTCGTCAGTTCTCTCTGGCTTTTTATGGTATACTTCAGCGGATGAGCCGTATTGATATTTTGCCCAATGTGGGCGATTTCAGGCTTCTGGACCGTCGTTGTGTGCTCACGTTGCGTCGTCTGCGCGAATGCGAGCGTTATACAAAAGGATTGTTTTGCTGGATAGGCTATCAGAAGAAAAGCATTGAGTTTGATCGCGGAGACAGGCTGATGGGCCATTCCTCCTGGAACTTTCTCAAGCTGTTGAATCTGGCTGTCGAAGGGATAACCTCTTTCTCTATCGCCCCTTTGCGCATCGCCACGGTATGCGGAGTGCTCTGTTCAATCTCCAGTTTTATTTATGCCATTTATTTTCTGATAAAGACCGTGCTTTATGGTGATGAAACGGCCGGCTTCCCCACTTTGATCATTGTCATGCTCTTTTTAGGTGGCATCCAGCTTTTCTCTTTGGGAATTATAGGAGAGTACGTGGGGCGCATTTTCAAGGAAACCAAAGGCCGTCCTACCTACATAGCCTCTGATTATAACGAGGAGAAGTTGGGGTATGACCGTTAAGGAAGGCAAGGCGGTGAAACCCGTCCCACCTTATTGTCCGGTAGCTTTATTGACAGTCTTGTGCTCTTTTACCAGATACTCTGCACTCTGCAATGTGGAGAAACAGTATTTTTTCATCACGTAGAATGTACTGTCCTCCCCTGTTACAAGTTGCAAGGCGTTTCCTTGCTTCTTATATTTGAATTCCTGCCGGTCATGTGGAGAATAAATATATAGGTGGGTTGTATCTGTAGCCGCTATCAAATTATCGGCGGAGAAATAGACATACGGGCGTTGTTCTGTTAACAAATTTATGCCGAAGTCGTTTTGGGTATAACTCATGTTCAGCAGTCCGAGTAAAGTCGGTGCCACATCAGTCTGGCCGCCCGGCTCTTGTCTGATTTCGGGCTTGATGCCTTTTCCGTAAATCATTAGTGGAACATGGTTGTAGGATTGTGGTATTTCACAGTCCGGACTTCCTACCAATTTCCCATGGTCACCCAGCAAAACAAAGATTGTATTTTCAAACCAAGGTTGTTTGCGTGCTTCTTGCATGAATTGCCGGATGGCCCAGTCCGCGTATTCCACAATCTGATCTTCAAGCTTTGTGCTGTGTGGTTTGAAATAGTCAGGTATCACATACGAGGGATGGTTGCTGATAGAAAGCAATACGGTAAAGAAAGGTTGTCTTTCTTCTGCTCTTTTGTTCAGAATGGGCAAGGCATATTGATATAGGAAATCGTCTTGTACACCAAAGCTGTTAACGACTTTATCCTTTGGGTAGTTTTCTTGTGCATATATTTCATCAAATCCGTTAGTGCGGAGAAAAGCGTTCATATTATCGTATTGTGATTCGTGCGTCATGAAGAACAGGTTCCGATAGCCATTATCCTTTAATACGGTGGGCAACCCCGAATAGACAGGTACCACTGCTCCTTTCATGGCATTCCGTTTCATGATGGCAGGGAAAGAGTAGAGGGTGGCATACATTCCGTGGTTGGTATGTATGCCCGCTGAATAAAAATGGTCAAAACTGAGAGATTCCAGATAAAGGCTGTCTAGGAAAGGAGTCAGTTTTTTGGTAGATCCGAAATGCTCCATCAAGTTGGCCGACATCGATTCCATGAAAATAAGAACAACATTCTTTTGTGTAGGGACGGCTGTGCATTTCACTTCACGTGCAATGGGGGAGATGCCTTCTATTCCTTTTCTTTGCAATATACTTTGCATATTGGTTATTGCCTCCTGTTCCGGCATCAGGTGAAGATAGCGGTTTTCCTTACGGTTATCATCCAGTGTGCTGGTAAGTAGATTAAAGACAGGATTAACCCCTAGCTGATTCAGGAATGGATCGGTGCAATAGTATGCTTGACTTACCCTGATGGGGTTATATCCCATGCGTCCCCGTATTCCGAATAGACAAAGTCCTATACAAACAGCACCGGCGGCGAATATACATAGGCGGTTTATCGGGCTGATGGAAGTAGATTTCGAATTGATGAGATGATAGAAATAAGAAGATAACCGTAGTACACTTCCTGACAGCAGAAGAATAGATATCAGTCCTAGAAAAATAGGGAAATAGAATGATGTCTCACCCAATACCATTCCGGCAGTAGTGGCTCCATATCCGAACCAATTGTAAATGGAAGAATTGATTGTCTTAAAAAAATAAGAGAAATAAGGGATGTTGGCTGCCGAAATAATGAACGACAGTGAATAAAATAGAATGAAAAAGATAGAGATAAATCTGAATACCCACTTGGAGTGATAGTTGCAGAGAGCGGTTATCCATAAAATGACTAATGGTAACAGCAATATGTAGCAAGCTATAACATTGTCAAACCATAGCCCTTTTATAAATGCAGTGGCTTGCATGAGAAAGTTGTTTTGTATATCGGGAGGAAACTGATAATCTATTGAGGTGAACAGGACAAGCCGGAACAGGAAGAAAAAAAGTAAAGCAACTATATGTATGATTAATAAGTAAAGTAAAGAAAGAGTAAACTGTTGGATAAGCTTAGCCTGATTCTTACATGCTGTTACAGATTGCTGCATGAGTGAACGGAGATATTTCATTTGTTTTAGTAAAGTTTGCATTTGTTTGAATCAATCCGGATGATTGACAACAAAGGTAAACAGAATTTTAGAAATATCAAAAGAGGGTATGCCAAAAGTAAAATTGACTGCCAATTTGTTCACTTTAGGGGCAGACATGTGAGTCCGCCCGAAAATATGGGCAAGCAGTTTCCGTTTCTTATCCTATTTCTCGGGAAGGAGTAAGGCGGTCTCTTTTCATAGTCAGAACAAAAGGACAGAATAGCCGTGCTATCCGGTTGAGGCGCTCCAGACGTCCGTCTTTCCGCGTTCCGTTTAATTTCTGCCGGAGGAGTTCCCATAATTGCAGTTTTACCCGGTCTGTTGTGCTTAGTTTGGCAATGCGGTTGTAAAGCATTCCCCTTCGTATGCACCGTTTGTATCTGCTCAGGTGGGTAAGGTGTTGTTCCATAATGCGTACTATCTCAATATCTTCGCTCTTACCCCCTCCGTTGTTTTCAGCTTTGACGGTAACTTTCTGGTTATGTTGTCTGAAGTAGTTCAGTACTTCATATCTTTCTATAATGTCTCCTTGCATTGCCATATAAAACCAGAACAGCCAGTCGCCGCTGTAGCGCATTTGCAGGCATTGTTCCATATTTTGGGCATTTACCATGCTTTTTCTGAAAATGGCCGAGCTTGCATTGGCTATATAGCTGCGCCAGTAAAGGTTATGTTCGGCATAAGTCTTCCCATTGAATACGGCGTATGGAGGTATGGCAGATTTCCATTTGTTCATGTCGTAACTCAGCACATTACCGTCTTTATCAATATACTTGGAACCGGCAAAGCATACGGCGGCTTGTTGGTATTTCTCCATTAAAGGAACTACTTTCTCTAAAAAAGTAAGCTCACACAAGTCATCGGCTTCGGCTATCCATATATATTTTCCTTTGGCTAATTGCATGCCTTTAAACCATTGTTTAAATGGATTTCCGGTGTTGTGTTCGTTTAATAGAATATGGCTCACTTTGGCATGGTCTTGATAGTCCGATAATACCTCTTCGCTACCGTCTGTTGAGGCATCATCAAGTAAAATCAGTTCGATATTCTGATAGGTCTGTTGCAGAATACTCTGAATTCGTAGATTGAGGTATCGTTTATAATTATAATTAGGTACCACTACACTGACCAAGGGAAGTGCATTCATGCTTTATTGTTAAGTTAGTTCTTGTTTTATTTCTACAAATGTAATGTTATACAGGTAAATAAACAAGTTGCTTCTTTGTTTTTTTTTTCAAAAAACAGGAATTTTGTTGAACTTTTAAAAAGAAACGATAATTAACATTTTAGTATGCAGTCTTTCTTGTACCTTTGCATTATACACTACATAGCATTTGCTGTATTAAACTAAAAATTAAATTAGACATTAGACTATTGTTTAAATTCAATTAGTATGAGAAAGAAAATTCTTTTTATTATTCCGTACATTCCTTATCCGCTGGATTCGGGCGGTAATCAAGCTTTCTTTAATATGGTGGAATATCTGCGTCATAAGATGGCCGTATCTGTATTGCTTTATCCTGAAACAGGGAGACGTATGCAAGATGTAGAGTCATTGAAGAAAATTTGGGATAATGTGGATTTCTTTATTTATACTCCTAAAACTAAAACTGTCAGATTACCCAAAATTAAACATCCTTTTTATTATAAATGGCTGCAAAAGATACATGCGTCTGTAACCCGTAAAATGAACCGGCAACAGATATGGACGGATGAAACGGGCGAAGTTGTGGATTTAGTACGGGGAAAGAGTACTTTGTTCAGCTCTTGTTTCCAGCCGCTAGACCAGGGGTATGTGGAGTATGTTTCTCAGGTGGCTCATTCAGGTTTTGATATTATTCAAGTAGAGTTTTATGAACTGTTGTCATTGGGATTCTTGTTGCCTGAAAATGTACAGACTATTTTTGTGCATCATGAACTCCGCTACATCCGTAATGAAAAGGAGATTACTTTGTTCAGGGAACAGACTGCCGGTGACAGGATGTTGTTTCATATAGCAAAGGATTTTGAGCGCAGTGCATTATTGAAATATAAAGATGTTATTGTTCTGACTGAAGTAGACCGTAAAATTATGGAGGACTTCATAGGACGGAAAGACCATATCTACACTTCTCCGGCTGTGGTGCAAGTGGGTGACAGGCTGGAACAGCCTTTTGTTCCGGTCCAAAGCGGACGCCTGACTTTTGTGGGAAGTGAGGATCATTTTCCCAATCTGGATGCCGTGGCATGGTTCTGTCACGAAGTGATTCCGCATCTGCGTAAACGTCATTTTTCGTTTACATTGCAAGTAATTGGTAAATGGCGTGGAGAGTGTATCAATCGTTTGCAGTCCGAATACCCGGAATTGAAGCTGGCAGGCTATGTGGAAGATCTGGGCTCTTTTTTAAAAGGCAGTGTTGCTGTTGTTCCAATACGTATCGGTAGTGGTATGCGTATGAAAATATTAGATGCTGTATTGTCAAAAGTTCCTTTTGTAACGACGGCAAAGGGTGTGGAAGGCATTGATTTTAAGGATGGTGAAGATTGCTTGATTGTTGATGACCCTGCCGGATTTGCAGAAGCTGTCATAGCCTTGTCAAGTAATCCGCAGTTGCAGAGACAGTTGGTTACCCATGCGGAAGACAGTTTGCGGCAAGTATATAACCCCGGACAGATGCAGGAAAGAAGGCTTGCCGTGTATGAACAAATATTAGGGGATAAAGTGGGGTAATCTTGGGTGATTATTTCTTTTTTGTTACCTTTGCGGCATTATATATAATTGATAATTATGCTGAAACAGTTCTTTAGTTTGTTGAAGCGGTATATTCTTCCATACCGCAAATATTTGACATGGGCATTGATACTGAACTTTCTGTCGCAATGGCTTAATGTGTTTTCGTTCATGGCGATTGTGCCAATTTTGAACATTCTGTTCAAAATTGATACCAAGTCTTATGAGTACATTCCTATGGATATTCATAATTTGGATAAGGATGTACTCATAAATAATGCCTATTACTTTGTGAGCAATTTTGTGGCGACAAATGGTGCGTTCTATACACTTGCCATGATGGGAGGAATACTTATCTTTATGACTATGTTGAAAACTGCCGGTTATTTTGCTTCTGCGGCTGTCATGGTACCTTTGCGTACAGGTATTGTCCGGGATATCCGTATTCAGGTTTATAATAAAGTGTTAAGTCTTCCTTTGAGTTTTTTCTCAGAAGAACGTAAAGGAGATATCATAGCCCGTATGAGTGCGGATGTTACGGTGGTGGAGAACTCGTTGACCAGTTCCATCGATATGCTTATCCGTAATCCTATCGCTCTTTTGGTTTGTTTTGTCACTCTGTTTTCGGTAAGTTGGCAAATGACGCTTTTTGTTATCTTTATTTTACCTCTGACAGGTTGGATAATGGGGGTTGTCAGCCGGAAGCTGAAAAGACAGTCCTCTACAGCACAGGCGCAATGGGGAGATATTATGTCCCAATTGGATGAAACATTAGGAGGTTTAAGGGTTATCAAAGCGTTTATAGCCGAAAGCAAAATGTCTGCCCGGTTCTCTAAAACAAACAATGACTTCCGCGATGCAATGAACGAGATGATTATCCGGCAAAGTTCAGCCCACCCCATGAGTGAGTTTTTAGGCACTTGTGTGATTGTGACCGTGCTGTTGTTTGGCGGTGCTTTAATCTTAAATACAAACTATGCTCCGATGGATGCGGCTACTTTCATATTTTATCTGATTATCCTTTATAGTATCATCAATCCTTTGAAAGAATTTTCAAGAGCATTTTATAATATTCCGCAGGGATTGGCCAGTATGGAGCGAATTGATATGATATTGAAAGCGGAAAATCATATCGTAGAGCCGGAGCAGCCTTTGCCATTGGACGCTTTCACAGATAAGTTAGAGTTTAAAAATGTAAGTTTCAGCTATGTAGAAGGGCGTCCGGTCTTGAACCATATCAATCTGACTGTTCCTAAAGGAAAAACGATTGCACTGGTGGGTCAGTCCGGTTCCGGAAAGTCTACTTTAGTGGACTTGGTACCGCGTTATCACGATGTATCGGAGGGTGCATTGCTGATTGACGGCAAGAATGTGAAAGATGTATCCATCCACAGTTTACGTTCTCTGATTGGTAATGTAAATCAGGAAGCTATTCTGTTTAATGACACCTTCTATAACAATATTACTTTTGGTGTAGAGAATGCCACTATGGAGCAAGTAATAGAAGCTGCCAAGATAGCGAATGCACATGATTTCATTATGGAAACGGAAAAAGGATATGACACGATGATTGGTGATCGTGGAGGGCGTTTGTCCGGTGGTCAGCGTCAGCGTGTCAGTATAGCCCGTGCAATTTTGAAAAATCCTCCTATCCTTATATTAGATGAGGCTACTTCGGCTCTTGACACAGAGTCCGAGCGTTTGGTTCAGGAAGCGTTGGAGCGTTTGATGAAATCGCGTACTACTATCGCTATCGCACATAGATTGAGTACCATTAAGAATGCCGATGAAATTTGTGTACTTTATGAAGGCGACATTGTAGAAAGAGGAACTCACGATGAACTGATAGCCTTGAATGGATATTACAAGAAGTTGAACGATATGCAGTCTTTGTAAAGTGGAGCAAATAAAGAAATTGGCAATTGTTATTCCCGCCTACAAGGGGCGTTTCCTTAAGGAAACGCTCGACTCAATTGCAGTTCAGGCCCATAAAGATGAGTTCGTGTTATATATAGGTGATGATGCAAGTCCTGAAAGATTGGATAAGATTGTGGAATCTTATCAGAATAAGGTAAATCTGGTGTATCATCGCTTTAGCGAAAATATGGGGGGCAAAGATTTGGTGGCCCATTGGGAGAGGTGTATCCAGCTGTCTGCAGAGCCGTTTATCTGGCTTTTCTCGGATGATGATTTGATGCCGGCTGATGGTGTGGAACGTGTCATGGAGGCTTTGTCGCGCCCACACCATCAGCGAGGATATTTCTTTCGTTTTCCATTAGCTGTCATTGATGGTGAAAACAAGCGGATACGTGCCAATCGTCCTTTGGAAGAAGGAAGTGTGTCTTGTTACCGGCTGCTGCTAGATAAGTTACAGGGAAAGATAGATTCGGCTGCCGTAGAGTACGTGTTCAGTCGGGAGATATGGCAGTCGGCAGGTGGTTTTGTTCATTTTCCTATGGCTTGGTGTTCGGATGATGCTACGTGGGCTGCTTTTGCCCGTCATGCGGGGGGTGTTATTTCTTTGCCGGGGCAGCCTGTATGTTGGAGGAATGTTGAAGGTGCAAACATCAGTAACTCTGCCGGTCATGACAAAGATAAATTGCACGCTACTATTCTTTTCTTGAGATGGATGAGGAATATGTTTTCCGATTATGTGGATGATCCGGAGCTGATTAGTGCATTGCAATGCTATATCCATACCATCCTTCGTATTTCATTGCATAAACATTATAATATATGTGGTTTGTGGGGGGTATCTATGGCTTTGGGAAGATTTAATAAAAGGGCGGCCTTTACTACGTTTTTCAGGAATTTTAGGTTGTTCTCTTAATTTCATTTATGCAGCCGCTTGCGATTTCTCAAGAGTGCCTGTATTTTCATAAAAAGTTTGGGTGCATATATGCTCTCACTTCATATTTCTGTCCTGTATGTATAGTCAGATGTATATCTTCCTGTCATATATTGTTTCACTTTTTTAAAGAAGGACATTGGGGAGTTTTTTCATCCGTAAGGAATTGTGTGGTTTTAAAATCAGATTCATCCTTAAAATATCTTATCCGCATCCCTAAACATTTCTTGCTGTATGGTTAAGGGTTTTCTTCCTGTTTGTTCTATCTCCGCAAGCCTTTGGAGTTAACTCCATAGTCTTGGGAGATAACTCCAAAGCTTATGGAGATAACTCCAAAGGCTATGGAGATAGAATAGATGCATATAAAAAGGTTTAATCTGGAGATAGAAAAAGCTTATGCAATAGGGCTGACTGCTATACACATCCATTCATTCCCTTATTTATTGGAAGAATTTATAGATAGCCTGTATTATTGATTGTCTTATTTTGAAGGAAAGATAATGAATTCTTTTAAACGTTTTGATCTTTTTCACTGTTGCCATGCCTTCGTTATCCGTCATTCTGTGAAAGTACACACTCTTTATTGCACTTTTGCAAGGAAAAAGTCTGAAAATGCCATACTTTATATCAAGTCGGAGCAGCTTACAGGAAAGAATATATAACTGACAGTAAGTAGGTTATGAGAAATTCTGTTTTAAAATGTAGTGAGGGCATGAGGGTATAAGTGAGAGCAATTTTTTTTATCATCACTACATAAATATCTTATAATTAACTTGTTATATATGTAGTGAGGGCATGAGGGTATAAATGTTCCGAACTTTCTAGTGAGCTGATATATTAAGAATACTTTCGGATGTTATCCAAAGAATAAAATGATACTTTAAGAACAAAGGTTCTCCCCTTGATTTTTCAGGTGAATCCTAAAGGAAGCCAGGATTTTTTGAAGGGGGGGGATAATGTTAAGACGGTATGAAATTTTATTTTGGATAGCGCTGATTATCTTGTAATTGCATATAAGAGAGCATGGAATTATTAGAATTTTGATTTGGTATGATAAAAATAAAAGTATTATTCATTGATCACTTCCATCCATTTCTTTATGATAATTTCGATGGAAAATTGCTTGCTACTTTCAATAGCGTTGGCAGACATTGATTTACGTAGCTTTTCATCTGTCATCAATAGCTTCATCTGTTTAATATATAGTGATATATCATCATTGGGGATAGCAAACCCATTGACTTTATCTGTTATTATGTCTGTCAATGAAGCAAAACTATGAAAAGCTAAAGGAACGCAACCATATTGTTGTGCCTCGGTTAATGTCAGCCCCCATCCTTCAAAAGATGAGGTCATCATAAAAATAGAAGCTTCATTATAATAAGGTTCCGGATTTTTTGTCCCTTCAAAAAAGACACGTTGTAAGCCATAATGTATGACTAGACTTTTGTACCAGCTTTCCATTTTCCCATGTCCTACTATTTTTAGCTTCCATTCCGATAGAGTATGGTCTGTTTCAATTTCCTTCCAAATCTTTAAAGCCAGAGAAATTCTTTTAGGTTCTTCTTCCAGTCTGGATACAATAAGTACTTCTTTCTTTTTGTGATTATAGTTGGCTAAATCATAGAAAGAGTGGAATGAAAGAGCATTATGGATTATTCTTATTTTACTATCATCTTTTAAATGAGAGTATTCTAGAAACGGCTTTTTGAAATGAGAAGATAATAAGATAACCTTATCGGCAAAATGATATGACTCTCTATATAAAATAGGTAGTTTTATTATTTTTCTTATCTTTTGATATGGAAAGGATAAAAATTTGCTGATGTTTTTCCTAATGTTCTTTCCTTCTTTTAGTTCTTTTTTAGGATTATCTAAGGTGATGAAATTAATTTCCGTGGCAGGACTTACGTGGAGTGCAAACATTAGCTTGCATTTTTTGTTTTGAGACTGGTTTAAAGCAAGTCTTAAACTCTTAGTTAACTTATGCTCTCCTTGATTAATAATGACGTCAATTTTATTTTGTTCTATAAATTGGATTAAATTATTGAGATTGTGATAAGAATTGATTTTAATTGTATTAACGAATTGCTGTTTAATAAAGGATTTGTCAATGTTGTATTTATAGGCAGAGTAACAGTTCACATTATAAAAAGTAGTTAATGCATTTGCAATATTAGCAGTAACTCTTTCAACACCTCCGTATTGTGGCGCAACTTCATTGGTAGTATAAAATAGTATATTCATTTGGGAACTTGTTTTAAATATAATTTTTGAATCTTGTAGACAACTCCCATCTGGTTTGAATTGAATTTCCGTGCAAATATTTTATTAGAGTTAATAAGTGTCTGATAATCATGGTCTTGCCATATATAGGGGCTGCCATGCTCCCAGTCAATTTCCCGCATACTACCGGTATTGGCATTGTTCGTACAATGCATTCTTTCTCGAAAAGGAGAGTTCCATAAAATAGTTTGAATGAATATTTCATCTGCGCAAAGTGTATATTTCATACGATTTAATACAATCTCTTTGTATTGTAATAGATACTTGACTGCGTTTTCGGTAATACTTATCCAATTTCCTCCTTTTTTGAATTCAAAAGTTTGTTTTCTGCGATAATGGCTTATTTTCTGTACTGCTAATATGAGGTTTCGGATTAATGCTGTAATTCCATGTAACAGATGTTCCTTATCTTTTAACCTTTTTGTAAAAAAATAGTATCGGAATACTTTGCGCTCCAAATCACGCTGATGAGCGGCATCCTGCCAAAAGCCTACAAATTCTTTACCGGCATTCTGCTGGAAAAAAGCATGAATGTAATCTTGGCTTTTTATGGGCAAATCCGTTCCGGATAATAAATGATAATAAGCATAGGGACCGTGTGATAAGGCCGTTTCAAAGAGAAGATATTCTACTTGTACTTGGCTGATATCACCCCAATATACTTTGATGGGATTTTCTATTAAATAAAAGCCGGCTTTCTGCATTTTGACTTTTTTTATTTGCTGAAACAGTTCTGTAGCCCGTTTGTCAATATGCAAATAAATGTCATTACGTTCATCGTCCAACATGGAAAGTAGTACCTCCAGTACCGGATATTCATTGTGGGCGATAATCAGAAATGCATGTTTCATTATATATCAGGTTTTAATCTTTTAAAGAAATTAGGAATCGTTACATCCGGAATAATGAATCCGTCTTTGCGAAGTGCTTCAAAATAAGCACTGCCGATAACACGTTCATATTCAGCCTCTAGTTTTCCTTCTTTATGTAACTGATAGAAGTAGCGCCAGTGGCGACCTCCGTGTCTGCCCTTGTGTTGCTCCAGTTGCTTGCCGCCATTTATCATCTTTTCCATAAACTGCTGCTTGCCGCGTATATTGTAATGATATACATGGATATGGCTGTCGGCAGAGTTTTGTGGGAACATGGTTACTTTATGGTTTCCCATTGAAATTTGCAGGTAACCGGCAGTCCGGTGAATGACTTTTTTGTTCTGACGCTCAAACAGCGAATAGAGTGACAAGTCATATTTTTCAGGTTCGGTTACTGCTTTTACAGTCTTATCCCATTGCCAAAAGGGTTTTTCTTCTTCAGGATAGACACTTCTCATTTCACAATTCAGCACATTGGCATTGGTGGCATATAATTCATCTTTCAAATTGCCGGTAGGGGCATACCATAATTCGTCGGCATCGGCATTGATAATCCAGTCGGCCTTATAAATGGTTTTGGCTTTCCAAATCATACGGTCTACCCAGTCCTTTTGTTCATAGTTGGTAGCCTTTTCTTCTATCACTTCTTTAATCCACCCTTTTTGTTTGTATTTACGGATAATGTCCGGAGTTGAGTCTGTGGAGTTATTATCAGTAATGATAAACCCGTCCACTCCCATCGCTTTATGGAACTGTAAATTCTCTTCCAGCATCCCTTCTTCGTTTTTTACCAGCAATGTCATGAATAATTTGACTTCTTTCGTTTGTTTAAAAGCCAAAGGAAATTCGGATATAACGTGCCCTATTTTGGATAGTAATAAATTGCTCATAAATAACCAATGATTATTGATTTCTACCTGTCATATTAGAGATAATTAATACTATTGTCAAAAGAATTTGTTTTATTCTGAACTCATTATAATAGATAACGTAATCCTTAGTTTTCTCATAATATTCTGATATTTAATTATATAACAAATTTACTCTTTTTCTGTAAATATAGTATATAAATGCTAGTTTATTATGAAACATTAACTGGTAAGAGCGTTGCCGTTTTTTAACTCATAATTCCAAGTTTTTCATGTATTCCGTCGCAATAGGCTTTCCATAATCGGGGTATATCTTTCCATTGATAGGCTTTTGCAAACGGACTGGTGAACAACGCGATGAAAATATATCCCATTACTCCGTTGAAGCCGCGAAGATATTTCACTGCTATGTTGCGTCCGTAGTGATGGTTTAAATAAGTTGAATTACGGATCTGGTAAAAGCGTTTCCACTTTTTCTTCTTGCTTCGCTCATTCCATGTGTCGTTGGAGAAGAATTTCTCTTTATCCATCAGGGCATCAGGTATATAGAGTATTTTGTACCCTGCCCGTATGGTGCGGAGACAGTAATCTGTATCATCACAGAAAATGAAAAGGTCTTTATTGGGAAGACCTATCTTCTCAACGACTTCACGGCGGATGAACGGACCTTCGAAAGCTGTTCCCGTAATTTCTGTCGGTGAGGTGATGTGCCGTCCTGCCAGTTTCTTGCTGTACATGGATACAAAAGGATTGCTCAGGTTGTATGCCTGGAAGTCATGGGTGAATATTTCTCCTTCGAGCAACCTGCGAGGGGCCAGTATGCCGATATCTTTCTTGCCGGTATACGGCAAGAGTTGTTCCAGACAGTCGGCCCGCGGAAATACATCGTCATCCATGCACCAAATCCAGTCGGCACCCGCCTGATAAGCGTATTGTATGCCTGTATAGAATCCTCCCGCACCGCCCACATTGGTCTGATTGATTACTGTCAGCCCTTCCTGTGCGGCAAGCCATTCCGTTGTACCGTCCGTGCTTCCGTTATTTACTATTACAATGGAAGATATCGGCTTGTTTTGTTGCAGACAACGAATATTTCTTTTCAGAAGTTCCATTCGGTTGTAGGTTACAACTACGGCTATAATGTTCATGATGCATTTAGTTTTTAGTAAAGGTTATCTATTTTTCCCGGCTGTACGCTTCTATAGGCTCTCATGAGCTCAAAGCATTTTTCCACATCAAAGTTCCGTGCCTTGGCGTATTCTTCTGCCATCCATCGGTGCATTTGTGGAGTTGCCGGCAGGCGTTCAAAGTTTTTGCAGCCGGTCTTCATATCTATGGGGCCGATGTACATCCGGTTCAAATCGACAATTTCTATTGTTATGCCATTGGGAGTTTTCTGAAACAGGATGTTGGCACGTCCGTAGTCTTTGTGGGCGTATCCGTGTTCGTGAAGACGGGCGGTCACTTTGCCTATGGCGCGGAATACTTCCTCGGCGTAGTCAAATTGCTGTGTGAACAGGTTGTCGTAAATGTAGGGGCAGGTGGAGAGGAGGCTGATATAATAACTTTTATCGAACAGCAGCCCTGAACGTATATTCATATATCCCACCGGTTGCGGAGTGCCTACACCTATTTTCAGCAGCATTTCTGCATGGTCGTAAGAGCGTTTTGCCTTGGATGGACGAAATATGCCATATACAAACCGGTTGATAAGGTGGGGGCTGTGAAAGGATTTGATAACATATTCTTTGCCATTGTATTCCATTTTCCGCAATTCATTGCGCCCTTGGTGAATAACAGTACCTTCATTCCTTTGGAAACGTTCGGGAATGGATACTATAAATTCTTCCAGATTTTTGAAATCAGGGTGAATCACTAAGGTGCGGGGATGAAACAAACGCTCTGTCTTGCTCATATCATTATAATAGTGTTAAATTTTGTCTAGTCCTTTGGTATATTTCAACCAGTAATATTTTAAAGGATTCTTGTATTTCAGTTGTTTCCACGGACGGCTGCTATGGGGCCTGTGCCATACGGGCAACGTGGTGAACAGGTAGTTTTGGAAACCTCGTTTCAGTGACTCGTGCGAGATGGTCACATCATACCAGTTCTTGCTTGGGTCTAATGTCTGAAAGTCAAATGCTTTCAGCAGTCCGGGGGTGAGTAGTGAACAGCAGAAGCTACAATGCTTTTTTTCCGGGTACACTTGATTCTCGTGTCCCTTGGCGTGTAGGTAGGGGTAATTGATTACGCCTTTTTCATCGGTTGTCACAGCTGCTGCAATTCCGCATTGTTTCTGTTGCAATGCTCCATTGTATAGTGATTGCAATGTGTTTTTTTTGACAATAACATCCGATTCCACAATCAGTAATCCTGCATCTGCTTCGATGGCTTCTTTTTGTGCTGTTTGTAACACCAGTAGATAGTTGGGAGAGGGGTGGTCGGTCAGGTCTGATAAGTTGACCAGACGAAAATTCCATTGACGGGCGGCCTCTTCCAGCCGATGGGTATTTTCTTCCGTGCTGAAATCGTTATAGACAGTATAAGTGAAAGGAACCAAAATATCCGATTCCATGATTGCTTTTACGGTTTCAAGCGTGGAGTCAATCGAATCTTTTACGGGTGTTATGATATGAAGGCACTTCATTGGTTTGTTATCTATGTTGTTTGTCAATTTAGGAATATCATGCAAATTTAGCGGAAAACCTTGGGGAGTCCAAGGATTTCCTTTTATTTAAATGTCTTTTTGCATAAGGCGAGGGCGGCGGCTACGGTATCGTCCATGTCGGCGTATGCGTATTGTGCCAGACGGCCTCCGAATAAAACGTCTTTCCGCCCAGAGGCCAGTTTTTTATATTGGCTCATCATTTCGGTGTTCCGCTTGTCGTTTATCGGATAGTAAGGTTCTTTGCCCGGCGCGAAATCATCGGGATATTCATACGTGATTACAGTGGTGGGCTGTGTGCCGAATTCAAAGTGCTTGTGCTCAATGATTCGGGTATAGGGTACCTCACGTTCTGTATAATTGACTACTGCGTTGCCTTGGAAATCTTCTGTTTCCAGCTGTTTATGTTCAAAGCGCAGGCTTCTGTATTCCAGATGTCCGCATTGGTAATCGAAGAACTGGTCTATGCATCCGGTGAACAGGATATTGTCTGCCAATGCGTCCAGTTCATTGCGGTTGCTGAAATAATTGGTGTTGAGACGAACCTCGGTTCCTTCCAGTAACGCATCGATAAGGGCGTTGTATCCGCCTTTGGGGATTCCTTGGTAGCTGTCATTGAAATAGTTGTTGTCATAAATGAAACGGAAAGGAATACGTTTGATGATGAATGCCGGTAATTCTTTGGCGGAACGTCCCCATTGTTTCTCTGTATAACCTTTGATAAGGCGATGGTAAATGTCTTTTCCACATAGCTTTAATGCTTGCTCCTCCAGGTTGGCGGGGGTGGCGATATGGTCAAATTCTTTACGTTGCTCTTCTATCTTGGCCTTGGCTTCTGCCGGAGTCTTTACTCCCCACAGCTGATAAAAAGTGTTCATGTTGAAGGGAAGATTGTATAATTTCCCGTCAAAGTAAGCCAAAGGGGAGTTGGTGTATCGGTTGAATTCGACAAAGCTGTTTACATAGTCCCACACTTCTTTATTGTCGGTATGGAAGATATGTGCACCATATTTATGTACATGGATGCCCTCCATATCTTCACAGTAGATATTGCCTCCGCGATGATTGCGCTTGTCAATTACCAGGCAATGTTTACCTACTCGTTTTGCCTCGTGGGCAAAAACGGCGCCGAACAAACCGGCACCTACTATCAAATAATCATATTTTTCCATAATCACTTAGTTTCTTCCTGTTGTCTGCGCAGCCACTCTTCTTTGGTTCTTTTCCAGCGGTTATGGCTCCAGAGCCAATATTGGGGATGCGCTTTTATTGTTTGTTCCAATTCTCGGGTAAACAAATCGGTCAATTCAAAATCGGGTACTTGCCGGGGGGTGTCGCACAATGGTTTGAGCCGGCAGTGGTAGTATCCTCTTTTGACCCGTGTTACGTCAGCATAATAAATCAAGGCGTCCACTTGCTTGCCTATTTTCTCCGTACCGATGAAAACCGGTGTTTCTTGGTTTAGAAATTCAGTCCAGTGATGTATGCTGTTCCACTTGGGTGCTTGGTCCGAAATAAATCCGATAATTGCCTTTTGCTTTGTCCGTTTCAATTCAATGATGCGGCGCAAAGTCGTTTTCATGGGGATGCATTCGCCTCCGAACTGGTTGCGTAATCTTAGAAATAGTTTGTCGAAAGCCTGATTGTACAGTGGATGATAGATTTGTCCGCAGGATATGTCTTTGGAAATCCAATAAGGCAAGGATGCAATCCATTCCCAGTTGCAATAATGCCCTAAATAGATAAAACAGAAGTCTTTGTTCTTTTTGTTCATGCTTTCCACTATCTCGTCCAGTCCTTCAAAAGTCATTCTTCTCATCAGTTGTTTTTTTGAAATGGAGAATAACTTGAGCGTTTCTACTATATAGTCGCAAAAGAAAGAGTAAAATTGTTTCTCGATTTGGACAATCTCTTTTAAATCTTTCTCGGGGAATGAGTTCGATAAATTATTGCGTATGATTTTACGTCTGTAGCGGATGCAATAATAGAGCGGATAAAAAAGAAGATCGGATATGAAATATAAGAATCGCAAGGGTAGAAGCGAAAGCAAATACCACAAAAAGAAAACGGAATAATATATGAGATTTATTTGTTTCATTTAACTGATGACTTTGTTTATGTGTTCTATTACCATTTCGGGAGTTATGCCTTGCAGACAGGCATAATCTTTTCTATAACAGTGCTTTTCTCCGGATAAGGAACAAGGACGGCAGGGCAGGTCTATCTGTATTGTGTTTGCCGCAGACTGATTCCATCCTGCAAAGCCTGCACAGGGATGCGTTGCCCCCCAAATGGATACAACCGGGATGTTCACTAATGATGCAAGGTGCATATTGGCGGCATCCATTACCAGCATGACGTCCATATTGCTCATGAGGGCCAATTCCATATTTATGGTTAGTTTGCCGGCTGTTGAGATGACGTTGGGGAAATGTTGGGCCCATTCTTCCAATACTTTGATTTCTTTTTTCCCGCCTCCGAATAAGAAGATTTTTGTATGGTCGCGTGCAGATAGATGTTTGAGGATCTGCTCTTGCTTTGACAACGGATAGATTTTGCCTACATGTGTTGCAAAGGGAGCGATTCCAATCCATGTTTCTTGGTTCTTCTCACCGGTTAACGGAGCCAGGCTGGAAATATTGCCTTTATTCTTTCCGAAAAGGGAGAGGAAACTTAACCGGATGGGGTAACCTATCTGACTGAGCGTATGGGCACAGCGCTGAAAAAAGGAGTCTTGCTCTGTATATATTTTATGTTTCCGCCGTATCAGTTTTTGCAGTTCCCGCCTGTTCTGCTTGATGTGGGCTGCTTTTATGCCTGCCAGACGAAAACGCCAGCAAAGAAAACGGCTGCGGAATGTGGGCTGGAAAGCGGCTACGGCATCAAATTTTTCTTCTTTTAAATCATTGTACAGCCATCCCAGACCCATTAATCCGGCATGTTCTCCTCTGAAATCTGCCCCACGGAAAATAACATTGTCCGGCACATTCTCGAATAAGGGGGAGAATGTGTCTATGCTCAGCACCATGATTTGATGCTGGGCATATTGCGTAGCCAATGAGTGAATGACCGGGATTGCCATTGCCACATTATTGATGGATGAAAAGCAGATTACAAGAATCTTGGACATAACAGCTGTTTTATTGAATGTACAAATCTATGCAAAGTTTTCTAATCAGCCAATTATTATTCGGTAAAAGTGTCTACCTTTGTTCCCAAGCAAGTTTTTGAAAGATGAAAATAATTGTAGATAATAAAATACCTTATATACATGAAGCTGTCGAACAGATAGCCGATGAAGTGGTGTATTTGCCCGGTAGTGGTTTTACCGCCGGGGATGTACGGGATGCTGACGCATTGGTGATCCGTACCCGTACCCGTTGTAACCGTGAACTGCTGGAAGGAAGCAAGGTGAAATTCATTGCTACTGCGACCATCGGTTTTGATCATATTGATGTGGACTATTGTGATGAGGCGGGAATTGTATGGAAAAATTGTCCCGGTTGTAATGCCGGCAGTGTGGAGCAGTACCTGCATTCGGTATTATTATTGTTGAAACGCCGGAAGGGGGTGAGATTGGAAGAAAGCTGTCTGGGGATTGTTGGGGTAGGACATGTGGGAAGCCGTATCCAACGTATGGCGGAGGCATTGGGGATGCGGGTCTTGCTGAATGATCCTCCACGTGCGGACCGGGGGGAAACGGGATTTGTGGATTTGTCTGTACTGGCAAGGGAATGTGATATAATAACCTTTCATACTCCGCTGAACAGGAATGGGAAATATAAAACGTTCCATCTGGCGGATGCGGATTTCTTTGCCGGTTTGCAACGGAAACCTTTTATTGTGAATACTTCTCGTGGAGAAGTAATAGAGACATTGGCTTTGCTTGATGCGCTGAAGACAGGCCGGATACGTGATGCGGTTATTGATACGTGGGAAAATGAACCGGATATTCACCCGGATTTGTTGCAGAAAGTTTTTTTGGGAACCCCTCATATAGCAGGGTATTCAGCTGACGGAAAGTCGAATGCTACACGGATGGCATTGGAGGAGCTTTGTAACTTCTTCCATATACAGGCTGATTTTAAAATAGTACCGCCCGCTTTGCCGTATATGGATTATTCTTCTGATCCGGAAGAGGCTTTTCTACAGGTGTATGATCCGACTCGTGACAGTGATGCATTGAAACGGCATCCCGAAGAATTTGAACATTTGCGGGGGAATTATCCATTGAGGCGTGAAATTTCTTTTTTACCGTAGGGGTACATTTCAATGTACCCCTACGGTGGCCAGAACTTTTAGTCTGCTTTTGCTGTTTGCATCTCTTCTGCTACAATCTGTTCGCAATCTTCAATGCTGTATCCCGATGCGGGTTCGCTCCAATACCATAAGGCGGGAGCTTGTTGTAATGTATCCATAATCAATTATTTTTTAGATAGGTTATTCAATGTTATAGTTGTTTCCGAATGTTGGTTGCCGCCCAGAATACCTGTTCCTCCCTCCACATTGCTGTAAACCCGTAGAGGTTCGGCTAGTCCAATGTTACCCAAGCCTCCTTCTAACGTGCTTCCGGCAATTTTTTGTAAGGACAACAGGTATAAAAAGTAGGATTCGGAAAGGGAATAGATGGAAATGATTCTTTGTTCTGTTTCGTCTAACTCTGCCGTTGTCTCTTTTATTTGTAAAGTATAGGTTTGTCCGTTAATGCTTTGGTCGGTAAAGAGGGCTCCTCCTCTTTTTTCCAATCCGTTGAATGCCATACTTTCGTCCAATATGGCATCCTGTTCCTTGAATACAGGATCTATATAATCTATTTCTGTTTCGTAGTAACCGTAATAGCCCGTTTTTATTTGTGTGATTTTGGCCAGATAATAATTGTTCTTTTCCGGAAATTCATCAAACGTGACTTCATAGTATATTTCAAAATAGTCGGAAATTGTTCCTTGATAAACTCCGTTACCTTTTTTAATTGTATGACTGGCGTTTTTTATAGGTACTTTCTTTGGTATGATATCTTCTGCCGTTACCGTACCATATTCGGGGGTGGATGCAACAATTTTTATCCGGTCTCCTTCTGCCGGGATTGTATTTGAAAGGAATAAGGTATCCGGCTGGTCTGGGTTCCGGGGATTATTCAGTGTTTTCCATTGCATGGTTTCTATGTATTGATTGTTGATATAGAGCTCCACATGGGCGTGAGGGAGATTGACATAAGGCTTCTTGTCTGGATAGAACCAGGTCCGGGTGATGGAGGCCATTACCACTGTGTCGGGGGATACTACACTGTTTATTACTATTTTGGGCGTAGTGCGATATTCGTCCAAATCTATTTTTCGATAACAGGAGGTAAGGAACACTCCTAGAAGTAATGTATATAGCAGATGTTTCATAATCATTTAAAATTTATAAGTGTAAGAAACTGATGGTATAATGGGAACTATGCCCAGGGTATAGAAGCAGTCGTTATTATACCACCATCCTTTGCGTATGCTGACGGGTGCCATGTAGGAATAGACATTGTAGATGCTGATATTCCATATTCCCATCCGGTTCTTTTTCTTTGGCCGGTAAATATTGATGCCCAAGTCGAGTCTGTGATAGGCGGGAAGTTGGAAATTATTACGTTCCGTATAATAGTCTAATCCGCCTGGATCTATATAAGGAGGAACCAGGCTGCCTCCCGGAAACGGATGTTGGGGAGAAACGGCCTGGTAGTTTTCGAAAGAAACCGTGAGCCGGTTACCGGTTGCGTAGGTCCAGCTTCCGGTCAACTCCAGTTTGGGCTTGATTTTCCAATTGGCTATTATATTGAATTTATGCCGGTTGTCGAATTTGGCAGGAAAACGCTTGCCTTTATTTATCTCAGTGAACTGTCTGTCATTCCAGCTTAGAGTATAGCCTGCCCATCCGGTTATTTTCCCTTTTTCTTTGCGGGCAATAAGTTCTACGCCGTAAGAACGTCCTTTTCCTTGAGTCAGTTTGTCTTCCCAGCTGGTGGAAGGAGGGAGAAACTGGTAGTTGTCTTTATAGTCCATCAGATGTTTCATCCATTTATAATATCCTTCTATGGAGAAAGAGTAGATTTTGTTGCCGGTGGTGTAATAAGCTCCTACAGCCAGTTGGTCGCTCTGCATCGGTTTCAGCTTGCGGCTGACCGGTATCCATGTGTCTGTGGGCAGGTTGATGTAGCTTTCATTGACTTGATGTACATATTGGCTCATCCGGGTATAAGAGGCTTTGAGGCTGAGTTGCGGATTGATCAGGAAACGACTGGAAAAACGGGGTTCCAGGGAAGTGTACGTTTTCCCGTCAATGGTGTATAGTCCGAGGTGAACCCCGGCGTTTAAACGTATTCTTTTGTTCATTTTCCAGTCTTCTTCCATATATATGCCTAATTCATGTGCAGGTAGGGCAGTGTCGTTGTTTTGTCTGGTCTGGGTGGTCATGCCATTGGAAAAATGCGATTTTTCGTCTACGGGATGAAAACGGTGGTAAATATAATGAGTGCCGAAATGCAACTGGTGGGAAGCATTGGGGCGGAAATCGAAATTGGCTCGTATGCTGAGGTCGTCAATGCGGTTCCGGGTTGAACTTTCCTGTGATACGTAGTTGGCTTCTGTTCCTTGGTAGTAGTCTCCTTTCAAGGTGGAAGAATAGTGGGTAAAGGCGGCATTCACATTACCGAAGAGTTGGTTGTTGAATACGTATGACCAGCCGGTAAATGCCATGATGTTTCCCCATCGCAGTCTGCCGGTGTTTCTGCTTTCATATCCATTGTCACCTTCTCTTTTTTCTCCTCCCTTCAAAAAATCGTTTCCCCAGTAAAGACCGGCATATCCGCGGCTGCGGTCATTGAACTGGTGGTTGAGTTTAAAGTTCATGTCGGTAAAAGCGTATCGTGCCACTATTTGGGTTTCTCCTTTATTTCTGGTAGCGTTCCAGATGGCGATGGTTGGGGCCGAAAGCGCGTCAATCCATGAACGGCGTAATGCAAAGTTGAATGAGGTCCGGTCTTTGACCAACGGACCTTCCAGATTCAGGCTGCCTGAGGTCAGTCCCAGCATGGCGCTTCCGTGATATTCTTTCATGTTGCCATCCTTTGTATGGATATCGACTACGCTGGACAGTCTTCCTCCGTAACGGGCGGGGAAGGCGGACTTAAAGAATTCTACATCCTTTACGGCTTCGGCGTTGAAGGAGGAAAACAGACCGCCCACATGGTTGATCTGGTATAACGGATTCCCTTCTATCATATAAAGATTGTCGTCTCCATTACCGCCCCGCACATACATTCCTGCTAATCCGGCTGTGCCTGCCGATACACCCGGCAAGGTCTGTAGGGTTTTTATAATATCAGCTTCTCCGAATAATACCGGGGTTTGTTGGATCAGGTCTTTGTTGAGACGGGTATGTCCCATATCGGATGTTTGGACTAATGGAGAAGAGGTATATTCTCCGGTCACTACCACTTCGGCTAATTGCTGGTGGCTGTTCAGCAGAACCGGAAGCAGCGTGTCTTGTTCCAATTGTGTGAATGAACGGTGGAAACTGTCATAACCTACATAGGAGATGTTCAGGTATACATCGTTTCCGGCTTCCAGAGTCAGACTGAAAAAGCCGTCGGCGTTGCTGGTTGTTCCTTGATGGCTTTTGGCATCATAGATGGAGGCGCCTATAAGGGACTCTGAGGAGGATTTGTCTCGTATGAAGCCGCTGATTACAATGTTTTTCTGTTTTTTCTTGAGGATGATGTATTTGCCTGATTGTATATATTCTACGGGCAGTTTTTGAAACAGAATGCGCAAACAGTGGGATAACGGCTGGGCGGTTATTGTTATATCTATCGGTAACAGATGTTTTGTTAAGGAGGACTCATACGAAAAGGTTACACCTGTCTGCCGGGTGATTTCTGCCAAAACTTTACGGATGGGGGTTTGTTTCATATCTAATGTTACGAGGGGCTCATCATGTTCTGTTCCTTTTGCCTCAATACAAATGTGCATGAGGCAAAGGAGCAGAAGAAAAGAAAATTTAGAATGGAATTGCATCATTGGGTTATGTCTAGTTTCGTATCTAGTGTTTGGTTTATGATTTCAATTATGTCTTCTATCGGAGTATTGTCAAAGGTCGTGGTCAGATAGTACTCTTTTTGTGGAATTCCGCCGATATGGACCTTATAGACTTCTTCTAATTCTTTTACTACCTTTTTCAAGGGGGCTTCATTATAAACAAACACGTGGGTCTTCCATGCAAAAGTGTTGGGGTCACTTTGTTTGTTTATTTGCATTTGTCCTTTTTGGTTAATGAAGGCATACATGCCTTTTGTCAGGATAGCCTCTTTTTGTTCTTTGTTATAAAAACGGACTTTTCCAGACTCTACGGTTGCCGAAGTCTGATTTGCATTTGCCGTTACTTGGAATTGTGTACCTAGTACTTGTATGTTTGCCAGTTCGGTCTGTACCCTGAAAGGACATTGTTCTTGATGTGTGACTGAAAAATATGCTTTTCCATTTAAAGTGACGTTCCTGTTTTTTTTGCCGTATGCCAAGCGGTCATACTGTAAGGCCGAATTCTCTGCCAGCGTAATATGGCTGTTATCCGGAAGCGTGACTTCTTTGACAGCGTGTGCGGATGAGGCAATGACAATCCAGTCTTGCCTGTCGTATATCCACCACCAACTGAATCCGGCTATCAGGAAAGTGACAGCAGCGATAGTTATCAGTCTATATAATAAGATAGAGTTATTTCTTTGTTTGCCGATACCTAGTTTTTGCCAGGCTTGTGTTGTGTCCAGCCTGTTTTCCCGATAGAACCGGGCTACAAAACGAATATCTTTCTCTTCTTTCTCCATGCGATCTTCTTTCTTTTTATTGTTAAGACAGGGAAAAGACAAAATCCCCCTATTCGCTTGCCGATTTTTTTATCCGAAGAAAAAAGTATATATTTTAATGGCTGTTTCTCGTAATGTTTTCAGTGCCTTACTGATTTGATGTTCGACAGTTTTTATAGAAATACCCAGTTCGGTGGCAATTTCCTGATAAGTAAGGCCGTCACGTTTGGAAAGCAGAAAGATCTTTTTCCGTTCGGTAGGAAGGTGGTCGATGGCTGTCCATAAACGCGCGTCACGTTCTGACCGGATGATGCGTTCTTCTTCTGTTAAATCTTCCAAGTTTGTCAGTTCGGTTGTTTCACAGTGTGTTTGTCGGTTGGTTATCAGTGTGAGTGAGCGGTTACGTACAGTTTGGTACATATAAGCTTTCAGGTTTTGAATAGATGTGCCTCCGACAAGCTTCTCCCATACATCAGAGAAGGCTTGTTGGACGATGTCTTCTGCGTCATCCAGATTTTCAGTATAGCGCAGGGCATACATATTCAGCGGACGGTAAAGACAGCGAAATTGGTATTCAAATTCCTTGGGTGATAATTGCATCCTGTGTTTTATTCTTTTTTGGAAGGCAAACTTACGGCTTTTCTTTTATTTGCCAAGCAACAAGAGATGAAAAAGTCTTTAATTTCATTTAGTAATGATAACAATTCGGGTGCGGGAGGTTATTGTATCGGCTTTTCGGAGGTAGTCATAAAATAGGGCAAACCTCACGGTCTGCCCTATCCGAAACTTTAATATGGAATACCTATTGAAACAAAAATCACAGTCTTTACCTTAAAATATTGCCTTTAAAAGTTTCCTTTATCAGCATTATCCCACCAAAGATGTGTACCGCCTTTGTCGCCGGAAATACCGAATTTGCTGGAATTTTCTTCGTCCAGAAGCTTGATTCCGCCTTCTACTCCCTTAGCGTTGGCATCATAAGCCTGGCTGCTATAAATTACGCGGCGCACACCTTCTTCTGTGTTTACGGCTCCATTACTTTCATTGACGAATGCAGGGAAGAAGCGTGGATAGCCGGTGCGGCGTTGTTCTGCCCAGCCTTCGGTGGATAGAGGGAATAGGGCGAGCCATTTTTGGGTGATGATTCTTTCCAGCTTTTCTTCGTTGCTTGCGCTCTCATCCCATTTTACACTTAATTTATTTACAGCCGGAGTGCTTAATTCGGCTTTGATGGGATCTGTATAGTCTATTTGGGTGCTTGTTCCGTTGATGTAGGCATCTACTGCTCCTTCCGGATATTCTTTGATTCCGGCATAAGCCCCCCGATAAGCTAATTCATTAGTCATGGAAACACGGATTCCATTTTCATATAGGTTCTTTACACTTTCACTGCCAATATCCCATCTTAATTTTGCTTCAGCCAGTAGGAAATAGGCTTCCGCTGCTTTCATGATGGGCAGTGGCATGGAATAAGAGGAACCGTTGTTTCCTTGAATCCAACCGGAGAAGTTACCCCAACTGTTTGGTTTGGCAGGCAGGCCACTGGCAAAACGGATACCCAGGTATTGACTATTGGCAGCTACTGTGGTAGTACCGGCTTCGTTTTTGATATCTCCGGTATTCAGGGTCATATATAACGGTTGGCGCGGATCTTTGGTTCCACTCATAATAGTTACCAGATTGGCATTGAATCCACAATCACCCCAATTGAACATCAGCCACATTTCATTCTCAAGACTTTTATCGATCAGAATATCCTTGTTGACTGTTGCCAAAGTGTTTTGGGCAGCCTCGGTAGCGATTGCCTTAAGGTTCATTCCGGCGTTGCCGGCTTCGGTTTCCCGTTTGGACAGGCGTAACGCCATGCGTAGTTTCATCGTATTGGCTATTTTTACCCATAGGTCTTTGTCGCCGTTGCACCAACAGTCAAAGGATTTCAATTTGGCTATTTCATCTGCTCCCATGGCACTGATGTCAGTAATGGCTGTACTCAGATCTTCAAGCATGGCTTTATACAGGTCTTTCTGGCTGTCGAACTCGAAATACACTTCGTTTTCTCCCGATAGGATGGAGCTGTAAGGTATCGGTCCGTAGGCATCTGTGGTCATCAATGTTCCGTAAGCCTGTACGATACGCATCACGCCTGACAGGCCTCTTTCACCACTGGCGTCACATTGTGCGATGATGCGGCGGGTGTTATTGAAAATATGGAGATAATAGTTTTCGTACATACCACCGCTATGTCCCCGGTTCTCTCCCATATCACCGTTGGTGAAGTTACCGTTGGGAGTCATAAAATAACCTCCATAAAGGTCAATAGTCAGGTTGGTCCAAAACTGGAACATATTTTGCTGAGGAGGATAACAGTAGGTCATCGGTTCGGTACATTGTGCGGCAAAAGGAAGGTCTGCCGGATCTACCTGTATGTTACTGGTATTCAATTTCTCGAAGTCGTCTGTACAGGAAGAAAAGATGTTTCCTGTAGTCATGGGGATTGCCATTAAGAAGGCGTATGTTAATATCTTATTCCGTTTCATAGTTTCAAGCATTAGAAGTTAAGTTTTAAATTAAGACCAAAGCTGCGTGAGGTAGGCAGTGCAAACATATCTACACCTTGTATTCCATTACCTGTACCTGCCGATACATCCGGATCCATCGGGGCGTCTTTATGGAAGAAAAACAGGTTGCGGCCGATGATGGCTGCTGTCAGGTTCTTGCCTGCACCCAGCAAGTTACGGAAGGTATAACCGAAAGTCACTTCACGAAGACGTATATTGGTAGCATCATAAACATAGTTTTCCACAGCGTATGGACTGTTGAAGTTGTTGTTACCGGTGGTACGATAGTACTTGTCGGCATCAAATTTTACTCCGTCCACTGTAATACCGCCGGCATCACGGGCTTCACCTGAACGTTTCGATACGCCCCATCCGTCCAAGGCGGCTTCGGTCATACTAATCACTTTTCCACCGAATTTAGCATCAATTAGGAACGATAGTGAGAAGTCTTTGTAGCGGAATGTGTTTGTCCATCCCATATTTACTTTGGCATTCATATTGCCTGCGTATTCCAGTTCGTCCATAGAATCACCACTTACGATAGGCTCTCCTTTTTCGTTTTGCAAGGGTTTGCCGTTTTCATCACGCATCAGATGACGTACATACAGATCTCCGTAGTGGCCGCCTTCTTTCAATATAACTTTTGCACCTCCGAAATCGGTCAATGTCAGTCCGTTGGGAAGGTCATCTACCAATTCTTTGATTTTATTATCATTATAAGAGAAGTTCAGGTTGGTACTCCAGCTGAAGTTGTCAGTGAACTGCTCGTACCATCCGATATTGAATTCAAAGCCTTTGTTTTCTACATTACCGGCGTTTACATAACGGTTTCTCAAGCCTGATTCGTAAGGAGCCGCAACGGAGAAGAACTGATTTTTAGTGTTGGTTTTATAATAAGTCAGGTTGATATTCAGTCGGTTCTGTAAGAATGTACCGTCAAAACCAATTTCTAAAGAATGGGTTTTTTCCGGCTTCAATGTTCTGAATGGAGCTTTGTCGGGGGGAGTGATGGCACCTTGAGAACCTAGAGAATAGAGCAGATTACTCATGAATACAGGTACGTCATTACCTACGATAGAATAGCTTGCACGGAATTTGAACAAATCAATGTTCTTACCCATATCTACAAATTTGTTCAGCAGGACACTACCTCCAAAAGAGGGATAAAAGAATGAACAGCTTTCTGTGAAAGCCAATGCCGAAGACCAGTCATTACGTGCTGATATATCAAGGAATATGCCTTCACGGTAACCGAGTTGTGCGGTGGCGAATACTGAGTTCAGCCGTTTTTGGGTCATCCAGTTGTCATCTTTGCCTACGGTGGACATATTGCCATAATAGTTGTTCGGAGTAAAGATGTTCGGATAAAAAATGTTTCCGGAACCGGGCTGTGAGAACTGGGAACCCTCGCCCCATAGGTCTACATGAGAGGTTTTGGTTTTTGTAAAACTGGAACCTGCGGTAGCGGATAGAGAAAAATCATTGAATGTATGGTTGTAGCTTACTAAAACATCGCCATAAAGTTGGTCGCTGAAATAGCGGTTGTCTTTCATGCGTCCCATCGGATAAAGGTTTCCTACGCTGGATGCGTAAGCATTGTGTACCCAGTGTTCTTCTCCTCTTTCGTAACGCATACGTCCTTGGATATTCAGATCCGGAGTAATGTTCCATTTGATGCTTCCGCCGAATTCATAGCGGTTACGGTCGGTGATAGGGGTCTGTCTGTTCAACATCCAATATGGATTACCGAATTGCTGTTGTTGTGTATTTGTCCAGTTTTGGACATAGCAGCCTCTTGCGGGATCATATACCTCGAAGTTCTCTTTATAGCCATTCCAGTCTTCTCCTCTAGGGAAGAGATAAACACCGGTCAGCGGATTCCATAAGTAACCGGCAGCTGCCTGATTGGTGATGTGCTGGTTGGTAAACTTGGCCGTGAAATCAATATGAATGTCTTTCAGAATATTGAAACCTACTTTTGAATTCAAATTGTGGCTTCGGTAGTCATTCTGGGGAGTGATGCCTTGTGAATAGACATTGGCATAGGAAAAATAAGATTGGATATTTTCATTGCCTCCGCTTAAGGAGATGGAGTTATTCGTTGTAAATCCGGTACGGAAGAATTTTTTTGCATAGTTTGGAGCTTTGCTGCTTAGTTTCTCACCCCAGCTGAAAGTACCGTTGTCGCTCATTCCATAAGTAGTCTGGAATTCGGGTAGCACCATTGGGCTCTCCATCGTGGTGTTGCTGGATACATTAACGGAAACTTTACCCGACTGTGCTGATTTGGTGGTAATCATAATGGCGCCATTGGCTGCTACCGCACCATAAAGCGCTGCTGCCGATGCACCTTTCAGCAAAGTGATTTGGGCGATGTCGTCCGGATTGATTGTAGACATGGCGTCACCACCGTCTCGCTGGCCTCCGTAGTTGCTGTCTACTTGTGAGTTGGTGATATTCATCATGACAGGAACTCCGTCTACTACTACTAACGGTTGGTTGTTACCGCTGATGGACTTATTGCCACGGAACAGAATCTTGGAAGAACCGCCGGCTCCGGTTGAGTTCGGTGTGATCATCATACCGGCACTTTTACCTTGCAGGGAGTTAATCATATTGACGCTCTTGATGTCATTAACGTCTTTACCTCCTACTGTTTGCGCAGAATAGGTCAGTGTTTCGGATTGGCGTTTAATACCCATTGCCGTTACTACGACTTCACCCAGTGTTTCTGTATCCGATGCCATTTTTACGTTGATTACTGTACGTCCGTTTACAGGTTCCTCTATGGTTTTCATACTTAAATAGGAGAATACCAGAATGTCTTTGTCACCGGCTTGCAGGGTATACTTTCCGTCGAGGTCGGTCACTGTTCCGATAGTTGTACCTTTAATTAATACGTTTGCGCCGATCAGAGGTTCGTTAGCGTCTTTATCTATTACAGTACCGCTGACTGTATGCGTTTGTGCATACAATGCTGTTACAAACACTCCCAATAGGAATGTCAGGAAAAAAGTAAAAATTCGTCTCATAAGGTTAGATTTTGAGGTTCGTTCTTAATTAGATTTTTGTTTTCAGATTAAATAATAGGTTTGTTGATAATTGGGCATGTTTACCCAATAGGTTTGATTTGATAGTTTTTCGCATAGGCATTCAGTTTAAGGTTAACTTATCAAGGTTTATTTATTAAGGTTTCTGTTAATCTCTCTTTAAGTCGGTCAACATTATTAATACAAATATCATAACCGGGTTACTAAACAAAAACTTATATTTTTTGTATTTTATCTCATTCTTGTTTTCTTATTTTGAAATAAATACTTATGTTTGTGTAACCTTAAATTAAAAATGACCTATGAACCTTAATGATAACCGCTTAATTATTAAAACCTTGAAGTCGGGAGATCAAAAAGTATTTTCCCTGGTTTATGCTTCTTATTACAAGCCGCTATGTTTGTTTTGTTCCTCGTATGTTTCTCTTGAAGAGGCTGAAGAGATAGTGCAGGATTTGATGATGTATGTGTGGGAAAAACGTGAGTTGCTGGTAGAGGACTTGTCGCTGAAATCTTTCTTATTTACCAGTGTCAGGAACAGGGCTTTGAATTCAATCACCCGTTCCCATATTACCCGTCAGGTATATGAAGAATATCAGAGCCAACAGTTGAAATCTCTGCCGGCATTGGATTCTTGTTATGGCACGGAGTTGTTTAATACCTATATGGAAGCCCTTCATTCTCTTCCTAAAGAACTGCAAAGAGTATATGTTATGAGTCGGTATAAACAACTGACCCATAAAGAAATTGCTGACAAGCTGGAGGTGTCGGTGCAGACTGTCAATTATCGGATAGGCAAAGCTCTTCAGTTTTTTCGTATTAGATTGAAAGATTTTTGCCTAGAATAGTCGCTTCAATCACCCGAGGGAAATATTCGTATTCCAACTGGTGCACCCGTATTGCCAATGTATCTGGCGTGTCAGTGGGCAATACCGGACAGGTGGCTTGGAAAATGGTATTTCCTTCATCATATCGTTCATTTATATAATGGATGGTGATGCCGCTTTCCTTTTCATGGGAAGCTATGACAGCTTGGTGCACGCGGGAACCGTACATACCTTTACCACCGAACTTGGGAAGGAGGGCCGGATGAATATTTACTATTTTATTCGGATAATCATGCAAAATGGCATCAGGTACTTTCAAGAGGAAGCCTGCCAGTACAATAAAGTCAATATGATATTGGTGCAGTATTTCCAGTGCTTTCCCGTCGGCAAAGTCTTGGGCTGTGAGGATAAGTGACGGAACACTCAGTCTTTCAGCTCGCTTGAGTACACCGGCCTGTGCTTTGTTGACGATAACCAATGCTACTTCAGCTGTTCTTTTCTCTAAAAAATACCGAATAATTCTTTCAGCATTCGTGCCTTCTCCTGAAGCTAAAATTGCGATTTTCTTCATGATGTTCTCTATTTTGGTGCACATAAAACAAAAAAATGTGCAAAATTCTGCATTTATTTGCCTGAATATTTGCTCAGCCCAAGAAATATTTATTCCTTTGCAACCGCAAAGAAAATAAAATAATTCAATTTATTAACTAAAAAATTAAAGTTATGTCTGAAATTGCATCAAGAGTAAAAGCTATTATCGTTGATAAATTAGGTGTAGAAGAATCAGAAGTTACAACAGAAGCAAGCTTCACTAACGATCTGGGCGCAGATTCACTGGATACTGTAGAGCTGATTATGGAATTCGAAAAAGAATTCGGTATTTCTATTCCTGATGATCAGGCTGAGAAAATTGGTACAGTAGGTGACGCCGTTTCTTATATCGAAGCTAACGCTAAGTAATTATCCTTATTTTATAATATGGAATTAAAAAGAGTAGTAGTAACAGGTCTTGGTGCTCTTACTCCTGTAGGTAACAATGTTGCAGAAACATGGGAAAACCTGGTGAAGGGGGTAAGCGGGGCAGGACCTATTACTCATTTCGATGCGTCTAAATTCAAGACTCATTTTGCATGCGAAGTGAAGAATTTCAATGGAACTGATTACATTGACCGTAAAGAACTTCGCAAAATGGATCTGTATACACAGTATGCCATTGCAGCTGCTAAAGAAGCGGTGGAGGATTCTGGAATGGACCTCGAAAAAGAAGATTTGAATAGAATAGGTGTAATTTACGGTGTAGGTATCGGAGGTATTCATACTTTTGAAGAGGAAGTAGCTAATTATACACTGAATAAAGATACTGTCGGACCGAAATTCAACCCGTTCTTCATCCCCAAAATGATAGCTGATATTGCATCGGGACAGATCTCTATCATGTATGGTTTCCACGGTCCTAACTTCACAACAACTTCTGCTTGTGCATCTTCATCAAATGCTATTGCCGATGCATTTAACTATATCCGTTTGGGTAAAGCAAATGTAATTGTGGCAGGTGGTGCGGAAGCTGCTATTTTTGAAGCTGGTTTGGGCGGTTTTAACGCTATGCATGCTTTGTCTACCCGTAATGATGATCCGGAACGTGCATCCCGCCCGTTTAGTGCAAGCCGTGATGGCTTTGTGATGGGTGAAGGCGCAGGCTGTCTGATTTTGGAAGAATTGGAACATGCAAAAGCACGTGGTGCCAAGATTTATGCGGAACTTGCCGGTGTAGGCGCTTCTGCCGACGCTTATCACTTGACAGCTTCTCATCCGGAAGGATTAGGCGCTAAACTGGTTATGTTGAACGCATTGGAAGATGCGGAATTGAAACCGGAAGATATTGATTATATCAATGTACATGGAACTTCAACTCCTGTAGGTGATGTTTCAGAAGTGAAAGCTATCAAGGATGTATTTGGAGATCACGCTTATAAACTGAATATCAGCTCTACTAAGTCTATGACAGGACACTTGTTGGGTGCTGCCGGTGCGGTAGAAGCTATTGCCAGCGTATTGGCTGTGAAGAATGACATTGTTCCGCCCACTATCAACCATGAGGAAGGTGATAATGATGAAAACATTGATTATAACTTGAACTTCACGTTCAACGAAGCTCAGAAACGTACAGTAAACGCTGCATTGAGCAATACCTTCGGTTTTGGTGGACATAATGCATGTGTAATCGTAAAAAAATATGCTGAATAATCGTGTTTAGCAATATAAAGGATAGGATAAGACTTCTTTTTCGTAAGGATAGGGAGTCTTATCTTCGTTTTTATAAGATGCTTGGATTCTATCCCAAAGACATTAGCATCTACGAACAGGCTTTGCTTCACAAATCTTTATCAGTGAAGTCTGAAAAGGGGCGTTTGCTTAATAATGAGCGTTTGGAATTCTTGGGGGATGCTATTCTGGATGCTGTGGTGGCAGATATTGTTTACAAAAGGTTTGAAGGAAAGCGTGAGGGTTTTCTCACGAATACCCGCTCTAAAATAGTGCAGCGTGAAACATTGAATCGTTTGGCTATAGAGATTGGTTTGGATAAGCTGATCAAGTATACGGCCCGCCAGTCTTCTCATAACAGCTATATGTGCGGCAATGCATTCGAAGCATTGGTAGGTGCTATTTATCTAGACAGGGGATATCGTGCCTGTAAATATTTCATGGAGCATCGTATTATTGGGCCTTATATAAATTTGGAGAAGATTTCCCGTAAGGAGGTAAACTTTAAATCCAAGTTGATAGAATGGAGCCAGAAAAATCGTTTTGAGGTTACCTTTGAGCTGATAACCCAATCACATGATCAGGGATATAATCCGACTTTCGAGAGTGAAGTTCTGGTGGAAGGTATTTCGGGAGGAAAAGGAACCGGTTATTCTAAAAAAGAGTCTCAGCAAATGGCTGCGCGTGTGGCTTTGGGAAAAATAAAGAATGATTCCGGCTTTATTGAATGTATTTTTGCGGCTAAGACTGCCCGTGAGTTGCCTCAGGAGGAGGTAACGGTTTCTGATAGTAAGCCTTCAGACAGTGGGACCGTTACTCCGGATCTTTCTTTGGAGGAGATTAAGAAAACGGATGTGGTCGAGCAGATAATCAGTGAAGCGGAAGAAAAGGCTTTTAAGGAAAACGCTTAGCGGATTTTATCGATATTGTTTATAATTTATTAATTAGCTATTCCGGTGGTTTTGGGTATGTCCGGCAGGAATACATAATACATTGGAATATGCCCGATTACATCAAGAAAATGTAGTCGGGCATATTTCATATACTGACGGGAATTAGATTTCATCAGGCCATGGGCAGGGTTTTCCTGTGGCTTTGAATGTGGGACGTTGTCCTCCTGTTGCTCGCAAATAGTTCCCTAATTCCTTGGAGAGCCGTTTTACGATGCCGGGATGTTGCTTTGCTACATCATTTTTTTCACTGATATCATTTGGTATGTTGAAAAGTTCTTTTTTACCGGTTTCATAATAATAGACCAGTTTCCATTCGTCTTTGCGGATAGAGCAGTCCAGATTGATGCCTGGTCCGTCATTACCCCAGATATTAGGGAAATTCCATACCAGTGCGCGTCCTTTGGACGGGTCTCCTGTACCTTTCAGCAGGGGCATAAAGCTGATACCGTCTATAGGGTTGACTGTCTTATAGTTTGTGATACCCGCCATTTCAAGTATGGTAGGATAAAAATCTTCAATTATAAGATATTTGTCACAACGAGTATCCGGGGTGACTACTCCGGGCCAGCTTACAATCATTGGTTCGCGTATTCCTCCTTCATATAAGGAGCCTTTGCCACTATTGAGAGGAGCGTTTTGAGTGTGAATTTGTCCGTCGCGCCATCCGGGTTCGGCAGCTAGCCCTCCGTTGTCACTCATAAAAATAATAACGGTATTGTCTGCTTCATCATTTTTTTCCAACCAGTTCATCAAATCCCCCAGACTTTTATCCATTCCTTCAATTAAGGATGCATATGCGGCTTCTTTGTCACTAAGTCCTTTTTTAATATACTTGGGGAAGAAGCGCATATCTTTGTCAACAGGAACGTGGATGGCATAATGTGCCATATATAGATAAAAAGGTTGATTGTACTTTTTTGCTTTGTCCAATGCTTTGATAGCTTCTTGTGTCAGGGCTTCTGTTGCAAATATACCTGTTCCCCAATAATCTTCCAAGCCGGGGATGGCCATTAGTGAATAGGGCTTCCCATCGCGGGTGTGCCCGTAGTTCTGTTCGCTCAGATAAGTAGCCAGACCACCGGCGGCATGTCCGGCTATGTTTACTTCAAACCCCCAATGGGTAGGGTTCTCTCCCGGTGTGTCAATAGAACCGAAATGAGCTTTTCCGCAGTGGATGGTATGATAACCGTTCTGTCTGAGTAACTCAACGAAAGAAGTGCCGACAAAGGTATTGGGCGTTCCTGTTACTTGGCTGACTCCGTTGTAGTTCCAGTCTGGCAATTGTATTGTATTGCTTGGTCTGTCGGTAGCTTTGTTTTTTTCAAGTGTCCAGTTTGTTACACGATGTCGGGTGTTGTTAGCACCCGTTATCAGACTGCAACGGGTAGCGGAACTGATATTGCAGGCGTATGCTTGTGTGAACATCATCCCTTTCTTGGCCAGACGTTCCATATTGGGAGTTTCGTAGGCTTCATTATAATGTGTTTTCTGTGTCCAGAAAGGTAAGGATGTATCTTGCCAACCCATGTCGTCCACCATAAATAAGATGATATTGGGACGTTGTTGGGTTGTTTCTGAAGACATTTTTTCTTTTGCTTGCGTCGAGATTCCTGTTAAGGAAGCGAGAGCGAAAGATACAAGTAGTTTTTTATTCATATCGGCTGGTTTTATAAGTTATTTTTCGATTACAATTTTTTGGGGGGTATCTATGGAAATACTTCTCAGTTCTTGCTTGCCGGAATTTTCTATCCATACTTTTAGTGTACCTGTACATAGTACGTTCAGCACCAAGCGGTTCTCTGTTAAAGAGATAGTTTGGACGGTGGCCGGGGACAGATACTTTTCCTGTATGCCAATGACTGCCCATCCTTTCCGTATGGGGCAGAGATGAAACAGTTTGTCTGTAAATCCGATAAGTTCGAATGTACTGCTGTCTGATAGTTCTTCTGCCTTTTGTGATTCCCAATTATAAAGCAGCACGCGTTCTTCGGGGGTGGCAGACATTTTCTCAAAACTGTTCCGAAGAGAATAATCTTCTTTTTTTATAGTGGCCTGAACTTGCTGATGTCGGGGGGAAACATTCAGGTTGTAACAGATAAATGTCATTGCTCCGTTGCCTGAGGGAGCTGCTACTCGATATGCTTTTCCACTCCATAATGGATTGGTCAGTATAGATTCCGGCATAGGTACGGCAGGAGCTTCGGGGCGGAACAGTTTGCCTTGTTTGTCAATTAAAGGAAAGATGTTTTCCTTGATAAAGTCCCCGGGGGCGTCCGACAGGTAGACCGGACCTCCGGAAATGGCCTTGGAACGTGCCATCAAAGTGCCGCAAACGGTATCGCAGGAATGAAACATATCATGGTCGGGCCATACGGTTTGTCCTAGTAGCAGGGTATTGGTATAAGACTGGAATAGATGTGATTTTGCCATATCCTCATCATATTTCTTATAGTCTATGCTGACACGGGTGCTGTTGCTGTATGACGTATGGTCGGTATTGATGACGTTCTGTGCCATACAGTTCATTAATCCCATATTTTGCCGGTGGATCTCGGCTTCCAGGCTTCGGTTACAGTCGGTTGCCTGGCGGATACTTTCATGCCCTCCCATGTAGAGTGGCAGCGTAAAAGCTTGGTTATCTACTTTCAGAAAATCGAATCCTTGTTCTTTTAAGGTGCTGACGTAGTAGCGATAGAAGGAACGGATGCGGGTGCTGTCCGTTCCTGGCAGAAGGCTGCCGGCGTGTGGGTATAGGGCTTGTCGGACGACTTGTGGAAATCCGTTTTCGGGGGATAATCCCATCCAGTATCCCGAAAGGCTGTACCACAGTCCGATCCATTTGATTTTATTTTCTTTTTTGTATGACATGATTTTTTTCCATCCCGACGGGAAACGTTGTTTATCTGGTATGAAACCGGTCAGTTGCCTGTTCTTGTGGGCGAGATGACCGTCGTCAATCAGTACATACCGGATAGGAATGCCGGATGCCTCTATCGTTTTCATATCGTTTATTATCTTGGATTCGTTTATATCATCATGATAATGTTCCCATGTACACCAACCGAGATAGCGGAAAGCTTCGAAATATTCCTTGGCTGTGCGGCTTTTTAAGTCGGCGGCTTCTGTATTTTTCATCAGCGCTTGATAGGCTTGCCGAATGGTTGAATAAATATCTTTTCCTTGTCGGATGAGTAGAAGAGGGACTTCCGGTTTCAGATAGTCTTTTCCTAAGGTGGATACATATAGGGTGACAGAGCCGTTATCGTTTACTTGCAGCCAGCTTAAACTGTTACGGCCGGCAACAGCTTTGGCAAACAAGTATTCTCCGTTTGTCAGTTCCAGCAGTAATGCATCTCCCAACGTAGATGGGGTTGCATTGGAAGGTATTCCCGGATAGCGGGTGTCGGTTAATTCTTTTAAATCGTTGAACACCCAAGGTAGGAGCCGGTTGGTATTGTTGGGCCATTCAAAATCTCCCGGACGGGAGTCTCGGCTGAAGAAAATACCTCGGACGTACCCGGGTAACCGTACCGGACAGGCAATAGTTTGGGTTTGTCCGGGTATGGATTTCTTATAGGGTATGGGAGAAGAAATGGAAGTTAAATCAATCGTATCTGTCATTGACAAAGCGTTTGTGTTCTTGAAAGACTTTCCTTTTTCATATGTGTAATCTGTTTGCCCGAAGGATTTCGGACAAACAAATACATTGCAAATCAGGATACAAATGAATATTGCTTTATATTCTCTCATGATTTTTTATTTGAGAGTTACGTTATAGGCACTGAAATGTCTGATTTCGGGTACGGCAACGGATTGGGTTACGGTGAGGCGCAAGGCGGTGGTTTCTACCGGTTCGAAGTGTGCAATGCGTTTGTGTCCCACAGACTCGCCGGAGCACACTGTCTGCCATTTTCCGTTGACTTTCGCTTCTATCTTGTATTGGCGTATTCTTTCGCCTTTGGCAATGTCTTCTTGGATGATGCAGTAGTTGACCGGTTGTTTTTCATTCAGATTCAGCGTAAGCCGTTGCCTCCGGCCTTGGGTTTCCGCCAATGGTGTACCAAAGCGCCGGTTTATTTCTTCTCCCCATTCTTTTAAACGCTGTTCGTCACCTGCCGGCAATAGCCCATCGGGATCGGGGGTCAGCCCGATGATTAACGTAGCGTTGCGGCCCACTGATTTTTCGTACATATCCATCAACGTTGTCAATGGATAGATATTATTCTCGTCATCGGGTTCCCAAAACCATTCGTGGCGGCCGTTGGCACCACGCAGGGGGCTGTCTGCCATAGCTGGTACCCAGTATTTGCCTTCGGGATCACCTTGTTTTAATAAGGCTATTTGGTCTTTTTGGCTTTCAATACGTTTATGATGTGAACAGGGGGCCGGAAAAGTGGACCAGCAGGGGTATCCCACTGTGCCGGTTTCTGAACCTCCCCAGCGGAAATCAGCACGGTCTATGTTGTGGTAGAACAGGCAGTTGGGTTGGTATTTATTGACGATGGGTTCCACATCAGGACCGTCACCTCGTGGGTCATCGGCTCCGCCATCAAACCAAATCATATATAAATCTCCATAGCGGGTACAAAGTTCTTCCACCATTTTCTCGCAGAAGCGTTTATACCACGCCTGTCGGTTGGCGGCAAATTCTCCGTCACCGGCTACCTTGAAATTATGGATACCCAGAAGTGAATTCCACCGGATGCCTACATAGATGCCCGGCTGGATACCATACTTACGGCAGGAGTTGACAAAGTCGCGGACAATGTCTCCTTTGCCATCACGCCATTTTACAGCTTTCAGGCAGTATGGGTTTACGTCACTTTGCCACAATCCGAAGCCGGTTTCATGCGTGGCTGTGAGTACGGCGAATTTGCAGCCTGCGGCTTTAGCTGCCTGAATCCATTGGTCAGTATCCAGTTGGGTAGGATTAAATATATTATAATCTTCAATGGGGCTGATACGGTTATTGCCTTGTCCGTAGCGGATGCCGTCGAATACGTGGAGGTCATAATGAAATACGGCTCCCATTTCCGCTTCATGCCATTTCAATTGATGCGGTTTGGGTACAATGATTTCCGGTTGTGCAACACTCAGTACACAGTTCATAAGGAAGAGAAGGGATGTATATAGTATCTTCATAGGTTATAAATAATTAAAAAATGGATCTTCTGTTTTTTGCAGCCATGTTTTTAATTGGCTTTTCAATCGGTTTACCAGTTTGGGATGCTGCATAGCTATATTATTCATTTGGTAAGGGTCTGATCTCCTGTCGAATAGAATAATCTTATCTACCTTACCATCGGTTGCATGGATAGTAAACGTATGTGTAGCGGTGCGTAATCCCCGGTAGCCTGTTGCCGGATTGGATGACTGTATGTAATAATAGGGTTGGACAATGCGGTTGTTTTCTTTTCCGTAGAGGAGAACGGAAGCAAGGTCGAATGTTTGTACTTCTTCCGGTATTTGTTGCTGAAAGCCCATGATGGAAAGCAGGGTCGGATACAAGTCGGCAAAAGCTATCATGGTTGTTCGGTCGGTTTTCGGCTTTATTTTTTCCGGCCATGAGATAAGGACTGGAATTCGCATGGATTCCTCATAAAAGATATCTTTTCCGGCTTGTTCATGAGCCCCCATGCAGATGCCGTGGTCAGAAGTGAATACTACAATAGTATTTTTAAATAAACCCAAACGTTTCAATTCGTTGATTATCCGACCTATATTTTCATCGACTCCGGTCATGCAGGCATAGTAATTGCGGATATTGTTTCGGAAATAGTCACCCATTTCAGTGCCTTTGGCGGGAATGTCGGGACGGTTGGCACATAATGCCTCTACATTCAGGTTTTTATACATCTCCTTGTATCGGTCGGGTACCAACTCGTAACCGGTGTGTGGAGGGTTCATGGATACGACTAAGGCAAATGGCTGCGTTTTATCTATATATCCGTTGAGGTACTCAATCGCTTTGTCGGCTTCATACTCCGGTCCCCATTGATTGACATAATAAAAACTGTCCCGGGGAGCGTCAGTGTCCCAGTACATGGGTTTTAAATGGTAGTCGTAAGTACCATAAGCGGTCCAATAGTCAAAACCGTGCCGGCGTTCTTTTGGACACCATTCGTTCCAAGCAACTGTACCATGGTTGTTGTAAGTATCTATGTATGGTTCATGAGGAGCATCCAGATGCCATTTGCCGATATATCCTGTTTGGTATCCATTGGCTTTAAGTATATCACTCCAGCAGCGTGCATCTTGTGGAAGTTCTACTCCATAAGGAGCGTTGGCAGAATTGCAATTGCCTGTTACTTTGTTCTTATGCGGATACATGCCTGTCATCAACATGCCTCGTGCCGGTGAAGATACGGGATAGCTGCTGACAGCATTGGTGAAATTCACACCTTCACGGGCCAGTTGGTCCAGGCAAGGTGTTTTGACAGGTTCTTTTCCGAGACAACCTAAAGCATCTCCTCTCCACTGATCTGCCATGATGAAGACCAGGTTAGGTTTTTCTTGAGCTTGTAAATAGATAGAAGTCAAGAACGGAAAGATGAAAAATGTTTTTTTATATAAAAATTTCATATTAATTCGGTATGATATTGGTAAAGGGTGTGTTCAAAGGTACAATAAGAATACATTGTAACGAATTAAACTACACCCTTTTTGAGTTATTTTATCTAAACCTATTGCAGAGCATATTGATTGGCACCGACAGGCCAGCCTGGATTTTGATAAACAACGGAAGTGGAAATATCGCCTCCTTTCTCAGGGGTTGAAAGACGGAATACGTCATAAGAGATAGGGGTCAGGTAATTCGCTTCTTCAAAGTTGTAGCCATTGTTGGTAATGATCAGTTCGTTGGCAAAATGCGGACGTAAATATTTAGAATTACTAACCACTAAGCCGGCAGCCAATTGTTTCACATAGTAAGGCTCTTTTTGATACTCTTGCCAATTGAATCCTTCTGTTTGATAGTTTTTCATTTTATCTAGTGAACGCCAGCGTAAAAGATCATCTTTACGCATGCCTTCTGCTATAAATTCGCAACGTCGTTCACGGCGGATATTATATAAAGTTTTGTCTATCATCTGACTTCCGGACCAAACAGCCAGATCGTTTTCTTTACTTAGATCTGTTGCATCGATAGTTTTTTGGAAGTTTTCTGATACGCCGGCACGCTTTCTCAAAGCTCTCCAGTATTTTTTGCTATAATCATCTAGATTTTTGTTTTTCATATAGTCAGCTTCCATATAGTTGAGATATGCTTCGCTGGCGCGGAATATCATATAAGCCAAAGGTGAATTATCCGCTGGAGCTACATTGCTGTCTCTCCATCCTTTACGAACTAAATATCCTGTAGCTGTTCTGCTTAAGTTTTGATAAGCTTGTAGTAGATTTGCATAGACCATTCTTCCGTCTTGGTCCATATTACCACCTCTCCAAACCATATCACCCGGTTTGAAAGTTGATTCTACAAGGCGTAAATCACGATTCTCCATTACATCGGGGATACTTTTGTCGCCTTTGTATTCTGTATTTTCTGGTGCATAAATAGGCAGGCCATTGGTAGTTAGGAAAGTTTCAACCATGGATCGTGTATAACCTCCACCTTGTCCCACACAGCCTTCACCGTTTTCATTGTATATGCTATGATAATTGCCTTCTACTAAGCTATTCACTTTGGCATCCGCACTATACATACGCCATAATAATACCTCTTTGTTGGAAGAAAGATCATATTGATTGAACATATTCATATAATCTTCTATTTTATCAGAGATTTGTATTGCTTCTGCCACTTCTTTGGCAGATGCCATCGCTTCAGTCAGGAAGAAATCTATTTCAGTATTAAGGTTGCCATTGAAAGTACCGCCCGGCCAGCCCGGACCACCTGGTACTCGTGCGGTTCCTTGATGGTAGGTTTCCCAACTTGCTTCATACAGGGCTACACGTGATTTAAATAGATAGGCACACTCTCTGTTCAGACGGTGATTGGTCAGATTATTACTGCGCGGTAATAATCGGGCAATGGCTTCGTTCAGGTCTTCTAGAATAAATCGGGCCACTTCATTACGTGGCTTACGTTTGTTTGCTTCCACATTGGCGGCATAATCATCTGCGCTAAGTTCTGATTTGATAATGGGAAAATCTCCGAATTTCCTCAAATATTCGAAATAGATGTAAGCTCTGAAGAAGTAAATCTCACCGATATATTGCTGAGTTTCGCGGGTATCTTCCAGTTCCCCTTTTTGGATATTTTCCAAAGCGTAATATAACAATCGGTTACAGTCGCGCAAATGTCCTTGCCGATTATAACTTCCTGTGGCGGCAACTTTGATACGTTGCGGTAGAAAGAAATCTACAGGATCTGTTCCTGCTTGGTTATCACTGGTTTGATCGTTGGTAAAAAGATTGGTGTCTTTGAAATCGGGCAATAGTTCGTATTTCTTGTTACAATAAGCCTGCAATTGGCTTGGTTCTGTGAAAAAACCTTCATTCACATTGTCTGTCAATGGTTCTCTATCTAGAAAATCGTTACATGAGCTTATAGCGAATGAAGTTGCTATTATAGGGAGTATGATGTATTTTAATTTCATGATTATGATTTATTTAAAGTTTATAATGTAATATTAATTCCACATGATAGAGTATAGCTTAACGGATAACTCATACCGTTTTGGTAAATTAGTTCTGGATCAAAATTTTTACTCATCTTGGTACCAGTCCATAAATTATCTCCGGAGAAGAATAGTCGTACTTTCTCCAGGTTAGCTTTTTGTATCCATGCTTTAGGCAACGTGTAACCTATTTGTATGTTTTTCAAGCGGATGTAAGCTGCATTCTGCAAGTAACGACTTTGTACCTGCTGGTTTTGTTTACTTCCAATAATGGGGCGCGGATAATAAGCATTGAGATTTGCTCCCATTTCATCTCCTTCAGGACGGAAGTAATCCATGTGTTCTTCGTATCCGGTGGAATCCCATTGCCCCCCGTTGATACCCCAGAAAATCATACCTTTAGAATAAGCGGTTCTGTCGTCGCCTCCTACCCAAACGTCACGTTTGGCTACGCCCTGGAACATTAGATTGATATCAAATCCTTTATAGTCAGCTCCTAATGAGAAGCCAAAACGAAAGCGGGGTGTGTAATTTCCAATAATGGTTAAATCTTTCGGATCAGTGGCAGACGTACCTTTTTCTATGGCAGGATTGTCATCCAGGTTAGCGTACATGATATCACCGGCTTTCCAAATATTGTTTCCTACATTGGGTAATTTGCTTTGGTCATGTTGGGCTATCCATGATTGCATTTCTTCATCGGTTTTTGCTATGCCTACTGTTTTGAATCCCCATATTTCGCCTAATTTTTTCCCTTTCCAATAATTTTCAATGGTGTTTCCGTCTTCATCTTTGGTGTAAAATGTTTTATCAGGATTGGGATATTCTGTTACTTCTGTTTGAGCATCAGATAGATTGAAAGAAGCATGATACCCTACTTTACCAATTCTGTCCTGCCAAGTTAGTTGTAATTCCCAGCCTTTGGTTCGTAAAGAGGTATTATTCATTTTGGGAGCTGATGCTCCTACTAATGGAGTTATTTCTTCGGCAGGTCCTACCATGTCTTTGGTATCACGAATGTAGTATTCAACGTATCCGTTCAGACGATTGTTAAATGCACCAAAGTCAAGTCCTGCATTATAGCTGGTGACACGTTCCCATGTGAGCAAGGAACTGACGAGACCGGGGGAAGATGCTATATTGGACTTGTTGGCTAAGTCAAGCAGCCAGCGTCCGCCGGCATCTACGCTACCTACAGTTATATTTTGAATAGAATAAGTAGGATAATAATTATCTGTATTCTGATTGCCTAGGCTACCGTAAGAAAAACGTAGTTTTAACAGGTTGACATATGCTTCTGCCGGACTCCAGAATGCTTCGCGGGCGATGTTCCAACCTATAGAAACAGAGGGAAATGTGCCCCATCGTTGGTTACCGCGGAAGCGTGAAGTCCCATCGCGACGAATGTTTCCTTCTAATAGGTATCGTCCTTCGTAGTCATAATTTAAACGGGCAAAATATCCCATTGTAGCCCATTCTTTTGAGGAGCCTTTCAAATCACTTGTACCAGTGGCCGTATTGATACTGGGGACATTTTCGTTGATGACATCATAGCGTTTGCCGATTAATTCGTTGATGTAATAATATTCGGTATTCATACCTGCTGTAACTTTGAAATTGTGCTTGTTCCAGGAATATTCATAATCTGCATATAGTGAAGTTGTCATCATGGAAGTTTGCTGTGTTTGACTTTGCACAAATGTCTTTCCTGCTGCTAAATCGGGGTCTCCTCCTAACCATGCTTCTTCCACGGGTTGGTTGTCACGGGTATAGAGATAGACTTTATTTACATTATATTGGTGGCGGTAGCTTTCTGTCCGTAGAGTCGCCTGTCCGTGAATACCTAATCCTTTTAATGGAGTCAGATGGAAACCTCCGGAAGTGAAGTAGGTGTCTTTACTGCTGTTTGAACGCCCTCCAGAAGTTAATTGCATTAATTTAGGATTACGTGTATAGTGTCCGTTGTTGTCATAGAGAGGCATCATGGGATATAATTTGGTCGTTTCTGCAAAGAAACGATCGCCATAGAGTTTCACAAAAGTTGGCATTTCTATATCTGAACGTATAAAACGAGCGTTAAAATCTAAACTTAGCCATTTGGTGACTTGTCCTGTTACCTTTCCACTGATGTTATAACGTTTTTTGTTTTCGTCAGAGTAATTCATCTGTCCGTTTTGAGAAAGGAAAGCTCCCGATAGATAGTATTTAACTTTCTCACCTCCTCCGGAGATACTTAGATTATGTTCTTGTCCGAAAGATGTTTTGTCAATGAAGTTTCTTGGCCAGTTTTGATTATCATTGGAAGCGACGTTGAAAGGGAAAAAATTGTTTCCTTGTGAACCATTGGGGTCTGAGGTGTATGGGTATTCACTCGCCATGTATTTCTGAATGCGGTCTATCGTATCATCAGTGAAAATAAAAGTGGTGCCGCTTCCTGAATTTTTTTGTGCTGCATTGAAATACTTGGCAAAGCGGTAGGAGTCGAGCATGTCAGGAATGTTGGTGGGGCGTGACCATCTGAAATTGTTTGAATACTGAATGGTGGCTTTTCCTGCTTCTCCTGATTTGGTTGTAACCAAGATTACGCCAAATGGAGCGCGTGAACCGTAAATGGCAGATGCGGCAGCATCTTTTAACACGGAAATGTTAGCGATATCCTGCGGATTTAACGAGTTTATGTCTCCTTCGGCTCCATCAATTAAAACTAAAGGTGAGGCACTGGATCCGGTATTCAAATTTCCTGTTCCACGAATATTCATGGTGGGATTATAGTCTAATCGTCCACCTTTGTCATTCATGTCAATGTTCAATCCTGGCATCACTCCTTGAAGAGCTTGTGAAACTGAAGTGACAGGACGTGATTCCAGTGTTTTTTTATCCACGGTAGCAACTGCTCCTGTTAAGTTCACTTTCTTTTGCGTACCAAAGCCTACTACCACAACTTCGTCCAGCGTTTGCGTATCTTCCGCTAAAGAGATTTGATAAAAAGTTTGGTTGCCATTGATTGTAAATTCTTGGGGGGTATACCCGATAAAGGAAACAATTAGCACACTGCTTTTTGAGGCTTGGATTGTGAATTTTCCATCCAGATCAGTAACCGTTCCGTTGGTAGTACCTTTGACAACTACACTAGCACCGATAATGGGCTCATTGAGCTTTTTATCCGTGACTACACCGGTGATGCTGAATTGCTGGGCGTACAGGAATGTACAGTTGCAAAGCAATATCAAAAATAGAATTGAGATTTTTTTCATGCTTCTCTGTTTTTTAATTAGACATTAGGTTAATACATTGCAAATGTATGTTAATCAGTGATGTGGCTTAATACACGTTCATTTCATTCAGCATGCATGTTTAATGCATCTCTATATTTTTTGGTGAATCTTTGTTGTTATCTCTTTTTTATTTTATTCCTTTGCTACAGGTAATGAATTAAATATGAACCTTAAAATCTTATCACTGGTTATAATTGGAGTATGTATATTGCTGCCGGATGTGTGCTATGCTTTTTTAAGCAAAGATGTGCATCTGCTCAATATGCAAAACGGATTGGCCGACAATACCGTATCTGCTGTTTATAAGGATAAAGAAGGCTTCATTTGGTTTGGAACCCGAAACGGGTTGAGCCGTTATGACGGTAGGCGGATTACAAATTTTGAAAGGAGTAGGAGTTATCCTAGTATTTCAAACTTAAAGGAGGTTTTTGACGGGGTGCTGGCATTTGTGGATAATGGTGTCTTTTCTGCATTTGATTTGAAAAAAGAACGGTTTTTGTCTGTGGTTTCTTCTTCGGGACAGGGTATTCCATCTCGAGGGATGTTGCAGAGGAATGATTCGTTGGTTTGGGTGATTTCCGGGAGTGAGCTGCATTTAATGAAGCGGTGCGCATCAAAAGAGGGTGAGCTTCGGCTCCGGGTTCAAGAAAAATATACAGGCTGGAATAACCAGGATAATCTTTTGGTTGCCATCACTTATTCTTCGGATAAAAAAAGTATCTGTCTGATTGATGAAAAAGGTAGAATTATCTTGCTGGATGCGACAAACCTGAATTCCTTTCGGGTGATTGACCTGGGGCGTACCGGTAGTCTGTCTGTAAATTCTGTTTTGTATGATGATGGTCGGATATGGATTTCTACAATTGCTCATGGGGTTATTTATTACAATGAACGAACCGGGAAAATCAAGCAGTTGACTTATCATGTGGCTCCGGTATCCGACAGACTTTCTCATACAGATGTTTTCGGTGTTATCAGATTAAATGAGAATAAATATCTGGCCGTAACGTGGAATGGATATACGGTGATGACAATAGATAAAAATAATCAGGACGAGATATTGACAGAAGTTTATAGTAACACTTCTTCTTTGATGTACCGCAATCTTGAAACGAGGATGATTGCGGCTTATTACGATTCACATGGTATTCTGTGGATTGGTACGGATGGTGGAGGAGTTATCTGGTCGGATTTGCGTATGCAGTTTTATAATTGTTTTTATCAGGACAGGCATAATGAGATTTGTTCTATTGTAGCGGATGACGATCATTATCTTTGGTTGGCAACATACCATAAAGGAATTATGCGGAGCCGGACAGCGTTTGGTACTTCGGAAAAAACAGACTTCTTTCAAGTAGGAGATCAAGATGTGAAAAAACAACAGACAGTGTTGTGCAGTCTGAAAGATGAGAAAGGGAATTTATGGTTTGGGAATTCAGATGGTTCATTGACCTGTTATTATAAAAAAGAACGCTCATTCAAGATATTGCGATTGATCACGGAAGATGGTGACCTTAACAAATCATCTGTCTGGGCCTTATTTCTTGATAGCAAAGGCCGTTTTTGGATTGGTACACATAAAGGACTTTGGTTATTCGACCGTGAAACGAACAGGGGTAAGAAGATACATTTCAAAGTATCCGGATTACAGAACTTGTCTCCTCTTTATATTCGTGCTATGGCTGAAACCGACGATCATACGCTTTGGCTGGGCACTGCGAATTATGGTATATGTAAAGTGATAAATGAAAAAGAACTGCAGACCGGCTATGAAAAGAAGTATGGTATGGCTGAGAATTCCGTTCGTTCATTATTAGCTTCGTCTGATGGTAATCTGTATGTCGGATACATGGCCGGTCTGGCAGTTTTCTCTCCCGGACAGGATGCGATAACTCATGTATATACTACCCGGGATGGATTGTGCAGTAACTTTATTGGTTGCATGACTGAGGATGCGGACGGGCAAATCTGGTTGGGCTCTAATTCAGGTATTTCCCGTTATAGCCGTCATCAGCATTTGTTTTATAATTATTACATTGCAGGCAGTAACCGTTCTGTCCTGCATTGGGAGGATGTCCTGTTTTGGGGAAATAATAAAAATCTTACTTATTTTAACCCCGATGACATTAAAGCGTTTACCACTTCCGAATCTGTCGTGATTACCGGATTGGAGGTAAATAATAAACCTGTAGAGATAGGAAGAGAGGTCAATGGGCAGACCATTCTTTCACAAAGTATTTTCTATACGCCTTTTGTCCGGTTGAATCATGCGAATCGTGACTTTGCGCTGACGTTCAATAACCTTTCTTATTCTGAAAGCCAGCAGAAGTATAGTTACAGGCTTCGTCCTTATCAGCCTGGTTGGCTTGTGGCCAACGGAGGGGAAAAAGTTTCGTATGCTAACCTTCCTGCCGGGGAATATGTTTTTGAGGTGAAAAATATTTATCCGGATGAAAGAGACAGTAAAATAACCTCGTTGAGAGTAGAGATTTTGCCTCATTGGAGTGAAACTTTCTTTTTCCGCTTCTGTATGATGGTGCTGGGAGGGATAATAGTTTATATGGTTATGCAGCGTATTAAATTACGGCAAAAGAGGTTGGAGCACGAGTTGCGCTTGGAACATGAGATATTTGCTGCTACTGTAGAGCGTGACAAGGAGAAGCAGATTCGGATGGAACGCGAGAATTTCTTTACGAATGCAGCTCACGAGTTGCGTACACCTTTAACTTTAATCTTATCTCCCCTGCAGGAATTGTTAGGAACCGTCCGCCCTTCAGACACCGTCTATACTAAACTGGCTGCCATGTATCGCAATGGAACCTCTTTGCAGACATTGGTCGATCATTTGCTTTATGTGCAGAAGATTGAAGCAGGTATGATTAAACTCCGGATTTCGAAAGTCGATATAGTGGTATTGGCAAAGCAGATAACCGATCCTTTTCATGAACTGGCAGAAACAGAAGGGATTAACTTTACGGTTGAATCGCTGAATGAGCCACTTTTGCTATGGATAGACGTGGAAAAAATAAGTTCGGCTATCCGTAATTTATTATCTAATGCGTTTAAGTATACATCTCCGAATGGAAAGGTGATTTTTAAGATGAACCGTATCGAGATAGATGGATATTCATTTTGCAGTATAATCATATCGGATACAGGTAAAGGAATACCGGAAGAGTTACGGGGGAGGATTTTTGAATCATTTATTACCGGAGAAAATACACCTTTGTTTTCTAATAAGGTAGGTATAGGCTTGCGTATTGTTAAAAATACGATGGATCTTCATCATGGCACGGTGAATTTGGACAGTACTCTCGGAAAGGGTAGCACTTTCACATTATTGATTCCTGAGGGAAATGCACATTTTGCAGAGGACCGGTATGAGATTGTTGGTGCTCCGGAGATGGAGGAATATGCTCTTCCGTTACCGGTAATGCAGGCGGAAGGGCAGGAAGACAAGCCTTCGAATAAAAAAACATCTCTTCTTGTTATTGAGGACAATGAGGAAATCCGGCATTATGTCTGTTCTTTATTCTGTAAAGATTATGCCGTATATGAGGCGGCAAACGGTGAAGAGGGGGTTGATGTGGCAATGAGTAAAATTCCGGATTTGATTATTTCTGATATAATGATGCCTGTAAAAGATGGGTTTACCTGTTGCCGGGAATTGCGTGAGCAGCCTCGGACAGCACATATCCCTATTTTGATGCTGACGGCAAAGGCTGAGGATGCGGATGTGTTGCAGGCTTCAAAAATAGGTGTGGATGATTATATGATGAAACCCTTCAATCCGGAGGTATTGAAGGCAAAAGTCCGGAACCTGATACTCCAGCGGGAACGCCTGAAGAGGATATATACAAAGACGTTGATGTTGAAGCAGCAGGAAAGTGAACCGGAAGCGGATGGGAATAATGCTCCGGATGATTTTATACAGCAAATTATTCATGTCATAGAAGCTAATCTGGCGAATGAGAACTTTAATGTAAAAATGTTGGCGGAGCAATTGAATATGAGTCAGCCTACCCTTTATAGAAAAATAAAGCAACGTAGCGAACTGGCTGCTATTGATATGATTCGGAGTGTACGGATGAGCAAGGCTGCCTCCCTTATTATGGAGAACAGGTATTCCATTCAGGAAATAGCCGAAATGGTAGGATATAGTGATACACGTACGCTCCGAAAGCATTTTACCGAGCAATTCGGAGTGTCTCCATCCAAGTATATGGAAAAGGATTGAATCTGCTTCTTATCCGAAGCAGATTCCCATCCGTTTGCCTTGTACAATCAGGTCATGGTTCTCATTGACAAGTTTTAATTTACCAGCCACTTCATTCAGAGGGATGGAGCCAATTTCCGCACCTTGCAGAGAGACCATTCGTCCGAATTGTCCGGAAGCAATCAGTTCTGTGGCATGTCCACCCATACGAGTGGCCAGATTACGGTCGTAGGGAGTAGGAGAGCCGCCACGCTGGATATATCCCAGTACAGTTTCACGGGTCTCGAATCCGGTTTCATATTCTATTTCTTGGGCTATATATTCGGCGGCTTTTTTGCCGTCCATGGTTTTGATGCCTTCTGCGACAACAACAATGGAATAGGGCTTCCCTTTTTTCAAGCGTTCAATGATGGTATTGCCTATATTATGAATATCATAAGACAGTTCCGGAATAAGAATCACGTCACCGCCTCCCGCCATTCCGGAATAAAGTGCAATCCAGCCAGCTTTATGTCCCATCACTTCAATAACCATGACACGTTGGTGTGAACTGGCTGTAGAATGCAGCCGGTCAATGGCATCGGTAGCAATGGTCACGGCAGAATCGAATCCGAATGAAACGTCTGTTCCCCAAACATCGTTATCTATTGTTTTAGGTACAGAAACAACGTTCACACCTGCTTGGGCCAGTTTGGCTGCGGTCTTTTGGGTTCCGTTTCCGCCGATACATACGATACAGTCCAGACCTAGATCATGGATATTCTTTAACATCAAAGCCGGTTTGTCCTCCGAGGCTGCCGACAGGCGTTTCTTGAATGGCTTTTCTCTGGAAGTGCCTAGTATTGTCCCTCCCAGATTTAACAAGCCCGATAATGATTTTTCTGTCAATGGTTCTACGTCATTGTCCAGCAATCCCCGGAATCCGCTATGAATTCCATAAACTTCCATACCGTAATGATTTATCGCTGTTTTGCAAACTCCTCTAATTGTGGCGTTTATTCCTGGACAGTCTCCTCCTGATGTCAATATTCCTATCTTCATAGCCTTTGATGTTAAGTTGTAAGCGACCGTAAAGATAACAAAAAATAAAAGTAATGTAGAAAACTATAAAAAAAATAATGTTATCAGCCATTATAATATAGAAATAAGCTATTTTTGCAAGATATAACGAATCGTATACTAAGACAAATGAATTCTACCAGATTAATTAGTACGCTATTCAAGCCCAGACAAAAAGCGACAGCCTTGTATGCAACTCAGGCTGAGGCGCTCCAACATAAAGTGTTTTGCCGGCTGATGAAGGATGCGGCCCATACGGAGTGGGGATTGAAATATGGCTATAAAGACATAAAGAGATATCAAGACTTTCAACGTGTACCTATACAGACTTACGAAGAAATCAAGCCATACGTGGAACGGATGCGTCATGGAGAGAAAGATGTCCTGTGGCGTGGAGAAGTGCAGTGGTTTGCCAAATCTTCAGGAACAACTAATGACAAAAGTAAGTTTATTCCTGTCAGCAGGGAGGGACTTCATGATATTCATTATGCGGGTGGTATGGATGCAGTGGCGCTGTATCTCCAACAAAATCCTGAGAGTCGTTTTTTCTCTGGAAAAGGTCTGATTCTTGGAGGAAGCCATGCACCAAACTATAATGTGAAACGAAGTCTTGTAGGAGACCTTTCTGCCATATTGATTGAAAATGTGAATCCGTTGGTCAATCTGATTCGGGTGCCCGATAAAAAGATTGCGTTGCTGAGTGATTTCGAGGAAAAAGTAGAAAGGATTACTCGTGCCACAATGAATCAGAATGTGACCAATCTTTCAGGAGTGCCGTCATGGATGATGGCTGTACTGAAACATATTCTGGAAGTGAAGGGAACGGATAATTTGGCGGAAGTATGGCCTGATTTGGAAGTTTTTTTTCATGGAGGGGTTGCTTTTACTCCTTATCGCGAACAATATAAACAGCTTATTCGTAGCGACAAGATGCATTATATGGAAACATACAATGCCAGTGAAGGTTTTTTCGGATTACAAAATGATTTCAGTGATCCTTCCATGTTACTGATGATTGACTATGGGGTATTTTATGAATTTATTCCGATGGAAGATGTCGGTACTGAAAATCCTCATATTGTTCCGTTAACAGATGTGGAGTTGAATAAAAATTATGCGATGGTCATCAGTACTTCCTGCGGATTGTGGCGTTATATGATTGGTGATACCGTGAAGTTCACCAACAAACACCCCTATAAATTTGTTATAACAGGGCGTACCAAGCACTTTATTAATGCATTTGGTGAGGAGTTGATGGTGGATAATGCGGAACAAGGGTTGGCAAAAGCCTGCGAGGCGACCGGTGCACAGATTATTGATTATTCTGCTGCTCCTGTTTTCATGGATGCACATGCCAAGTGCCGTCATCAGTGGCTGATAGAATTTGCCGTTATGCCGGATTCTTTAGAGAATTTTAGTCGGGTTCTTGACACTTCTTTACAACAAATTAACTCCGATTACGAAGCTAAACGCCATAAAAACATTACCTTGCAGCCGTTGGAAATAATCGTGGCGAGACCTAATCTGTTCCACGATTGGCTGAAAGAAAAAGGCAAATTAGGCGGACAGCACAAAGTGCCGAGATTGAGCAATACGCGTGATTATATAGAAGAAATGCTAAGCTTGAACCAATAAGAACATGAATTGGAAAAAACATAAATTACCTGCTTTGTTGATGCTGATGATCGTGGTGTATTCCTGCGCAAGCATGGGAACACCGGATGGAGGTCCGTATGATGAGGAGCCGCCCAAGTTTATCAGAAGCTCTCCCAAGCCGTATGCAACAAACAATAAGAATAAGAAGATTGCCATTGAATTTGATGAGTTCATCAAATTAGAGAAAACATCGGAGAAGGTGGTAGTGTCTCCTCCTCAATTGGAACAACCTGATATTAAGGCAAGCGGCAGAAGAGTATTGGTTAACCTCATGGACTCATTGAAGCCCAATACCACTTATACCATTGATTTTTCGGATGCCATTGTGGATAACAATGAGGGTAATCCGCTAGGTAATTATGCTTTTTCTTTTTCTACGGGAGAAGCCATTGATACACTGGAAGTTTCCGGAAATGTATTGGCTGCTGCTGATTTGGAACCTGTCAAAGGTATGATGGTGGGATTGCATGCAGATCTGAGCGATAGCGCTTTTGTCAAGAAACCGTTTGACCGTGTATCCCGTACTGATAGCCGAGGGCGTTTTACCATCCGCGGTATCGCACCTGGTAAATATCATATCTTTGGTTTGATGGATGGTAACCAGAATTATTTGTATGACTCCAAGACCGAGATGATTGCTTTTTGTGATTCTATTATTATTCCTTCCATGGAGGCTGCTGTGCGTCAGGATACGTTGTGGAAGGATACAGCGACTATCGATACGATTAAAACAGTGGGGTATACCCGTTTTCTGCCGGATAATATTGTTCTAAGAGCATTTAAGGGAATAAATAACCGCCAGTATCTGTCCAAGAGCGAGCGTGATAAAGAGAATCATTTTATATTATCTTTCAGTGCGCCGGCCGATACGTTGCCTGTTTTGAAAGGATTGAACTTTGATGAGAAGGATGCGTTTATTATAGAAACGACTCCACGAAACGACTCAATTTGTTATTGGATCAAGGATTCGTTGGTTTATCAGATGGATACGCTGGAGGTTCAGTTGGATTATTTATATACGGATACACTAAACCGGTTGGTTCCCAAAACCGATACCATTTATCTGGCTAATAAACTGACAAGAGAGCAACGGGAAAAATTGCAGAAAAAAGCGAATGAGGAAAAGGAGAAGGAACGTAAAAAAAGGGAGAAAAAAGGAGATACCATCAGGGTGGAACCAACTAAATTCCTGACTATGAACGTCGATGCTCCGTCAGCATTCGATATATACAGGAATATCTATCTATCTTTTGAAGAACCTGTGGCAAGCATAGACACGGCGGCCATTCATATGGAAGTAAAGGTGGATAGTGTGTGGCAACCGGCTCCTTTCTTCTTTATGGCAGACTCGTTGATGCCACGTCAATATCAGATATTGGCAGATTGGCAACCGGAGCAGGAATATCAGTTGACTATTGATTCTTTGGCGTTTATTGGTATTTATGGGCTGCATACGGACAAAGTCCAGCAAACGGTGAAAGTGAAAAAAATGGACGAGTACGGAACTATCTTGTTGAATATAAAAGGAACTGCTCCCCATGCTGTTGCCGAGTTGTTGGATGCGAATGGAAATGTATTGCGCCAACAACCGGTAACGGAGGAAGGAACGGCGGACTTCTATTTCTTGAATCCGAGTACGAAATATTATATACGTTTGTTTAACGACCATAATAATAACGGAGTTTGGGATACGGGAGATTATGATAAGAAGATTCAGCCTGAAGAGGTTTTCTATTTCCCGAAAGTTTGGGAAATGAAAGCTAACTTTGAATTTGAAGAGAATTGGGATGTGAATGCTATTCCTATAGACAAGCAAAAGCTGGATGAAATAAAGAAACAAAAACCGGAAGAGACCAAAAAGGTGCAAGATAGAAATAAAGAAAGAGCTAGAAAACTAGGCCGATGAAAAAAACTATTCTCATATTATTGTGCGGCTGGTTTGCCATTATGGCAACCAGGGCGCAATGTGCGGCACAAAACGAAGCTATCCAGGCAGGTGAAGAATTAGTGTACGATTTAAAGTTTAACTGGAAATTCATTTGGGTTGCTGCCGGACAGGCAAAAATGGACATGCAGGCTATTACTTATCAGGGGAAACCTTGTTTTCGTAGTAACTTGATTTCTGTCAGTAACAGACAAGTTGATTTCTTTTTTAAGATGCGTGATACATTGACTTGTATTACCAGCAGTCGTCTGGAACCTGTTTATTTTCGTAAAGGAGCCGAAGAGGGCGACCGCTATACGGTGGACGAAGTATGGTTCAGTTATAAAAACGGGAAATGTATTGCCGATCAGCGTCGTATGAGGAGGGAACGGGATACGGTGAAATCGAAAGACCAAAGTGATGAGTGTATTTTTGATATGCTGAGCATATTGATGAGGGCACGTTCATTTGATGTAAGTGACTATAAAGTCGGCGATAAAATATTGTTTGATATGGCTACAGGTACTAAAGTAGAGCAGCAAACATTGATTTATCGTGGCCGGAAGAATTTTAAGGCGGAGAATGGTGTGAAATACCGTTGTTTGGTCTTTTCCTTGGTAGAGTATAAAAAAGGAAAAGAAAAAGAGGTAATAACCTTTTATGTAACTGATGATAAAAACCATTTGCCGGTGCGTTTGGATTTATATTTGAATTTTGGTTCGGCAAAAGCATTTCTGAGAGAGATAAAGGGGAACCGTCATCCTCTAACTTCCATTATAGAAAAGTAGCGGTTTGTCTTGATATAGTAATACCGCCGGGCCTTGGCAGATGCCGGGTCGGCGGTTGTGTTGTTGTATATTCATTATGAATGGTATGTTATTCATCGAACAGTTTGGCCTGTCTGGAAATAAGTTTCAAGGTCTTTCCTTCATTTAATGCAGTAAGAATAGTTTCACCCCCTTTGTTCACTTTGCATAAAGAGATTTTCGGTCCCATGATTTCGGTAATCCGTATTTCACCGATTTTGGTTTCTATATTATGTCCTTCCAGTATGCCATCTTCCACTACATCAAAGCGTAATCCTTCTTTGATAGGATCATCATATCCCAGGTTGATATAAATGGTTTTTGCCTTGTCTCTTTTGGTAGATACCACTTTCAGTATTGAACCGTATACTTTGAAGTGATTTTCTACAAAAAGTCCCATTTCGTATGGCACATTGATTAATGAATTCTCTAAAGCGCTATATTGGGTGGCATCTTTACCGGATGCTGAGCCTGTCTCTTCATAATTGCGTGTGCTGATAGTTACTCCGTCACTGGTCCGTATTAAATCAAGGCGCAGGGTGAATTTCTCTTTATAACTGTTCTCACGGCTGTGGTAACGTCTGTGAGAGCTTCCGTCATCGGTTGCTTCCCTTTGTATCAGGTTTCCTTTTAACAGGTACTCTGCTCTGAAGCGGCGTGCATCTTCCAGCGGGCTCAGACTGAGATCACTTCCAGCCGAAACGGCGTCCACTACATTGATGCGGTTGGTGTTGCGGATACCATCGATAAATGCGAGACGAATCAGGTTGATCGCCCTGTTGGGTATTTTGATCTCACTATTGAAGTCATCTACATAAATCGTATATTTTTGTCCGGATGCTTCTAAGGATATGACTGTCAAAATTATTAATAATAGGATATTACGTTTCATGGTTATACGAATTTGTAAGGTTTGTAATGTAGTTCTTTTACGAAAATACACAGTTCGCTGTTTATTTGCAAGTGAACTGCGTTAAAATAGATTTCGGGCATTGATTATTTATTGCCGGTGTTTATTTTTTCATGTTTAAGTATTTGGTATTGACAGATAATGATTATCTTGGTGCATAAATTAAAAGGTAGCTTGTATATGGGGAAGATTCAAGAGAATGATGCAAGGTTGCAGCAGCTTGTATCAATGGCACGCATAGGATGGTGGGAGGTGGACTTTGATGAAGGAGTTTACTATTGTTCTGAGTTTGTAGCCGATTTGTTAGGAATAGAAGGGAATAAGATTTCTGCTAAAGATTTCACGAATCTGATTTGTGAGAATTATCGGGAGCGTATTTTGGAGGAATTTCGCTCTTTCCGGATGATGGAGATTTATGAGCAGGTTTTTCCGATACATTCCAAATATGGGATGATGTGGGTCAGTACCAAGGTCGGTGAGAAGCGTATTACCAAAGAAGGTCATGTCCGCGTCATGGGTATGTTGCAATGTATTTCCCGGCAACGGATGAATATGCAGGAGCAGACGGTAGACCGGTTGAACTCTTTATTATCTCGTTTGAACGGCATTTCCAAGTCATTGCTTGATTTTTTGCATTCTGATGATATTACCTTGGTTATCAATAAGATTTTAAAGGAAGTATTGCGCCAATTTCAAGCAGATCGTACTTATATTTTTGAATTGGACAGGAAATTGCATACGGAAGTCTGTACCTATGAAATAGCAGTGGAGGGTATAAAAGAACGTAAGGTTTTATTGTCGGAATCTTCTATTGATTATGCCTCCTGGTGGACAGGACAGATATTGGCTGGTAATCCTATCATTCTTTTTACATTAAATTTGCTTCCTGATTCAGCCGGGGCGGATAAGCGTAGATTAGAGGAATATGGAGTGAAATCTACTATGGTGGTGCCTTTGAACTCAAAAGACGGAGTGTGGGGGTATATAGGGGTGGATATGGTGCGTGAACACCGGAATTGGTGCAATGAGGATTATCAATGGTTTGTCTCTTTGGGTAATATTATCAGTATTTGTATGGAATTGAGACGCTCTGAATCTGAAGCCCGGCTGGAAAAAGCTTATTTGCAGAATATTTATAAGAATCTTCCTGCTGGTATCGAGTTGTATGATAAGGATGGGTTTATGACAGATTTGAATGACAAGGAGATGGAAATCTTCGGTCTCCGGCATAAGGAGGATGTGATAGGATTGAATTTATTTGATAATCCTTTGCTGCCGCAGGGATTGAAAGATAAGTTGAAAGCAGGAGCACCTATTGATATGTCGTTTAATTATGATTTCGACCGTTTGGACGGCTATTATTCTACTTCTCGCACCGGTACTATCAGTTTGATCTCGAAATTCGCTCCACTTTATGATGCTTTGGGCAATCTGATAAATATATTGTTGATCAATATTGATAATACGGAAACAACAAATGCATATAGCAAAATACAGGACTTTGAGGAGTTTTTCACATTGATTGGTAACTATGCCAAAGTAGGATATGCCCATTTTAATGCCTTGAAATGTGATGGCTATGCTGTGAATAGCTGGTATCGGAATGTAGGTGAGAAAGAAGGAACTCCATTGAATGAGATTATCAAAGTGCATTCTCATTTTCATCCGGATGATCGCAGGATGATGCTTCGCTTCTTTGATCAGGTATTGATACGGGAAGCCAGCTATCTGAGGCGTGATGTGCGTATATTACGTGAAGATGGCACGTATACATGGACAAGAGTCAATGTAATGGTACGCGATTTTCGTCCGGAAGACGGGATTATTGATATGGTTTGTGTCAATTATGACATAACTGAACTGAAAGAAACGGAGCGGAAGTTGATAGCGGCAAGAGATAAAGCGGAAGAGCTGGATCGTTTGAAATCCGCTTTTCTGGCTAATATGAGTCATGAGATCCGCACTCCGCTGAATGCTATAGTGGGGTTTTCCAGCCTTTTAACGGAAACGGAAGATATGAAGGACCGCAAGCAGTACATGGCTATTGTACAGGAGAATACGGAGTTGCTTCTTCAGCTTATTTCAGATATTCTTGATTTATCGAAGATGGAGTCGGGAGCTTTTGAATTTGTCAAGAGTGATACGGATGTCAATTTGCTTTGCAGTGAGATTATCCGTTCTTTACGCATGAAAGTGCCGGCCGGTGTGGAGCTGGTGTTTGAAGAATGCTTGCCCGGATGTCATGTATGGGCAGACAAGAATCGTTTGAATCAAGTCATTTCCAATTTCATTAATAACGCTTTGAAGTTCACTTTTTCGGGCAGCATAACGTTAGGATATTATAGGCAGACAGATGGGTATCTGCGGTTTTATGTTCGTGATACAGGAATGGGAATCCCGAAGAATAAGATAAAAACAGTATTTGACCGTTTTGTGAAACTGAACAGTTTTGTTCATGGTACGGGACTTGGCTTGTCTATTTGTAAGAGTCTGGTGGAACAGATGGGTGGAACTATCGGTGTGGAGTCAGAAGAAGGAGAAGGCTCTTGCTTTTGGTTTACTTATCCTTATCAGGAAATGGCTGGTAGTATTCTGGTACCGTAGAGGGGTTTGATTAATAAAGGTTTATAGCTGTAGGGGTGAATTGAGTTCATCCGGATACATTGATTTTGTGGTATCGGGTGGGAGCATTTCACCCCTACAGTGAACCGGGATTATATGTTAGTCTAGTTTCTTCATGGCGCTGTGTACGGAACCTGCCCAATAATTGCGTAGTCCGAAACCGCGTGCTTTGCCGTTAGTCGGTGCACTATACAGAATCTCACGGGTTTTCGTGTTGAAGAATACAATTTGATAGGTCGCTCTTGCATCAGCCTTGTTTAAAAGCATGGCAATCATAATCAATCCTGTTTTTTCTTCTTGAGAGAGGATGGGAAGTGTCTTGATGACTTCTTCTATCTGTTTTTCATCCAGAGTGTATCCGCTGTTGGTCGTCATGATCTCATCGGGATTGATGGTCTTGTTGGCATCGTTTACTGCCTCCAATGAGGTTACTTCTACATTGACACCCAGTCTTTTGCCAATATCATACTTCTTCGGTTCAGTGATGAAAAGCTTGTTGATGTCATCAAAAGTATATTTGAACTGCATGGGGCCTTCTTTCGCTCCGTACACTTTGGCACGGGTAAAGTCTATGCCATAAAATGTCACAGAAGAGATGTCTTTCAATGCGTCTTTGTTTTGCCCGAAGCAAGCCATGCTGCTTACAAGGAATAATAAAACGAGTAACTGTTTCATATTAGTTCTTTTTTAAGTGTTGTTTTGTTGCTGCCAAAGGTAGAAAAATATTATCTCAAATCAATAAATTTAACTATTTTTCGACTCATGGGCGGCATTTGTATTTTCGCGATATACTCTGCCGATTCAAAATTGATACTCGGAGCCACCCGTACTTTGGAACGGAACAGGTCTTTGATTTCTTTAGCGAAGGCTTCGCTGCGGTTTTCACTTCCGATGCGGATCAGTATTTCATCCGTTCCCAGTTCATTGGTATAAACCTCTACAATGTAATTCTTGATATGGGGGATGTTATCCAGAATATCGAATAAAGCGGGTGGGTAAAGGGTCGTACCTTTATATTTTATCATTTGTCCTTTACGGCCCAGTATGGAGCTGAGACGGATGGTGTTACGTCCGCAGGCACAAGGTTCGGTATAATGGTAACAGATATCTCCGGTCTTGAAGCGGAGCAGCGGCATTCCTCTTACTCCCAAAGTCGTAATGGTCACTTCGCCTGCTTCCCCTTCTTTTACAGGTTGGTTGTTATCATCCAGAAACTCTACGATAATCAGTTCCGGCTGGAGGTGGCCACCGTGAAATTCATTACATTCGGTAAACGAGGATTGCATTTCGGTAGATGCGTAGGTGGAGTAAAGTTGCAGGGAATCCCATTTCTCGTGTATCCGTTTACCCAGTGTGTTCAGGGTGAAATCGGGATTGCGGAGTGCTTCGCCTATGCATACACATTTCTGCATGGAGCAGTGATGGTAATCAATATGGTTCTTTTCGGCAAATTCAATCAGTTTGATCAGAAAGGAAGGGACTACCATGCCGCAAGTGGGATGGATGCGCCGGATAGTGTCCCATTGCAGTTCGGGAATGCCGTTTCCCACACGGGCTACCCCCATGCCCAGCTCACGGGCTCCCATATAGTAGGCTAGACCCGCCATGAAACGTCTGTCGATAGTGGTCATCAGTTGCAGTACGTCTTGTCTGCTGCATCCGGTGGTGGTGAATGACAGATATTCGTTGTAGGCCAGCCGGTCAAGGTCCTCGGAAGTCAATACGAAAGTGACGGGGTCGCCCAAGGTTCCCGAAGTGGTGACATAGTCAATAATTTCATCGCGGCTCACGCAAATAAAATCTTCATTATGAAGTTGCAGGTCTGTCTTGGTCGTGACAGGTATTTGTTGCAAGTCTTCTATGGTTTTTATCTGTTGTATATCGATGTGATGTGCTTGGAACAGACGTTGGTAGAATCGTGAATGATTCTGCAAATAAAGCAGTTCCTCAGCCAGCCGGCTTTCCTGATAGGCTTTGATTTCTTCAGGGGAGCGGAATTGTATTTCCGGATTCTTATTCATTTTAGTTGTTTATTTTATGTTCTATACGTTCTGATTCACTTCGCTTGGGGATAGGAAGCAAGAGGGCTTTCTTCCAATTGCGCAGGGCTTTGTCCTGCTGTCCTGTGGCATGATAGTAATCTCCCAGCAACTCGTACACATAAAAGAAATGAGGGTTGGCATGTTGGAAGGCATGCAGGGTCTGTTCGTCCAGCCGTTCTTTCTTTTTAATCTGCTTCCGTAGTACAGGAGCCAGTCTTTTGTAAGTCATCAGCTGTTGGTATTCCTGTTGTTGCAGGAAGGAGTCCGCAGGCACTGTCAGGTTTTCGGTATAGATTTCATGGTTGAAATCGATGGAGTCGCTGAAAATCCTGTTCAGGTCGTATGCCACGTACTTGCCGCATTGCCAGGGAGCGGTGGATACCCACATCCGTTTTTTCTCGGGTTGGAAAATGACGGAGTGATGGGCGATGAACTGGTTGATGGCCATTTCATTGGCAAGGCCCAGTTCCGCTTCTCCCACTCCTTTCCGGTTGCGCAGGATAGAGGCGGCTTTGGGGGCATCTATCGGTGCGTTTTCTTTCAGCAGTTCCTGCAAGCGGGCAAAGCGGTAGGGGCTGTCCGAAGTTTCTATGTTTTCCAGGTTCCGTTTGTCATGGCCGAAGGTTTCCGACTGGTAGTGGTTGGTACAGATGATCTGCTGCCCGTTTCCTGTGAATAAGGCTATTTTCTCCGGCGATTTCTCGATAATTGCGGCTCTGCCGTCCTTGGCCGAACCCACCAGTATGGACTCCGAGACAAATGTTTTCCGTTTCCGGGCGATAGCGTATGCTTCCTCAATGGTAGAAGCATATTGCAATATTTCCCTGGTCAGAATGGAAATAGGGGTGGCGGATGCGGCAGGCAGATCCGATTTGGCGGCATTGATGGTGACAGTCAGCCCCGTTTCATTCATGCCGGAAAGGACACCGGTCATTCCGGCCCATCCCACGGATGCGAAGCGATATCCGTTTTCGGGTTGGTAAAACGAAACGAGCTTGTTGCGTGCAAAGGCGTCACCCATGTAGAAATCGAAATTACGGCCGATGATAAGGGAAGAATCGGCACTGTTCTCACCCCAGCAGGCAAATGAACTGCATCCTACCAGCATATAGTCCTGCATGGCATGTCCCAAGTCGTGGGCGGAGTGGTAATTCAACTGACGCTCGTAGGGGGTGCCGATGAAATCATACTCATGGGTGCAGGAGAGGGAGATGCCATAAATCTCGTCCCGGTACTCTTCCGGCACATTTTTCCCCAGATTCCGGTTGAAAAGGACAATGAAGAAACGGAGGAATTTAAGATAACTTTCAGAGGGGACTATCTCTTTTATCTGATCCACAAATACTTTTTCCTGAAAATAAAGTAAGTCGGAAGTCAGTTGGCCGATGGCTTTGCCTCTTTCGTAGGCAGGTCCGCTGACTTTCAGTTCCCAAAGTCCGCTCTCACTGTGCCGCAGGTAGTTTCCGCCATACTGCCGGAGGCTGTCTTTCCGTATCACACGATCCGTTTCAGGGGTAGACGCAAATTGCGGAGTCATCATATCGGCAGATAGATAGAGATAACTCATGCCTATCATGATCGCCGCTATCAGAATCAACAGGGCCATCCCCCCGTACTTTATTGTTTTCTTCCAAATCTTATGCATTGCCTACTTTTTTTGCTAGATATTCCTGACCTACAAATTCCGAACAAGTGAGCATGGCTGTCAGCGTCACGCCCAAAGCGCCGTGTACATTCAGATTCTGCCCCGTGAGGAACAGATTCTTCAGTTTGGTGCGTGTGGAAACAAAACTGATTTGCGGATACTGGTAGTTTTTGACAATGCCGTATGCCGAACCGTCTATGGTTCCGGTATAGTCCCGATAGCTCAGCGGAGTTGTGGTATGGATCTTTTCAATGCAATGATTCCAGTGAAATCCGAACCGCCTCAGGAACTGCAAGATCTGTTCCGTCTTTTCTTCTTTGAACTGGCGGTATGCCTCGCCACGGTGTTCGGGGGGCGTATCCGTCCATTTGCTGACCTCATCCATATACATGGGGGTCAGTATGGAAACCACCTCTGTGAATTTGCTGTTGCCGCGGGGTACTTGCATGGAGATCATGCAACTGGGGGTATTCCCTTTGTGCATCTCTTTGTCATACCATACATCCTCATTGCCGTGCAGGTATATATTATGGTTCTGATAGGGGCAACAGTCTTTTTTCATCATCAGATTGAGCGTGAATATCCCGTAACTGTTTTCCAGTGACTTGATGCGCGACACAAAAGCCGGTTTGATGGAATGGTTTTTATCCAGCAGGGATAAGGTGAGTTGCGGATGCAGGTTGGATATGACGTAAGTACTTTCCAGTATCTCTCCATGGTTCACTTCCACTCCTTGTATAGCTTCATCCTTGACAAGGATACGGGTCACTTCTTTCCGGTTCAGCACCGTGCCGCCGTTGGCACGTATGATATGGATTAATTCCAGACTGACTTGCATACTTCCTTCCGTGAAACGATAGGCGCTCTCCAGATAAGAGTTGTTAATCATAGCGTGCTCATAGAAGGTGGATTTATTTTTGATCCCGCCATAGAGCAGGGAGGTTGCGGCAAGTACATTCTGTAAATCCCTGTTCGTGGTAACGGATGCTATCATCCCGGCTGCTGAGGTGGCAAAGAAATCCATGCCTTCTTGGGACAGGCGGCCTTTTTTCAGGTGGTCTGTGCTGATCAGGTTTCCCACCGACCGGATAGCTGCCACATACCGTTTTAAGTTCTCCCGTTCATGGGGGAATGAGTGGCACAGGGTTTCCATGAACCGTTCATGCCCCATGGCGTAATCATAGATAGCGTCTTTATAATAAATCCGGTCGAACACTTCTTCATCCATCCGTTTGATGGATAACTTGTCCATGATACCGAAATAACGGAAATACTGATTCATGATTTGTCCTTCATCCAGACTGCCGATATAGTGAATGCCGGTATCCATCCGGTGCCCGCTGCGTTGGTAAGTCTGGAAGCAGCCGCCAAACAGTTCATTCTTCTCCAGCACACAGACGTGGTAGCCCTCTTTGCTCAAGATGGCTCCGCATTCCAGACCGCCCAGTCCGCTGCCTATGATGATGATATCGTACTTACTCATGTTCCGGTTTGTTTTTTTGGAAGATATAAATCGTATTCGAGGTATATCTGTCATTAGGTAAAATCTCCAGCTGCATCCCACCTTCTTGCGCGATGCTCCTTATTTGCGCTTCGGATGTGAAACAAAGTTGTTCTGTCGTCTTGTTGAAACTGAAAATGCCGGTAGACAGCAGTTCCGTGAAACGGGTGAGGCGGTGTTTCCGGGTGTTGGCGGCATTGCCGTCCCGCACAATCAGCTTTCCTTCCGGGCGCAACCGCTCCATGCATCTGAGCAATAAGGTCCGCTGGTGCTCATAGTTCATATAATGCAGGATATCATTCAGTATGAATGCGTCACTTTCCGGCAAAGGGTATTCCAATGCATTGGCGCATACAAATTGCAGGCGGGGAGTGCGGAGCCAGCCATGCTGCGCCACGGCTATTTTGTCCTCATCATAATCTATCCCCGTTATTTCCCGTTCCTCGGAAAGTTGGGAAAGCATATAGCAAAGCGGTCCGAATCCGCAACCGATATCTGTAATCTGCCCTTTGACGGGAACCAGCCGGTTGAATAACCTGTAGTTATCCTCCATTTTCACCTTGATGCGTATATACCATTCCTCTACCGGTCCTTTATAGATATAGTTCTGTATCAGGTTCTCGTAAAAGACGGGATTGTCCGTTGTGCTCTGTTCCCGGCAGATACGGGCATATTCTTTTTTCATCCGCGCGGAGATGCTTTTGGTACGTTCCTGATAAGTGGTTCCGTACGTAGCATCGTTGGCCGGGATACGCGGCAGAATCTCTGTCAGCATGATGCCTTTCCGTACATTGAACGGCTGTGCTTTCGCTATGATTTTACAGTTGCCGTAAAGGATGACCGGAATAATATCCAGTTGCAGTTTTTCCGACAGATAGAAGGCTCCTTTATGGAAACGCTTCATCCGTCCGTCGTAGGTACGTGTCCCTTCGGGGAAAATGGCGATGGAATATCCTTCTTTCACCTTTTGGCGCATTCGCTCCACGTAAAGCTCGTAACCGTCTCCTACGTAATAGAAATCGGCATAGCGGATAATGGCTCCGAAGAAAGGAGAGTGCCATACCCAGTGATTGGTAACCATGACCAGTTTGGGAGTCAGTGCCAATAATACCAGTATATCGATGAAAGACTGATGATTGGCTATCAGGATGGCAGGCTTTTTAAACGTTTCTCCTGTCCGGTTTATCTTTTCTTTATGTACAAATGTGGCTATATGGATCAGGCCTTTGCAGGTGACATGTATCAGTTGGCAAAGTACTTGTTTCTTATAGGCCTTGCGGATAGGAAGCAAGGTCATGACAGCTATCAGCAAGCGCAGGAACAGGCATCCGATAAAGAACAGCAGGAACAGGCCGCCGGTTCTTGCCAGGCCTGTCAATGTATAAGGGGGCAACCCTTTGGAAGCGGGTGCTGTGATGAAGAACCGGAAAAGGATGGGTTGCAGCGTGTAGGCTACCAGTACGACGGCAATCATTCCCAAAATGGAGATGAGGGAAATGGACTGCAATGCCGGATGGCGTGCGAAGACCAACGTACCCATACCTATCACGGTGGTGAAAGCGGAGAAGAAGATGGCTGTTTTGTGCGAGTTCAGCAACTGCCGTCCTGTGCGGTACTTATTCTGCAATCCGTCCATAATGAAAATGCTGAAATCATCCCCGATTCCAAAAATAAAGGTGGACAGAATGATGTTGATGATATTGAATTCAATACCCAGCATGCCCATTAACCCCACAATGATAATCCAGCTGACCAGCATCGGCAGGAAACTCATCAGAGTCAGTTCTATGCGTCCGTAGGAGATCCATAAGGCAAAGAAAATCAGAAAAGAGGAGATATAAAGAATCAGATAGAAATCCTGATTGACGGCTGATACCCATTGGCTGGCGAAATAGCCGCGGTCGAAGATAACCACCTTCTCTTTTGGTTGGAAAAGGGGGTACACCGCTTCCTTGTCGGTTTCGTTCATCCGTACCTGAGTAATCAGCATGGTCAGGGAATCGGCGGAAGTCTGCCATTCGTTCAGAAGCCGGGTAGTGATTTCATTCTGGTAGTCCAAAGGCTGGAACGGACGGTCGAGCCATTGGAAAAACGGCTCGAATGCATGTTCACGGAAATGATAACGGGCAGCCTCTGTCCGGATGGTTTCGCGTAACCAGGCTTTCTTTTCCGGAGTCCAGTAGTTGTGCCATTGTTTCAACCGTGCTTCCTGCACCTCTTCCGGTATCAGAAACTGTCCGGCAGAGGCGTAATCTTTTATTTTTCCCTCTTCTTTCAGTTGGGAGAGCAGACGGTTCGTTTCGGCGTATTGTCCGGTAGCGTCTCCCATGTCTTTGCCTGTACTGACAAAGAGAACAGTCTTTTCTTTCTTGTCAAAGAGTTCGGCCAGCTTGTTTTCCGATTGTTTCAAGTGGGCAGGCTCATAGTTCAGACTCATCATATCCTCGTTGAAACGCACGTTCTGCGAGGTGAAAAGACATATTAGGGTCAGCACGAGGATGCCCCCTACCAATCCTTTGTTCTTTTCGTATGGATAAGCGTTCAGTTTCTCGATAAAGCGTAGCACCGCCCCTTGTTTTACATGCGCCTGCCCTTTCAGGAAATGCGGCAGATAGACCAGGCAAAACAGCGTGGTTCCTATCAAGGCAAGCGAGGCGAACAGACCGAAATCCCGTAACAGGTTGGAACTGGTAAAGAGGAGGCCGAAAAAGGCGCCGATGGTAGTAAAACTGCCTACGGTAAGCGGATAGGCGATTTCTCTGATTAATTGTTGTACCGATGATACATGATTCTGATGCGCCAGCATGTGTATGGAGTAGCTCAAGGCGATGCCCATTACGGCGGAGCCTGCACCTACGGCAATGGCTGAAATGCCGCCTTTGATAAAGTAGATGAGGCATAAGGCGAATAAAGCTCCGAACAGCACCGGGGTGATGATAAGCGGAATGGATTTCTTATGCTTGAATACCAGAGATATGAAGACAATGATGATAATCAGCGCGATGGAAGAAGTGACCAGCGTATCTTTCTTTATCTGTCGTGCATTGTACACTCCTACGGAAGGACCTCCGAAATATTCGGCAACCAATTGGGGATGTTCCTTTTCCGCTTTTTGCAGCTCATTTTCAATCAGCCGGATGAGTTTGTCATTTTTGCCCGTGCTTCCGGTGTTGAATACCGGGGTGATGAACATCAGCAGGGTGGAACCGTCCCGTGAGAAGATATGTTCATTAATCAGTTCGTAATTAGCTTCCAACTGGAAGTCTTGCAGGTGTTTCAGCGTCTGGCTGCCCAGTCCCAACGGGTCCCGCATAATGTAGTTCTTCAAGGCGAATCCTGCCGGAGATATCAGGTTGGAATAGTTCTTCTGCATCAGGGCGGCAATGTTTCCGGCGGTAAGCAAGGTGTCCAGCCGTTGGTAGTCCTCGTCGGAAAGGAACAGGGGCAGGTTGTCGTAAACAAAATCTCCGACACTGTTGATCAGGTTTTCGTCGGCTTTTGAGAAGATCTCTTTAATCAGGGTTCCTTCCGCTTGTTGCTGTAAATCCTGTTTAATGGTTTCGGCAGCTTCAATCAGGGAATCCGCATCCGCCACACCGTCCTTGCCGGACAGCATGATCATAATTTTATCCTTTATCTTCAGATTTTCAAATACGTTGATGGCATTTTGGGAGTCCTTGGTATCCGGAAAGAAACTGGTTACGTTTTCCTCGAATCTGACTTGGGCGGCAAAAAGGGCCATAAAGAGGATGCATACGCTGAGGGACAGGTAAAACAAGACTTTATGCCTTTCAAAATAGTTATATAATCCAACAAAGAATTTAGTCATATCCGTTTTTTCTCCTACATATAGCCAGCAACACGGTGGAGATTACTCCAGACAGCAGACTGCAAGCCATTGCAAAGATAATGCTTCCTATTAAATATTGCTCTAAAACTGATTTGACATTTTCAAGAGAAAGGTCTCCGAGATGCAAATCGGGAGGATTACCCAGTACCATGCAGCCTGTCCGGTAACTGCCGTACAGCAATAGGGGAATCATGGGTGGAATACTGATATTGGCGGCGACAAGGGCAATCACTTTATTCAGTCTGAACAGATGCGCAAGAAAGAGGGTGATCAGCATCTGATAACCCCATAACGGAACGATACCCATAAAAATCCCCAGCATGATGGCGAGTACAATCTTCAGGTTGGATTCCCGTGTATTCAGCACATGGTCGGTGAAGAATCGCTTGCAGTTGCTCCATGACAGTTTGCGGAGCAGGTTACGGGGAACAATCCAAAGGCAGGTAATCAGCACCAGCACCGTGTTCAGCACACTGATACGGGTAAAATCCCGGAACGGCCGGAAATGGGATACCCGTTCTGCTTGCGGGGGATAATACACGTGGATGGGAATGTTCTTCACCGCTACATCTCCCCATGCGGCAAAGACGATGGCTTCCAACTCAAATTCGTATTTGGCGGTGTACCAGCAGCTTTGCACATTCATTTTGCGCAGAGGGTAAAGGCGGTATCCCGATTGTGTATCTTCCAGTTTCAGCCCGGTTTCCAGTCTGAACCAGAAATTAGAGAATTTATTGGCAAAGGTATTCTTGCCCGGCATATTGTCGGAGGCTAAGTTTCGGGCGCCTACCAGCAGCGTGTCGGGCTCTTTTTCAATGGCTTCGATAAAACAGGGAATATCGGAAGCGAAATGCTGTCCGTCCGAATCGATGGTGATGGCATAGCGGAAACCTTCTTTTTTTGCTTGGGAAAGACCGTGCTTTAAAGCGGTTCCTTTTCCTTTATTGACAGGATGGGTAATGGTGCGGATAGCCGGATATTGTTCCAGAATGTTGGCCGTATCATCCGTAGAGCCGTCATTGACGACAATGATATCGTCTGCATACCTGCATACCTCCTCAATGACTGCCGCCAGTGTCTTCCCGTTGTTGTAGGTGGGAATAACGACGACAATCTCCAGTTCCTTTAGTTTCTTCCGCCAAACCGATGTTGTGTTTGTACTCATCTTGTTTTTCAGTCAAACTATTCAGATACGTTTGGGATGAATGTTTTCGTACCTGAACTTATGTGGTTTCTAATGGGTGACAAAGATAGTATATTTTCGGATGCGGGCATTCTGGCGTTAATTATTTATTTGGAGATGCATTTTTAATTTTAAAGCAGGTAAACACCAACTTGTTCTCGTCGAATTGCGGATTTTCCAGATTGTTCTCGGATATATACAGTCCTTCCCTTCCCACAAAACTCATTTTATAGAAATATTTCTTTCCGGGGAATTTTGTTTCTCCGATGATTTCAAAATCCGCGTTCAGTACAATGACGGAGAACTCCTTTCCTTTGGGTTCGTCATAGGGGCTTTCGTTGGGAGCCAGTTTGTAAGGCATTTCGGCAAAACGGTAGTACACATTGCGGTATTTGTCATACATGATATGCCAATATCTAGGATTTTCATTGAGTTTTATAATAGCATTAATGCCTTCCATAGAATTACCCAGTTTGGGCTTCATGCTTTTCAGATATCTGCTTTTGGCGTTATACCATCGGATATGTTTCAAGTCATCTGTAACCATCAGGCTGTCATATCCGAAAAATCCACAGACAAACGGCTCTCTTTGTAGTTGTAATCATAACTAAAACCGTATCCTCCTGCGATATTGTCATATTCCTCTTTAAAGATGGGTGGATAGAAAATAGGAATCCATTTAACTTCTCCTGTTCTCAGATCCTGTGAGGCGAACATATGGGTTCTAGGCCAGTCTTCCTTTTTCATATCGGGTTTTAAAATTTCTTGGCGTAGAAATATGCATGAGTCTTTGATAAAAGCAGGTGCATTGTAGTAACTGCCAAAAGACAAGGGTGTAAATCTGCCTTCAGGAGTTTGGAAATTATAGTTTCGTATTATTTCCCCTTGAGAGTTTATGGAACTGAGCCGACTGATATTATTCTGTGCAACTAATATATATTGAGAATCGGGGGAAGGTCTACTGCCGAATACAGCTGGTAGCCCGTTGGGACCTGTCTTGTGAAGAGGTATCCGTTTGGCTATCTGTTGATTCTCTATATCAAAAATGACAATGTCATATAATGATTTTTGTGTATTCTCAAAGTGAAGGTATTCTTTCCCGTTTTCTTCGAATTGGAACATGGATTTGCTTAAGTAATAGGTCTGTTCGTCTAAAGGGAAAGCCAGCTGTTTTTCTGCTACCAGTTCTACTTCGTTCTGTTTGCCAGCTTCGTTTTTTGGGGAGGACTGGCAAGATACGAGGATAAATATAGAAAAGAGTGATATAAAAAGGAGTGTTCGATTCATAATATTTTCGGTTTTATGATGTATGTAATTTATGTGACCGGATTTCTAACCGGCCACATAAATTGTTGGTTGTTAATTGGTAGGAGCACCATGATTCCCACCTTCTCCTGAACCTTCACCGGGGGCACCTACCTCTACTCCGGTGCCGCATTTACCATCTTCACTGATACACACAGTGCCTGTAGCAGCCATTTTGCAATTTTCCCATTCAGCTTCGAAAGCACAGTACTTTGGACCCCCTCGTGGCATTTGCACGGCAGGTGCTCCAAACACTACTTCCTCATTAGAAGAGTGGAGGTTCAAGCTTATTGCAAATGTTGCAATAACAGCCATAATCATTGTGAATTTTGTTTTCATAGGTGTCATATTTATAATTGTCTGAATATAAGATGTTTAATGGGTGTTGACAACTATAAATGGACTTATTGTTCTTGCTATTATGGATATTTAACAGAAGGACTTGCTTCATTGATACTTACTTGCCATCAGTACCGCTTTCAACTTGATAAATTCTTTTCCATTACAAATGCCTTCTGCCTGCAACTTGAAAAGATGCTCTTCCGTTTTTTCTAATCGGATAAACAGCTGTAGTAGCGGAGTTTCCAGCGGGTTGATGGCAGACAGGAATTTGGAAGAAGCAATCTGTACATACTGCAAAGGTTGGTTGGCGATCTGTTCGGCACTTTCTTTTATTATCTGTAAGGTACAGACGCCCGGAACCACCGGCTGTCCGGGGAAATGACCTTGATAGAGCACATGGCCGGGATTCAGCTCTATCTCTATTGCCTGTTTTCCGTCTTCTCTTTCCTTTATATGAATGATTTTATAAAAGTTCTCCAGCAGCATTTCAAGGGTTGTTTATGTTCAGTTTGTCCAATTGGATTCTTAACCGTATCAGCGGATGCTTGATTTGTACTTTCTCCGCCTGTCCGTTTACAAAGCCGGACAAGGTGAATACCGTCTTTCCAAATCCTTTGCCACTGATTCTTTGCTCAAAAGTACTACTTTTCTTTTTAATACGTGCTTTTTCACTCTTTAGAAATAGATTTTTGAAATCAGTTTCCAGTATTTTCAGCATCTTTTTCTTCCTCATCGGTTCAATGCAACTGTTTACTATGAAGGTGTCGCAGTGCAGGGAGAAGTCAAAAAGGCTGAGGCCAAAGTAAGTGGATCCCAGGATACGGATTTCGTTATCAGGCATTTGGCGGACAATGAGCATTCCGCTGAAATGATGTTTCATGAAATCCAGTTGCAAGTTGTACTTTTGCGACTGTGCTTCTGCCTGCAGGATGGGAGGCAGTGCCGTAGCTTCCCCTGTCACCCGGTGTGAGCAGGAGAGCAGGATAAACAGCAACAGCAGCCAGCTAGCGTATCGTAAACTTTGCCTCATCTTTCAAAGAATTGAATTTCTTGTCCGAGAATTCGTATTCGGTATAGTTGGTTGCGGTTTCCGATAAACGTAGTTTGTGGACAGACATGTCTTTTTTGTCTAAATAAATTTGAATCTGGTTGATATATGCCTGTATCGCTTTGCTGACGGGCTTGATTTGAATGAGATAGTAATGGGCGTCTTCAAAATATTCCAAAGCATAGCCGGGCGACATGTTGGACAGGTCGCCCACCATGCAGGCGGTAAGCATATCCTGCATTTGGTTCATCATCTTATTGGAGTGAAGGTCCATGATGCTTTTCTTTCCGTCCGATACTATTTTCAGTTGGTTGTTGTTGATCACGATAAGGTAGTTCATGGGCTGTGCGTAGTCCATGCATATCTTATTGCTCTTTTTATAATAGAACTTTCCTTTCGAGGTTATTTTCTCATCGAATACATCCAGATATTTTATCTGAGTGAAATTACTTTCGATGGACTCTATATTTTTAGCCTCTTGCAGCAGACGGGCTTCAAAATCTTTCAGATCAGTAAGTTTCTTCATCTGTTGGGCTTGCATCGGCAGGACTGTACAGAACATCAAGAGCAAAAGTATTTTCATGTAGGTCATACTTTATAGAGGTTTATCCGTTTGTAATGGGAAGCAAAGATAGTATATTTTGAGAAACCATTCATACCTTTATCGCTTATTTACGATTTTTACCTGTTTCTACAATCGTTCACATGGGCAATTATAATGAATAAAAAAGTTATATTTCTGCGTTGCAATATTTTTTTGTTTTATCACGGCATGTTATTGTTAATCAATAATTTATAGTGACGAATCCTCCTGTATCCCCCTCGAAACGGTTTATCCGTTTTCCCTGTCGGAGTCAGTTTGGCAGAAAGCGTCATTATGCAGGATGAAGGTCTGTTGGAATTCTTGTAAGGAGAACGGTAGGATATGATTTTCACTTAGGTGAAGATGGGTTTTCACCTGTGTGAAGAGCTGTTGTCACCAGTGTGAAACCACCGTTTCAAACTGGTGAAGCAACAGTATATATCGGAAGTTTACACACTGACATCCTATTAAGTTGAACGAAAGTACAGCATATCCTGTCAGATTTAATCTGATATCTGCGCTTCTCTTGCAAATAACGGGTGAATGTTCCACTCCATCGCTTACATACCGGTTTGGGGGTATTACAGACTTTTTTACACGGCAAGTTGTTGGTAATGAGTGGAATGAAGTGGCGGAAGAATTTTATGTTTTACGTAAGACGAAGTTATCTTTTTATCGGTTTGATCATGAAGGGTGAACCAGGTCTCGTTTCTGGAACTTGGTGATGTTGCTGTTGAAAATATAGAAGAAATTTATTTTGTCATGTCCTTTATCAGCCTATCTAACGCTACTACCGTATACCCCTCTTTTTCTATAAAGTCCAGAACTTGTACCAGCAGCCTGTCACTATCGGGCATCCGGTCATGTAGCAGAAGGATGGAGCCCGGAACGAGCCGTTTCTTGATGTGTTTGATAATTTTTTCAGGAGTGGGTTGCTGAGTGTCCAGTGTGCGGATGTTCCAACCAATGGGGATGTATCCCAGCCTGCGCACTGCTTTAGCCAGGGTAGGATTGGTCACTCCGAAAGGCGGCCGGAACCATCGGACCGGTTGGCCGGTCACTTTTTCCAATTCTTGCTGGCAGGTAATTAAATCATGGCACATCCGTTTGAAGGTATAGAGAGGAAAATAGCCGGAATGGGAGAAGGAATGATTCCCGATACGATGTCCTTCTTTGATGATTTGCCGGAGCAGTTCTTCATTGCCTTTTATCTTGTTTCCGATGCAAAAAAAGCAGGCCGGTATGTGTTTTTCTCTTAACACTTTCAGCACTTTGGGGGTCTGTATCGGATCGGGCCCGTCATCAAAAGTGATGGCTATGATTTTCTCTTCGGTTTTCTTGCAACAGAAGACACGCATGTAAATACAGGCACGGATGCTGTAAGAAGCGTAAAAGAAATAGGCCATGACGCTTACTATGATGACTACAGAAACTAGGATGTGCATTGCTTGATTAAGATGATTGAGTGATACTTTAATAAATGATCTTGTAGAGATTATTCTAATTGTTTGTCATTATCTGTCAGTATTCTGAACTTTTTTTCGGTATCAATCGTATTCAAGTGTGCTAATTGCTCTTTGGCCATCTGCCGAAGATGAGTAAACCTTTTAGACTTGTCCACCTTACGCTTGATTAACTCTGCATTGAAGGATTCCATATTCGATAATACGACTAATTCATTTATGCTTGCTACATCTCTGATATTGATATTCTTATCTGCGTATTGTGGATTTGCTTCACGCCATTGTCTTGCGGTACATCCCCATAATGCGAGATTTAACAAATCAGCTTCATCGGCATAAACAAGTTTTTGATTGAAATCTTCTACTTTAGGTATAATAAAGTCTTTGATTGCATCCGTATGTATGGAATAATTTACTTTACTAAGTATTCTTTTTACGTTCCATTCACTTAATAAAGGGTGTGATTCTGCTTCTTTAAGTCTTTGGTATTCTTTGATGAGATATAGTTTAAATTCAGGGCTGAGCCAAGTCCCGAATTCAAAAGCTATGTCTTTATGGGCAAAAGTTCCCCCATATCGCCCGGGCTTGGATATAATCCCTATTGCTTTAGTTTTTTCTATCCATTGTTTGGGGGTTAGGGTGAAACTGTTTGTTCCACTCTCCATTTTAAAAGCATCGAATTCGATGCCTTTAAAATTTGGATTATTTAGTTTTTCCCATAACCCTAGAAAATCAATCGTACTACGTAGACGCATCCAGTTTTGTATAATGTAGTTAGTACGTTCTCTGTCTTTGAAATGTGCCATGTCTGTCAGGCAGATATAATCATTATTATCAGGTCTTACAGATATGGATATATCAATATTCGTAACAGTTATTTTCTTCATTATTTCTACTACTTTTATTTTATGAGGGATAAAGTTAAGCATTATTCCTGTTTTCAGTATCTTAAAAGCATCTTTTTAATAGGCCATGACGCTTACTATGATGACTACAGAAACTAGGATGTGCATCGCTTGATTAAGATGATTGAGTGATTGATACCTTGATATTGGTTATAAATCAATGCGTAACGGGATGAAGCTTCTTCTTTCAAGGCTTTTGCCGCCATCCAGAGAGCATAGGATGAAGCAGTCTGATATTCTCCGCATTGTTCTTTAAAACTGCTATGCAGGGCATGAGGGAACAGACTGTGTTCCAGATCCGTATAAACGGCATCTGTTGCTTCCTGCCCGTTCTTGCCACTGATAAACCAGTCAATGTCTTCGGGTGCAAGCCCGTGAGATTTTAGAAAATGATGCATCCTGTTACTGATTTCCGGAGCACTCATCCGGGTGATAAAAGTATCTACCCCTTTCAGTTCGGCAAAAGTCTGTTCCTCTTTTTGTGCGCTTAACAGGAAAAATTGTGCTCCCTCACCGGCTGTCGTTCCTTTCAACAGTCCTAAACGCTGCTGAATGATATGGCTGGTAGGGGTTATTTCATCCATAGCACCTGCCAGTACATGCTGTTTGCCTTCGGCAATGCTTATGATGCCATCTATCAGAGCACTTTCAAAACTTAAACCACGGTGTACATACGTAACATTATAAGCATGTATTTTGAGTAGCAAAGCTAGCTGTGCACCCACCGTATTAAAGGTGGACTGAATGAAAGCGGTGGGATTGAGCATCTGTTCCCGGTTGTCCATCAAGGCGTTCATAAACTTTTCCGTATCGGCCAGACAACCCAGTCCTGTAGCGGTGATAATGGCATCTACCTTTTCCGACGGGATATCTTTCAGACATTCCAGTCCGCAGGCTACTCCCATCTTGATCATGCGGCTCATGCGCCTCCGCAGATTGGCGTTGGTGATCATTTCTTTATAATCAGGTTCCTGTGCGGAGAAATAAGGCTTTTCATTTCTGCTTTCCGCATGGATAGAGGCGATACGGTTGATATATACTGGGCACATACGCTATTGGGTTAGAGTGGAAAATACGAGAGATGAGTTGTTGCCGCCGAATCCGAAGGAGTTGGATAATACATGCCGTATGGGAAGTCCCGACCGGAAAACCGTTTCAGGAATGAGGCCGCTTTCTTCATCGGACAGATGGAAGTTCAGATTAGGGTAAATCAGTCCGTGACGGATGGAGAGTACGGAATATACGGCTTCTATTCCTTCCGAGGCTCCCAGGGTGTGCCCGATGAAAGCCTTGACCGAACTGAAAGGAGGAATACGGGTATCGAAGATACGCCGGATGGCTTTCCCTTCGGAAGCGTCGTTGCTGGGAGTGCCTGTACCATGTACATTGATATAGTCTATGGCTCCGGCTGTCAGCCCGGCAGAGGCTATGGCCTGACTCATGGAAAGGAAAGGCCCGTCTCCGTCGGGGGAACTTCCTGTCTGGTGGTAGGCTTCATTGGCATTGGCGTAACCGCTGAGTTCGCAATAAGGAGCTTTAGTAAGGGATTTATCAGATTGAAGAACAAGGTATCCGGCTCCTTCTCCCAGGTTTAGTCCGGCACGTGTGCGGTCGAAAGGACGGCAGTGCTCTTTGTCCAGTATCATCAATGAATTGAAACCGTTGAGCGTGAAACGGCATAAGGCATCCGTTCCGCCTACAAGGACAGCGTCCAGCAGACCATGCCGGATGAGGCGTGCCCCTAACATAATGGCATTTGCGGCGGAAGAACAGGCGGTGCTGAGGGTGGTCACCGTTCCTTTCACTCCCAAATAAGCGGCTATCATTTCGGTACTGGACCCACAGTCATGGGAGATAATGTCACGTAATCTCCCTTTTCGGTTATCTTCCCGGAAAGAGGCATAAAACCGCTCGCTTGCATCCATTCCTCCGATGGAAGTGGAAGAAATGAGCCCGATACGGGGAGAAGTGAAATCGAGTTCCGCATCACGGGCCGCTCCTTGGGCTGCCCACAAGCCCAGCAAGGCTGTACGTGAATACGTCTTGCCGGATGGAAGGGACAGGAGTTTCTTTAATTCTTCATTGCTCTGTTTTACTTCGGACACGGGTACGTCAAGTGCGGTGGGGAAAAGGGTGATTTTCCCCATACCGTGTTTCCCGGCTTTTAAGGAATCCAGGTTTTCTTCCACTCCTTTCCCTATGCCCGAAATCACTCCCAGACCGGTGACATAGATCTTCCTCATTTCTGATGGGCGGTGATGTAGTCTGCCAGGGTACGTACCGAATAGAATATTTCCTTGCCTTTGGCAGGATTCTCTATCTTGATTCCATAATTCCTTTCCAGAATCAGGATAATCTCTAATGCGTCAATCGAGTCAAGGCCCAGACCGTCATCTCCGAATAAAGGTGCTTCACTGTCAATGTCCTCCGGAGTGATTTCTTCCAGATTCAATGCTTCTATTAATTCAACTTTCAGTTTATCAATCAATTCTTCCATATTCTTTATTGTTTTTCAATCAGTTTAAATACTGCTTTATAGGTGTTCTTCCATAATTCACACCACCCGATGATACAATAGTTCAGTTTCCCTTTTTGCATGACTATACGTGCGTATCTTTCCAGTTTTTCCGGCTGATAGGCTTCAGTGATGAAAAAGGTGTTTTCCCCTTGTATCTTGTGGCGGATGCAAATCTCGCCGGACACTACATTGGGTAGTGTGTAAACAAATACAGCCGGACTGGCTGCCTGGTCTCCTTCCCGGTCTATCAGTTGCTGGTGTCTGATGTCCGTATGCAGAGAGGAAGCGGCATTGGCAAGTAACATCCCCATTTCCAGTGGAGCGAATGTCTTACCTTCCAGCAAGTATTCGGCGGCCACATATCCCAATTTGCAAAGGTCATCCATTTTATAGAATTTCAGGTTGTTTCCGCCTGTTTTTTTATAGGTATCACGTATAAATGTGCCGAAATCCGGTTCTTCGGAATGAAAAATAAGTTCGTTGTTTATGAAGACAGAACTGTTTTCAATACGAACCTCCCGTGTACATCGGATTTCGGGCAAGGTGTTGTCCTCATCTTTGAACGGAGTATATTCCGGTAAAGATAAGACAATGGCTGCGTTGCATCCGCCGAATCCCGAAGCGGTTTTTACGCAATGTTTCATCGGGATGCTCCGGTGGGTGGCATAGACCGGTATCGGCATAGGAACTCCCGGCGTTTCGTAACCCGGAGTGCCGAACAGGATGCCTTGTTTCAGTTCGTGCATACAGACAATGCTTTCAATGATTCCCGATGCTCCCAAGGTATGGCCGAAATAGGGCTTCAAACTATGGACGGGCACTTGTTCCAGATGAGCCAGTGTGAGGGCTTTGGATTCCATTTCGTCATTGTATACGGTAGCAGTGCCGTGAGCATTCACAAAACTGATATCCTGAGGGGCTGTCCCTGCTTCCTGCATGGCTTGGCGGATGGCGAAATAGAGTCCGTCTCCCGTGCGGGAAGGACCGGAGATGTGGTTGGCATCGTTACTGACGGCTCCTCCCGAAAGGATAACATGTTCTTCTGTTCCTTCTGAACTGAGCAATACGGCTCCGCAGGCCTCTCCCAAGTTCAATCCGTCACGGCTGCTGTCATACGGACGGCATGGGCGGGAGCTGAGAGACCGGAAAGACCCGAAACCGCTGGTGATGAAATGAGAGAGAAGGTCACCTCCCGCTACGATTACCCGGCGGTAGATACCGTTCTCTATCATGCGTTTTCCTGCTATGAGGGCTGACACTCCTGAAATGCAGGCATTGGAAATGACATGCACCCGTTCCTCGGCATGGAAATAACCGGCAATGTTTTCTGCCATTTTCCAAAGAAAGACCGCTTCATCGGGATGTTCCGTATGACGGGCCAGTAAATCGATGTTCCCTTTGGTGGTGGAGAGGATGAGTCCGCAGGTTTTGTCTTCCAAAGTTTGTCCGGACTGACGGATGAGTTCGTTGATAGTCAGTATGAACAGTTGTTCCATCCGGGGATAGCCACTTACTCCTATGGCTTCCGCCTGTTGTTGCAATCTCTCTTGCGAGAGAGTGGCTGCCAATAGGGGAGTGTCCGCAATCCGTTTGTCCGTCTGCAGGGTGATACCGCTGTGATAGCTCCGGATGGCTTCCAGATTTTCCTGTGTGCCGAAACCCAGCGCGCTGATCAGGGTATCATGGGTGATATAGGTAGTCAGATGATGTTCCATTTCTTTTTCCACTCTATGTAAAAGGCAGGATTAACCAGTTCCAGTTCTCTATTTGTATTCAGGAATACCTGTGTAGTGGTTCCTGTTGCCACAATGTTTTGGTCCGATGCCCGGTAGATGGTGTATTCAAAAAGAATTTTGGCGGCATCACTGTGGATAAACCGTGTCTCGACAATCGCTTCCTCGCCAAAAGACAGCGGTTGTTTGAACTGGCAGGTCAGGTCTACGATAGGAACTACATATCCTTCCCGGTAGATGCTCATATAGTCCAGACCGTATCGCTTTCCGAAAGCTTCGCGTCCGTCTTCGAAATAACGCACATATTCTCCATGCCATACTATCTGCATGGAATCTATCTCACTGAAGCGGACTTTGATGGTGGTCCGGTCCGTCAGTGCCGCCTGATGTGGACTTGTTTTTCGTTTCATTCTTTCTTCAGATATATTTTCATCCGGCATTCGGCCAGCAATTCATCGTTTTCTTTTACCTCGGCGGTAATCAGGGTGATATCAAATACTTCCTGAACGATGGTTATACCGGTATATAGTTCTGCTCCGGCAGAAGGAAGACGGAATAGTTTCATCTTTTCTACCGAACCGATAAAACCTAATGGTACAGGTTCTTTCCGCAGCATATAGATATAACCTACACGTGCCGCCGCCGACTGGGCGATGTGCTCTATGATTCCCGTTTCCTGTAATACACCGTCCCGGCAGAACAGGTTGTCGGTAGTGACGGTCAGCCCTGACCAGGATGTATTTTCTTCTATCCCATAGAAGCGGTCTATCATTACCATGGGCGGGCGTTGGGGAATCAGCCGGAACAGCTCTTCTCCCTGACAGATGATTTCTTTGCTGCTCATTTCAGTCTGCATTGCAGGATACTGTGTCCCAGTCCTATGTTATCTTGAATTTCTTCCACTTCCAATCCGGCATTTTCAATGCAGCGGATCAGGTCATCCGAATGGAACATCTTACTGTTGCCGTTGGCCATTGCTGTAAAGTAGAGGCTGATTTGTGTCAGGCAATAAGATGCTGTTTCATACCGTTGGCGATCCCATAATGTTTCCATAATATAGACTTTGCTGTCTTTGCCGATGGATTGTGCCACACGGGTCAGGATGCTGATGACTTCTTCTTCCGAGAAGCAGTCCAGAAACTGGCTCATCCATACAGCGTCAAAACCCGTGGGAAAGGGCACGTCCCGATCCAGCAGATTGGCGCCGTGACCGTGTATGCGTTCACTACCGGACAAACCGGCCGTTTGCTTTCTCATCATTTCCAGTTGTTGAGGCAGGTCCACGATGGTTACTTCCACTTCCTTATTATATTGTACGCATTGTGTGGCCCATCTGCCGGTATTCCCGCCAATATCGAGCAAGCGTTTCGGGTGATGGCTGAACACGATTTCCAACGCTTTGCCGAATGACTGGTCCGAATAGAAATGATCAAAGCCGAACCAGCTTTTCTGTACCTGTTCCGGCAATTGGGACAGACCTTCGTAAATGGTAGGCCATTCTCCGAATACTTTCAATCCTTCCGGACGCCCGTTTAAAAGAGCTTCTTCCAAATGGAACAAGCCTTGATAGTTCACATCGTGATTGAATTCCATATTGACACGAGCCATTTTATCGTTCAGCAGAAACCAGCCTGCCTTGGCCAGTACATAACGGTCTTCTTCCAACAGGATGGTTCCGATGGTCAGCGATGCTTCCAGTAATACTTGTGCCGCATAGCGTGTCAGTCCGGTCTGCCCGCTGATTTCTTGCAGCGTATATCCTTCCCGTTTGCCGGACAATAATTGGAAAATTCCGAATTTCAACATCAGGCGCGATACTTGGAATACCACAGGACCGAAAGCTATCTCTTGTGCCAGTCTTTGCGCTTCGGCAGCCGTACATTGTTCTTTTGTATATCTTTTATGCATCATACCAGATTTATTTTTATGTCCAGAACGGGTAGTAATTGAACCATTGTTCCGGATACTGCCGGACAATCTTTTCCAGCGTTTGTGTATATTGCTCCAATAATGCCTGTTCGGCCCGTTTCTCTTTCGTCCGTACTACTGTCTCGGCTATAAAGAAATGGAAACGATACGTTCTTTGGGCTTCACGCATGGCAAAATAGAATACGACGGGTACTTTTAACTTCGAAGCCAGCAGGAAAGGGCCCATCGGAAATTTGGCTTCTTTTCCCATGAAAGAAGTCGTGAGTAATTTCTCTTTATTCAGATAGCGGTCTCCCTGAAAGCAGACATACTCCCGGCGGTCCAGCGCTTCCGTGATGCGGAATACATGTGTCAGGCTGTCTTCATTCACCGGAATTATTTTGTAGTCTCGCGTAGAGGCGTTCTTTTCCAAAATCTCCTTTATCCGTTCGTGTTCGGCGTCAAACATGACGATATTGATCTTTTTGCCATATTCATCGAAGAAAGGAGCGCCTATTTCCCAGTTGCCCACATGGGCGCCAATCATAATTACTCCGGTGTTTCCGTTTAGTACGTCTAAAAATGCCTGATAGTTCTCAAATTTGAAATGATACTTGCCGGTCATTCCGTTGCCGATGGCCACTTTGTCAATCAATATTTGTCCCAGCCGGTAATAGTTTTTCAGGAGCAGTGCGACGGATTTCAGCCGTCCGTATTTCAGCCTGTTCCGTGCGTAACTCCAAGTATTGCCCGTTGCTTTCGGTGCGAAAGGTATGAAGTAGAGGACGACCAATGCCAGGAAGCCGTAGGCCGCAGTTATCCCCAGACAGCGGATCATGTAGATAAAGAACATGTATCCGAATATGCCTCCTCTTGTCTTACCTTTCCATGTTTCGGACATCAGTCTTCTTTTTGCATATGTGAAATTACCAGATTATAGAAATCCTGGAAGGTTTTGATACCGGCAAAATCTTTGGCTGTAACGGTGAAACCGAAATTCTTGTCAATCAGTACTACCATATCCACCAGGTCAAGGCTATCCAATTCCAAGGTTTGCATCAAAGGTGCGTCCGGTTGGATCTGTTCTACATCAATCTCAAATTCTTCGGCCAGGGTGGTTCTGATCTTTTCGATGATTTCTTCGTTGGTCATAAATTTATATATTGGTTTGAATTAATTGTTTTCTTTAAATTTACGGATAATCAGTGAGGAATTGGTTCCTCCGAATCCGAATGAGTTGGACAAGAAGGTGTCAAATTCCGTTTCTATCCTCCGGGAGGGGATGTTCAGCAGAGCAGAGGCTTCATCGGGTTCTTCAAAATTGAGATTAGGAGCGATAAATCCGTTATTCATCATCAAGATGGAATAAATGACTTCACTGGCGCCTGCCATCCACATCTCATGTCCGGTTTGTGACTTGGTGGATGTGACATAGGGCCGATGGTTTCCGAACACTTCCGCTATGGCTTTTGCCTCATTCAAATCTCCCACGGGGGTGGAAGTGGCGTGTGCATTGATATATTGGATTTCTTCCAAGGGAATGCCCGCATCGTTGATTGCCATCTGTAAAGAGCGTCTGGGACCGTCCACATTCGGTACGGAAATATGATCTCCGTTTGATGAGAAACCGTATCCTATGACTTCTGCCAGAATAGTAGCTCCGCGCCTTACGGCTGATTCATAACTTTCGAGTACCAGGCTGGCGCCTCCTCCGCTGGGTACCAAACCGTCCCGTCCCTTGTCAAAGGGGCGCGATGCCTTTTCCGGTTCGTCCTCACGGGTGGAGAACGCGCCCAATCCGTCGAAACTACCCACGGAGTAAGGATTTACCTCTTGTGCTCCTCCGCACAGAATGCAGTCCTGAAGTCCTGATTTGATGAGCATATACGCCATGCCGATGGCGTGTGAACCGCTGGCACAAGCTCCCGATATGGTAAAATTAATTCCCTTCAAATGGAAAATAACCGAAAGGTTCATGGTAATCGTAGAGTTCATGGACTGGAAGATAGAACCGGAGCCTACCATAGCCGTATTCTTCTTGGCACGAATGACATCAATGGCCTCGATTACCGGAGCGGCGCTACTGTCATTTCCATACAATATGCCTACTTCATGATCCAATAAAAACTCCTCGTCTATTTGTGCCTGACGGAATGCCTCCAAGGTAGCCATATAGGCATATTCTCCCTGTTCGGCGAGGCTATGCCGCTTTTTGCGGTCCAATAACTTCTTTAAATCAGGACGTTCGACAAGTCCTGTCAATGCGGAAAAATACCCCATCTCTTTACGTGCCGGATCGATGCCGATGCCTGAACGCCCTTGGAACAAAGAGTCTTTCACCTCATCTTGGTTCTTGCCTATGCACGAATAAATACCCATGCCTGTAATCACTACTCTTCTCATCTTCTGCTTATGTATAGATTCCTCCATTGATGGAAATTACCTCTCCGGTGATATAGGAGGCTTGTTCCGATGCCAGGAAGCCTACCAGTGCGGCTACTTCTCCGGGTTCGCCGAACCGTCCTGCCGGTATCTGTTTTTTCCATTCATTTTCATCAATGCCGTTGGTCATATCCGTGCGGATAAATCCCGGTGCTACGGCGTTCACCGTCACGTGTTTTCTGGCCACTTCCTGTGCCAGTGCTTTGGTGGCGGCTATCATTCCGCCTTTGGCTGCCGAATAGTTGGTTTGTCCCGGCATTCCTTTGATACCCGACAGGGAAACGATGTTGATGATACGTCCGAATCGCTTTACCAGCATATTTTTCAGCAAGGGTTGGGTGACGTTAAAGAAACCGTTCAGGCTGATATCCAACACCCGGCTCCATTCATCCTGTTCCATCCACAGCATCAGGTTGTCACGGCGTATACCGGCATTGTTCACCAGTACCTCAATGTAGGTATCGGGATGCTTCTCCATCCAGCCGTTCAGTGCGGCGTGTGTGGCTACTGCGTCTGTCACGTCAAATTTCATCAGTTCGCCGTCCGAGCCTTGTTCCCGTATCTGTTGCAGGGTGGCTTCGGCTTCCGTATCGTTGCTTTGGTAGTTTATCAGTATATGATATCCCATTTCGGCCAGTTTCAGACATACAGCCTGTCCGATGCCCCGGCTTCCTCCTGTTACTAGTGCGTATTTCATTTTTCTTGCAACCTCCCTTTTTTAAGATATACCATCATTCTTTCTATCTCTTTATATTTAGGCGTATCTTCCCGGAACACAGGAAAAAATGCTCGTATCTCTTTATATACTTGTTGTGACCGGGGGCTTAGCCGACCGGCTATTTCCAAACAGTCTACAGCTTGTACAATACCCATCATCAGGATAGCCATCACCTGATAAGCATTTTCTATGACTGTTTTTGCCAGTAGTGCGGAATTGGTTCCCATGCTTACAATATCCTGATTGTCATTGTTGTTGGGGATGCTATGCACATACATCGGATTGGACAAAGTCTGGCACTCCGCTGTGGTAGAAGTCGCGGTAAATTGTGACGCCTGCAAACCATAGTTCAATCCCAGCACTCCCATATTGACAAAGGGGGGCAGAATGCCGTTGATGCGGTCGTGAAACAAGTAATTGATCTGCCGTTCGGCAAGCATGGCCAGTTTGGTGACCGCTATTTTCAGTTTATCCATTTCAAAAGAAACGTAATCTCCGTGAAAGTTACCGCCATGATACACGTTTTGCGTGTCGGGGTCCACTATCGGGTTGTCACAGGCTGAATTTATTTCGTTTATCAATACTTTTTCGGCATTGAGCAATTCATCATAAACCGGTCCTAGAATCTGTGGGATGCAGCGCAACGAATAATAGGGTTGAACCTTATGGGTGAAGATTTTCTCTTCGTGTTTTCCGTTGTAAAGTTCATTCTCTCTTTTGCGTACACATTGGCTGCCTTCCACCCATTGGCGCATCATGCGGGCTATCTCTTGCTGTCCTTCATGCCGTTTGGCTTCGTTCAGCGGTTCGGACATGAAATCATCGTACGAGGCGGCAATTTCATTCATCATGACCGATGCGCCTACTGCCCAATGCATCAGTTGGCGGGCATAAATCAGGTTGACAATGCCTATACCTGTCATTACCGAAGTGCCGTTGGTCACTGAAAGCCCTTCGCGGATATGCATTTTGAAGGGTTGCAATCCGTTTTCCGCCAAAACGGATGCCGTATCTCTTTTCTTGCCTTGGTAAAAGACCTCTCCTTCTCCAATCAGGGTGAGGGCGATATGGGCAAGCTGTACCAAATCGCCACTGGCCCCTACACTGCCGTGTTCGGGTACGTATGGAGTAATCCCCCGGTTGATAAACTCGGTAATGAGCAATGCCAGTTCTTTATGTACGCCGGATTTTCCTTGCAGAAAAGTATAGAGACGCGCTATCATGGCAGCTTTGACATAGAGTTCCGGAAGGGGTTGCCCTGCTCCGGTGGCATGGCTGCGGATGATATTATACTGTAATTGTGACAAGGATTCATCTTCAATACGGTATTGGGCCATCGGTCCAAAGCCGGTATTGATGCCATAGATGATCTTGTCGTTGGAGAATGTTTTCAGAAAATGGAAACTCTCTTCCAATTTTTGCATACATTGGTCGGAGAGTGTCAGTGGCTCTTCTTCAAACAAAATCTTATACAGGGACGCTAAAGTTATCTTATTCTCAGCTAGCATTGGATTGGTGTGATAAGCAGTTTTGTATAATTTCCGCAAAAATAGTTATTTAAAAATAAGTATTACCATCCGAAGGGAGATTTTTCAGTTTTGATGGTTATCTGAAAGGTTCACCACAGATTATACAAACAAACGCAGATGTTTCTTAAATCATTGATTGTCAGGTGGATAATCTGTGTGAATCTGTATGGTCTGTGGTGAAAAATATAGTGTCGCTCTATGTATTCTATTTATTCAGTTTCCATGTGAAACCGTCTTTGGTATCTTTCACTTCAAAGCCAAGAGCAGCCAGCTCATCACGGATTTTATCGCTTGTAGCCCAGTCTTTATTGGCTTTGGCTTTCATACGTTGTTCCAGCAGCATATCTACTACTTTGCCGTATGCCTCTTCACGTGCCTCGTTATTGGCGGCTTCTTCTTTCAGGCCCAGGATTTCGTACATAAAGAGATGGAACACACTTTTCAGTTCTTCCAGATCTTCTGCGGAAATAGTGGCTTTCTTGTCCAGAACCGTATTAATCATACGGGCGCCGTCAAACAGATGGGCAATGACAATCGGTGAGTTCAAGTCATCATTCATGGCTGTATAACACTTTTCACGCAAGTCTTTTACCCCCTCTATGCCGGTGGTTTGTGTTGCCGGAGTGATGCGTTCAAGACCTTTCACAGCTTCTGTCAGCCGTTCCAATCCTTTTTCGGCTGCTTGTAATGCTTCGTTACTGAAGTCCACTGTACTGCGGTAATGTGCCTGAAGGATGAAGAAACGGATGGTCATGGGGCTGTAGGCTTGGGTCAGTAACTTGTGGGTACCGTGGAAGAACTCATCCAAGTTAATGAAGTTGCCGTATGATTTTCCCATCTTCTGTCCATTAATGGTAATCATGTTGTTGTGCATCCAATAGTGAACCATGTCATCGCCTTGTGAAGCCACGCTTTGTGCGATCTCACATTCGTGGTGTGGGAAAATTAAGTCCATTCCCCCTCCGTGAATATCGAAATGCTCGCCCAGGTATTTCTTACCCATTGCGGTACATTCACAATGCCAACCGGGGAATCCGTTACTCCACGGGCTGGGCCAGCGCATGATATGTTCGGGTTGTGCACATTTCCACAGGGCGAAATCGGCAGGATTGCGCTTCTCGCTTTGACCGTCCAGCTCGCGGGTGGTGTTCAGCACATCGTCCAGGTTGCGGCCGGACAGTTTGCCGTAATGATGGTCTTTGTTGTATTTTGCTACATCGAAATAAACGGAACCTTCACTTTCATAAGCATAGCCGTTTTTCAGAATTTCTTCTACCAGTTCTATCTGTTCAATGATATGGCCTGATGCATGTGGCTCGATACTGGGTGGAAGTACATTCAAGGCTTCCATTGCCTTGTGGTAGCGATTGAGGTAATATTGCACTACTTCCATGGGTTCTAGTTGCTCCAGACGGGCCTTTTTGGCGATTTTATCTTCGCCTTCGTCTGCATCGTGTTCCAGATGACCGACATCGGTAATGTTACGGACATAACGTACCTTGTATCCCAGATGGGTAAGATAACGGAGCAGGATATCGAACGTGATGGCGGGGCGTGCGTGTCCTAAATGGGCATCGCCATATACGGTAGGACCGCATACATACATACCTACATGAGGGGCATGCAAGGGAACGAAAAGTTCCTTTTGACGGCTTAATGTATTGTAAATGGTTAGTTTATTTTCCATAATTCATTCTATTAGAATTGCAAAGTTATAAATTAAAGTGTGTATTTGGCTAATAATTAACAAAAAATCTGATGCTGATGTCCTCTGCTTGTCTACAAATGGTGTTTGTTGGTTTAAAGGATAGAGATTTATGGTAATAAATAAAAGTAGGTTGTCTTTGAATGTAAAAGAACAGAATGATGATTTTTTGTATGGAGATTAGGGAACCTAACTCTTTTTCCTTTTCATGAAATAGGTTTCTCTTGTTTCTGTTTATGCTCTTTAATCTCTGCTATTGATTTGTAAAACAGGACCACTGCCTCATAAACCTTGGTGTTGTTTTACGGGGCAGTGGTGGTGTTTCTATATGAAGTTTGCGTGCGGAGCGGGAATGTTTATTTGGACTTCTTTCCCCAATACGTCTTGTTGTTGGCATAGCCGGCATAGACGATGGTATGGGTGCGCGGACTGGCTTCCCAGTCGGTTTCGCGTTGCAGATAAAGTTCCACTCCGTTGACAGTCAGAATCTGTTGGGCGGCATCATAGCTCCACGTACTGCCTTTCCAGGTACCTTCGGTGATAGTGTGGTCGGCGGCGAGAGTCATTGTTGCTGAAGTTCTCTGCTCTCCATATTTGTATGTAAGGTCGATGTGTTCCCAATTGCCGGGCAATTCTTCTTCGGTGATGGCTACCTTGGGAACGGCTCCGTAGCGTTCAGGCATTACGAGAGGCCAACCGTCTTTCGTCCAGCGGATGCTGCGTACGTGCCCCATCATGATGGCGTTGCTGGCGTTGATGCCCGGAACATCCTTAGGCAGACGGCCTTGTGAGGCGTAGAACCAGTTGTCTTTGCCATCGTCGAAGATAGCGCAGTGGGCGATGCCTACCCAGCCGTAGCCTTTGCTGAACTTATAGGGATGAGTCACTATGGGCAGTGCATCGGCACCGGCGGTCACGTCTTTGCCGTCAATGCCCACGTAGGGACCGGTGATGCTTTTCGAGCGGACCACACGGGTGTTATAGGGCACGTCGAGAGCGTCGTAGGCCAGGAAGAGGTAGTAGTAGCCATCGCGGTAAATGACTTCGGGACCTTCACTGGCTTGCCAGCGGTTACCTGTCTGGCGGGTGGCGATCAACTGACCATACTCGGCAGGTGCTTGGCCTGTAGCCCAAGGTTGGCCCAAAGTTTCGGCAGGCTTGCCTGTTTCGCCATCGAGCTTGAGAGCGGCTATGCCGCTATGCCATGAACCGTAGACCAACCAGTGCTCGCCTTCGGGCGTGATGACATAAGAGGGGTCGATGGCATTCCATTTATAATAGCAATTGGCCCAATCATCCGGCTTCACGTTGAAGTTAAGTCCTTTGTCGGAAGCATTGGTGATGACGTAGCCTTTGTCTACCCATCCGTCGTTGTTGGAGGGATCGTTGTTTTCCATCAGGCCGATAAAGGCGCGCTCCGACCAGGTGTTGGCACCGTTGAGTGTGCCGGGGCAGACAATGGAATAGTACATGCGATAGAGGCCGTTCTTTACCTTGCGTACTACGGGAGCCCAATAGCCGAAGTCATTAACATTAGGATTGATTTCGGCAAGTCCCATTTCTTTTCGTATTTCATTGAGCTTGGGCACTACCCATTCGGGCAGGTTCTTCATTGTACCGCCGAGGTATTCCCAGTTGACAAGGTCCTTGGAGCGACGACCGTGGAAGTGGCCGCCTGCGGTGTGGACGTTGCCGTATGAAGCATCCGTCTGATACATGTAATAATAACCATCTTCGGCCAATACAACCGAGGGGTCGTGTACGTTGGCAAGATTCCATTGAGAGCGTTTGCTCCAGTCACTTATCGAGGTATAGTCATCGGAGTAGGTGGGGGCCACGTAATTCTTGAGTTCATCGTCTAAGCTTAAGCTTTCTGTGGTGGCCGTGACCACCTCTGAATAGACATAACGGCTGTCACAGTAGACGTATGCACGGATATAGTAGGAGGTACCGGAGGTCAAGGTTGAGAGGGAGGCACTGAAATTCTCATCGGCATCCACCACGTGGTCTTTGATAGTCGGTACGGAAGCTGCTGCACTGTAACAGAAGCCTTTCTTGACTATTTGGTTCAGATCACCTGTAACCGATGCGGTGACGGTCAACGAGGTGGGGGTGGTTGTAGTTACTTTCGGAGTACTTACAGTTGCATAATAGCGGTCTATATCTTCGCTGTTGTCAGAACAAGCGGTTAAAACAAGGAATATTGGTAAGAACATCCACAATGGTAATAGTTTTTTCATCTGTTGATAGTTTAAAGACCATGCCGCTTCTTCCTGAGGAAAACGGCATGGCTTGTGTGATTACTGATTCGGATTAGAAGACGAGATGGCCGCCTTCAATCGTTAAAGCGAAGTTCAAGTCGTTCATATCCAATTTGTTGATCCCTAAATAGTATTGGGCATAGGAAGTACCTGAAGTGCCTTTCATTACTGCTTGAATGTCGGCTGTACCATTGCCGCAATTGGTCACGTAGACGGTGACTTTGGCTCCGTTCATATCGGCAAGCCAAGCAGCCCAGTCGCCTTGTGTACCGTTGTGAACGAGGCTGGCATTTCCATCGTATCCTGCACCCCATCCATAGTTGTCGGCGCGTACCACTGCATATTCGGCAAGATCGGCTTTGCGGAGAACGATAGCGAAGTTGCTCCAGTTATTAGCTTGGCTGGTGTAATTGGTGAAGCTGATGGATCTGGTTTCACCTGCCGGCACGTTGAAATTGTCAGAAAAGACAGTCCACCAACCCGTTGAATTGTCTTCGGCTCCTATGATACCGGCTGAGTTGCTCACAGCGGCAACCACAGATTCGGCAACTTTGACTTCTACGGTAGCGGTAACTTCGTCGGCAGTAATGGTTACGGTCTGCGTACCGGCTTTGGCAGGAATGGCAGAGAAATGGAGTTTGGCGTTGTCTACTACTCTTGTGCTTCCGTCGGCATAAGTAGCCGTTACTTCCAATCCTTCGGGAAGGAATGCCAGCGTACGGTCGGTCATCGTTTCCGTTGCTGCCGAAGTATAATAGTAATACTGCGTGTGCGCAGGTTGAGCCGTCACTTGGATGGATACAATCTTTTCCACTACTTCAAACGTAGCATTGGCCACCACCGGCTGGTTGCAATTCTCGCCCTTGAAGGTCTTGTTGTAGATGACTACCAGTGTCTTCGTGCCCAGTTCGTTCATATTGGGGATGGCAGTGAACTGGAGTTCTTCTGCGGTTACGGTCTTAGTCACCCCTTCTTCGAAGCTGACGATGGCAGTAATCCCGGCCACGGCTTCTTCGAGTGAGGTGCCGGCATTGACCTGATCGGGTACATTTTGCAGTACCATCGAGAGCGGATTCTTGTCTTCGGCAGAGGTAAGGCCGCCGATAGGAACGATGTTCGATTGCAAGAAGTTGATGTAAGAGCCTTCGGGTACCAGGAAGCAGCGGATGTTGGTATTGCTCGCGTCTGCATTCAGATTGGGTAACTTGTACGGCTGTTTGTAGGTTTTGGTTGCCGAGGCGTTCTGGATTTTGATAGAGAAGGCATTTTCATTGGTGCGGTCTACGGTGAGTGTTACTTTGCCGCCCAATTTCTGTACAGTTTCGTCCAGATTGTCAACGGGTGACAGCATCAGTGTGCTGGAGGTGTATTTGAAGAAGAGATGGGAACCCCATTGGGAGTTATAGGCCAAAGTATCGTTTGTGGTATCAAAACGATAAGCGCCATATTCCGTGTATCCTTCACCTCCGCGGTCTGCGTCATTGGTAATGACTAGGGCGAAGTTTTTATAATAGGTATTGTCGGCAGGGTTGATGTTGAGGTTGAACACTCCATGCCACTTCTGACCATCGGGCACGACGTAATACTTGGAGAAAGCTGTCCAGAAACCGGAGGTGTAGTCCGTATTACCGAAGGAGTAGACATCTTCCTGCATGCCCTCCAGCACTTCTTCTTCCGGATCTTTCTTTGAATTTGCTATGGAGTCCACTTTCTCGGAAATCCAGTCGGGGGCGTTAACATCATACAGCTCGCCACCCTCGCAGCTTGGCAATGCCATCAACCCGAAGGCGATGGAACAGCAAGCGTATACTAATTTATTGAGTATTCTCATTGTCTTACATTTTAATAGGTTTGTTTATTTGCTTAAGTCAACCACCGGATGAACAGTCCATCCGTTCTCACTGAAATAAGTAGAGTTGTCCGTGCTAAAGTTGGCAGAGTTACCACTTAGGTTAGGGTTCTTGTTCAACAACTGTTGTACGATGGGCAGAAATTCGTGCCCGGGTAAGTAGGTGTCAAAAGAACTTTTTAGTTCGGAGTCGGTTGCGATATCGTTGTAGTCTACAGGATCTTTGGTTCCGGTTACAGAACGGCGTACGACACTGTGCTCCTTAAGTTGTTGCAAACGATCATTCTTATAGAAGAATCCCCAGCGGATAAGATCGAATCCGCGTCCGAACTCACAACCAAATTCTTTCGGACGCTCCACATTGGCAATCTGCTCGAAGAGTTTGTCGGCTGTAGGGAAGTCAGCCAGTTCCAGATCGGGCAAGTCAGCGCGGTTGCGTACTTCGTTAATCCAGTCGATGGCCTGTTGTGTGGGGCCGTTGACTTCGTTTTCACATTCGGCAGCACGGAGCAGCACGTCGGAGTAGCGCATCAGACGCAAGTTGATTCCATCGTGTAAGCCTGTAATAACGGTGCTATAGAGTCCGGTACGGAGGTTTGTGAACTTGGCGATGGGTAGACCACCGTATGTGTTGTTGGTTACGATGTTGTCGGTGGCTGTAAGTTTGCTCGTATAAGCTACATTGCCATATTCAAAGTCTTCCCAATCGGATTCGTAAGTACCGATGGTCCAGTACAGACGCGGGTCGAGTTTGCCGTCAGTAGTACGTTCTGCTTTGAAGAGATGGTAGAGCCAGGGGGAAGCCGAAATGTCGGCCCAACCGCCATAATTGCCGGGAGCGAAGTTACTCTCGATGGCCGAACCTTGGGTGGCATTCGGGCTGGTGTTCACCGGAGTCCACTCGTCGTCGGTTCCTTGTGATTCTAAGTCAAGGAATTGCACTTCGAAAAGGCTTTCCTTGTTGTTCTCATAGGCAGGACCTTCACGAAAGTTGTCGCCATAGTTATCCATCAGTTCATAAGTACCATATTTTTTGCCGATAATGTCTTTCAGTACAGTAAGGGCGTCTTTGAATTTATGGCGTACCATGAGCGCACGGGCATAGTAACCGGCTGCGGCACCACAGGTGGCACGTCCTTTTTCCCATTCGCCACCTTGATCTCGTGAGGGTAACAATTCCATGGCTTCTTTGAAATCACTTTCCACTTGGTCCAGCACGGCATCATAGGTGCTGTTGCCGGTATAAAGTCCATCCAATGAAGAGTAGGTGGCATAATCTGTGATGAGGGGCGGGTTCTGGTAATAACCAACCAGATTGTAGTATGACAGACCGCGCACGAAGAGCACTTGTCCTTTGATGCGTTTCATTTTTTCGGAAAGCTGGCTGTTGTCTTCATCGCAACGGGAAATGGCAAAATTACATACATTAACGGTGTAGTACCATTCGCGCCAGGGCCACCACGTGATGTCCGAGGTTACTTCCGCATTCAGGTCATCGAAAGGCAGATACCATACTTGTGATGAATTCCAGGCTTCATCGCCACGACACACATCAATGGTGTAGCCTACACGGGCGTAAGAACCTTCCATACGGATATGGTTATAGGCGGCAATAACGCTCTCTTCCAAATCATCGGCATTGAAACCGAATGTGTTTGAGGTTTGCTGGTTGGGATTTAACAGCTCCAAATTATCATTGCAAGAAGTCAATGTGCCTAATCCCAAAAAGAGAACCAATGCATATTTATTGAGTTTCATATTGTTATGTTTTTAGTGATTAGAAAGTGAAATGAACGCCACACATGAAGGTACGTGCGGTAGGATAAGAACAGAAGTTATATCCCGGTGTGAAGGTACCTCCTGCATAGTCCACATTGTAACCTTTGTAGCCGGTAAAGGTGTGCAGGTTCTGTGCCGACACGTAGAAACGTACATCCGATACGTATTTGCCAAACCATTCGTTGGGGAAGTTGTAGCCCAGTTCTATATTGGCAATTTTCCAATAAGCTGCGTTCTGAATTTTGCGGTCGCTGAAGAGATCGTTCCAGGCCAGGCTGGCACTGTTGGTGACATAGGTACGTGGTACGCTGGAAAGATAGGTGCTGCCGTCTTCGCTGAAGCGATTGGCGTCGAGCATGGCTACGTCTTTGTTGCCCCAGCCATAGCAAGAGTTCAGAGAGTTGTGGATGTCGTCGCTAACATGATAGTTGAGTGCACCGAACGTAGCGATGCTCAGGTCGAAACGTTTGTATTCGAAGCGGGCGTTCAAACCGAAATTGATCTTAGGCATACCGCTGCCCAATACTACCTGGTCATTGGCATCTACCTTTCCGTCAGGCTTTCCGTCGGGACCGCTTACGTCCTTATAGAGGCAGTCACCAATTTGGGCGCCTTCTTGTGTGGCATGGTTGTCCAAGTCAGCTTGTGTGCGGGCGATGCCATCATAAACCCATCCGTAGAATTTGCCGATCTCTTCACCTACGTTGGTGATGTAGGCGCCGGAGATGTATGAATCGGTACCGAAGCCCAATGAGGTTACGCGGTTACGGACAGTACTTAAGTTAGCCGACACTTCATACTTGAAGTCGTGGTCTCGGTTGCGGTAAGTAGCTGCAAATTCGAAACCTGAATTGTTCATCGAAGCGGCGTTCATTGTTACGGTGGTATTGGATACACCGGCTTGTTCGGGAACGGGAACAGCATAAAGCAGGTCTTCACTGGTGTTCTTGTACCATTCGGCAGTGAATTCCAGACGGTTGTTGAACAAGGCGAGGTCGATACCCACGTTGTAGCTTTTCTTCTTTTCCCAAGAAAGGTTGTTGTCTACGAAAGTGGAAATAGCAGAACCGGTGATGGGCGTGTTGCCAAAGCTATAAGTCATGTTATTACGTGCCATTACAGCCTGATACATGTATTCACCAATGTTTTCGTTACCGAGCTCGCCATAGCTGGCACGTACCTTGAACATGTTGACAATGTTTCTGTTGAAGGGGAAGAAAGACTCCTTGTCGAAACGCCATCCCACAGAAACAGAAGGGAAGGTGCCCCAACGGATATTTTGGGACAAGCGGGAACTGCCGTCGCGGCGCACGGTTGCCGAGAACAGATAACGCTCGTCGTAGTTGTAGTTGATACGCCCGATGTAGGATAGGAGGGTGTGTTTGTATTCGAAGCTTTCAGCGTAAGTGTTGGCGGCATTCTGGAGTTGCAGGAAGTAAGGCTCGGTGAAGTTGACGCCCCAGCCTGTCAGCAAGTCGGTGTTTTCTTCTTCGTAAGTCTGGCCGGCTACCAGGTTAAAATGGTGTTTGCCGACGGTGGCATCATAAGTCAGCACGTTTTCAATCAAAGCATCGGCATAAGAGCGGGTAGCTTTGGTGAGACGTTCGTTGCTTTTGGCCAGATAGACACGGTTGCTCTGTACCCATGCAGGAATCCAGGTGAAGTCCTTGCAATGGGTTTTGCTGTAAGAGAGATTGACTTTATAGTTGAGCTTGTGGTTTTTGCTGTCAATACCGATCATTTTCAGGAGATCCACATCGGCAGAGGCTGTTCCTACAAAGCGGTCTACACGGGTATTGCGCTTTAACAGGTTATTGACCAGCAAGGGGTTGGAAGCTGAAATGTCACCATGTACGGTGTCGTAGTAAACACCATAACCATAAGAGTCATAGTTGAAGTTATTGGCGATCCCTACCAGATTGTCAAGTACCCAAGTAGAGTTGTCGTAGGCTTTGATGGTGGGTTGCATCAGCAAAGTACCACGCAGTATGTTGGTTACGTCTCCATACAGACCTTGAACGTATTCGGAAGCGTTTGACAAACCCATGTTGTCTTGATCGGAGTGAGAGTAAACCAGGCTGGTATGGAACTTGATGAATTTGGTGTCCATCGTGTTGTTGACACGCGCCGTGTAACGTTCGTAGTTGGGACCGGCGCCTTCCAGTGTACCTTTTTGGTTGTAGTAATCTAATGAAACGTTATAAGTATTGTGGGCACCGCCACCGGAGAGGTTCACATTGTGATTTTGACGGATACCTGTTTTGAACACTTCTTTAAACCAGTTGGTATTGGTGTTATCCTGGAAATGATATTTTCCGGTGGTACTGTCCAGCTTGTAACCGCCGGGCAGCGGAGTGTTGGAGTTGGCGCATGCCTGACCGATGTACTGGCTGTATTGGTCGGCATCCATTACGTCATAGACACTACTGGGAATGTAGTCCATACCTACGTACCCATTGTAGTCTACTTTCAGCGGTTGGTCTTTCTGACCGCGTTTGGTAGTGATGATGACCACACCGTTGGCTGCACGCGAACCGTAAATGGCAGCAGCCGATGCATCCTTCAGAATTTGGATGGTTTCAATATCGTTTGAAGAGAAATCGCGGATGGAAGTACCCATGGGGACACCATCGATAACATAAAGAGGAGAAGTGTCACCAAAAGATCCGACGCCACGGATACGGACGGTAGGGTCGGCACCGGGCTGCCCGTCGGAAGTGACTTGTACGCCTGATACTTTACCTTCGAGCATGGTGGAGATATTGGAATGGGATGTCTGTTTCAAGGCTTCCGTGTCTACTACAGCTACAGAACCGGTCAAATCGGATTTCTTTTGTGTGCCATAACCTATGACAACAACTTGTTCCAGCATCTGGTTGTCGGGTTGCAATTGGATGGCTTCAATGATAGCGCGGTTACGAACGGCTACTTCGCGTTCCTTGTAGCCTACATAGCTTATCGAAAGGATAGCGTTTCCGGCAACCTCCAGTTGGAAGTTTCCGTCCACATCGGTAATGGTTCCACCTTGTCCTCCTTTAATTCTGACAGTAGCTCCTGTCAAGGGCTCACCTTGTTCATCGATAACTTGACCGCGAACCTTGATAGCCGGAGATTGTGCCACGGTAGCTATAGCAGGTGTGGGATACACCATCATGCCACCCATAGCACACAGACTAAGCATTACGGAAAATAATAAATGTTTCCTCATTTTTTTAAGTATTAAATTAGTAGATTAAATTGTTGCTGATGTATTGAATTGAGATGTTGGATTATTGTACAATCTAATGTTGAATACTCTAGGTAGACAAACCACAGAGTTTATAAATATGCTGGAGCTATTCTTCATAATATTTAAGATTAGGATTAGACTTTAAAAGCAGGGTTCTCTTCCGAAAGATTGAGCACCGATTGCATGACAAAAGTATAATTTACACCGTAAACAGGGGTGGACAAACGGTTTTATAGGGTGGACGAATGGATAATGGAAAAAAATGTATTTATTCCGCTTATAGTTTGCGTCTTTTGGAGGTGGTGAGATAGGCTTAGGAGAAGGCTTTTTTTATATAAAGTCATGTAGCCGGACAACCTGGTGAAGGACTGTCCGGCTACATGAGGGATAAAATACAAATAAAATTCTCTGAAAGGAATTATTTCACAAGTAAAAATCCTCCTTCCGCCTGCATCGTAATGCTGACTTCATCATTCTTTTTTAATGTTATCTCTTCAGCGTGAGGATTTAGTTTTTTATCGTCCTGATAAAGCATCACTTTATCTCCTTTAGTACACATAGATAAGTTCAACTTTAATTTCAGCGGTTCTTTTTGTGCATTGATTCCGGCTATGTACCATTTATCGGCATGCCGACGTGCCAGTACTACGTATTTGCCCGGATAGCCGTCAATGAATCTTGTTTCGTCCCATGTGGTGGGAACTTGCTTCATGAAATCCAAACAAACTTGGGGGGCATCGGTCAGGTTATTAGGCGCCAACGCAAAATTCTGAATAGGATTTTGGAATAAAACGGCTGTTGCCAGTTGGAATACATCAGTGGTCTTGCGTATGCTTCCGCCGTCATTGTTGCGGTTGAGGCGTTTGTTGAGGAATGTGCCGCCAAACTCCATGCAACCGATGGTGTTGCGGATAAATGGATGCAGACAGGCATTAAATGCTTCTTCATCGCAAAAATGTTGTTGGAAAATCAGGTTTTCCGATGCGAGCACGGCTTCGCTTCCTACATAATTAGGATACATACGCTCCCATCCCCGAGGAAGGGTACAGCCGTGGAAAATGACCATCAGTCCATTATCATCCGCATCGCTCAGGATGGCTTCGTACAGACGCATGGTTTCCTGCTTGTCACCTCCGAAGAAGTCTACTTTGATTCCTTTTACTCCTATATTATGCAGCCATTTCATTTCCTTTTTACGGATAATGGGATTGTCCATGTAATTGGTAGGACCTTGTACGATATCATTCCAGTAGCCGCTGGAACTATACCATAAAAATACATCTACATTTTTACTGTGTGCATAGTCTATGAAGTCTTTCATACGTTCACGGCCGATGTTGGTATCCCACCAGTTGTCTATCAATACATATTCATATCCCATGGCGGCAGCAAGATCTACATATTTTTTCTGATCGTCGAAATTGATGCTGCCATCTTGCCAAAGTATCCAGCTCCAGGTTCCGCGTCCCATTTTGTATGTATGCTCCGTTGGGTAAAGAGGTTCCACGACATCCCATGGAATCGTTGTTTCTACAATGGGCTTCAGGTTTTCGCCTACAGTAATAGTACGCCAAGGAGTGGAACCGGGCAATGCAAGACCGGGAGATGCCGTACCGTTACCGTTGTTTTCTTCGGGCATGGGGAAAGCGAGGGTATAAAGTCCGTCGGCGGTGGCATCGCTCAGGTGTGAACCACAGTATTTGCTGTCTACTCCGGTTTCACTGATAAGTGCCCAGCCATTTTCTCCTACATGGAACAGACAAGGAAATGTGTAACCGTGCCCATATTGTGAACGTACATTCATAGGAGCGTCAGCCTTATATTCTTCCTCATAACTGGGCTTGGTACGTTTCCAACCTATCATGGCGTCACTTTGCGGGCACAGGAAAGTAGTGGTGAAGGAGGGGAAGTCAAAACCGGTAGTTTCTTTTTCTATCACGATGCTTCCCGTATCGCCATATTTGGGCATTTCGTAGCGGAAAGCAATATCGTTGTTGCTTACGCGGAATATTATATTTATATTTTTCTTTTCTTTATTGGTAAAGGTGCATGTAAGTTCATTGGCTTGATAATGAATTTGTGATTGTTTGATACGGTCTTGTGTATAGGTCTTATCTATTTTATTCTCTTTTTGTCCGGTGAAAGTCATATCTCGGCTGAAGTCCCCCACATTGGCAATGAAACCTAAAGGTGAATCTTCCAGGATGGTCTTGTCCTTATAGGTAACGGAATAAACGGGGATACCCTGTTTTACGGATACATTTACTTTCAAAAAGGAATCGGGTCCTGTAACTGTAGCTTGTTGGGCAAAAGCTGACATTGTAGTGATGGCAAGCAGCCAAGTCATAAATTGTTTTTTCATGGGTATTAAATATGCTATTATAATGTAGAGCAAAGATAATTTATTTAGCGAGGCGAGAGCGTAGAAAAACGGAGCATTTATGGTATACAATCCGTTCATTTTACGCTCTGGAATAAGTCAGTCGGTTCCATTCTCCATCATCGAACTGGGTGTTGTTCCGAAATGTTTTGTAAAGCAGCGTGTGAAGTATTTGGGATCATTGAATCCCACTTCGTATGCTATTTCGGATATGTTCATATTGTGCGTCAGCCGGTTACGGATAATAAGTTCCCGCGCAAGATTCAGCCGGTAGTTACGCATGAATTGTCCGGCAGACTGTCCCGTCAGATTTTGCATTTTTTTGTTCATCAAACTTTTGCTTACCCCCATTGCTTCGATGAAATCGCTTATTTCGTAATAGGAGTTCTTATAGTTTTCTTTCACAATCTGCATCGCCTTGTCCAGGAATTTCTTGTCACTGGATTCTTTTTCGATATTCAGTGCATCCACGTCCATACTGTATGAGAACTTTTGTTGGAAACGTTTGCGGTTTTCCAGTATATTGGATATCCGGGCCAGCAGCAAAGTATCATCAAATGGTTTCAGCAGGTATTCGTCTACACCTATACGGAAGCTTTCGATACGCGATTCGTTGGATGTTTTGGCTGTGAGCATCAGGAAGGGGATATGTGAGATGGCGAAATTGGATTTTACCCGGCGGGACAGTTCCATACCATCCATGACAGGCATCATCAGGTCGCTAACAATAAAATCCACGTTCTGGGATTGGAGCACAGTCAATGCTTCTTCACCTTGGGATGCTTCGAGCACGTTATAATATTCGGCCAGAATGGAACGGATATAGTCGCGCATATCTTTGTTGTCTTCTACTACCAGAATCGTCAGTTTTTCATTGGTGGCAGGTTGCAAGGCCAGCGGAGATCCTACCGGTTCTTTAATTTGCTCTGTTGGTGCGGGCAGACTGTTTGCATCGGCATATTGCAAAGGAAGTAAAATACGGAAAGAACATCCTTTGCTCTGATTATTCTTGGCACAAATTGAACCTCCATGCAACTGGACAATTCGTTTGCATAGATAGAGGCCGATTCCGGTCCCGCTTTGTCCGTTGATAGAGGAATGCGTCTTGTTTTGTGATTGGTAGAAGCGGTTGAATACTTTGTCTATCTCTTCTTCGGGCAGTCCTGGCCCCGTATCCCGGATACAGATGAACAACTTTTCCTGCTCTTCCTGGCGGAAGGGGGTGGCATAGATGGTAATTTGTCCTCCTTTGGGGGTAAATTTCAAAGCATTTCCTATCAAATTGACAATCACTTTATGCATGGCATCCTCATCGTACATGATTTCACATGAAGGAAGGCGGAAACGACGTTCGATGGTTATTCCTCTTTCGGATGCATATGCGTCGAAGGGAACCAGCAGTTCATTGAGTAACTTGGTAAAGTTGCCCGGGTTGCGGACAATTTCCATTTTCCCTGATTCTACTTTGCGGAAGTCCATTAATTGGTTGACCAGTGAGAGCAGATATTTTGAGTTGCGCTCCACAAAATGTAATTGTTCAATGACTTGAGGATTGTAGCTTAGTTTCAATGCCCTTTCTATAGGTCCTACGATTAATGTCAACGGAGTACGGAATTCATGGGTGATATTGGTGAAGAAGGCGAGTTTGTCAACCGTCAATTCCTGTACTTTCTTTGACATTTGTATCAGTTGTCCTTTTTGTTTGGTTATTTTTTCGTTTTGCTGTTTCAATAGTTGGTTTTGACGATAGAGCTCGCTTGCCTGAGTGGAAAGCAGTTTTTTTTGTTCTTCCAGTTCACGGGTACGTTCCTCTACTTTGATGTGGAGTATTTCTTGTTGTTCTTTTAACGAACGAAGCCTCCATGATAATACCTTATATATAAGGAAAGATAGAAGAACCAATATGGACAGAATGAACCAGATGGTTTTATAGAAATAAGGTGATACGGCAATGTGGAGTTCTGCCATTTCTTCCAGCCATTGTTTGCCGTCGGGGGCATAACGCAGTTCGAAAGTATAGTTGCCGGGACGCAGGTTGGTATAGGCGGCTTGTCGCCTGTTGGCCGGCACTTTTATCCATTTGTCGTCAAATCCTTTCAAGCGGTAATAATAATTGGCGAATGTCGATGCATCATAATCCAGTGCGGCAAATTCAATATAGAGAGATTTGTCGCGTTCGTGTAACTGTAGGGTGCCGTTTGTGTACAATCGTTCTTCATTGGCCACACGAACATGGGTGAATGCCAGAGGAACAGCCTCCTTGGGATTTGTGTCTATGACTGGTTTGACCACAGACAGCCCTTTAGTACTTCCTATATACAAATCTCCATTGGCGGCACGGCATATTGCGTTCCAATAGAACTGGTTGGATAATAGTCCGTCTTTCCGGGTATAGTTGAAGAAACTGTTGTTGTTAGGATTGAAGCGGGAGAGTCCGTTGGTGGTGGTAATCCAAAGATACCCTTCTTTATCTTCCGATATGCAGCGGACACTGTTGTTTATCAGTCCGTCTTCGGTGGTGAAGGAGCGGAAGGTATATTCTCCGTTTTCTGTTGGTGAGGATTTGTAGAAACCATATCCGTTGCTGCCTATCCATAGGGTTCCGTCTTTAGACTGGGTGATGTAGGTTACCCTTTCCTTCAACTTTGATTCCGGTTCGTCCAGCTTGATCCTCCAGAGTTGATAAATCAGTCTGGGGGCTTTCAAACTGCTTAGATCTATTCGGCAAAGTCCTTCTGTAAGTCCCAGCCACAGGTGGTTATCCTTATCTATATAGTATCCTGTACAGCCTTCAATTCCACCTAGGTTCATACCCTTGAATGGTTCGGTGAGCGTTTGTGTTTTCAAGTCGTAAACATAGATATTGGTACTGGTTCCCACCCAGATGGCATTATTCAAGTGGTCATAGCAGATACTTCCGGCCCATCCCCATGAGAAGTCTCCGTATTCGGGTATTTCTATGTGGTGGAATTGTTTGTTCTGCGGATTTTTCATGTCTATCCATCCTATGCCTCCTCCCCAGGTTCCTATCCAGAGTCTTCCATCGTTATCGCTGGTAAAACAACTGACGGTATTATGGCTTAGGTGGGCGGGTGCATCAGTGGTATAGTGTTCAAAAGTGTTGCTGCCGGGAGCCCGCCGGTTTAAACCTCCTTCTACGGTTCCTACCCATAAAACACCCGACGGGTCTTCATAAATGGCATTGACGGGATTTTGGGAAAGACTTCCGGGAATGGTGGGAATATGATAATAGTTTTGTACCAACAGCATCCGGCGGCTCATCTTGTTCAGCCCTCCCACTTCGGTTCCTACCCAGATAATGTCACCATCGGTCAGCAGACAGTTTACGAAGTCACAGTTCAATGTGTTTTGTACGATTTCTCCTTCTCCGGTATCTTTATTTATCCGCTCAAAATTGTCTGTCAACGCATTATAAAGGTTTATACCTTTTAGGGTGGCGACCAGCATGGTATGTTCTCCTGTTTCTGCTATGTCTGTGATAAAGTTTTGGGAAAGCGAGTTGTTGTCATTCGGATCGTACATATAATGCTTCATCAGTTCCGTATCCATATTGTATCGGAAAAGGCCTTGTGCGCTGCCAATCCAAATTTCATTTTCTTTCCGGCAGATTACTTGTATGGACACACCGGGTAATTGCAGGGCAGATGAAATGAATGTGGGTTCCTGTACTTCCATAGCCGATTCTTTGATGCGGTAGATACCGTCTTTGTAGTTTATCCAAAGATAGTCTTCCACCTCACAAATAGTCCGGACGGATTCTCCTGCCGGCACTTCGCATATTTTAATGATCTGTCTTATATTTCCTTGTTTGTCAAAGGTAATTTTGAATAAATTGTTTTCCGAACAAACCCAAATATTTCCCGCTTTGCTATGGAGAATGAGATGGGAGGGGCGGTTGCACAGTGAAATAAGTTTGTCTTTCGTATCAGCGACTTGTACAGTCTGCATGGTTTGTATATCCAATATGTCAATACCCATTTCACTGACAGCCCAAATACGCTTGAAGTTATCCTCACACAGTTTGTTTATGAAGTTGCTTCGTAGTTTGGTGTGGGTGCTTCCCATATTGAAGGCGGTAAATTCATAACCGTCATAACGGGCGATTCCTTCCCCACGGGTGGCAATCCATAAAAAGCCCTGACTGTCTTTCAATATATCGTCCACGAAGTTGTGAGGCAGTCCTTCATCCATCGTAATAGCGGTGACGTTATAGCGTTCAGACCATTTTCCGGCGGTCCCTTCAGCTTGTATAGACAGGCTCGACAGAAAGATGAACAGAGCAAATAGCAAAGAATGTCTTTTCATAGTGTGTAGTTCATTAATGACGTAAGAATATACCATTATGGAAACAAAGATATACCTTTTCGTTTTTCCTTAAAAACAAACAAATCATTTTTATCCCTCTGCTGTACAAATGTCCACCCTTTAAGCGATATTGTCCACCTGGCGAGCTTTTGGTTGCAGCTATATTTGCATTAATAATAATTAGTCAATGTGTCAATATGCCAATGTGCCAATTGGCTGCGCTATATGCCACATGGCCATTGACAAATTAGTACATTAGCAAATGGTCATATAATAAACAAAATACTATGAAACAGCAATTTTTTCCTCAAAGATTATTCATGGACATGAAGAGGTTAATAATAAATAGGTTGGTTGGTTTAGGCCTGTTGGTCGTAGGGGCATTGGTATCATGCAATGCACCTACGGCTTTCGTGCCTGTTCCTTCACCGAATCCTTGGGTGGATGATTATACCGCCCTTTCGTCTATGGAAAATTACAAGCAGTGGGGAACGTATAATGTACACGATCCGGCCTGTAAAAAAATAGGGGATACCTATTATATGTATTCCACTGATGCTATCTTTGCCGAGAACCGGAAAGAGGCGGAAGAGAAGAATGTACCGTTAGGTTTTATCCAGGTACGCAAATCAAAAGATCTGGTACATTGGGATTTTGTGGGATGGGCCTTTCCCGAAATACCTGCTCCGGCTATAGAATGGGTCCATAGTCAGGCGGAAGGAAAAGGGGCGACTAACATTTGGGCTCCCTTCCTGATGCCTTATCAGGGTATTTATCGTTTGTATTATTGTGTATCGGCATTCGGCAGGAATACATCCTATATCGGTATGGCCGAGTCGGATTCTCCCGAAGGTCCCTGGATACAGAAAGGGTGTGTGGTCAAGACAGGGGAAGGGGATGCGATGAATGCCATAGACCCTTCTGTTATTGAGGACCCGGAAACCGGAAAGTGGTGGATGCATTATGGCTCTTATTTCGGCGGTCTGTACTGTGTGGAACTGAGTCCCGAAACAGGAATGACTATGCAGCCGGAGGATCATGGGTACTTGATAGCACGCCGGGCCAATTACCGGAAAGACAATCTGGAAGCGCCGGAAATCATGTATCAGCCGGAACTTGGCAAATATTATCTGTTTACATCCTACGATCCGCTGATGACTACCTATAATGTACGTGTCGCTTATTCCGATTCTCCCGAAGGGCCTTTTGTGGATTTCTATGGAGAGGATATAAAAGATACAACGAATAATGTTCCCATTTTGACAGCTCCTTACCGCTTCGAAAATCATCCGGGATGGGCGGGAACGGCTCATTGCGGTCTTATTGACGCCGGTGACGGCCGTTATTTTATGACTCATCAGGGACGGCTCTCTCCTCAGAACCAGTTGATGGATCTGCATGTACGTGAAGTGTTCTTTACTGTAAACGGATGGCCTGTGGTTTCTCCCGAACGCTATGCAGGTACTGCTCCGCGCTCTTTCACTAAAGAAGATTTGGCAGGTGAGTGGGAAATTATCCGTCTTCAGGAGCCGCCTCTGGAACGTAGCTTGGAGGCCGGTCAGATAATGTGGGGCGAGGGAGACTTGCGAAATGGGGAGCAGGCATTGTCTGCCCGTGTCGTTTTGGAAGCAGATGGCAGTGTTGGAGATGCAACTTGGGATTTTAATGTTAAAAAACAACTTCTTACTATAAAAACAGCCACAGAAGATATTAACAATTTGATTATCTTTGCCGGACACGATTGGGAAAATGAAACAGAAACCATTCTCTTTACCGGCCTGGATGCTCAAGGGCATTCGGTATGGGGAAAGAGAATTAACTAATAAAAATTAATAATATTACTATCATGAAATTACACCGAACTCTATTCACAGCATGGGTATTTGCTGCCGGAGTAGCGCTACATGCACAGAATGCGCACAACATGGTCGTGCAGACCAATAAACTTGGTGCGGAAATACAACCAACCATGTATGGTTTGTTTTTTGAGGACATTAATTATGGAGCCGACGGAGGATTGTATGCCGAACTGGTAAAGAACCGTTCATTCGAATTCCCGCAACGTTTTATGGGGTGGAATGTTTTCGGTAACGTGACCTTGATGGATGACGGGCCGTTTGAACGAAATCCGCATTATGTCCGTCTGGGTAATTCCGGGCACAGGGAAAAACATACAGGGATTGAAAACGAAGGTTTCTTCGGTATAGGTGTCAAGGAAGGAGCCGAGTACCGTTTTTCCGTATGGGCACGTGGTGAGAACCAGAAACTTCGCATTGAATTGATCAAGAATGATACGATGGAGGAACGTCAGGCTTTTGAGTCAAAAGAACTGACAGTGAACTCGAAGGATTGGAAACAATATGAGGTGATATTGAAATCGCCGAGAACGGAACCCAAGGCTCATCTCCGTATTTTCCTTGAAAGTGCGGGAACGGTGGATCTGGAACATGTTTCTCTTTTCCCTGTGGATACTTGGAAAGAACGTAAGAACGGGCTTCGCAAGGACTTGGTGCAGGCTTTATATGATATCAAACCCGGTGTTTTCCGTTTTCCCGGCGGCTGTATTGTGGAAGGTACGGATGAGGCTACCCGTTACGAATGGAAAAAAACAGTAGGTGCGGTAGAGAATCGTCCGTTGAATGAAAACCGCTGGCATTATACGTTCAAGCATCGTTTCTTCCCCGATTATTTCCAGACTTACGGACTGGGCTTCTTTGAGTATTTCCAGTTGTCGGAGGATATAGGCGCCGAACCGTTGCCTATTCTGAACTGCGGACTGGTATGCCAGTATCAGAATGACCCCGACCAGCAGGTCAGCTTGTCCAAACTTGATTCGTATATACAGGATGCATTGGATCTGATTGAATTTGCCAATGGTGATGTTACGACTACTTGGGGAAAAGTTCGTGCGGATATGGGACATCCTGCTCCCTTCAACTTGAAGTTCTTGGGTATTGGCAACGAACAATGGGGACCGGAATATCCGGAACGTCTGAAACAGTTTGTCGAGGTGCTTCGTAAGGCGCATCCCGAAATCAAGATTGTCGGCAGTTCGGGACCTCAGTCTGAAGGTAAAGACTTTGATTACTTATGGCCGGAAATGAAAAATCTGAAAGTGGATTTGGTGGATGAGCATTTCTATCGTCCCGAAAGCTGGTTCCTGGCACAAGGTAACCGTTATGACAATTACGACCGCAAAGGTCCGAAGGTCTTTGCCGGAGAATATGCTTGTCATGGAAAAGGCAAGAAATGGAACCATTTTAATGCTGCTTTAATGGAAGCTGCGTTCATGACCGGACTGGAACGCAATGCCGATGTGGTACACATGGCTACTTATGCGCCTTTGTTTGCTCATGTGGAAGGGTGGCAGTGGCGTCCGGATTTGATTTGGTTTGATAATCTGAATTCCGTCCGTACTTGCAGTTACTATGTACAACAGTTGTACAGTCATAATAAAGGCACGCATGTATTGCCGTTGACAATGGATAAAAAAGCTGTGAGCGGTCAGGAAGGACAGGATGGTCTGTTTGCCAGTGCCGTATGGGATAAGGATGAAAAGGCTTGTATCGTGAAAATTGCCAATACTTCGGATAAGGCACAACCGGTATCAGTGACTTTCAACGGATTGAAGAACAGTGATAAACTTGTGGAAGGTAAATGCATCACGCTCCAGTCTGCCGATTTGGATAAAGATAACACGGTAGAGCATCCGAATGTCATCACTCCGAAAGAAAGTGATGTTACGATTGAGGGTAATGTACTGAATGTAGAGATGGCGCCCAAGACTTTCGTGCTTTACAAGTTTGTTAAGGCAAGTAATAAGTAAAAGATGAATCATTCCTTTAAATGCTAACACAGAGGTATAGAGAAACATAAAGCAGCCGAAGGGCTGCTTTATAATCCCAATTGCATCCGGAACTTTTAAAGGAAATGTATACCTGTCTCCCTTGGTTGTACCAAGGGAGTTTTTTTGATTATACGTATATTGTCATCTTGGATTGCTCACGGTATTTTGCTGTAAATCAGTAATGTACCGTGAAAATACATTCTAAATCCCCCTGAAACGGTTTGCCATTCTCCGCTGCCAAATTTGGTTTGACGGATATCGGTTGTTCTGATTCCTGTGTCATAGCTACGGTTGTTTCCTTGCAGGAGAGCGTCATAAGGCGTATTTTTGTTCGGGTGCGTTCATTGCTTCACTAAGGTGAAGAGGCAGCTTCGCTTAGGTGAACAGCCGCTTTCACCCAAGTGGAATAACTGCTTCACCTGGGTGAAATATCAAATGGAGTGAGGTGAAGGTATGATGAGAATAGGTTCTTCTGATGCCTACGAGCTACCGGGAGGTAACGAGGGGCTGATTTTACATTCTGTCCGAGAGCATCCCCGAAGCAGATGTATTTCGCACCGGCATACCGATTGAGGAGGTTTTGAAAGACTGTTGCACGGGAAGCTCTTGGTAATGAGTGAGTTGTTGTGATGGAATGCTTTTGTGTTTTATGTAAATGAGTCAAAAGTGATTTTTGTTGTCGTTATGTTGTATGGGCGGGCTCATGGGCCTGCCCATACGGTGGAACATTTGATGGTTATTTCGAATTTTTGAAATATCCTCTTATTGGATGAGTCCTGTTTACATCTTTATTCTCTTATTGCGTACTTGCCTCAGAATGGTCTGCAACTCAAATACTTTCTCAGGATACTTTTCTGCTACATTCTCTTGTTCGCTCACCTTTTCCATTTCATATAACTGGGGAACGTTCAGGTTTCCGGTTTCTATTTTTTCTGCTTTCATGAAAGTGGTCGGATCATCATTCGGTTCAATGTATTTCCAGTCTTTGGTACGGACGGACAACGTGTGGTTCATGGATTGTTCCACAATCCAGGGGCGGTCTGTCTTGTCGGTTCCTATCAGATTCCCTAAACGGTCATAACTGTCCGGAGCGCTGCCTTTAGGTAATCTGGCGTTGATCAAAGCTCCTAAAGAGGCTAGCCAGTCAATCTGTGACATTAATACGTCCGAGTTTCCTGTCTGTTTTATCTTCTGTGGCCAGCGGACAATGACCGGGACGGCTGTTCCACCCTCGAAAGCGCTGTATTTGTTTCCTCTCCACGGACCGGAAGGTGTATGTCCGTTCAACAGCTCTTCTGCCTTGTCCTTATATCCGTCGTCTACAACCGGACCATTGTCGCTGGATAGAATAATCAGCGTGTTTTCAGTTAGTCCAAGTTGGTCCAATGTTTCCATCAGCTGGCCTACCGTCCAGTCGAATTGGGCGATTGCGTCTCCGCGTAGTCCCATAGGATTCTTTCCACGGAAGCGGTCATGGGGAAAACGAGGAACGTGTACATCATTGGTTGCAAAATACATAAAGAAAGGCTCGTCTTTATGCTGTTTGATAAAGTCGATGGCATGAACGGTGATGGAATCGGCAATGTTCTCGTCTTTCCAAAGTGCTTTTCCGCCCCCTTTCATAAATCCGATGCGGCTGATGCCATTGACGATGGACATGTCATGTCCGTTGCTGGGATGTAGGTTATACAGTAATTCGGGATTATCTTTGCCGGTCGGTTCTCCCGGAAAGTTCTTGGTGTAACTCACTTCTATGGGATCGGACGGATCATAGTTGGCTACCTTGCCGTTTTCTATAAATACACAAGGTACACGGTCGGCTGTAGCGGCCATGATATAGTGATAGTCAAAGCCTAAGTCACCTAAAGCGGGCTGGTAAAGGAGCATTCCAATCCTGCCCGCCTGTCTTGTCTCCCAGGCCCAGATGCCATTTGCCGATGGCGGCTGTAGCATATCCGGCACTTTTAAACATGTCTGCCATGGTGTATTGTTCGGGACGGATAATCATTTTTACATCTCCTGCGGCAATATCCGTGTCCGGTCTGCGCCATGCATATTCTCCTGTCAGCAAGGAGTAGCGGGATGGGGTGCTGGTAGCGGCTACGGTATGTGCATTAGTGAAACGAATGCCTTCCGATGCCAGTTTGTCAACATGGGGAGTTTCTACATTCTTGGCTCCGTAACATTTTAAATCTCCATATCCCAGGTCATCTGCCAGAATAACGATAACATTGGGCTTTTGGGGGGCCTGCGTACTGTTTTTTTGAACGGTTTCTGCTGTTGCAGAGTTACAGGCGGCTAATGAGGCAAGTAAGGATATGCCTGCATAATTTCTACTTTTCATCTCTATTTATTTAAGGTTTGATCCGGATACATGTCTATTTTCACTTTCCGGTTTCTCGACCTGAAGGTGAAGAACGACGGAAAGTTATCAAGAAAATCTTGAAGCAGCAAAAAAGAGGGCCGAAATATGATTTGAAAGTGTCTGGAATTAGATGATAATGCCCCCACCCAGTACTACATCATCCCTATAGAAAGCGGCTGCCTGTCCCGGAGCAATGGCTGTCAGCGGCTCGTGCAGTTGTACATGCAGGGTGTTATCCGGTTGCAGGGTTACTGTGCAGCGGTTGGCTTGTTTCCGATAGCGTATTTTGACGATGATGTCGTCCTTGTTTAGTAATAAAGCGGGATTGGTGATGCGCCATTCTTTCAGTCTCATTTCTGTTTTTTCCAGTGCTTTCAAGTCGCTCAGTATGACTTTGTTTTCTGCCGGAATGATTTCTTTGACAAAGACAGCCCGGTTAAGATCTATGCCCAATCCTCTCCGCTGGCCGATGGTATAGAAAGGATAACCTTTGTGCCGTGCGATAAAATTCCCCATTTCATCGAAGAATTTACCCGGTAGGATACTTCCTTCAGGTAATTCCTTATGTAGGAATGTGCGGTAGTCCATGGGGCAGAAGCAGACTCCCAGACTGTCCCGTTTATGGGCGGCTTTCAGAAAACCACGCTCTGCCGCGATTTCACGGACACGGGCTTTAGTCAGGTTGCCCATAGGGAGAAGCATACGTTGCAGGATTTCTTGTGGCAGCCCCCATAGGAAAAAGGATTGGTCTTTATCCGGGTCGGCACCGGTAGTGATGTGATAGCATCCATTGATGAAGCGCCGGCGTACATAATGTCCTGTAGCGAAGTGATAAATTCCCATTTCATCGGATATTTTCTTCAAAAGAGGCCATTTCAGGTAGTTGTTGCACAAGGTACAGGGAACCGGGGTATGACCTGCCATATATTCGTTGATGAAATAGTCAATGATGGTTTTCCGGAAGGTGTCACGAACATCGTATGTGAGATGGGGGATGTTCAGACGTTCACATAAAGCGCGGGCGTCCTCCAGATACTCAGTATCATTTTCTTTTTCATAAAAGCGGAAGGTGATGCCGGTTACTTCGTATCCTGCATCCTGCAATAGAAGGGCGGCTACGGAACTGTCTGTTCCTCCGCTCATGCCTAGTAGGACTTTATTATTGGACTCTGTTTCTCTCATCTTTATAGCAGTTTTGTGAGGATAGATGCCGGAATATCCATTTTGGAGAAGGCAAACAGTTTCTTTCCCAAATCTTTCAAAGAGGCTCCGATGTGATATACGTCGGATTGGTCTATAATAAGAAAACGGTCATGTGCCTGGCTATTAGCCCATTGGCGGAATTGGATTCCTCGTTTCGTATTTACACGGTATCCTACTGATATAATCACATCTAAATTATAATATTCTAAGTTACGGGTAATCTGTCTGTTGCCTTCTTGGCGAACTGTTCGGAAATTCCGAACGGTTGAACTTTGGATTAGTTCTTCTGATTTATAAATGTTCTTTAGATGCTCGCTTATATTGGCTTTGCTGGATTGGAATAGTTCTACTATTTGTGCCTGGGTCAGCCACACTGTTTCATCTTCAATGCGCACTTCCATCCTCACTGATTCATCCGGCTGGTAGAGTATGATTTCTCCTTGTTGTTCCATGTGTTCGATTTTTTGAGTACAAAGCTAGCAAATATAAATCAGACTGATCTTGTTTTCAGGTTATAATTGAAATGTAGGATGGGAAATGAAACTCCGATGACAATCTATATGATAGTGCCATCGGAGTTCTGACATACTCTTCTTATTAAGGAAGGAATGCTTGCTATGTTTTTATTTTACCGGCATCAATGTGAATCCCCAATGATATTCCTTATTGGCGGGTAGGGTATGTTCCGGCAGAGGGCGGTCTCCCCAGCTGTCATAACCGGCTACACCTTGTTGCTTCATATCAATACATACTTCCACAAAATTACGTGGGGTGATATCATTGACATGTGTCATGCGGCGTATTACATTTTTAGCTTTTTCCTCATTATGGTTAGCAACTTCTTCGGGAGTGAAGTTAGTCCACTGACGGGGACGGCTGATAGCTTCTTCCGAGTCAAAGTCCTCTACGGAGTTGCGCAGGGCATTGAATCCGATAGTGCTGTCGGCACGTATTAACAATCCTTTTCCGCCTTTGCGGGTCAGTTCTACCCAACGGGTGTCGGTGCGGTGTCCGTTTTCTTGTGGACGGACATAGTTGTTGGTGTACATCTGGTCGGCTGTAGTGCGGTAGAGATCAACGAAGCTGCTTGCATTACGGTCGATGTAGTTTTCACCCGGTCCGCGTCCGAAGTATTCTACCTGGTTCATATCGGATGGCAAATGGAAACGTACACCGATACGTGGTACGTTCAGTTTGGAAGAGGCAAGGCGTTGAGCATCCTGTCCCGGTGTGAAAGTGGCCATTAAGGTAGCTTCTGATACTTCCGTGTCGGCAGCCTTCATATCGGTAGAAGTAAAGGTGATGCCTGCATGAACCACACCGTCGGGATAGATGGTATATTTCATGATGTACAGATTGCCTGCCGCCAGTAGGTAATTGACTGTTAATACGGTCTTGTTGCCGTCTGTTGTTGTGGTAACATCTGCTACATTGAAATTCTTGCTGGACTGTTTCCATATTTGCTCGCGCTTAGGCCCACCGTTACCATAATCATTGTCCGTCGGTGCGCGCCAGAAGTTAGGCTGAATACCAAAACCTTCAGCGAAATATTCTGTACCGTTTACTTTGTATGAAGTCACGAGTCCGCTTCTCTTGTTGAAAACGAACTGCATACGTGGTGATAATACGGTGATGATGTCACCATCCGTGCTGACGGTAGTCTTGCCGCTTGCTTTATGTCCGGTCATAGCCAATGGTTCTATGGGCAGGCGGAATTGTTCGGAAGCAATATCGTGCCCTGCAGGAATCAAGGGCTCCGGTTCTGTGGTGGTAACTACAAAATCTACAAAATATTCTGTGCCGGCCTTGGGTTTCAATCCGTTGAGGTTGATGTTCAGTTCTTTGGAACCTTGCGGTTCGATATCTAATGATACTTTTCCGCCTTTGATTGTTTTTCCGTTTGCCTTTACGGTATAACTGATCATATACTTTTTCAAGTTGGTGAAGTAGAAACGGTTTTTTACCAGGAATTTGCCGGCAGCCGGGTCGATGGCTTCGAAACCTACATTCTGATGTGCATATTTCACTTCTGTCATGGCCGGATGCGGAGTGCGGTCCGGAGCTACGATTCCATTGCATAGGAAGTTTCCGTCGCTGGGTGCATTGGTTCCGTAATCACCTCCGTAGGCCCAGTAGGTACGTCCATTTTCGTCTGTTTCCAGAATACCTTGGTCTACCCAGTCCCAAATGTAACCGCCTTGCAGGTTCGGGTACTTGTAGATTGCTCTCCATTGTGCTGCCAGATTACCATTGGAATTGCCCATAGCGTGTGAATATTCGGATGGTGCGATGGGACGGTCGCTGCCTTTCTTGCCTATTTCTTCCAGCCAGGCGGCACTGGGGTATTGGGGTACATACATATCTGTGTTCCATTCCCAAAGGGCGCGTTCATAATTTACAGGACGGTTCATCCCTTTTACTTCGCGTTCTTTCAGCCATAAATAGGTCTGATAGAAATTATAACCGTTTCCGGCTTCGTTTCCTAATGACCAGATGGCTACAGAGGGATGGTTTTTGTTACGCTCGTACATATTAATGGTACGGTCCATGTGCGGCTTCAGCCATTCGGGATGGTTGCCCAATGTTCCGCCCCGGCTTAAGTTATAATACATACCGTGGCTTTCTATGTTGGCTTCATCATATACATAGATGCCATATTCATCACACAATTCATAGAACTTGCGGTCTTGCGGATAGTGGCAGAGGCGCACGCTGTTGATGTTGTTCTGTTTCATCAGGGTGAAGTCCTTGCGCATCAGCTCTTCGGGAACATAATGTCCTGTTTCGGGATTATGTTCGTGTATGTTTACACCTTTCAGCTTGATGGGTTGGCCGTTGACGAACAAGCAAACGTATGGTTTGCCGTTTTCGGCTATCTGATCGGTTGGTTTGATCTCGAAACGGCGGAAACCTACCGTATAAGGAATGATTTCGCTTGTTTTTTCTCCGTCTTTCAGAGATATCAGTAACCGATACAGGTTAGGGTGTTCTGATGTCCAGGTCTTGACGTTGCTGAGGGCGGCTTCAAAAGAGATGCTCTTCTGCCCGTCTGCTGTAACAGGACAGGGGGTGTTACCTTCTGCAACCACTTTCTTTGCGGCATCCAGCAATTCGTATGCTACGGTTACCTCTTTGTTGGCTGCTGTATGGTTGGTTACGTCCACATTCAGTTTGAAGATACCATTCTTATAAGTGTCGTCCAGTGTAGACACCACATTGAAATCTTTGATGTGGGTTTTGGGCTGTGAGAACAGGAATACATCACGTTCAATACCGCTCATGCGCCAGAAGTCCTGGCATTCCAGATAAGAACCGGTACTCCAGCGGAATATTTTGATGACCAGCGAGTTTTTGCCGGGTTTCAGGTAGTTGTTGATTAAGAATTCTGCCGGATTCTTGGAGTCTTCGCTGTATCCCACTTCCTGTCCGTTGACATACACGTATACACCGGATTTTGCTCCTTCCAAACGGAGGAATATGTCGCGTCCATCCCAATCGGCGGGAATTTCGATATCACGCTGATACACACCGACCGGATTGGTTTCGGGTAACTGCGGCGGTTGTGGATTTCTGGGTTTGAATTCGTATCCATGATTGGTGTAGATGGCCACTCCGTAGCCCTGTACTTCCCAGTTGCCGGGTACTTTAATCTCCTTCCAGGCTATGTTGGCATCCGGTTGCTCAATGTTGGCAGGCAGATCTTTGTATGCATCTGCATAATAAAAGTTCCATGTACCGTTTAGTAGTTTGTAATAAGGGCTGTTCTCATACTCGCCGGTCAGTGCCTGGTTCCGGTTGTCGTAAGTCATGAAAGCTGTGCGTGGATATTCCTTGTTGACGGCTACGGTCTGAATATCTTTCCAATAAGGTAGTTTTGTATCTTCCGCATGAAGAACTTGTGTTGAATATGCGCATACAGCAGCGCTGATCAGGAATTTAAATAAGGTTGTCATTTTAGGTTTCATAGGTTCAAATAGAAAAATGAAGAAGAAAGGGCGCTAGTACCGGCGCCCCTTTCCTTAAGTCCTTTTATGTAAAATAGCAATTATTTAATTGCGTCTGCCAGTTCAGCACCTGGTTTGAACTTGGTTACTTTTTTAGCAGGAATAGTAATCGTTGCTTTTGTGGATGGGTTGATACCTGTTCTTGCACTTCTTTCAGCAACAGAGAATGTTCCGAATCCGATTAATGATACTTTGTCCCCTTCTTGGAGGGCCTTTGTTACAGTTGAAACGAAAGCTTCAACTGCTTTTTTTGCGTCGACTTTGCTCAAGCCGGCTTCAGCGGCGACTGCGCTGATAAGATCTGCCTTATTCATAACGAAAATGATTAATTATTAAATGTAACACAAAAGTTTTACCAAAATCAGTGACAAATATATGCTTTCAAAATTAGAAATCAAACAGATAGCCTAAAAAAGATGCTCCAAAAATCAAAAAAACGTAAGAGAACTCTTGTTTTCTGTTATATAACAGAATAAAATTGTAAATTTGCGCGCAATCAATGTTTTATTAGACGAAGAATATTTATGAACAGTATACCTACAGTAACCAAGAATTTATTGATAATAAATGTGTTGTGTTTCTTTGGAGGCGTGGTAGCCATGAAGTATGGAATTGACTTGAACGACCTGCTGGGACTGCACTTTTTTATGGCATCTGATTTTAATCCTGCCCAGTTGATTACTTATATGTTTATGCATGGCGGTTTCCAGCATATCTTTTTTAACATGTTTGCTTTGTGGATGTTTGGCCGTACGCTTGAACAGGTCTGGGGACCGAAACGTTTCTTATCCTATTATATGGTATGTGGTATAGGTGCGGGACTGGTGCAGGAGCTGGTGCAATATATACAATATGTGACTGAATTATCGCAGTATGACAGTGTGAATACGGGGATTGCCGTGATCCCGATGGCGGAGTACTTGAATCTGATGACTACAGTTGGCGCTTCGGGAGCGATATATGGCATTTTGTTGGCATTCGGTATGCTGTTCCCCAATAGTCAGATGTTTGTATTCCCTATCCCATTTCCTGTCAAGGCTAAATATTTTGTGATGGGATATGCTGCTTTGGAGATATTTTTGGGCTTGGGTGCTTCGACCGATGGCGTTGCCCACTTTGCACACTTGGGAGGTATGATTTTTGGCTTTATATTGATAATGTATTGGAGAAAAAAGAATAACAATGGGCAGTTTTATTACTGATTTGAAAAATAGTTTCAACAAAGGGAACATATATATCCAGTTTATATATATTAATGTAGGGGTATTCATTGTAACTTCCTTATTGGGAATTTTATGGATGCTGTTCAACCGGAATGGAGCATTTGTGCTTCAATATTTGGAACTGCCGGCCTGGACGTTGCAGTTTGTCAAGCAGCCTTGGTCTTTGCTGACTTATATGTTCATGCACGCAGGTATTTTGCATTTGCTGTTTAACATGCTGTGGCTTTATTGGTTCGGGCAGATGTTTCTGTCTCTTTTCTCGGCAAAGCATTTCCGCGGGCTCTATCTGTTGGGAGGTATTTGTGGCGGTTTGTTGTATATGATCGCTTACAATGTTTTCCCTTATTTCAGTGATTCTTTGTATTATTCTTATTTGTTGGGAGCATCAGCTTCCGTACTTGCTATCGTTGTGGCCACTGCGGTACGTGCACCGGAATATAGAGTAAACTTTATGTTTATTGGGACTGTTAGGTTGAAGTATGTGGCTCTGTTTATGGTTGTGACCGATTTGCTGTTTATGACATCGGGCAATGCCGGTGGCCATATCGCTCATTTAGGAGGTGCTTTGGCCGGATGGTGGTTTGCTTCCGGATTGTCCCGCGGACATGATGCTACGTCATGGATAAACCGATGCTTGGATTGCTTCTCGGAAGGTCTTTCGTTTCGTCGTCAATCGAAAAGACCGAAGATGAAAGTTCATTATGGTGATAAGGCAAAAGATTACGATTATAATGCCCGTAAAAAACAGCAAAGCGAGGAGATAGACCGTATATTGGATAAATTAAAGAAATCCGGTTATAACAGTCTGACTACCGAAGAGAAGAAAAGCTTGTTTGATGCGAGCAAAAAGTGATATATGAAATATATTGGTCGTTTTTTGGGATGGATACTACTGGGCATAAACTTGTGTATGGTGGTATTGTTACTGGTATGTGCTTACAGCCCTTATATTGATCCTGTGGCTCATCCGGTATGGTCATGTGCCGGTTTGGCTTTTCCCGCTTTTTTGATTGTTAATCTTTTGTTTCTGGTCTTCTGGTTGGTGATTTATCGTAAATATGCGTTGCTTTCATTTTTAGGCCTGGTATGTTCCATTGGTGCTATCCGTACTTATTTCCCAGTCAATGTATTTGTATCTGATGTACCGGAAGGGGCAATCAAATTCTTATCCTACAATACGATGGCCTTTGAAAAGAACCGTGCGAACACCAAGGATAATCCGAACCCTGTGCTGGAATATTTAAGAAACAGCAATGCGGATATAATCTGCCTGCAGGAATATATTGTAGGCGGACGCTTAACCAAGAAAGAGGTGGATTATGCTTTAAGAGATTATCCTTATAAAAATTATCATAAGATATCGGGGGCCAACGGTTTGGGTTGTTATTCCCGTTTTCCTATTTTGTCGGCACATCCGGTGAAATATGCCAGCCTTAACAATGGTTCCATTGCTTATAAAATCAAAGTGAATGGTGATACCTTGCTGGTTGTTAATAATCATCTGGAATCCAATAAGCTGACTGAGAAGGATAAAGAAGTCTATCGCGAAATGATGAAGGACCCTGATAAGCAAAAGGTATCGCAAGGGTCTCGTTTGCTGATCGGAAAACTGGCGGAAGCATCGGCTATACGTGCCGTTCAGGCTGATTCCATAGCTCGTTTGGTGGCCAGTTACAAAGGGGGAGGCATAATTGTATGCGGTGACTTCAATGATTCTCCTATATCATACACTCACAGGGTGGTAGGGGAAGGGCTGAATGATGCTTTTGTGGAGTCGGGAAACGGCTTTGGCATATCTTATAATCAAAATCATTTTTATTTCAGAATAGACAATATTTTATTGAGCAAGAATTTAAAATCTTACCGTTGTACGGTGGATAATACGATAAAGAGTTCGGATCATTACCCCATTTGGTGTTATGTGGTGGAGAAGTGATTTTACATACCTTTAATTGACAGATTATGAAAAGACTATTATTTACGTTAGCGACGTGTTGTGTAATGTGTGCATGTGAACAGAAAACAGAAATGAATCCGTTCTTTACGGAATTCCAGACCGAGTACGGTGCTCCCGATTTTACTAAGATCAGACTGGAGCATTATGAACCTGCTTTCTTGAAAGGAATAGAGGAGCAGAATGCGGAAATTAAGGCAATAGTTGATAATCCCGAGGAACCTACTTTTGAAAATACCATTGTGGCGCTGGATAAAAGTGGCGGGATTCTGGCGAGAGTAAGTGGGGTGTTTTTTGCATTGACCGAAGCGGATACAAATGATTCGTTGACGGCCTTGAATGAAAAGATGGCTCCTGTACTTTCAGAACATAGTGATAATATTTATTTGAATCAGGATTTGTATAAACGGGTGGCTGATGTGCATCAACAGGAACAGGAAGGTAAGATAACTCTTACGACTGAGCAACACCGGCTGTTGGACAAGTATTATAAAGCTTTTGTCCGTTCGGGTGCCGGACTGGATGCCGGAAAACAATCCCGTTTGAGGGAGATCAATAAAGAATTGTCGACTTTGGGGATTGCTTTCGACAATCATATCTTAAATGAGAATAACGCTTATCAGTTGGTTATCGAGAATGAGGCTGATTTGGCCGGGTTACCCGAATGGGTGAAAGCGGGGGCCGCAGAGGAAGCGAAAGCTGCTGGAAAAGAAGGGAAATGGCTATTCACTTTGCAAAACTCCAATCGCTTGCCTTTTTTGCAATATGCTGAAAACCGTGAGCTAAGAAAAAATATTTATGAAGCTTATATCAACCGGGGGAATCATGATGATGCGAATGACAATAAAGAGATATTGGGAAAGATCATGGCATTGCGTTTGGAACAGGCAAAATTATTAGGATTCGATTGTTATTCCAATTTTGTACTGGATGAGAACATGGCTAAGAATTCGCAGACAGTCATGGATTTCTTGAACAACCTGTGGGGATACTCACTGGAAAATGCAAAGAAAGAGGCCGCCGAGTTGCAGAAAATAATGGATAAGGAAGGTAAGGGAGAGAAGTTGGCTGCATGGGACTGGTGGTATTATGCCGAAAAATTGCGTCAGGAAAAGTATGATTTGAATGAAGATGAAATCAAGCCCTATTTCAGTTTGGAAGATGTGCGTAGCGGATTGTATACCGTGGCCAACAAACTGTATGGCATTACATTGACCGAACTGAATGATGTGCCCGTATATGAGCCGGATGTGAAAGTGTATGAAGTAAAGGATGCCGATGGCTCATTTTTGGGATTGTTCTATGCGGATTACTTTCCACGCGCAGGTAAGCGTGGTGGCGCATGGATGAGTAATTTTCGTGAACAGGCCGGTGAAGTACGTCCTTTAATTTATAATGTGGCAAGTTTTACTAAACCTGCAGGAAATATGCCTTCTTTACTGACTTTGGATGAGGTGGAAACCATGTTTCATGAGTTTGGACATGCATTGCACGGTATGCTGACCAAGTGTAACTACAAAGGAGTGTCCGGAACCAGTGTGGCGCAGGATTTTGTAGAACTTCCTTCACAGATTATGGAACACTGGGCTGTAGAACCTGAAGTGCTGAAACTCTATGCCAAGCATTATGAAACAAGAGAAGTGATTCCGGATGAGCTGATTACGAAAATCCAAAATCAGGGTACTTTTAATCAAGGTTTTATGACTACGGAATTATTGGCAGCCGCTTTGCTTGATATGGAACTGCATAACCTGACTGATACAGACAACCTGAATGTCGTTGCTTTTGAAAAAGAAACGATGGACAAGCTGGGGCTGATTCCTGAAATAGCTCCTCGGTATCGCGCCACTTATTTTAGTCATATTATAGGTGGATATGCTGCTGGGTATTACAGCTATCTATGGGCAGAAGTTCTTGACACGGATGCTTTTGAAGCGTTTAAAGAACATGGAGTGTTCGATAAAAATACCGCAGACTCTTTCCGTAAAAATATTCTAGAGAAAGGTGGAACGGAAGATCCTATGACCCTTTACAGAGGTTTTCGTGGGGCTGATCCCAGCTTGGAACCCTTGCTTAAAAACAGGGGTTTGAAATAAAATAGATTGTGAGATAGAATAATTTAGGCTGCAAAAAATGCTTTTGCAGCCTTTTTTCTCTTTTGGAATCTAAATATTTGTGTTTGATACCGTGGGAATGTGAAAAAAAAACTATATTTGCAACCTTGTATAAACTAAGAATTAATCAAAAAGTAAAAATAATAAATTTCAAAGTAACATGCAAAACAAAGGATTTGTAAAGGTTTTTGCGGTATTACTCACCCTTGTATGTGTGTTTTATCTTTCTTTCTCTTTTGTGACCCGCTATCACATGGACAAAGCGGCACAAGACCCGAAAGGTGAAGCACATTACCTTGATTCTATGCAGAATGAAAAAGTTTATTTGGGTAGTTATACGCTGAAACAGTGTCGCGAGATGGAGATTGGTCTGGGTCTGGACCTGAAAGGTGGTATGAACGTTATCCTTGAAGTTTCTGTACCGGATGTAGTGAAGGCTTTGGCTGACAACAAGACTGATGAAGCTTTTAACAAAGCGGTTGCAGAAGCATCAAAACAATCTATCACTAGTCAGGATGACTTTATCACTCTTTTTGTAAAAGAGTATAAGAAACAAGCTCCCAATGGCAAATTGGCTGAATTATTTGCTACTCAGCAGTTGAAAGACAAAGTAACCACCCGCAGTTCCGACAGTGAAGTTGAAAAAGTATTGCGCGAAGAGGTAAAGGCTGCTATCGACAACTCTTATAATGTATTACGTACACGTATTGACCGCTTTGGTGTGGCACAGCCTAACATTCAGGCGTTGGAAGGAAAGATGGGCCGTATCATGGTGGAACTGCCGGGTATCAAAGAACCGGAACGTGTCAGAAAACTGTTGCAGGGATCTGCTAACTTGGAATTCTGGGAAACTTTCGACGCAAAAGAAATAGTTCCTTATCTTTCTTCTGTAGATAACAGACTGCGTGATATTCTTGCCGTTGAAAGTGGTGCTGCTTCTGCTGATTCTGTAGCTACTGATACTGTTGCTGTCGCACAGGCTTCTGCAATTTCTGCTGCCGACAGTCTTGCAGCCGCATTGAAAGGCGAAACGGCAAGTAACTCTGCCGCAATGGAGCAGATGAAGAAAGAACATCCGTTGGCTTCTGTTCTTCAATTAAATCCGAATGGTTACGGGTCGGTGGTAGGTTATGCCGATTATAAAGATACTGCTCAGGTAAACCAGTACCTTGCTATGAAAGAAGTGAAAGAAATGTTGCCGAAAGATCTTCGTTTGAAATGGGGTGTAAAGGCTGCTGACTTTGACAAGCAGGGACGTATTTTTGAATTGTATGCTATCAAGTCTACTGAACGTAACGGACGTGCTCCGTTGGAAGGTGATGTGATCACTGATGCTAAAGATGAATATGACCAGTTCAACAAGCCTTGTGTCAGTATGTCTATGAACACTGACGGCGCACGCCGCTGGGCTGTTCTGACAAAGAACAATGTAGGCAAGGCTATCGCTATCGTACTGGATGGTTACGTATACAGCGCTCCGAATGTAAACGGTGAAATTACGGGGGGACACTCTCAGATTACCGGTAACTTTACTCCGGAGGTGACAAAAGACTTGGCTAACGTATTGAAGTCTGGTAAGATGCCTGCTCCTGCACGTATCGTTCAGGAGGATATTGTTGGTCCGTCATTGGGTCAGGAATCTATCAATCAAGGTATTATTTCATTTGTTGTTGCGTTGATTCTGTTGATGATCTATATGTGCGCTATGTACGGATTGATTCCGGGTATGGTTGCCAACTGCGCATTGGTTGTTAACTTCTTCTTCACATTAGGAATCCTTACCTCGTTCCAAGCTGCACTGACCATGTCTGGTATTGCCGGTATGGTGTTGTCATTGGGTATGGCTGTAGATGCTAACGTGTTGATTTATGAACGTACAAAAGAAGAATTGAGAGCCGGTAAAACTGTTAAGGCTGCTTTAGCAGACGGTTATTCTAACGCATTCTCTGCTATTTTTGACTCAAACTTGACATCAATTATCACTGGTATCATTCTGTTCTATTTCGGTACGGGTCCGATTCGTGGTTTTGCCACTACGTTGATTATCGGTATCCTCTGCTCATTCTTTACAGCAGTATTCTTGACCCGTATTGTTTATGAGCACTTTATGAATAAAGACAAGTGGTTGAACTTGACATTCACTACAGGGATCTCCAAGAATCTGATGCAGAACGTGAATTACAACTTTATGGGAATGATGAAACGTTCATTCACGGTATTCGGAGCGATTATCGTTATCTGTATCATTTCATTCTTTATCCGTGGTTTGGCGCAGAGTATTGACTTTACCGGTGGACGTAACTTCGTAGTTCAGTTTGAACAGCAGGTTGAACCTGAAACAGTGCGTGACCTGTTGAAGAAGAAAATCACAGAAGATAATGTACAGGCTATTGCTTTGGGTACAGACAAGAAGACAATCCGTATTACAACCAATTACCGTATTAATGAAGATTCTCCTACTATCGACTCTGAAATTGAAGAGTTCTTGTATCAGTCTTTGAAAGATGGTAACTTGCTGGGCGAAGGTACTACATTGGAAATCTTTATTGACCGTGATAATCGTGTCGGTGGTTCTATCATCAGTTCTCAGAAAGTAGGTCCTAGTATCGCTGATGATATCAAGACTTCGGCTGTCTGGTCTGTATTGTTTGCATTGGTGGCTATCGGTTTGTATATCTTGCTGCGTTTCCGCAATGTAGCTTATAGTGTGGGTGCGACTGTTGCATTGGCTGTCGATACTATTTTGATCATCGGTGCATACTCGTTATGTTATGGATGGGTTCCGTTCTCATTGGAAATTGATCAGACTTTTATTGGCGCTATTTTGACCGCTATCGGTTATTCTATCAATGACAAGGTGGTTATCTTTGACCGTATCCGTGAGTTCTTCGGTCTGTATCCGAAACGTAACCGTATGCAGTTGTTTAATGATTCATTGAATACTACTTTGGCTCGTACCATCAATACTTCATTAAGTACATTGATCGTATTGTTGTGTATCTTCGTGCTGGGTGGTGACAGTATCCGCAGCTTCGCCTTTGCAATGATTTTGGGCGTTGTGATCGGTACATTGTCTTCTATCTTCATTGCTGCTCCTATCGCTTACCTGACTATGGGTAACAAGATGCCGGAAGAAACAAAGGCATAAGAAGGTTTCTTTTAAGAAATAAATAAAAAGAGGAGGATGCTCATTCATGAGCATCCTCCTCTTTTTATAATGGTCGATTGGAATTGGTTTGTGGAAAAAGGGTAGATGAATCTTCTGTGGCTTCAAAAATTAACTTAAGTACATTGGGTAAGTAACTTAGCTTACTTGGCATTTCAACTTAACTTGCTTGTCCCATGAAGTTAACTTGCTTTTTTACGCTGTATCTTGCAGATCAATTCTGTTTGGCTATAATCGTGAAAATAGTTATCTGACTACTCTTCCTGAAGTGTTTCCTTGCATTAACTCTTCCACTTCTTCTACTGTTACTTGATTGAAATCTCCATATATGGTATTTTTCAATGCAGATGCGGCAAGGGCGAATTCCAATGTTTTTTGGTCATTGTCGGGGTAGGTCAGCAAACCATAAATCATGCCGCCTACAAATGCATCTCCTGCACCCACACGGTCTACTTCATGGACAATATCGTAAATGCCGGTATGCCTTAATGTTCCTTTAGAATAAAGTATGGCTGCCAGCAGATTGTGATTGGAAGTGATGGTATTACGCAACTCCAGAAACATTTTCTGGCATCGGGGAGCTTGTTCTGATACTTTTTGACCGAATACTTTGAAACCGGACAAATCTAATGGATATGAGGTGTCTACAGCTTTAAAACCTACCGGGGGAATGCCGAAAATTTCTTTGTATTCGGGTTCTGCACCAAAAATGACATCACTATATTGAACAAGGGGGAGCATTACCTCTGATGCGGATTTACCGTAATTCCATAATTTTTTGCGGAAATTTAAGTCGCATGAGATTGTTAATCCCAGGCGGTCTGCTGTTTGCAGTGCTTCCAGGCAGGCATCTGCTCCTTCCTGTGACAGGGACGCTGCTATACCCGACCAGTGGAACCAGCCTGCATCGGAAAGAATCTTTTCCCAGTCTATCATGCCGGGACGTAAAGTGGCAAAGGAAGAGCCTTCACGGTCATATACTACATTGGAGTTACGAAATGCTGCACCGCTTTCCAGAAAGTATAATCCCATGCGTTTCCCACCATAAATAATGCCGTCTGTACCTAATCCGTAAGCTTGGAGTGAGTTTACGCAGGCTTGTGCCATTGCATTCTCGGGAAGTCTGGTAACGAATTCTGTGGGGATGCCGAAGTTGACCAGTGATATGGCTACATTCGCTTCACTTCCTCCATAAGTAGCAATAAACTCGTTTGTTTGGGAAAAGCGCTGGAAATTGGGGGCGGTCAGCCTTAGCATTACTTCTCCGAATGTAACGACTTTCTTGTTCTGGGTAATAGCTCTTGTATTCATAGTATGTTTTTAATCAGTATGTTAATTTGCACGAAGATACGATCAAAATTTTATATAAGTGCAAGAAATGTATAAAAATAGCCTTCTCTATCTTTTCCATATAGAATAGAGAAGGCTATTTTATTTATTCAATATTAGTGGTTTATTTATTGAATCGTATTTTTAGTTTGGCAAGCATATCCTGTGTCATGCTGTCTAGATCATATTCCGGTTTCCATCCCCATTCCTCACGGGCACAAGTGTCGTCCAGTGAGTTCGGCCATGATTCGGCGATAGCTTGACGTAGTGGATCTACTTTGTACTCCATATGGAAGTCGGGCATATACTTCTTTATATTGTTATAAATAATTTCCGGATCAAAACTCATTGAAGCAATGTTGAACGAATTGCGATGAATTAGTTTGTCGGGATTCGCTTCCATGATTTCAATGGCTGCACGTAAACCGTCAGGCATATACATCATATCCATGAATGTACCGGCTGCAATAGGACATTCAAATTTTTCACCTTTTACAGCCGAATAATAGATGTCTACAGCATAATCGGTAGTCCCGCCACCCGGAGGTGTGACATACGAAATTAATCCGGGGAAACGAACGGAGCGGGTATCTACGCCAAAACGGATATGGTAATAATCGCTCAGTAATTCTCCTGATACTTTTGTAACTCCATACATGGTACGCGGATTACGGATAGTGTCTTGCGGGGTCTTGTCTTTAGGGGTGTTGTTGCCGAAGACACCGATAGAACTTGGGGTAAATACGGCGCAACCCATTTCGCGTGCTACTTCCAATACGTTGAACAGGCCTCCCATGCCTATTTTCCATGCTAGTTGAGGTTTGGCTTCTGCTACAGCCGATAGTAAGGCTGCCAGGTTGTAAATGGTGTCGATGTTGTACTTTGATACAGTTTCGGCAATTTGTTGTTCGTTGGTGATATCTACGATGGCAGAAGGGCCTGATTCTTTTAATTCCCCTTTAGGCTCAGCACCGGGAATATATCCGGCTACGATATTACCATTGTAAATACTTCTCAATTTCATGGTTAGTTCCGAACCGATCTGACCGGTGGAGCCGATAATTAATACATTTTTCATAGTTCGCTATTTGCTTTAAGTTTTCTTTTGAAAGCAAAGATAGATAGAAAACTGCATATTTTATCAAAATTTTCTCTATAATTTAATCGGATATCAAAAAAAAATAAGAACTTTGTCAAGTCAGACTGATTTTTAAACTTAAACTATATACTTAATAAAAAAACAAAGCTATGTATGGTAAAATGAAGGAGTTCCTTGCGAAGGAACTGGCTGATATTAAGGCAGCCGGATTGTATAAAAATGAACGTATAATTACCACACCTCAGCGTGCGGACATCAAGGTGAATGACGGAGAAGATGTGTTGAACTTTTGTGCCAACAATTATTTAGGTTTGTCAGATAATCAACGCTTGATCAATGCTGCCAAAGAGGCGATGGACACACATGGCTTCGGTATGTCTTCCGTACGCTTTATCTGTGGAACTCAGGATTTGCACAAACAGCTGGAAGCTGCCATTTCTGATTATTTTAAAACAGAAGATACTATACTTTATGCAGCTTGTTTTGATGCTAACGGTGGTTTGTTCGAACCGCTGTTTACAGAAGAAGACGCTATTATTTCAGATGCGTTGAATCATGCATCTATTATAGATGGTGTACGCTTGTGTAAGGCAAAACGCTATCGTTATGCCAATGCTGATATGGCTGACTTGGAACGTTGCTTGCAGGAAGCGCAGGCACAGCGTCATCGTATTATTGCTACAGATGGTGTATTCTCGATGGATGGTAATGTGGCTCCATTGGATAAGATTTGTGAACTGGCGGAAAAGTATGACGCGTTGGTTATGGTGGATGAATCTCATTCGGCCGGTGTAGTAGGTCCTACAGGGCATGGCGTGGCAGAACAGTTTAATGCATACGGGCGTGTGGATATCTTTACTGGTACATTAGGTAAAGCATTTGGTGGGGCAATGGGAGGATTTACCACCGGTAAGAAAGAAATTATTGATATGTTGCGCCAGCGTTCCCGTCCTTATTTATTCTCTAATTCTGTAGCTCCTGCCATTATCGGTGCTAGTCTGGAAATGTTTAAGATATTGAAAGAAAGTGATGCTTTGCATACTAAGCTGATGGATAATGTGAATTATTTCCGTGACAGGATGCTGGCTGCCGGTTTTGACATCAAACCAACTCAGAGCGCGATTTGTGCTGTGATGCTTTATGATGCGAAACTGTCTCAGGATTTTGCCGCCAAGATGCAGAAAGAGGGCATATATGTAACCGGTTTCTATTATCCGGTTGTTCCGAAAGGACAGGCACGTATCCGTGTCCAGTTGTCTGCCGGGCATGAAAAGGCACATTTGGATAAGGCAATTGCTGCATTTATTAAAGTGGGCAAAGAACTTGGGGTGATTAAATAAGCAGATTTGAAAGCTATCCAGTAAAAAAAGAGCAGTAAACGGTTGTATAACAATTGTTTACTGCTCTTTGTAGCCCCGAGGGGAATCGAACCCCTATCTAAAGTTTAGGAAACTTCTATTCTATCCGTTGAACTACAAGGCCCCTTTATGGGTACAAAGGTACTTCTTTTTGTTAAAATGGCAATATGAAAGATTGAAAAATGTCTTAAGTGGGAAGAAAATAATCCTTTCTTTGTTGTTTTGTTGTTTTTTGTCTGTTTTTTATAATCTAATAATGTTGTTATTCTGCTATAAACTTTCATGTTGTTCATAAAACATGGATAAAAATAATAAATTGTAAAAATGAATCGTTTTTGATGCTGTCATAATGATAGGGATTTATGCTTTTAAACAGGTAATTATCTCTGCTTTTTCTTAGCTTGGAAACAAATAAACCTTTAATTTTGTACATTTTGATATTCAAACGTAGTTTGATAGCGGAATATTTTGTCCTTTGACAGAACTTTCCGAACTTTGCAAACAGTGAAATTTTGTAACCCTAAATAATAAGTTATGGCAGATGAAATGATAGTCAAGGAGTTGGACCAAGTGGTGGTCCGTTTCTCAGGCGACTCAGGCGATGGTATGCAGCTGGCCGGAAATATCTTTTCTAATATTTCGGCTACAGTGGGAAATGATATCAGTACATTCCCCGATTACCCAGCGGATATACGTGCCCCGCAAGGTTCGTTGACCGGTGTGTCAGGTTTCCAGGTGCATATCGGTGCGGGTAAAGTTTTTACCCCTGGTGACAAATGCGACGTGCTGGTCGCAATGAATGCCGCTGCATTGAAAACACAATACAAATTTGCGAAGTCCACAGCTTGTATCATTATTGATACAGATTGTTTTCAGAAATCAGATCTGGACAAGGCGGCTTTCAAAACAGACAATCCGATTGAAGAAATGGGTATTAAGCAGGATGTAATTGCTGCTCCTATTTCGCAGATGGTGAAAGATTGTCTGGCAGATACAGGCATGGACAACAAGTCAATGTTGAAATGTCGTAATATGTTTGCTTTGGGATTGGTCTGCTGGTTGTTTAATCGTGACCTGGCGGTTGCTGAAAATTTCTTGCGCGAGAAATTTGCAAAGAAGCCGCAAATAGCTGAAGCGAATATTAAAGTGATACACGCCGGATATGATTATGGGCACAATACGCATGCGTCTGTGGATCATACTTATAAGGTGGAAACTAAGTCTAAAGTACCTGGAAAGTACATGGATATCAGCGGAAACAAGGCTACGGCTTATGGCTTAATTGCTGCTGCCGAGAAAGCAGGTCTGCGTTTGTTCCTGGGATCTTATCCCATTACTCCGGCAACAGATATCTTGCATGAACTTTCTAAACATAAATCATTGGGAGTGACTACGGTTCAATGTGAAGATGAAATTTCAGGTTGCGCTACGGCTATCGGTGCCTCGTTTGCAGGTGCGTTGGCAGCTACTTCTACTTCGGGACCGGGTGTTTGTCTGAAATCAGAGGCTATGAATCTGGCTGTTATTACAGAATTACCATTGGTGGTTATTAATGTACAGCGCGGCGGTCCTTCTACTGGTTTGCCTACTAAGTCTGAGCAAACAGATTTATTGCAGGCTTTGTTTGGCCGTAACGGTGAATCTCCTATGCCGGTCATTGCCGCAGCTTCTCCAACTCATTGTTTTGATGCTGCTTATGATGCTTGTAAGATTGCCTTGGAACACATGACCCCGGTGGTGTTGCTGACTGATGGTTTTGTAGCAAATGGTTCCGGTGCATGGAAGTTGCCTGATCTGGCGAACTATCCGGCTATTAACCCACCCTATGTTACTCCGGAAATGAAGGATAATTATACTCCTTACAAGCGTAACGCCGAAACAGGTGTCCGTTATTGGGCATTGCCGGGACAGGAAGGTTATATGCATATTTTGGGAGGCTTGGAAAAAGACAGTGATACAGGTGCTATTTCTACCGAGCCTGAAAACCATAATTTGATGTGCCGTTTGCGTGCCGAGAAGGTTGCTAAAATTCCAGTGCCTGATGTTAAGGTGCAAGGCTGCGTAGAGGATGCAGATTTGCTGATAGTAGGTTTCGGTGGAACTTACGGTCATTTATATTCAGCAATGGAGGAAATGAACCATGCGGGCAAGAAGGTTGCTTTGGCACATTTTGTTCATTTGAACCCGCTGCCTCACAATACGGCAGAAGTGCTGAAGAAATATAAGAAGGTAGTCGTGGCTGAGCAGAATCTTGGTCAGTTTGCCGGATATCTCCGTATGAAAGTGGACGGATTTGTTCCTTATCAGTTTAATGAGGTAAAAGGCCAGCCGTTCGTAGTCAGCGAGTTAGTTGATGCTTTCACTGAGATTTTAAATAAATAATAACCGTAAAGAAAGTAAAGACTATGAACGAATATACAGCAAAAGATTTCAAAAAGGGACAACCTCGCTGGTGTCCGGGTTGCGGTGACCATTTTTTCTTGGCTTCGCTGCACAAAGCGATGGCTGAATTGGGAGTGGCTCCTCATGATACTGCCGTTATTTCGGGTATCGGATGTTCCAGCCGTCTGCCTTATTACATGAATACATATGCCATGCAGACTGTGCACGGTCGTGCGGCTGCTATTTCTACAGGCTGCAAGGTGGCTAATCCGAAGATTACTGTCTGGCAGATTTCAGGGGATGGTGATGGGCTGGCTATTGGTGGAAATCATTTTATACACGCCGTTCGTCGTAATATCGACTTGAATATGATTTTGTTGAACAACCGTATATATGGTTTGACCAAAGGACAGTATTCTCCGACCTCTCCCCGTGGATTTGTTAGCAAATCATCTCCTTACGGCACTGTGGAAGATCCGTTTCATCCGGCTGAATTATGTTTTGGTGCGCGTGGGCGTTTCTTTGCCCGTGCGGTAGCTACGGATGGTCCTGGTACAGTGGAGATTCTGAAAGCTGCTGCCAATCATAAAGGTGCGGCTGTATGTGAAATTCTTCAGAACTGCGTCATTTTTAATGATGGAACACACGAATCAGTATATACGAAAGAAGGTCGTTCAAAGAATGCCATTTATTTGGAACACGGTAAACCGATGTTGTTTGGGGTAGATAAAGAATACGGGCTGATGCAGGAAGGTTTCGGGCTGAAAGTGGTAAAGATTGGCGAGAATGGTGTGACGGAAAAAGACATTTTAGTGCACGATGCTCATTGTATGGATAATACTTTGCAGTTGAAACTGGCATTGATGGAAGGACCGGATTTTCCGGTTGCATTAGGGGTGATCCGTGATGTGGAAGCGCCTACTTATGATGACGCCGTTAATGCACAGATTGAAGAAGTGGCCGCAAAGAAAAAATATCATAATTTCCAGGAATTACTGATGACAAATGATATTTGGGAAGTGAAATAATATTTTCATTTTCCCTGTAGGAACCGGATCTACAGAGTTGTTCTAAAAATTAAATGGTTAGTAATAGGCAGTGAATAATTGCCGGTTACTAACCATTTAATTTAGAATTTTAGTGTGTAAGAGAACACACCTGAAACTGTCCTTATAGTTTGAGCTTTAGAGTTTCTCGCCGAATGATAAATCACCGGCATCCCCTAACCCCGGAACAATGTATTTGTGCTCGTCCAAGACAGGGTCTATGGCGGCACACCATAATGTGACATCATCGCCGGGAAAAAGTTCTGCCATATGCGCTACCCCTTGTTGGCTGGCAATGACACAGGCCATCTGCAATTTAGCTGGTTTGCCTTTGGTAAGGAACGCTTTCCAGGCAAGTTCCATGCTTTCACCGGTGGCAAGCATGGGATCAACGAGAAGCAAGGTTCTGTCATTCAATGAAGGAGCGGCGATGTATTCAATGTGTACATCTACAATACGGTGTTCATCATCTTTGTAAAAACGGAATGCGGAAACGAAAGCGTTGTCGGCATGGTCGAACATGTTCAGAAAACCGGTGTGCAGCGGCAGTCCGGCACGGAATACCGTTGCGATCACTATTTTGTCATCGTGTGTGCTGGCCGTGGCAGTTCCCAAGGGTGTCTGTACTTGCTTTACGGAATAGGTTAGTGCTTTACTCATCTCGTATGCCATGATTTCTCCTATTCTTTCAATATTTCTGCGGAAACGCATACGATCATTTTGAACATGTACATCGCGCAATTCCGCTACATATTGGTTTAGGAGAGAATTGCCTTCACTGAGATTGATGATTTTCATATCTATGCTTTTGTTATATTGTTGACTTTGACCTGCAAAGAAACAAATAATTTCTAGATTTGTAAAGTACGAATTGCATTTTTGTTACACAAATATAAATATTTGATTATTACGGAAATTTTTCTCTAATAACTTCTTTTTTTTAAAATAAAGCACTAATTTTGTAGCGCCTTAGACAAGGGGGTGTTGAAAAACATCTTCTTTCAGAAAATAAAGAGTAAAAATAACATTATACAATAACCAAATTAAATCATTAAAAAATGGCAAATTTAGATTTAAGCAAGTACGGTATTACCGACGTGAAGGAAGTTCTCCACAATCCTTCTTATGATGTGCTTTTCGCTGAAGAAACTAAACCGGGATTGGAAGGTTTCGAAAAAGGACAGGTTACTGAACTGGGTGCTGTAAACGTAATGACTGGTGTTTACACAGGTCGTTCTCCTAAAGATAAATTCTTCGTTAAGAATGAAGCTTCTGAAAATTCAGTATGGTGGACTTCTGACGAATATAAAAACGATAACAAACCTTGTACTGAAGAAGCTTGGGCTGACTTGAAGTCTAAAGCTGTAAAACAATTGAGCGGCAAGCGTTTGTTCGTTGTTGATACATTCTGCGGTGCTAATGCTGCAACTCGTATGAAAGTACGTTTCATCATGGAAGTGGCTTGGCAGGCTCATTTCGTAACTAACATGTTCATCCGCCCGACTGCTGAAGAACTGGAAGCTTACGGAGAACCTGATTTTGTATGTTTCAATGCATCTAAAGCAAAAGTTGATAACTATAAAGAACTGGGCTTGAACTCTGAAACAGCTACTGTTTTCAACTTGAAGACTAAAGAACAAGTTATCCTGAACACTTGGTACGGTGGTGAAATGAAGAAAGGTATGTTCTCTATCATGAACTACATGAACCCGCTTCGTGGTATCGCTTCCATGCACTGCTCTGCTAATACAAATATGGAAGGAACTAGTTCGGCTATCTTCTTCGGTTTGTCTGGTACAGGTAAGACTACTTTGTCTACTGACCCGAAACGTAAGTTGATCGGTGACGACGAACACGGATGGGATGACGAAGGTGTATTCAACTACGAAGGTGGTTGCTATGCTAAAGTTATCAACTTGGATAAGGAAAGTGAACCCGATATCTACGCTGCTATCAAACGTGACGCTTTGCTGGAAAACGTAACAGTTGATGCTAACGGTAAGATTGATTTCGCTGATAAGAGCGTAACAGAAAACACTCGTGTTTCTTATCCTATCTATCATATCGAAAACATCGTTAAACCTATCTCTAAAGGTCCTCACGCTCAACAAGTTATTTTCTTGTCAGCTGATGCATTCGGTGTATTGCCTCCGGTATCTATCTTGAACCCTGAACAAGCTCAGTATTACTTCTTGTCTGGATTTACAGCTAAATTGGCTGGTACAGAACGTGGTATTACTGAACCGACTCCGACATTCTCTGCTTGCTTCGGTGCTGCTTTCTTGTCATTGCATCCTACTAAGTATGCTGAAGAATTGGTTAAGAAGATGGAAAAGACTGGTGCTAAAGCATATTTGGTTAACACTGGTTGGAACGGTACTGGTAAACGTATCTCTATCCGCGATACTCGTGGTATCATCGATGCTATTCTGGATGGCTCTATTGATAAGGCTCCTACTAAGGTTATTCCTTACTTCGATTTCGTTGTTCCTACAGAATTGCCGGGTGTTGATCCGAAGATCCTTGATCCTCGTGACACTTACGCTGACGCTGCTCAGTGGGATGAAAAAGCAAAAGACTTGGCTGGTCGTTTCATCAAGAACTTCGCTAAGTTCACTGGTAACGAAGCAGGTAAGAAATTGGTTGCTGCCGGTCCGAAATTGTAATCTGAATTTTACAGATTTAACATATAAAAAGTGGTTCCTATCGGGAACCACTTTTTTTTATGCTTGAAAATGCCTAGATTTGTTGCAAACCAAATATGATAGCAAATGAAATTATTTAGATTAATGTTAGTTGGTGCAGGTATGTTCGTATTATGCAGCTGTACATCGCAAGGTTCTCAACAGAAGGAAGTTGTTACGGATAGTGTTTCCGTGAGTCAGGTAGACCCTGTAATAGAAACTATTATGAGCCGCCGTAGTATACGGAAGTATAAGCCCAAGGCTGTGGAACGTGAAAAAATGCAGACTATAGTGGAATGTGGAATCAATGCACCTAATGGAATGAATAAACAGTCATGGGAGGTTCGTGTAGTAGATAATCCGGAATTTATCAATGGTTTGACTGAAATTTTCAAAAAAGAAAATCCCAAAGCGGCAGAACGTCCGGGATTTCAGAATATGTTCAATAATGCTCCTACAGTAGTGTTTATTGCTAACGATCCTGCATATGATATGTCACAGATAGATTGTGGTCTGTTGGGTGAGAATATGATTTTGTCTGCTTGGTCAATGGGAATAGGTTCCTGCTGTTTGGGAGGGCCTGTGCGTTTCATGAAATCACCTGCAGCTGCCGAATATATGAAACAGTTGGGATTCAGTGAAGGGTATGAGTTGCTTTATGCGATTGCTTTCGGTTATCCCGATGAAATGCCGGCTGCTAAACCTAGAGAAGTTAGTAAAGTAAAGTTTGTAGATTAAATATAAAAAATCCCGAAGGTAATATGGTCTCCGGGATTTTTTATATTAAAGGTAGATTGATTAGCTTTTGTTAGCTCTCTTACGTTCTGTTTCGTCAAGAATCACTTTACGCATACGCATACTCTTTGGAGTAACTTCTACATATTCATCTTCCTTAATGTATTCCAATGCTTCTTCCAACGAAAATACTACCGGAGGAATGATGCGTGCCTTGTCATCAGAACCTGATGCGCGCATATTGGTAAGCTTCTTCGATTTAGTTACATTGATAACCAAGTCGTTTTCATGAACATGTTCACCTACTACTTGGCCGGCATATACTTCGTCTTGCGGATAAATGAAAAATTTGCCACGATCCTGTAATTTGTCAATAGCGTATGCAAAAGCTGTTCCGCTTTCCATAGCAATCATAGAACCGTTGCTGCGACGTTCTATCTCGCCCTTGTATGGTTGGTAGCATTTAAAACGGTGAGCCATGATCGCTTCTCCGGCCGATGCTGTCAGTACATTGGTACGAAGACCGATAATACCGCGCGAAGGCATATCAAACTCAATGTTTACACGGTCACCCTGTGTTTCCATAGAAACTAAATCACCTTTACGGCGGGTTACCATATCGATCATTTTACTGGAATATTCTTCGGGTACGCTGATCGTTAATTCTTCGATAGGTTCGCATTTTACTCCGTCTATTTCTTTGAAGATAACCTGAGGCTGGCCCACTTGTAATTCGTATCCTTCGCGGCGCATGGTTTCAATCAGGACAGAAAGATGAAGCACACCACGTCCTGAAACAATCCATTTACCGTCCTCCAATTCGCTTTTGCGTACACGCAATGCCAGGTTCTTATCCAATTCTTTGGTCAAGCGGTCTTGGATGTGGCGTGAAGTCACAAACTTACCTTCTTTGCCGAAGAAAGGAGAATCGTTGATAGTGAATAACATACTCATGGTCGGTTCGTCAATGGCGATGGGGGGCAATGGTTCCGGATTTTCGAAATCGCAGATAGTATCACCAATTTCGAAGCCTTCTACACCTACTACAGCACAGATGTCTCCCGATGAAACGGCATTTGTCTTTTTACGTCCTAAGCCTTCAAAAGTATGTAGCTCTTTGATTTTAGACTTTATCAGACTACCATCACGCTTTGCTAGTGTAATATTCATACCTTCTTTCAGCGTACCACGATGTACACGTCCTACAGCAATACGACCTGTATATGCTGAATAGTCTAAAGAGGTGATTAACATTTGAGGAGTTCCCTCCAACTGTTTCGGTGCCGGAATATGCTCAATAATAGCGTCCAACAACGGAACCAGGTTTTCTGTCGGGGTTTTCCAATCAGTACTCATCCAATTATTTTTGGCAGAACCATAGATAACGGGGAAATCCAACTGATCTTCTGTAGCATTCAGGCTGAACATCAAGTCGAATACCATTTCGTATACTTCTTCCGGACGGCAGTTGGGTTTATCCACCTTGTTCACTACAACTACAGGTTTCAAACCGATCTGTAATGCCTTTTGCAATACGAAGCGTGTCTGCGGCATCGGGCCTTCGAATGCGTCTACCAATAAGATACATCCATCAGCCATATTGAGTACACGTTCTACTTCGCCACCGAAGTCGGCGTGTCCCGGAGTATCAATAATATTGATTTTTGTTCCTTTGTAGTTAATTGAAACGTTCTTTGAAAGGATAGTTATCCCTCTTTCGCGTTCCAAGTCATTATTATCCAATACCAGTTCACCATTTGTCTGGTCGTTGCGGAACAAATGTCCCGCCAGCATCATCTTGTCCACCAAAGTCGTTTTTCCGTGGTCTACGTGGGCGATGATCGCAATGTTTCTAATGTCTTGCATACTATACCTATATATTTGGCTGCAAAGGTACGATTTTTAATTCAAAAAATATTTGGCTGTTAACGATTATTTTTTATCTTCCGTATCTTCTTTACTATTAAATGTAGAGGGAGTGGTGCCATAGAAATCGACAAAATGCTTTCTGAAGGTGGGGATGTCATTATAACCAACCATTTCGGCTACCTCCTGAACATTGTATTTGCGGCTTCTCAGTAATTCGGCAGAACGTTTTAACCGGACTCCTCTTACTAATTCTATGATAGTGAAATTAGTGAGTTGTTTTACTTTTCTGTAAAGGGTAGGTTGACTCATGTTCAGCATTTCGGCCAGTTTTTTCACATTGAATTCCGGGTTTTGCAGGTTCTCATTTACAATATTCAGAATTTGTGTGATGAACGGGTCTTCTATGATGATTGTTTCCGTATTCTCTTCTTGCGAGCCGTTGACGGTGATGGAAGGCATTAGTAGTTTGGTATAAATCCGTTTCAGTTCAGTCCGGCTTTTTATTAAACGTTTTACTTTAGTGCGGAGAATCTCCGGATTGAACGGCTTCAGAATATAGTCATCAGCTCCTAATTCTATTCCTTTCACTATATTTTCATCATCTGTCAAAGCTGTCAGCAGAATAATAGGGATATGGCAAGTTTTTAGATCTTCTTTCAGGATACGGCAACATTCAAAACCGTTCATGACAGGCATCATGACATCCGTTATTACAAGATCCGGTATTTCTTTACGTGCCATTCTTACTCCTTCTTCCCCATTTTCCGCCATAATAATATTATAGGTGGCAGAAAATAATACTCTCAGATAGAGGCGGATATCTGCATGGTCCTCAACAACCAGTAGTTTGTATTTGGTTTCGGGGTTGTCAATAGGTTTGGCGGTTATACTGTTTGCTATTTCCTGTTGTCTTTTATCCTCTGCAGTAATCATTGCTTTATCTGAATCTTCCATTATTGTTTCGGGTTCGATGAAACATACGTTTTCATCATTTTTCAAATGTTGTTTACCTAGAGGGATATAAAGAACAACTCGGGTTCCTTTGTTTTTTTCTTGAGTGATTTGGATATCGCCGTGGTGGGCTAGTATTGTCGTTTTCATAATTTCAATGCCTAATTCGGGATGTAGCCGGTTGCTTGGAGGATTGTAATTGTCCGATCCAAGGAAGATGACAGAGGACTCTTCTATCATTTCTTTCCCGTCATCCTCTATAGTAAAAAGGCAGAAATCTTTTCCGTTGATAGTACTGGTGTTTACAGTAAAGTGGATGGAACCGGAATACGAGATATGCCGGTAGGCATTGGATAATATATTGCTTAGAATAAAGATTATCTTTTTCCGGTCAATCCATATTTCCGTATTTATTTTGTTGTCTTTGTCATAATGCAGGTTAATGGGACTGACGTTCAGTAGTTCGTGAGATGCACGCACTACAGTGTCGGCTATCACGCTGGCAGGATAAGGGGCCACATTCAATTTAGGACTGTAACTTTCTTGCTGATGAATATTCAATAGCTGGTTACAAATGTCTTGCAGGCTGATTGAATTCCGATAGGCCATTTTTGCTTTTTGCAGGAATGATTCCGGGAAGGCTGTATTAGTAATCATTTCTTTTAACGGAGCGGTGATGAGTGATAACGGGGTGCGTAATTCCTGTGCCAGCATATATCTGATTTGGTCACGCAATTGATGGTTTTTCTCTTCTTCTTTTCTTATTTCCGTTTCTTCTTCCAGCTTTTCTTTCAGTTTCACTTCTTTGGCCTTGTAAACTTGCCGTTTCTGTAATTTCCGGTTAAAGTACATCCATGTAAGCAAAGAAATAATGATAATAGCCAGGATGTATGCAGCGATGGCCCATCCGGTTGCAGCCCAATATCTATTTACATTGATAGATAACCGGGTTATTTGTTTATTTTCTTCCAACGGATAAGACGAGCGTATTTCCAGTACATATTTCCCAGGAGGGATATTGCTGAGTTTTATATGATCGTCATAATTCGTATTCCATTTTTCTTCTGTGGGTAACAGGCGATATTTCACTGTGTTGGGCGAGGTTCCGTATTTCAGATCACTTAAATAGAGAATCAGGTTGTTGTTATTGTAGTCTAAAGATAAATGTTCTATCAGGTACGCAGGTTTGTCCAGAATGACTTGTCCGTTTATTTTTTCTCCTATTTCTACTTTATTGTAATTAATATCTATATCGGAGATATGGAATTGGCAGTTACTTGAACTTTCTTTTAAAGTGCGCGGTTCAAAATAGAGTAATCCTGTAGAGTTCGCCCATAGCAATTTCCCGTCATTCAGCCGACATACATCGTAATAACTTTCCGGTAATGCGTAGGTATATGATGCATTGTTCTTGTTATTCAATGTGATAAAACCAGCATTGCTTCCCAGCCAGGTATTTCCGTTCTTATCATCTATCATACAGCTTATGTGTCCGTTAGGCAAGTCTTTTTGTAAGATCATGATAGAGGATATGGTTTTCTCTTTTCCGTCTATTTGGATAATTTTATCAGTGTATGAGATAAGCAATTGGTTATAGTTATTCAGATAAAGTGCCAATACTTTTCCGGGTGTCAGGTTTCTTGCCTTTTCATAACCACCGGTGAATTTTATTTGTTTTCCTTTACGGCTGGCACGGTGTATTCCTTTTTCAGTACCTAGCCACATGGTTCCATCTCCATCTTCACATATAGCGGTTATTTTTTTGAATTCTTTCGTATAAGGTTGTGCTGCTATGCATTCGTGTGTCTGATGGTTATAGACCATTATTCCTTTTTCGGTGGCAATCCATAAATGGTTTTGTGAGTTTAGATATAGTTTCAAGATAGAAGCAGTTACAGCAGAGTCTGCTGTTTCGGGGTTTAGTTGGTGAATCACCGTTTCACCGGTAGTAGGATTTACCCAAAGGATGTTTCCTTTGTCATCGCCGAACCATAATCCTCCATTGCGATCTTTGTGCAGGCAATAATGATTATTCTTGTGACTTTTCTCCCATAAGGAAAAGTGCAGATTAGGAGAGATCTTATTTTCTGTACTTTTATATATGCCATCTTTTTCGGTGACCAGCCAGATGTATCCGTCGGCATCTTGTGCTATACTATTCACATATCTTATTTCATCGTTCAACGGGATACGGTTGATATCGTTTCCTTTGAGATTCAGTTTCAGCAATCCTCTGCCGAAAGTTCCTACCCAAAGCACATTGTTGGACTTGTCAAAATGAATGTCGGTAATTCTGTTTTTGAGGATGGGGGCATAGTAAGAATCATGTTGGGTCAGATCTACAATGTGGAATGGTGACTGGAGGTAGTTGTCCGTTTCAAATCTTATGGCTGACAGTGAACTCCATGTGGCTATAATGAATGTGGTCTTATCTATTTGGATTATATCGCGTATATCTTTTTGAATGAAGGATGACTGGCTGTTATCATTCAGTGTGCGTGATGTTTTAGTGTTTGTATTATAACAGATGATTCCTTCGGTTTGGTCACAAATCCACACATTATCATTATATATATGTATTTTTTCAATGTTGTCGGCTTTCACAATACCTAGATCGGTTCCATTTATATGCTCGCTACTTTTATCGGAAACGTTATAAAGCAAGATTTGATTCTCTGCTGTCAGTGCGCATAAAATATCTTCGTTATTATAAAGTCCTAGGACTTTTGTTTTTATATCTATAAGCAGTTGGGCAGTCAGTCTTATTTCATCTGCATTTTTCTCCATATTTAACTCTACTATGGCATTGGAGGTCAAGGCATATAATTTGTCTTGCAGTACACATATATCCTGTATATCTTGCAATACCTCAGGAGTAGGTGAGATAAGTGGCATATAGATTCCACGCATCTTGTCAAAACAGGCTATTTGGTTTAAATTGGCGATATGAGACCATAGCAGATTGTTTGATGTTTCATATAAATGAGTTAAGGCACGTGGCTCTTTATCAATCAGATTGTAATTATGAAAATGTATTCCGTCATAGCGGCTTAGTCCAACATCGGTTCCTAACCATAAAAAGCCGGCTTTATCCTGATAAATTCCAGTCAATGTATTGTTGCTCAATCCGTTTTGTTTGGTAAGTAGTTGGATACCACACTGGCGGAAATAACTTTGCGCATTAGTAGTTGATAGACAAAAACTACATAATAAGGTGATTATTAAAGATTTCATCATAATAAATTGTTTCACTTTTATTCCCCTGTAATCAGATTGGTCACGTACAATCTGCTTGATATTATTCCTTAATCTATTTTAGGAATTCCTACAAATATAGCAAACTATATTTTCATAACCAACTAAAAGTCATAGGAATATATTCTGTTTTTAGTATCAACAGGTTCGGTGAAAAGAAAGGATAGTAGGTATTCCGTTCACACAGTTTTGTCTTGTCTTGATTATTAGACGATTGTATTTGAATGAAATACACCCCCTGTCTCTTGCTATTTTATTAAGGTATGTATACCAAGCTAGAAACAAGGGGGGAATGATGGTATATATTATAAAGTGATTATTGTATTATATATCATAAATTGTAGGAAAATGCAGCATCATGGTTTCGGGGATTATAGTTGCCATTTATAGTGACAGGAATCTGCATATATTTGATTCCATTATCTATTACTTTCATATAAATATAGCTTTGGGATTCGAATTTATAATTTTTTGTGGCATTATCGGTAGCCAGGCTGAAACCTTTAAGATACCATTTTATCAAAGAAGAAGAACATTCCGCCTGATATCCGCCATAGTAGAGGCTTCCGTCATTGTAACAGTTCATATTTAACTGGATAGTGAAAGCATATTTATGATCTATTGTTTGCTTCATTACAATTCTAAGCCATGTTTGTTCTCCTTTGGTGGCAGTTTGAATATCAAGTTCTTCTTGAGCATCAGTATGTTTTCGTAGGACAGATAGAATATGGTCGGCTTCAGAAAGGCTGATAGCCGGTAACTCACTTAATTTTAACTTGTCAGAATTGTTTTCCTCGTATGTAACGCTTCTGGCTCCATACGTTTTTTCCAGGAGATACGTTGAAACTGAGTTTTCAACGGGGTCATTACCATCTGCAGAGCAGGATGCCAAACTCATCATGACGAGCATGGCAATTATTAAATGCATTGCCTTCATAGAACTATAATTTTTTATTGTTTTTTTGATTATGTGAATGATTGACCCATTATCATCCGATACAAAAGTAGGTATTCTTTTCATGTATCCAAATTATTTTCAAGCTTTTTTGATGAAAACACCCTCTTTTTGATGAAAATACCTGCTATGTTGGAAAGAAGGAGTTGTTTGGCTATATAAGGGGGCGTTTTTATCATGATGAAAGGATTTTCATTTATGGATGGAGAAAACTCCGTTGGTGTTCCATTTGATAGTTGGAATGTTTCTCATTGAATGGATGTTCTGTTTTTGACGGAAATAGGAACTAAGATTGTTTTTTGTTCATTCTGTATTTTGCCGAAACCACCTCTTAATAAAGATTAATTTGCCAATATCCTGTTAAAAGAATAGCCTCTACCTTTGTGATGTAAAAAATAACTTAGCTAGAGAGAATTGAATATGGTAATACGAAGATTTTTATTTTCATGGGTGTGTCTGCTGGCTTCTTCCTTATTTATGTATGGACAGGTGGCTGTTAAGACTAATGTGGCGATAGATGCCGTCGCCATACCAAACTTAGGAGTGGAAGTAGGGTTGAGCAAGAAGCTTACAGTGGATATTCCGTTTTATTATAATCCCTGGAAATACAGCGATAATAAAATGTTGAAACTGGTGATGGTACAGCCCGAGTTGCGTTATTGGCTTTGTGATAAGTTCAATGGTCATTTTTTCGGTTTCCATTTAATGGGAGGAGCATACAATACTACCGGTATTGATTTGCCGTTTTCTCCTTTCGATGATTTGAAAGACTTCCGTTATAAGGGACATTTTTATGGCGGAGGTGTCAGTTACGGTTATCAGTTTGTGCTGGGACGCCATTGGAATCTGGGCGCCACCATCGGTTTGGGTTATGCTTATGTGCGTTATAAGAAATATGAGTGTGAAGAATGTGGAGATATGTTGGAGAAATCCAACAAGAATTATTGGGGTCCTACTAAGGCTGCTTTGAATCTTATTTATATATTCTAAAAATTACGGATTATGAAACTTATATGTTATATACTTCTTATATTATTGATACCGACTATTCCGGTAGGTGCACAGACATTATCAGGTGGTCAGGTACAAGTCAGCAATCAGTCAATCCTGATTAGTGATAATGGACAGGTGATGATAGGAATGGATATCACGTTGCCGGCTGCAATGGAGCTTTCTTCCAACTGTGTGGCAACTCTGACTCCGGTTTTGAAGACACAGGATAACAGTTATAACAGGATTTTGCCTGCTATTTGGGTATATGGGCGTATCCGTTCCATCGTGCAACAGCGTGAACGCAGTATTCCGTCGGATGCATATACCATTCTTCGTCGTAAGAATGGAACGGAACAGACTGTAAATTATTCAGCCCGTATTCCATACGAGAAATGGATGAATGGTGCAGAACTGGAACTGCAGGCTGCTATACGTGGCTGTGCCGATTGTCAGAAAGAAGAAAACAGTGCCTTTATAACTCGTGCCAATTTGGAACGCTATGTGGTAAAACCTGTCGTGGCATTCGTTTCTCCTGCTGTCGAGGCTGTGAAGAATCGTGCCGAGGAAGGACGTGCTTATTTGGATTTTCCGGTAAATCAGATGAAGATTTATCCTGATTATCGTCATAATCCATCCGAACTGGCTGCTATCAAACATACGGTGGATGTAGTGAAAAATGATGTCAATACTACCATTACTGAAATAGCTATTGTGGGTTATGCTTCTCCTGAGGGCAGATATGCGGCCAATGCGCGTTTGGCTCAGGGGCGTGCTGAGGCATTGAAGAGTTATGTAATGAATGAGTATGGCTTTAAAGCGGATTTGTTCAAGGTGAATTCTGTACCCGAGGACTGGGCCGGACTGCGTGCGTATGTGGCTAAGAATGATTTACCGCTGAAAGAAGAGATTTTGTCCATAATAGATAAGAATGAGAGCGATTTTGACGTGAAGGAGGAACGCATTAAGGCCTTGGATGGTGGAAAGGTATATGCCGCATTACTACAGGATTGTTATCCGGCTTTGCGTCACTCTGATTACACTGTACGTTATGTAGTTCGCGGATTTGATGTGGAAGAGGCAAAACAGATTATAAAGCTCCGTCCCCAGCAGTTGAGCTTGCAGGAAATGTTTCTGGTTGCCCAAACATACGAAAAGGGGAGTGACGAGTTTAACGAAGTGTTCGATGTGGCAGTGCGCATGTTTCCTGATGACCCAACAGCGAATATAAACGCTGCCGCTATCGAACTCCAACGGGGTGACTTGCAACAGGCGGTACGTTATTTGGACAAGGCCGATGCACAGGCGAGTGCGACGCTGAACAACAGAGGCGTACTGAAACTGTTGCAAGGGGACCTCGACTCTGCTGAGAATTATTTCAAACAGGCACAGGCCAAGGATTCCGTCGAAGCCGGAGCCAATTTGGAAGAAGTGACCAATAAACGTAAGGATGAAGCAATCTTTGTAAAATAAGACATATAGACAAACAGTACAATAAAAGATGTTAGAAGAAACTTGTTCTTTGCGAAAAGCGCAAGGTAAAATCCGGGGTAGTGGAGTCTATTCCCGGATTTTGAATTAAAGTTCAGCGCATTAGTGTCCTCACAGTGTTTTTAAGTTGAATTTTACATAATCTGTCGGTTGGGGGCTTTATGGAATATGTCGGAAGTCGAAGTTCCGGCAGTGGCAAAAAAGATCAAGACGTTTTTTAAAAAGCTCGCCATCTTTTTAAAAAAGCTCGCCGTCTTTTTTGAAAACGACTTGATCTTTTTAAGAAATACCCTTGTCTTTGAACATGTAGTATTTATATACGTACGCATAAGCCTATATAATTGTATAGGTCTATGGATATGTACGTATGTGAAGGAATGTGTACTTCTTGATGAGAGAAACACTTGCTCACTACATTTTTATGTTTTTACGGGTGATTCCCACTTTAGATTTGGCTTCCGCATATGTTGATGAGGGCGGCTTTTATGGAGGGATATTTTGCTGAAATGCCACACTGTCCGATCTGTTTGATGTAGTGAAAAAAAAGTACATGTTATCCTTGTTTTTTTCTCTTCTTTTTTAATGGAAAAATGTAAGAGGTGATTCTTTCAACGTGTAGGGTATTTTATTCACGTATGATGGAAATGCCCTGTAAAAGACGATATAAAGTCATTTTGTCAAAGATACCAATCTATTTTGTCGAAAATACCGATTAAGGTTTATACGATTAACCACTTACCTTTGCTGTGTTGACAAACAAGAATGGAAATTACAAAAATAGTTTATAATTTAAAAACTTAGGATTATGAAGATTAAGGGATTATTATTAGGAATGTTGGCATATGCTGCCATGGTAGCATGTACGAATGAGGACATTGTGAAAAACAATGTGAATCAACCAGAGAAAGTGAAGGGTAACCTTTCATTAGTGATAAGTTCTACATCAAACTCATCACGCGCTGCTGATAATGAAGAAAGCGGTGTAACGGATCCAGGTATCGAAGGTGAATCAACTGTAACAGATGCCGTTATAATTTTAAATAGACTAGATGAAAATGGAAATCTTACTAAAGAAGAATTCGGTGGTTATTTAACAAAGGCACAATTGAATGAAACTACGGCTAGTGGAGAGACCATTTATAATCCTTTCTTTACATTGGCAAATTCTGGATGGTATAAAGTGCTTGTTGTGTTAAATCCGACTGAGTCAATAGAAGCTATTGCCAACAGCCAACAATCGACTGATAAGTCTAAGTATGAACAAATTGCAGAAAGTTCTTATACAACAACTGGTGATATAACCATAGCTGCTGCCGGTCAATTTATGATGGTGAACAAAAAAGAGATAAAGGTAGACGTTTTATCCAACAACTATGAAGATCCAACAATAAAAAAAGAGGTAGAGGTGGAACGTGTTGTTTCAAAGATAAATTATGTAATTGCTAAACCAAATAACTTATATCCTCTTACAGTACAAACTACTGATTATGCCATTGCGGAAACTACAAGTGGTTACTATATATATCCCGATAATAAAGCCGTTCGTTTGACAGGTTTGCATAAGGCAAAGAATTTGGATAATGATAATTCTGATGTTTGGATACATGAGGGAACAGATGGAACTGATAGAAGAGCTTTTATAAAGACAGAAAAAACTTATGGTCAGACAGGTGAACATATTTTTACTCTTCTTGAGCCGTTCCCCAAATTTGAATATTATACTACATCTACTGATGGTAAGCTTGACTGGACAGTGAAACTGGATAAATACGCGTTGGTGAATCTTTCAAATTCTGTGTATACGGCAAGACATTTGACGGATGCGAGCTGGGAAAACTTCAGGACTTTAGGCTTGTTAGGTGTAGACAATATGGCCTATATGGTTGATCCTAATTCAAAGAATAAGAATAATGTAACAGATTACGACCAAGTTTTTGGATCATATTTCTATAACGCATTGAAAAATGTAAATGCGGATAAAGTTGATGAGGCCAGCGATGATAGCCAAGTTTATTTCCAAGATCTTCCCACTGCTAATACTGACATTAACGATAATGAACAGGTAGGTCATCGTTTGGCTTATTGTTTAGAAAATATTGTGAAAAAAGAAAAGCAAGTACCAGCTTTAGTGACTGGTATTATTTTCCGTGGTCAGATTGGCGATGAAACGGGTGAGCCTGTTGGTACCATTTATAAATGCAATAATAAATTTTATACATCTATTGATGCTGTAAAAGCTGATAATGGTGCAGATGCATCTTATGATACTTATGAAAATGGACATTGCTATTATTATTCATCTGAAATTTGCCACAATAAAGGAGATCAGTATATGGATAAGGCAATCATGAGAAATAATATCTATGTACTGAAAGTTACTGGATTCGAGAATATCGGTGGTGCAACAATAACAATAGATCCTAGCGGTGAAGAGAGTGATAATAATTTCTATTTGCAATTGAATGCTAAGATTATTCCTTGGATTGTACGTTTCAATAACATTGAGTTCTAACAAACACTATGACAGACAGGGGAGGATTCATCTCCCTCCCCTTTATACCTTTCTATATTCTAACATTATAAAATGACCAAAAGCATGAAAACAGTAAAAACATTCGCCCGACAATTCTCCTTCAGCCTGATGATGGCCATGACATTGGGAAGTGCCGTTGTGTCGTGCGACAGCATACTCGGTGAAGAAGAGGTAGATTGCTCTGTAGAGTACAGAGTGAAATTCAAGTATGATTATAACATGAAGTATGCCGATGCTTTCTCGCGCGAGGTGGGGACTGTGACACTTTATGCTTTTGACGATAACGGCAAGTTGGTATATCAGAAGACAGAAGAAGGCGATGTGCTGGGAGAAGAAGGATATACCATGAAAGTGGATTTGGAACCGGGTGACTATCATCTTGTCACTTGGGCGGGACTGAATGATGAGGCTTCATTCTCAGTGCCTTTGGTTACGGCAGGGGAATCCTCGCTAGATGAACTGCAATGCAGGATGGATCGTCTGTACAGTCGTGCGGCTGATGGAACGGCTGTTGTGAACAGTAAACTTTCTGCGTTGTGGCACGGTGAAGTGACCAAGCAATCTTTCTCGCGGGCAGCAAGCTCGCAGGTAGTGACTGTGCCACTGGTGAAGAACACCAACACCATACGCATCATTCTCCAGCAAATGGACGGAGTGACTGTGGAGGTAGATAAATTTGAATTTACGATTACAGACGACAACGGTTTGATGAACTATGATAATAAGCTGCTGGAGGACGAAACATTAACATATTATCCCTATTACCGTATGCAGGGTGGCACGGATATGGGAACACGTGCCGATGGAGATGCAGAGGACAGCAATATCAGCGTAGCTATTGCACAGATTACCGTAGGGCGTCTGGTGGTTGAAAATAATCCCCGCCTCACCATAACCAACAAGGAAACAGGGGAGCCTGTACTTTCCATACCATTAGTGAAATACTTGCTGCTTACTGAAGCAGAAGGACATGAGATGACCAATCAGGAGTATCTGGATCGCCAGGACGAATACAATATGACTTTCTTTTTGGACGAGAGCATGAAGTGGATTAATACTAGCATCATTATCAATGATTGGGTGGTACGCTTCAACGAACTGGACATGTAATAACGAAACTAAAAAAGCAATCTATGAAAAGAGGTTTATCCTATATAGTGATGGCGGTGTTCTGCGGACTGTGCTTCTCGTCGTGTGCGAAGGACGAGTTGGCGGCGAAGGCTGGGGGGGACGGGAGAGCGCCGGTACGTCTTGCATTGTCTCTTTCGGGGAATTCTTCCAGAACGGTTGACGCGCCCACAGCAGATGGTAATTGGGATTTTACCACTCCGGAACAGGGGACTATTGTGGAAGGCGATGTGTATGTACTAGTGATTGATGCGGTTACTCAAAGACTGAAATATTTGGTAGAGGATTTGAGAGTGATTAATGATTATGCCGACCAAAAGATACTGGAAGGGACTATGCAGAGGACGATAGGTAATGAACAGGTACGGTTGGTGGTTCTCGCCAATTTGAATCAGAACCAAATTCAGGGAGTCAGTGAGGGAATGCAGGCATATCTTAATACGATGGTAGGCAATACTGCCGTTGAAATCTATAATAAATTGGTTTATAATTACACTGGTCCGACCCCGTGGAATCTGGCCGAAAGGCGTCTGCCGATGTGGGGGATCAGTCCCGCTACCGGTGTCCCTCCTGCAGGACCAAGCTTAGAGTGCAAACTGTATAGGGCAGTGGCTAAGGTGAGCCTTTGGGTGAACGGGAAACAAGGGCTTCAAGATACAAAAGGCGATTTTACTATTACCGGCATCACGGTGAATAACGCTAATGATAAAGGGTATTGTGTGTCACAAGCTACGTTGAGCCCCGATGAAACAATTCAGTACCAAAGTCCTTACGTAACAGGGTTGTCGATGAAGCCGCAGAACTTTGTTTATACGGGACTGAATGTGACAATGGCTTATGAGGATTTGATTTATTTGCCGGAACAAGAAAATAACGACAGCCGGGCAGTATCCTTGGATGTGACTTACACATATGGAGGTGAAACCAAGACAAAAACGATCGAGTTCAGAAAAGATGGGGTTGGAGATCGGTTTGAGGTGGTGCGTAACCATGTGTATATATTTAATATAAAAGTGACCGAGACTCCTGCTGGAGGCGGTTTGAAGACGGATGTGGAAACTTATGTGGCAGATTGGGATGAAATATTGCTTAGTCCGGGCTATGAATAAACAAAAGGAGGAAAAATGAAGACAATAAGACTGATAATGATGTTTTTCATCATTTGTATGTTGGGTGCTTGTACGGCAGAGGAGTTAGCCGGTCCGGAGTCCGGAGTGGAGGACGATGCTCCTGTGGTCATAGCAATATCACCAGCCGATATTACTTCTGTGAACATGAACAGCAGGGCTGCCGGAGATAACTCCATATTCTCCGTTATTGATGATGTGAATGTAAAAGTGAATTATGGAGGAAATACGGTAACCGTCTATCTGGTTAAGAATGGGGATTCGTTCGAAGTTTCCGGTAGTGTGGAGAATGGTAGTGCAGAGGTCGTTTCTTCTAAAACAGCAGATGGAAAAGTATATATCCACATCAATGCCAAACAAGGTAACCAGGCTGTAAGAGTAGAGGTTATCGCTAATTATGGACGAAAGATTACTTTGTCATTGTGGCAGAGTGTTAAAGAGAGTTTGATTCAGTGGCCGGTGGATTTTGATGAAACATCCGTTTGTCTCCTTTACGGTGCATCCGAGCAGTTTATCTATACCGAGAATCCGCATGAGGGGGCTCAAGGTGGTAATAAAGGTTGCTATTTGGCTAAAGTTTCTTTGAAACGCCCGTATGCTATGATTAAAGTAAATATCAATACTTCCGGGCTGGACAACGAAGTGACCTTGACGCCCCGATCAGTACAATTATGTAATGTGCCTAAGACTTGTACCTTGGCTTCGGATAATAGTATAACGGATTTTACTTCTTTTGACAAGGAAGGACAGAAGTATGACTTCCCATCCGGTTCGTTGCTTACGGGACCAAGTGGAAATGGCGAAACTCAAGTGATGTCCGAGCGTCTTTATCAGTTTGAGAATAAACAGACGGTTCATGCCCAAAACTGTACGGATGCCCAAAATGGTAATGAAAAAGCCAAAACCCCGAATCGTATCAAAAATACGATGGAGGCAGGTAAAGAAGTGTATGCTGCATTTACCGACTATACAGACAATGAGAACTTGGGTCGCAGATGTTCATACATCCTTGTTACGGCGGATTATGAATATAAATCGAGCAGTGCACATGTAAAGGGAACTATTAGTTACCGACTGTTTTTAGGTAAGAACATATCGTATGATTTTGATGTGAACAGAAATACCATTTATAATGTTACGCTTCATTTGCGCGGAGCGGGAGGTGTGAAAGAATCGGGCTGCATGGATGAGAACGGTGTGATCAACATCTCGGGAAACACGAAGGATGCTCAATGGAGGGTAGACAGCGAATTGTCTGACTTGTTTATTCAGTTCAATGAAGGGCAAGATTATAATATTGACGGACATTTGGTGAAAATCAAAGTGGTGAGTACCGATAGGCAGAAATGGCAAATCAAAGTGGATGATTTTGATGGCGTTTCTGGAGACTATTGGGTGATGTTTGAGTCTGATATGAGTTGGATTACTCCTAGATATGATGAATACAATGTGATACAAAAGGAGGGAACGGCAGAGCTTAGAATGTATTTAAAGGGATACGCTGATCAAAAAACGATTTGGGAGAAAGAATGGAACTCAGAGAAGCCGTATCGTTCGTGCAATATTTATGTGCGTAAACTGGATGCGCAAAACAAGCCTGTTGCGGGCAGCGAAATGAAATATCCTATCAAACAATGGTATCCTATCCAGATTACAGAACAATTGTATGTTGACAGAATAGACCGTTTTGCTGTTGGCGGTCTGCCCTGGGGAGACAATGGGTACACAACGAACCTGACGGACGGACAGAAAATAATAAAGGAGTATTATAAGAAGATAAATAAAGAACATTATTCCAGTGACAATGATGAAAGAAGTGTAATGGATAATGCGATAGGTGTGGCGGTTAATTCCAGTGGTAGTTCTACTCCTGTCACATCGGGTAATAGCTATACGGTTTTTTATCATTTCTCTTTGCCCGCAGAAGCAGAGTGGCAGCAAATAAATGGGGTGATTACCAGTTCCGGTATTAAGTATAATAATTGGTCAGGTGTGCCTTATTGGACAGCTACGACGGAGGGAAATCAGTCAAAAGTATATATTCCGGGGCAGGGAGTGTCAGAAAACAGGTCAAGAAATGAGTCGCATCGTTTCAGGCTGGTATGGCGATATAATAGCTTAGGCTATTATTAAGTATAAAGGAGGATGTTATGAGCAACCTGTTAGAAATCATGGACAAGAAATCATGCGGTAAATCGGAAATTTATATATCCGAAGAAGACGGACGTTGGTACGCTTGCTACCGTTCTGCTCATTTGTTGAAGAAACTTAATGAGACGGTATTGAGAGGTGTTATGCTGGATAAGGTGGAAGTCGATTTGAATAAGTTACTGAACGGCCCTTGGATTGTGGTTCTGTGCTCGGACAATGAGATGATACTGATTAAAAACGAGTAATCTATAAAATTATGCGCGAGATAATAATGATGTTGGAAAGAGAATTAAGCAATGATGGCTTGATATATATCTATCGGGAAAGTGACGGTAAATGGTATGCCTATGAACAGTCTGCTTTTTATTTGAGCCGGATGATGCTTGAGCTTTCTTTAGACCGTTATGTGATGGAAAATGCTTTGTGGCTGGCAAGGGCGGAAATTGATGTAAACCGGATTCCTTGGGATAAAGTTATCAGTCATAGCCAATCCGAATATGTATTGCACTATACCCCTTATGATGGGTTCCATGAGTGGCTGGTTGAAATAAAATAGCGATAGTTTAAAAAGTGTCCAGTCCGAAATTCATGAAGAAACGGTTTCGGACTGGGCACTTTTATTCATCGGATGAAAAGAAATCGGGTTTACAATTTCATTCAATGTCAGTTGGGCAGCCTTTGCTATGATGTTCGAAGATATGCTGAAAGATGCGACAGTAAAAGAGATAGAAGATTATTTTTAAAATAAATCGCTCTAATTCATTGTGATATAAAAGATAATGTCTATCTTTGCACCCGCTAAATGAAAATTTTATATATCAAAAAATCTAAGAATTATGTATTTAGATGCAGCTAAAAAACAAGAAATCTTTGAAAAGTACGGAAAGTCTAACACTGATACTGGCTCAGCTGAAGCGCAGATAGCTTTGTTTTCATACCGTATTTCTCACCTGACTGAGCACCTGAAGCTCAACAGAAAAGATTATAGCACTGAAAGAGCTTTGACAACTTTGGTAGGTAAACGCCGTGCGTTGTTGAACTACCTGAAGAACCGTGATATCGAAAGATATCGTGCTATTGTTAAAGCACTAGGATTACGTAAGTAATTCAATCTTTATTGAAAAGGACTTAAAGAAAAGCCGCTCTCTGAAAAGAAAGCGGCTTTTCTATTTTCTGTTATTACGTTTCTACTGTTCTGTTGTTGAGAATTACTCTTTAGTAGGATAGTACAGATTATCTTTTGTCATGTGCTCCAATACTTCATGCAGATATTTGGCCGACTCCCATTTGGCCATAGGCAGGTCGTGAAGCAAGTAGTTACCGCAATCTTTAGGGGAGGCTCCCGGAACTTCGCCTTCAAAATCGGCTACAAAGCGGAACGTTTCCTGCATCAGTTCTACAATATCTTCCGATTTTAAATCGCCTTTCATTAACAGGTAGTTACCGGTGAGGCATCCCATCGGTCCCCAGTAGACAATTTTGTCAGACCATATAGGGTGGTTACGCAGGTAGGTAGCGGCTAGATGCTCTATGGTATGCAAGGCTCCTTGTCCCAAAGCAGGTTCCCGGTTGGGTTCTTTCATGCGGATGTCAAAGGTGGTGACCGTTTCACCGCCCACTTCGTCTTTTCTGGATACATAGATACCGCGAAGCAAGCGGATATGGTCAATGGTAAAACTGGGTATTGTTTTCATATTATTCGTTTTTATAAATTAGCTGGTAATGAGGAAAGGAAGGTATGAGTGACCTCGAAGGAACGGTCGGCTATAGTCTCCCAAAAATTTGTGTATTGTTCCCAATGGTTGTCGGATCCCGGCGTATCGCTGATGATACGGAAACTGATGAACGGTACCTTATATATATAACAGATTTGGGCGATGGCTCCCGATTCCATATCTACTGCCAGCCCTTCGTGGAACTTTTCTTTAATGTCGTTCAGTTCGGAACGGTCGGTGATGAATTTGTCTCCGCTGCATATCAGACCTCCATGAATGGCGGTCGGAGTATCCAGTGACATGGCGCAATCAAACAATGTGGCATTACCTTCGAATCGGGCGGGAAGTCCTTGTATCTGTCCGTACATATTGCCTTCTCCACACCATACATCATGATATACAACTTGTCGGCTCACCACAACATCCATTATTTTCAGGCAGCTGTCTATGCCTCCTGCTACACCGGTGCTGATGACACAGTCGGGTTGGAAGGTACGGATCAGTTCTACAGTACCGGCAGCAGCGTTCACTTTACCTATTCCGCATTTCATCAGGATAATGGTATTATTTCTAATGCTGCCTTCAGTATATTGGAAAGGACCTTCGGTGTATTCTTTCTTGTTTTCGAGCAGTTGCGCTACTTGTTTCTGCTCGGAACTCATGGCTGTTATAATTCCTATTTTCATAATTCAACTTTATTTATGGCTGCAAATGTACGCATTTTATCAGAGTATATCGTATCTTTGCAACGTTAATAAACAGATATACTTATGAACTTATTTAAAAGAATACTACCTGATATAGTAGTGATTATCCTTTTTGCTGTCATCTCATTCGTCTATTTTTTCCCGGCAGTGACAGAAGGGCGTATCCTTTCACAACATGACTCTGTGGCGGGCATTGGTGCCGGTGAAGAAGCGAAAGAATATCTGGAACGTACGGGAGAGCGTACGCGCTGGACTAATTCGATTTTTGGTGGTATGCCTACTTATCAGATGGCACCCAGTTATGATTCTACGGATACCCTGAAGGGAGTGGAGAAGTTATATCATTTGTATCTCCCGAATTATGTGTGGTATGTATTTGTCATGCTGTTGGGCTTTTATATATTATTGCGTGCATTCGATTTCTCGGTCTGGCTGGCTTCATTGGGGGCTGTGTTGTGGGCGTTTTCTTCTTATTTTTTCATCATTATAGCTGCCGGACACATCTGGAAATTTGTAACCTTGGCTTATATTCCACCCACTATAGCCGGTATGGTATTGGCTTATAGAGGGAAATACTTGTCAGGTGGTTTGCTGACAGCGGTTTTTGTTGCTTTGCAAATAGTGTCGAACCATGTGCAGATGAGTTATTATTTTCTTTTTGTCATGCTCTTTATGGCGGTTGCGTTCGGAGTGGATGCTTGGCAGAAGAAGGAAATGCCGCAATTTCTGAAAGCAACTGGTGTGTTGTTGATGGCCGGTATTTTGGGAGTTTGTATAAATCTATCTAACTTATATCATACGTATGAGTATAGTAAGGAAACGATGCGTGGAAAGAGTGAGCTGGTGAAACCGGATAGTCATAATCAGACAAAAAGTGGTCTGGAACGAGATTATATCACTCAGTGGAGCTACGGTATCGGTGAGACTTTCTCTTTGCTTGTCCCTAATGTGAAAGGTGGTGCTTCCGTACCTTTGGCAGCTAACGAAAAGGCGATGGAAAAGGCGAATCCTATGTATAATAGTATCTATAGCCAGATAGGTCAGTATTGGGGTGAGCAACCCGGTACATCCGGTCCTGTATACGTGGGGGCGTTTGTGATGTTTCTGTTTGTTCTTGGGCTGTTTATAGTGAAAGGTCCTATGAAATGGGCGCTTTTGAGTGCTACAGTTTTGTCTGTCCTGCTGTCATGGGGAAAGAATTTTATGGGATTCACTGATTTCTTTTTGGATTATATCCCGATGTACGATAAATTCCGTGCGGTTTCTTCTATTTTGGTCATTGCTGAGTTTACCATACCTTTGTTGGCAGTCCTTGCTTTAAAGGAGGTAATGGCACGCCCTCAGTTGGTTAAGGAACAGGCCCGGTCGTTTTATATCAGCCTGGGATTGACAGGTGGCATCGCTTTATTGTTTGCATTAGCTCCCGGTTTCTTTTTCCCGTCGTATGTTTCAAGTATGGAAATGCAGGCATTGCAGGGTATTCCGGCAGATCAGCTGGCTCCGTTACTTGCTAATCTGGAAGAAATCCGTCAGAGTATCTTTACTTCGGATGCATGGCGCAGTTTCTTTGTTATTATGATAGGTACGGCAGTTCTTTGGTTATATGGCATGGGCAAACTAAAGGCGAAGGTGACGATTCTGGCATTGGCTGTCCTCTGTCTGGCAGATATGTGGAGTGTGAACAAACGTTATTTGTATGATGAACAATTTGTGGAGAAGGTGCAGCAGGATAATTCCTTTAAACCGACCGAAACGGATAAGGCAATATTGGCCGATAAAACGTTGGATTTCCGGGTACTGAACCTAGCCGGCAATACGTTTAATGAAAATACGACTTCTTATTGGCATAAGAGCATCGGTGGATATCATGCCGCCAAGTTGCGCCGCTATCAGGAAATGATAGAGGAGCATATCAGCACCGAGATGAATGGCGTGTTCAAGGCTGTTTCGGAGGCGGGAGGCGATATGCAGAAGGTGGCTCCGTCCGGTTTTCCTGTGTTGAATATGCTGAATACCCGTTACTTTATTTTTCCGCTGCAAGATGGAAAGACTGTCCCGATACAGAATCCTTATACGCTGGGCAATGCTTGGTTTGTAAACGAGGTGCAGTATGTGGATAATGCCAATGAAGAGATAGATGCTTTGCATCGGATAGATCCGGCAAAAACGGCTGTCGTAGATAAAAAATTCAGTGCGGAGGTAAAATCGGCGGCTGAAACAGATACACTGGGTACAATCAAACTGACTGCGTACGAACCTAATGACTTGAAATATGAGGTTAATTCGAAGACAGGAGGAACAGTGGTTTTCTCGGAAATTTACTATCCTGGTTGGCAGGCATATATTGATGGTGTGGAAGCACCGCACGGAAGAGCGGATTATATTCTTCGGGCGATGAATGTGCCGGCCGGAAAGCATGTAGTGGAATTTAAGTTCGATCCGAAATCGCTGCATGTTACGGAAACGGTGGCTTTTGTGGCGTTGGGTGTATTGACCTGTGTGCTGGTCTTGTTCTTATTCTTGCAGGTCAGAAGAGCCCGTAGGAAAATTGATTAAGGCCCGTCGTAAGCCAGACTCCGGATTATTTGTAAAGCAGGCGCAGAACGAACCATAAGTGGTGTGTCACTGTGCTTGCCCATCCATAGTGACGGCTCATAATACGGAAGCGTTCTTTCAAGGAGGCTTTATGGTTACGGGTGGTCATTCCTTCATTCAGGTAATCAATAAGAGTAAGATGGGTGTTATGGAGTACATCCGCTTTCTTCATGATACGGATACACCAGTCAAAATCTGCCGAGAACCGATATCTCAGGTCATATGGTTCCACCAGATCACGGCGGGCGAAAAAGGCTTGATGGCAGACTAGCATTCCTTGCTTGAAGCTTTTCCAGGTAAGCGTTGCGGGTGCGGACAGGCGGCGCATATATAAAAAATGCCCTTGACTGTCCACAATTTCTGTTTCTCCATATAGTACTCCCGGCAGGGCTGTTCCATTGATGGAATGTACCATTTGCAGCAAAGTATCATCCTCGTGCAGGCCGTCACCGGCATTCAAGAAACAAAGATAATCTCCGGTTGCCAATTTTATTCCTTTGTTCATGGCATCGTATAAACCTTGGTCGGGTTCACTGATAACAGTGGTGATATGTTCCTGGTATTTGTGAATGATATCCAGTGTTTCATCTGTTGATCCCCCATCTACAATTATATACTCCAGATTCTTATAAGTTTGTGTAACAATACTTTGTATAGTATCCTCCAATACTTTTGCGGCGTTGTAGGTGACAGTAATAATAGAAAACTTGGGATGAGGATGATGGTTATGCATGATTCCCTGTAATCTTGTTATAGATTTCAACATATTTCTTGGCGATGGTACTTTCCGAATAGCTGGATACTGCCTTACGGCAGGCTTCTTCGCTCAGACTTTCATATTCTCCTTCGGTCAATGCCCAGTGAATTCCGTTTGCCAGATCCTTGGAAGACTGATATTCGGCAACATAGCCGTTGTGCAGGTGGTCAATCATTTGTGGAATACCTCCTACATTGAACCCTATGCACGGAATACCACAGGCCATTGCCTCTACGATGGTATTGGGTAGGTTGTCTTGTAAAGAAGGTGTGACGTATAAGTCGACTGCGTTGTAAATATCTACCAGTTCTTTCTCGTTGCTGACATAATTCATCGGATAGATAGGGAAAGGAAACAGGGAAGCGTATTGTTCGGCTTGGTTGCCAAAAACCACTACACCTAACTCTTTACTAAAATCAGGATATGAGGAAGCTATTTGTTTGCAAGCTGATACCAAATAGTCTATTCCTTTTCTCTTGTCTGTAATTTTTACGGAGCCGAAAAGCAATAACTTCTTGTCTTGCGGGAGGTGGCATTTTTCTCTGGCCTGTTTTTTATCACGAGGTTTGAACAGGTTGGTGTTGATTGCATTGGGAATATTGGTAATGGTCTGACCTTTAATCAGATCACTTTTCTTAGCCAATGATTCTAACCAGCGGCTACAAGCTACAAAGGTGATTTGTGCTCCTTCAAACAGTTTTTTCTTTTTCTGGAAAGTACGGTAGGCTATGTCTTTCCTGCTTCCTTTGTAAAGTTGTGGACAGTTGTGGCATTGTGTGGCATATTTATCGCAATCTCCTGCATAGTGGCAGATACCGGTAAAAGGCCACATATCATGCATTGTCCAAACGATGGGCTTGCCGGATTGGATGATACGCCGGATATCTGTCAGTGACAACATACCTTGGTTAATCCAATGCAGATGAATGACATCGGCTTGGGTAAATTCGGGCAATGCTGTGATATTGGTGCCGGTATTCGCTATGTCAACGGCAAACAAGTTATGTTTCTTGAAGTGGTTGGCTTGCCAGATAACGACACGCTCCCAGATGAATTGCCATACTTTCCACCATGATTTCTTTAGTTCAACGACACTTATCTGGTCGGTCTGCTTGTCGCGTACAAGCATTTTTGTCTTTATTCCGTTGTTTTTTAAAGCCTCCATGAGGCGGTTGGCTGCAATGGCGGCTCCACCTATTCGCTCAGACGTATTGATGATAAGTACTCTCATGTGCATAAAAGTTTATGCAAATGTACGCTTTTTAGGGGACATCTTGGATATTTCCAGTAAGCTTTCTGCTATTTCACGGGAAAAGATTTCCAAATTGAAACGTTTTTCTGCCAGCTTTCGGGCGTTGGCGCCCATTTTTTGGGCTTCTTCGGGATGGTCGGCTATGCGATGAATGGCATTGATCCACCCTTCCACGTCATCATAGGCTACGGTAATTCCTATTTCTTCTTTGTCTATATCCATTTCAAAATTAGGATTACGTGAGCAAATGACAGGGATGCCTAATGCAAAGGCCTCTACCAGTGTGGTAAGACCTACGGTATAAGGAAAATCCATGCAGCAGATGACAACACAGCTTTTTCGTGCCACTTTCTGTGCCAACAAGTATGGGATGACACCGTCCGTATAATGTACTCGTACAGAATCGGGCAGACAGAAGCTTTCAATAATCTGTTGGTAGTTTACACTTCCATTGGTGGGGGCTATGTACAAGTCCAGTTGTTGATCGGTGGCGCAGAAAGCTTGCAGCATTGTGTCTACATCCCGGTTTTCTTTCCCGGTGGAGATAAAACCTTCCGGTTTCCGATCCGGCATTGTTTGTAGAAGATGGTCATAGAAAGCGAGGTCCGGCCCCCAATGGATAAGCTGAAGCTTTTCTTCGGGAGCTTTTCCGGTTGCTAATGAGTCTTTAATCAATTTTTTACTGAACAGGAACATATGATCAATGCCCTTATAAAAGAAACGTGAGATGCGTTCTCTTATTTTTCTGGATGAGGTTTTTAAAGCAGTGTGATGCCAAATGACAATGGGCTTGCGGTAGAGGCCTAATGCTCTGAGTAGGATGATAAGTTCCAACCCACGGAAAGATGTACCGTAGAGCACTTCGTATGGCTCTTTGCAGCACAGAATCTCTTTAGTGGCATAGAGCATTAGTTTCAGACGGCTGGGGAAAGCTTTGTATTTATGCATCACCGACCGGATTCCATATTTTTCCAGCAAAGGAAGTCCGTAGAGGATATGTCCCGGAAACTTATAATCTTTCCATTCCTCGTAACTTTCACGGGTTAATCGGGTGTGATAAAAATAAATAGTGAGTGGTTTTACCGGTGTTGGTCTCTTTTCAGCCATTTGTTAATTCTGTTTTTTATTGCTTTAGTGATGATGGAAAAATTGCCGTATCGCAGGTTCAGAAATAGTTCTTCAAAAGAACGTCCTATCTTAATCCAGGGATGTCCCCACCCCATAATGCGGTAGACAGCTTTTTTATAAGCTACATTCTCAATGACATAACGAGGATGCTTGAGAGGAAATTCTACTTCATACCGTTTCATGGTGAAGATGCGGCGGTATCCTTTAGGCAGTGTATGCACAGAACCGGCAAAATGGGTGGAATCTGCCGTGGCTCCCAAGTTGTTAATCATGTTGCGGGTGGGCACGATAGCCAGTCCCGAGTTGAAAAGCATGGAAGCGTGGAAGATGGTTTCATAATAGGCTTTGTTGTTTTCTTTATGGCGATGGCACATATAGATAAAGTCTTTACGGAATTTCCGTTCTTTCATGAGCTGTTCCAGTTGCTGCATATTGAATGTATCCTCCAGAAAGGTATAATGCTCGTCCCATTGGTCGATGACTCTTTTCCAGCTGGCCCATCCCCAGATGGAGAAGGTGGAGGCGAAGAAATAGTCGTATGGTACATCCGGAGTGATCTCTTCGTTATTGAAACCGGCAATCATGGTGATGCGGGTATCCTGTTCGTACCTGTCCAGCATTTCTTTGCAGAAGGTGAAGAAAGATACGGAAGGCACGTCGTCATCTTCCAATACGATGCATTTGTCAACCATGGAAAAGGCCCATTTCTGTGAGATGTATTCCGAAGGGTCGCAACCATAATTCTTTTCCTGATACTTACGATGCACTTCACATTCCCAGTCTATCTGGTCCACCACTTCGCGGCATGCCTTTATGCCGGGCAGGTCGCGTTCGCCACGCGGCCCGTCCTGATAGAGGAAGAGCTTGGAGGGACGGGCTTTCCTGACTTGTTCAAACACTTGCGACAATTGTTGCGGGCGGTTGAAGAACAATATAAGTACGGGTACATCTACAAGGGATGGTTTCATGGTTCAATCTCCTTTATTTGTAAAATTCGAGTTTGTTGTAATGTGGATGTATATTCTCTAAATCCGGTAATTGCATATAATTACCGTATATCTTCCTTAGCACAGCATCTGTTTGGCGTGGTACGGGGAACATTTTTCCTTCAAATTCCATTTCTGTCAGTGGAAAAATATCGTCTGTATAGCGCGGTTTGAAATAGGCGGTGCCAAAAGAATGGCGTAATTCTTTTCCGGGGAATAACTTGGCAATGAACCTTAGGATGGGAAAACCGATGCGGGTATTAAAATGATAAATTCTACGAATCCGTTTGTATAATGTGCTTTCTTTTATATTTTTATTATTCAACTGATTGTATATCTGCCCTTGCATGTGTCCTCCTATCCAAGCTAGACAATAAGGGATATTTTCTAAAGGAAAAATATCAATGTAGATACCGGTATAATGGAAAATACGGTCATATGAATTTGTTTCTTCCAAATGAGAATCCTTATCACGTAATTTGCCGTATATAAAGATGTAATTGGGATCTGTTTCATTAGTTTGCAATGCAAGATTGTCCGGAAGTTCTTGAGGAAGAACTTTCAGCAGACGCAGGTAATCTGAGCGAAGCATTTCTATGTCCAGATCATCATCCCAGGGAATGAAACCTTTGTGACGTGCTGCACCTATTAGAGTTCCGGAACTGAGCCAATAGGGTATTTGGTGCTTGCGACAAATCACATCAATAACCTCCAGAAGCTCTAACATACGTAGTTGCTGGCGACGGAGAAGGGAACCATCGGGGTTAAATCGCTTTCTTAGTTCACTATCCATACATTAATTTTTTAGTAGTTTATAAAACAAATCAGCGTTGATGTAACCTGTTTTTGACAGGTCTTTTCCTTTTAATTCTCCTTCATGGATATATTCTTTGTTTAATACATCTTGCCCCCATAGCAATATTTTATCAATGTTTGGGGTACAAATGTTTAATACCTCTGCTATTGATTTGATTATCAATAATCCAAATGGAAAATCCTCAGTGAAATACCGGCTTTTGAAATCAGGCAGAAATCCTTTTTCTGTTTTTTCCATAGGAGCTGGAATATGTTTGAAGGCAATGATGGAGCGTATCTTGCGGGTAAGTGACCTTGCATCATAACTGTCATAATATTCCAATAAAGTAGGAATTGGCTCTATTCGGACCGGCAGTGCTTTCAGAATTTGTTGGAATTCATTGTCACAAGCAATGAGGAGCTCCGAACTTTCTTCATCCCAACTATTATAGAACCCGGGAATCTCATGATATGCTTTTCCTCTACTCCAGGTATGGAAAAGTGAATAAAGACGGGCTGGATGAAGCAATGGATTGCTATTGGTCAGGCTGGCTTCTAGAAAATGATGAAGCATACGCACCGGCGTATCTAACATTTCTTGAAGAGTTCGTAGTAAAATATCGGATTTTGATATGTTTACGGTGGCTATTTGTAATTCCTTTTTGTATCCCAACAAGAGTGCTTTCTGGCCATAGGTTTGCACACGGGCAATGAATGGAGCACGCTGGAATCCGAAGAGTGAAGCTGTTTTGCCTAATATTCTATAAGCGGTAAAGAAAAAACCGGTACAACTGACTACACTTCCTATGCAAGTTTTTTCCTGCAAGAACGGTTGTATGTGGAGAAGTTCTTCCTCAATGGCAAATCCGGGGAGACAAAGCAATACGATATCAGAGTGTGGAATGACTTCTGCCGGGTTAGCCGTAACGCAGGCTAATGAGCCGGAGAATGTATTTCCCCGGCAATCTTCAATGAGTAATGATGGATTCCATTGGTCGGGATGCCGGGTGAGGATGGAAACATTAAAGCCTTTATGTGCAGCTACTCCTGCAATGACGTGCCCCAGACCGCCACCGCCACAAATACAGATATTGATACTCATGCTTGCAGTTTTTTTAAGTTTTCAGCCAGATAATTGTTGTCTTCAGTATCGCGTATGGCGATACGGATGTAATTCCTGCCATCGAATCCTGTCTTGGTACTACAATCTTTTAACAAGAGATTATGCTCCAGCAATAAAGAAACGAGTTTGGTGGAACTGAAGCGGGAAGTTACTTCGCACAGGAAATAATTGGCTTGTGAAGGTATGACACGTAGGAAGTCAACCTGTTGCAATACCTCGAAAAAGCGTTGGCGCTCGGCTATGAATTTTTTACAGGCATTTTGATAATCATTATTATACTTGCTGTATATCTGTAAATAGAATTCGGCGAAGGAGTTTATATTCCATATAGCCATGTTTTTTCGTAAATAGGATATTATCTCTTTGTCGGAAGATGCGGCTATCCCCAAGCGTAATCCCGGAACTCCATAAGATTTGGAAATACTTTTAATGACTGTGAGGTGTGGGTATGTTTCCAGAACTTCATTCTTAAGCAGCGTATTTTCGACACTTTTTTCGCTGAAGTCAACAAAAGATTCATCCAGTATTAAGTGGATATTTCGCTGCTGCGTCCATGCCAGCAAATCCATAAGTTCGTTGAGGGGGATGAAGTTACCTGATGGGTTATCCGGATTGATCAAGAGTAAATGGCGGATATCTTTGTCCGCATAAAAAAGCATCAGTTCTTTTGCCGTATAATGAAAATCGGCATTCTGTGGATAGAATGCAATGATTTCTTCTGATTGTCGGTTGGGATATTCTTCAAAAGTGGGATAAATTACTCCCATTTTGCCATCTGAATGTTCCATCAGCGCTTTGATGATTTCGGCGGCTCCGTTGCCAACAACCACATAATCTTGCCGGATACCGAAGTTTTTTGCCATGACAAGTGTATTCACTCCCATGCCGGAAGGGTATTCACGGAGAAGCACATTAAAATTAGCCTGTAGTTCTTCACACATTTTTTGTGGTGGAAAATAGGGGTTTACTAAATAGCAGAAATCTTTCAGCTTTGGGAAACGCCAGTATCCGCCATATCTTTTTTGGTAGCGTTGTAGCTGGTCCTGTTCGGCAAAAATGGTTTCAGCGATGTCAAGATCTTGTATATCATCAATCTCATACCAGCGTTCTCCTTCCAAAGGGAGTCCTTTCAGTTCACATCTCTCCAGCAGGGTGATTACCCGTAATACCTGTTCGTAATATTCGTTATTACCCAGGGCTTTGCTGTAGGCTTCAAGAAATGGCACATAACTGTTGCGGAGAAACTCTTTACTGAATTTATAGATATTGACGGTTTTGTAGTAATCGTCAATATCTGCGTAGCGGAACGTTTTTTTTGAGATAAAATCAATGATGTCATTTTCAGTATTGAGCCGTACCATCGTGCCGTCCATCCATGGCTCATATTTAGCTACAAGTGCCAGATTGGGATAGGGGTTATTTAAAATTTTGTGGAAAAGTGTATCCTCAAAAATCAAATCGGATTCAATTAATAAAGTATCTTGCTTTTGCAATTCCTCTTTAGCAAGATAGAGAGAATAGATATTATTGGTCTTATTGTAGACAGGATTGTAAATATATTCTATCGGAGTATTTCTACTTTGTTTCTCTATGTGGGTACGTAATTTCTCTCCCTGGTAGCCTATGACTAAAATGATGCGTTCCAGATTTAATGAATCTAACTGTGAGAGCAGACGGTCTATCAGATAGGTCCCGTTTACTTTAATCATACACTTGGTGTTATCTTTGGTAAGATCTCCCAAGCGCTTGCCCATGCCGGCGGCTAGAATGATTGCTTGCATAATAAATTTAGGTATATATATTGCAAAAGTAGTAATTAATTAGCATTTATAAGCGATGTTATTTATATTTGCCTCAAATTTTAAACAGGAATGGGTAAAATAACATTTGTACCGGTAGGAGGATTGGCCAACCGTATGCGTGCAGTGGCTTCGGCGGTAATGCTGGCAGGAAAGACGAAAAGTGAATTAAGCATCATTTGGTTTCGGGATTGGGCACTGAATGCACCGTTTTATCAGTTGTTTAAGCCTGTAGACAGGGAAGTGGCTTGTTTACGGGATGCTTCGCGGTTGGATTATGCATTATTAGACAGACCTCGTTCCAAGAATTTTCATTTCCCGCTTTTGTTTCAGAAACTGCTTTTCAAGTCTTGTCTGTACGAGCGTTCCATTACTCCTTTATGTAACCGGCATTTTGATTTTGAACGGTGGGTTAAAGAAGGTGGCTGTGTTTATATGGCATCATACACCGCTTTCCAACTTTATGATTATGCGTGGATCAGTCGGTTGTTTGTTCCGGTAGACGAGATTATGGAAGAGGTAGAAAACCGTTGTCGGAATTTTTCGGATGCTATGATTGGTGTGCATATCCGTCGTACAGATAATCTGGCTTCTATCAGGCAAAGCCCTATCGAGTTGTTCTATCAGAAATTAGATGAGAAGATAAAAGAGGACGGCAAGGTGGCTATCTATTTGGCTACAGATTCGGAAGAGGTGAAGCGGGAAATGAAAGAGCGTTATGGTGACCGGATATTCTGTTCCGGAAAAAAGGCAGACCGTGGATCTTTGGAGGGAATAAGGGAGGGTATCACGGATATGTACACATTGGCTCGTACACAAAAAATATATGGTTCTTTTCAGAGTTCATTTTCGGATATGGCAGCTCAGATAGGAGGGGTTCCATTGGAGATTTTGAAATTATGAGTTACGGAAATAAATCATTGTTTTAATGATTATCTGCAAACATTTTTATTTTTGCTCCTCTTCTTTCTATGGCATTTGCCAATTTGTTTTCTATTTTTCCTAATAGCAGCCGTCTGCTCCATTCTATAACAAGCGTCGTCAGACAGATAGAAACAAGTGTTCCCATAAAATACAGAACAAGTAGGTTGCTGTCTGCATAAGGGGTATACCAGGGTTGTAAACAGTGGATAAGAAGTCCTTGAAGCATATATAAGGCAAAAACGTATCCTGCTAGGTAATTGATGATGCGGGATGAAAAATGCCACCGGGTAAACTGGTAGAAAATCATGATGGAGGCGATGATAATCAGTAGATTATTATCTCGGGCGAATCTCAGTATGATATTTCCACTCATTGCTGTAAGCAGGGAATTTAGTATAAAAATACAGGCAAGGCTGCCTGACAAGATTTCCCGGCTATGTCGTTTCATATTTTCCGGAAGACCATAGGTCTTCAGATATTGTCCTATGAGATAAGCTAGTGTGACATTGATAATTCCCTTGCCCGTGTCATTCTGAATTTCAAAAAACAGGATTGTCGGGGCAAATACAAAAAAGAATCCCCATAGTAACAGTAGTTGTTTATAACTTTTTTGTGAGAGGTTATGAACCAGTCGGTTTAAATAGGGCGAGAAACAATAAAGTACTACATAGCAGGTCATAAACCAGTATTTTTTGCTAAGTATCGGTAGCAATGAGGAGGCCAGCCCTGTCCAGGTATGCGGAGTGTGAAGCCATATTGTTTCGATCAGATAAGAAACGATGGAATAAAACCATACGACAACCAGCATTTTGAAAAATTTATGTGTATTGAAACGGATTCCAAAATAACCTGAGATCAGAATGAACAAGGTTACTCCGGTGTTTCCCAGTGTATTGATAAATAGTATGAATTCTTTGTTCAGCCAGTTACCGGTGTGGAAGGTATTTCCTAGAATATGCATGGATACAATCAGTATGATACTGATAATTCGTAAACATTCTAATCCGGAGTGACGTGTAGCAGCCATTATTTCTTGATTATATAGTGTAAACTCTCTTTAAAAGTGACGGAGCCGCTCAACCACAGGATGGCTGTGTAGAGTGTGCCGGCTATGATCATTTTGCTTGCCATTAATAAATACAGATTGGCAAAGCCGATAGTGATATAATAGGTAGCCGCCATTACCGCGGTAGCTATGAAGGCAAACGGAAGGATGTCTTTCAGCGCTGCAAACAAGCTGAGCCGTATTTGTTTCCATACAAAATAGTGCCATACAAACAGCCAGCAGATATTGATGGATACATACACTATAATCATGGTATGTACGCCGTATGGATAGAGCAGCAGCATGGTTGTTAACTGGATAATGCCTAAGCTGATGGTATTCCACATATAGATATCCGATTTTCCTTTGCTGATGACTAGGTTGGAATACAAATTGGTTATGGGAATGAATGCGCCACCGATGCAGAGCAATTGCAGGATGAAGGCACTGGGTAGCCATTTGTCTGTAATAGTCAGTATAATCAGTTCGGGTGCGATTAATGATAATCCTAACATAGCCGGAAAAGAAATAAAGGCAGTGAAGCGGAGCATCTTCCGGAAAGCGCGTTGTTGGCGTTCCCTTTCATCCGACAAACTGGAAAGTACAGGTTGGGCCACACTGTTGACTGTTCCTGAAATTAATGAATGTCCCATATAATTCCATTTATTAGCTTGAGTAAAATAGCCTACTTCTTGTCCCGAATAGAATTTACCAAGGATAACGGTAAAGATATTATTATTGATGTGGTTGAATATATTGGTTACTAATAATTTGCTGCTGAAAGAAAGCATCCCTCTCAAAGGCTTGAAGTCGAAAGTAAGTGTAGGTCGCCAGGGTGAGAAGCACCAATAACAGATATTAATGGTTCCTACATAGACAATGCTTTGTGTGGCTATCCCCCAATAGGCAAATCCCAAGCAGGCCATAGTTATACCGATAGTTCCTGAGGCGGTTAATCCGATAGTGACCGCCATTGCCTTTTGCTTGACCATTAAGTTGCGGAACAGGTAAGCACTGTGGGCAATGCCCAAACTGGCTACAAAGAAACCGAGGAAAGTGTATCGTGCCAAAGCTGTCAGTTCGGGAGTGTGATAGAATTCGGCAATGAGTGGGGCGCAAAGGAACAGAATGAGGTAGAGACAGGCACTTAGCCCGGTACTGAACCAGAATACGGCATTATAGTCTTTGTGGGAGATATCCCGTTTGTTGGCTAGGGCGGCCGTGAACCCGCTTTCCTGCAAAGAGCCTGCAATAAGGGAGAAGATGGACAGCATTCCCACCATGCCATAATCTTCCGCATTCAGAATGCGTGACAGGAATATCCCGAAAAAAAGATTCAGCAGCTGCTGTACTCCATTGCTTAATCCGCCCCAGAAGAGGCCTTTTGCTGTCTTTTCTTTCAAGGATTGTTCTGTCATTTTTATAGATAGATTATAAAACAGTCAGGCTGAAAGCGGACGTTTCAGTTGCTTTCAGCCTTTTCTGTATTTGGGTGTATATTATTTCACTTCACTGCCCGGCTTTACCTCTCTTAATAAAGAGGTCACCGCTAAGGTGCCGTCAAAGTTTTCAGCACTCAGGATCATGCCTTCGCTCACCAATCCGTTCTTGAATTGGCGTGGAGCCAGGTTGGCAATGAATAAAACTTGTTTGCCCACCAGTTCTTCCGGTTTATAATGTTGTGCGATACCGCTGACGATGGTACGGTTCTCCAGTCCGTCAGCAATCTTGAATTTCAGCAGCTTTTTCATTTTAGGCACTACCTCACACTCTAATACGGTACCTACACGGATATCTAACTTTTCAAATTCTTCAAAAGCAATTACCGGTTTTATCGGGTTGGCTTTATAGTTGGCAGCCTCGTTTGCTTTTTTGGTAGCCAACAGTTTGTCTACTTGTGCTTGAATGGTTTCATCTTCGATCTTTTCGAACAACAGTTCTGCCTTATTCAATTGATGTCCTTCTGCCAGCAGATCGGTACGTCCCAGTTGGTCCCATTCAAATGTTTCCATATTCAGCATTTTGCGGAGCTTTTCGCTGCTGAAAGGCAGGAAAGGTTCGAATGCAATAGCCAGATTGGCAACTAGTTGCAATGCTATGTTAAGGATGGTGGCTACACGGTCCATATCAGTTTTTGCCAGTTTCCAAGGCTCTGTATCGGCTAAGTATTTATTACCGATACGTGCCAGGTTCATTGCCTCTTTTTGTGCATCGCGGAATTTGAATACATCCAGTAGCTTTTCTACTTCTGCCTTTACGTCTGCAAATTCTTTTAATGTTTCTTTGTCGTAGTCGGTCAATTCACCGCAAACGGGAACTTTTCCGTCGAAATATTTATGAGTCAGCACTAAAGCACGGTTTACAAAGTTACCGTAAACAGCCACCAACTCATTGTTGTTACGTGCTTGAAAATCTTTCCAGGTAAAATCGTTGTCTTTTGTTTCGGGGGCATTGGCTGTCAATACATAGCGCAATACATCCTGTTTGCCGGGGAAGTCCTGCAAATATTCATGCAACCATACTGCCCAGTTGCGTGAAGTGGAAATCTTATCACCTTCCAGATTCAGGAATTCATTGCTAGGTACGTTATCCGGTAAGATATAGCTTCCTTCCGCTTTCAGCATAGCAGGGAAAACAATGCAGTGGAATACAATATTGTCTTTTCCGATGAAGTGAATCAAACGGGTTTCTGGATCTTTCCACCAAGTTTCCCAACTGTCGGGAAGTAATTCTTTTGTATTTGAAATATAGCCGATGGGGGCATCGAACCATACATAAAGTACTTTTCCCTCAGCGCCTTCTACAGGAACAGGGATTCCCCAATCCAAGTCACGGCTTACCGCACGGGGTTGCAAGCCCATATCCAACCAGCTTTTACATTGTCCGTATACATTGGGGCGCCATTCTTTATGATTTTCAAGAATCCATTCACGCAGCCATCCTTCGTGTTTGTCCAATGGCAGATACCAATGTTTGGTTTCACGCATCACTGGTTTACTGCCACTGATAGCACTTTTCGGATTGATCAGGTCGGTCGGAGAAAGTGATGTTCCGCACTTCTCGCATTGGTCACCGTAGGCTCCTTCTGCATGGCAGTGAGGACATTCACCGGTAATATAACGGTCGGCCAGGAACTGATGGGCTTCTTCGTCGTAATATTGCATGGAGGTCTTTTCAATGAACTCACCTTTATCATACAGGGTTTTGAAGAATTCGGAAGCCAGTTCGTGGTGTGTCTTTGATGTAGTACGAGAGTATATATCGAATGAAATTCCAAATTCTTTGAATGATTCTTTTATCAAGGTATGATAGCGGTCCACCACATCTTGTGGAGTAATACCTTCTTTCTTTGCACGAATGGTGATAGGTACTCCGTGTTCGTCAGAGCCTCCGATGAAAAGAACATCTTCTTTTTTCAGGCGGAGATAGCGCACGTAGATATCAGCAGGAACATATACACCTGCCAGATGACCAATATGTACCGGACCGTTTGCGTAGGGCAAAGCGGATGTGACGGTGGTTCTTTTGAATTTATTTTCCATTGTATGATGTCTTTTTTGTTATTTCTACCAGTAACGTGCAAAGTTAGTGATTTTTAGTAAGTATATGGAATAATCAGAAATATTTCTCCCTTAAAATCTCTGACAGGCCGTACTTATTATAAAATATGGTTATTCGGGGGCTTTGTCGGAAGAAGTGAAAATACAGAAAAATGTTATATCGTGATGCAGTGATTTGCACTTATTTGCATTTAATCTTAAGGAGAGAAAAATGATGAACTAAATTTTACTTATCCTGTTTTTTATAAAACCTTAAGTCGAACGAGACATGAATACGTGGTATAAATTCATTTTAAATGCACTTTTCTCTAAAAAGAGAGAGGATAAAGATTGGGAAACGACCGATAAGGAAGAGGATGTTCTTTCAAATTACATTGAACTGGACTCATTGATGCAGGTCATTTATCATGCAAAGGAAACTGAGTCGGGCAGCTAAACTAACCGGCCCAGTCTTCTCTATCAAGATTTCTATAGCTTATCGCTTCTGCCAGGTGGATGGAAGTAATGTGTTCGCTGTTGTCCAGATCGGCAATGGTACGCGCTACTTTTAGAATACGACCGTATGCGCGCGCCGACAGGTTGAGGCGTGTCATGGCAGTTCGTAATAATTTTAGCCCTGCTTCATTGGGTTGAGCGTACAGATGGAGTAACCCGGCTTCCATTTGTGCGTTGCAGTAAATACCCGGATGGTTGGCAAAACGTTGAGCTTGTATTTCCCGGGCCTTGATAACCCGTTCGCGTATGCTTGCACTACTTTCCGCATGATGGCGTTCTGCCATTTTTTCGAATGGAACCGGAACTATTTCTATTTGGATATCTATGCGGTCCAGTAAAGGACCGGAGATACGGTTCAGGTACCGTTGCACTTGTCCGGGATTACAGACGCAAGCTCGTGTGGGATGATTATAATATCCGCATGGACAGGGATTCATACTGGCTACCAGCATGAAACTGGCCGGATAATCCAGACTGTATTTAGCTCGTGCGATGGATATATGCCTGTCCTCTAGGGGTTGGCGAAGTACTTCAAGTACACTTCTGTTAAATTCCGGCAACTCGTCTAGAAAGAGCAAACCGTTGTGAGCCAGACTGATTTCTCCCGGTTGGGGATTGGTGCCGCCACCTACCATTGCTACAACACTAATTAACTATTAGGTGGTGGATTAGTATTTTTGAACTTTATATAAATAGCCAATCATACAAAAAAGAGGAACTATACGAAATGTATGTTCCTCCTAAACTGTATTATATAGAAAAGTTTGTTTTATAACTTTTCAATCTCTTCTTTGGTCAATCCAGTTGCTCCCATAATTAACTCTATTGAAGTGCCGGATGATTTCAAATAACGAATAACTTCTATAGCTTTTTGTTCTTGAATATCATCATATCTTGTATTCAGGTTATTCATTATATACTGGATCTTTTATGTTATCTGAATTTTCTATGTTATCTTGATCTTTTGTACTATTATCTATCACATTGTTAGATTTATACCCAGCATATAGTCCAAGCATAACACTAATAAGGAGACATAAAATACCGATAATTGGCATCTGACCCATTATCATAAACGCAACTATCAGTCCAACAATTATTGTTATTATCGCATATGGTGATTTCATTGTATAAAAAATTTGCTTATTAATTTTTTGATTTGAGTTTTGTTTAATAGGCAACTAAATCACTAGTATCGTTCATGTTTCGTCTTTCCTATCGATAATCCACCAACGACAATAGCTCCTAACTCTTCCATTTTTCTTTTAAATCTAAGCATGGATTCACCTTTAGTTATAATATCATCAAAAAGTAAGACGTATTTTCCTCTAAAGAAGTTACTGTCAAACGAAACATTGTCTGTTAAGATTCCGCTTCCACCGAATTTCTTTTCATCACTAGAAAAGATGACCTGTATTTTATCGTAAGCATTTATCATACCAGTTTCATTGCATATACGACTTGAAAATTCTTTGTAACGTCTTTCAGTCTTGGTTGTAGATGAAGCAGGAATGCACACAAGAGTTAGATGGTGTAGTGAATCTTTCCCAAACGTATTGATTAATTTATATTTTATTTGTGGTATGATTTTGTCTAACACTGCTGAGTGGGCTGTTTCAGATGTTTTCCCCGGTGTATTTTTAAAGTTCCACACAGTCCAACGATCATCCCACTCATCTTGCGTAGCTTCAAAGTCACAAGTTGTTGGATAATAGTTGAGAAGATAGTTATAGTGCAATGTTCCATAAAGAACATTCCAATTAGATACTTTTTCAGGCAATGATCTTTTTGCTTGTTCTTCGGCACGTTGTTTCGCTAACAAAGCTTGTCTTTCGACCTCTCTTCTTTGAGCTTCTCTTCTGAGCTGTTCTTGACGTTCTGCTTCAATTTTTGCTTTATACTGCTCATTGAAAGTTTGCTCGTCTCTTTCATAAGACCATTTATGACTAAGCAATGTTTCTATTTTGTCATCCGTTATATCATAGTCAAAGATATGTGATTTAACTATACCCCAGTGCTGTTTGAAATAATGTTTTGTAGCTTCAGGGTATTTTCTAGCTAATGCTTGAGCTTCAGATCGCTGTTGGGCGAGTCTTTGTCTAGCATACTCTTCCTGTTGTTTTTGTCTAGCATACTCTTCTTGCCGTCTGCGTTCTTGTTCTCTGCTTTCTTCTATTTGACCACCAATATAACGACCTAGAGGAATACCTCCAATTATAAATAAGAAACCTAAGAATGGTACAGAATTACAAACGGAAAACCCTAAGAACATTCCAATGATCCAACCAATCCAGCCACAAATTGTTTTCATAATACTATCAGTTAAAAAATTATCTAATCAATGTTATTATTTCTTCTGGCTTCACAATGGCATGGGAATAACCAGAATGCAATAGCTCTCTTTTTTCTTTCGTTCCCCAAAAACAGGCAACGCTTTCTATACCAGCAGCATTAGAAGCTTGAATGTCTATCACTCTATCACCAAAAGATATTGTTTCTTTGGCTGAACACTGCATAAGCTCCAATGCTTTTAACATCGAGGCTGGATGGGGCTTTATAGGTTTTGCATCATGGTAGCTAACAATCCATTTTACAGGTATATTGAACTGTGCTACTAACCTTTCTACATAAGGACGTGGACTAGTACTGACAATACAGGATTTAATACCGAATTTACGGATGATGGCAAAAACCTCATCAATACCTTCGTATAATGTGCATTTTGGAATCAACGCATAAGCCTGTTGCCAATTTCTTTCATGTCTAGATGGTTCGCATATAGTTGTATCAACTAGAGTTAAATCAAGGTCAAAAATAATGTTTTTCATATTGATTAGTAGTTAGTAATTTAAAATAAACTCAAATCCTTAGGGCGACTATTCAGTCTATCTCTAAACACGTCAATTTTATTTATAGCATCTTTTATGTTGTCAGATCTAAGAGGAAGAGCTTTACCTTGTGCTATCAACTGAATGTTCCCCTGCACTTTTTCGTTCTTTCTATCTTCTTCGGTTTTATAATCAACCATAAAAAGTGGCTTGTGTGTAACTAGTGTAGTATTAACTGCGTGCATGGTTCCTCCCTTTATGCCTGTTTGAATAGCAATCGTTGCGTACGAGAGTGCAGATTGTAGTCTATCACGAGCGACTAGTGCATATCTATTACACATCTGACCAATTGGGTATTCAGAAAGAAGTAAACCTCCCTTAGATACGATTTCTTTGGCAAGTTCCATATTTTCCTTGGGATAAATAGAGTTCCAGTCCAGTCCGTTAGCTAAAAATGCTGTAGTTGTTCCTCCTACATTTAATGCACCTCGATGTCCTGTTGTATCACAGCCAATTGCTAATCCTGAAACTATATTGAAGTTTTCTTTGGCAAACTCGCTGGCAAAATATTCTCCTGCTTTGATACCATTCGCTGTAGGCTCTCTTGTACCAATTATTGCAATGCCAGGTTTTTCGAGAGCCTTCAAATTTCCTCTATAATAGAGAAGAATTACTGGATCTTCTTTACCGTCCTCGTTGATACAATTCTTTAATATGGTTGGAAATTCTGGTTCAAAGTAAGATAATACTCCAATACCTTCCTTCTTACTTGCTTCAATGAGACGCTCTGCTTTTTTATAAGCATCACTTAAATCCTCAGCACTATGCTTTTCATACAGTTTACCAGACTGTTTAAGCCAGAAATCACAAAGATCTCCGTAGGTTTCAATCTTTTGATTTACTGTATTTGCTATTTTTAGAATAGTCTTGGTTCCAATACCCTTCAGTTGTTGAAGCGTGATGATAATTTTACTATTTAATGCCATATATCTTACAATTTACTTTTTATTTCATAAATCCTATTAATACCAGTATAACCAATATAACAATGGCTACAATATAACCAGTAGTAGATGGCTTTTGGCTTTCCAATTCAGAGATTTTTTGCCGTGCGGTCATCAACTCATTTGTCATCTTTGTCACGGATGCCTGAAGTCCTTTATTCGTTTCTTGCATTTGGCTGAGACTTTTGTTGAAATCTCCTTGTTGCTTCTTCTGCTGTTCAGTCATGTCTGCAAGAACCTTACCCTGCTTCTCTAATCGTTCTTGCAGTTCCTTGTTTACCTTTTCAGCAGCCTCAGATTGTGACTTAGCCTGTTTCTGTGCCTCCTCTGTAGCTTTTTGGAATTGTTCAGCCTGATTCTTCATCTGCTTCTGGCTTTCCTCATGAGCTTTGGTGAGAGCGGCGATTTGCTTTTGGGATGTTTCAGCCTGTTCCTTGTTTTGCTTCTGAAGGCTTTCGAGTTGTTTGGTCAGTTCTTGATTCTTCTTGTTGGAATCCTCAATCTGTTTCTCGTATTGCTTCTTTACTTCTTGAACCAGTACTGCACGAGAATTGTTACGTTTCTGGATAACATTTTCAACGGTATCACGGAAGTATGTACCAAGTGCAAATGGAATAGGGATAACCTTGTCTGCTATGTTTCGTATGAAAAGGTTTTCTTTCTCATGCCCAACCCCATAGATCCATGCTGTTGTCAGATTGGTCAGCGTCTCGACAACGGCAATGTCATCAAGCTTTTCAATTCCACTGCCACCACCTCTGATAATGGCGATAAGGTCATAATCCTGACTGTCTAACGATTTCAGCAGCGTACACAGAGCTTGGGAATTGGCAAAGCTGATTCTGCTCTCCACAAAATCTATACTGCTCTTCGCTGCTGCCAATCCCTTCTCAAAATCAGAGTTGGTTATGGAAGTATCGGCATAGATGAGAGCTACTTTAGGGCGTTGATTGACAAATAGCTTGTTTTCCAGTATGCTATCGACATTCTTATAACCCAGTTCACCTTTCCTTCTACGGCATTCAGCACGTTTCACCTCATCCTCAGAAACTGCTATATCCTTTACCTTGTCTATACGACTGACGTTAAGCAAGAATTGGATAGAACCATTATTCTGCACTCTTCTGTCAAGTGTACCGTAAACACTGATAAGGTTTCCATTCTGTAGGTCATTACGCAGAGATACAGGAACGATAACGGTCAAGCTCTCGGATGTATTCTCGTCACGCAGTTGATCCCATGCAGCATTTCCATAAACCTTGTCTGACTTGAAATAGATTCCTTGCAGACACAGTACAGAGGCATTGATTTCTTTGTGAGAAAAGAAATTCTTGAAGATTCCCATAAGCTCTGAAGGCTTATAGAAATTTGGAGGTACTATCGCTTTGTTATCTTGCATAGTGATTCTTATAAAAGGTCGTAAAGTAGTTCATCTATTGAAGAAAGTCCTCTTAATAAAGAAGCATCAGTCCACATTAATCTTCCACCTTGATACCATTGACAGATAGCTGTCTGAAAATGTCGTTCTGTACAATCATTACATTCAGTTACAGACCAGTTCATAGGGAGAACATTTGCTTGCACTATTTCTGTAAAATCATTAGAAAATCCATTGGTGCTTCTTCCACCTTTATTTACAAGAAAAAGGACTCCAGTATCTATCTTCTTTGCAATCTGTAAGTATCCCAATAATTGAGAATAGTTTGATAAAGATAAGTCCTTTGCATATTTGACTTCAAACAGAATCAATTTACTCTTATTATTGAGTTGGTTTCTAATCGCAAATAATATATCCAATTTTAGTTTTGGAACAAATGCTCCTTTGAAGCAGGACTCAAAGCTTAAAGTATTTTCTACCTCATTTACCATTTGGGGAAGTTCCTTGTTATAGGAGAATGCTACATCTAAATTAGGATATTTAGATATAATATTTTGTTTGAACTTCCTTGCAATATCTGGATAAAAATCAATTTCTTTCATTATTAACAATTATATCAAGACCATCAACAGTTAATTGGGAATCTAATAGTGTGTTATTGAAATTAGTTCCTACAGATGATACCAAAATAGCCCTCTCATTAACAGGGTTTACAATCATAAGAGGGAAACCTGTAACTGAGACTGTTGTAACCTCAACTGAAGCATCCATATTGCTGTTTAATATATCGTTCATACTTCCAACATGGCGTACACCATTTAATTGTTCACTTAATAAATAAGCCAAACCTTCTTTAAGCTTCTTGTATGGTTGCAATCTTTCTGAATTGCATAAACTGGATATTCTCCGAGTTGAATATGACAACTCGTGTTCGGATAAATATTCATCTTTTATATTATTGAACACTTTTGTTATCTCAGTCTTGTTGTCTTTAGTCAACAAAGGAAGAGCTGATATGAAACAGCGGTATTGTCTTGCTAATTCTTGTAGTTTTTTTATAGGAGCAAAAGGACACCCAATTACTGCACAGATGTGAGAATAGTGCAAGAACAATTTTCCTCTAACTTCTTTTGGTAAATCTTCTGAAAAAATATCCGAATGAATACATAGTGTATTTGCACTTACTGGTCGATTTTCACATGGAATTTGTTCTTCCCTAGTTTGTCTTCTTGACATTGAACTAACATCTCTTGCTTTAGCTCTTAATGCAAAGGAGTTTGTTTCCATATATGATTTAGCAAGAAAACGAATCTTAAATCCTTTTTTCCATCCTTTGTAGTATGGATCACTCGGTGATTGTTGACAAGGATGATTGTAAAGAATTTGATCTGTTGTTGTATCTAATTCATGAAGCCATGAGCACAACTGAACAACGAATTGAAAGTTTTTAGTACTTCCAGGGATTTCTAAAGAAACAACTGGTGCATCATCAGCGAATCTTCTATGAGATTTTGCTAAACTCCCTCTTGTGTCGAATATCCCAGATATGAAGCTCTCTGCTTCGTTTATAGACAGAGTTTTCTTTGCAAGACTTAAATCCGCATTATTTAATAATGTACCTATAGTTGGAAGACCAAGATTTTTTAAATCTTCTCGGATTGGAGCGATGTCTATACATTCTAATGGGGATAAAAACCATTTACCATTACCTATCTCGAATTGTAAATGGAAGCCATACGTTTCAAAACATATTCGTGAAATTTGAGTTACAACGTCAGCGGCAATGTCATTAATGTTAGTTGCAAGGGTTCCCCATTTACGAAATGGTAACACAACATTAAAACTAGAATCATTGATAATACCGCCACCGACAAGCATACCCAAAAAATAAGCCTTACTCTCAGTCATGATTATTTTAATTTAGATGATTCAACAATGCTTTGGCAACAACCCAACCTAGTACTGGAGGTACTGCATTGCCAATAACCTTATATCGAGACTGCAATGGAATATTCCCAAAATAGAAGTTATCTGGGAAAGATTGTATTCTTGCACATTCTCTAACCGAATATCTTCTATTTTCTACAGGATGTGTAACTCCACAATTTTCAGGTTGAGCAGATGCAGTAATAGTTCCATTTATTTCACCATATGCAAATCTTCTAAAGAAATTAGGTGCATGATATTTCTTTGGGTCATCAGCAATTTTTTTAAATCTAGGTGAAAGTAGTTCGTATGGAATGTTTTTCCACGAGCGACCAGTAAATACTGATTGAGGGAGACTATCTTTTGTATAACCATCTGAAAACAGATTCATAGCTTCTGCTCCATGTTCACATCCGCCAATCAAATTGACAGTATGTTGCGTGGTTGCACTATATTCCCATACAACATTATCTTCTTGTTCCTGAACTCCTTGAAGTATTCTACCTAATAAGAGCTCTTCATCTTGTCCAAAATGTTCAGAAGGTATGTTGTATTCTTGAATTACTTCCTTCAATCTGTCAAAATCGAATGCGCCAACACCAAGAGTAGCATCAATACCAACAATTAGAACACGGTATCTTCTTTGTGGAACTCCGTAATCAGAAGAACAAACAAGTTTCATAGAAACTTGATAACCTAGGTTTTCCATTCTTTTATGAATCTCATCAGGCACAGTTGTAACTCCATCTTGCATTTTTGAGGAGAGAATACCTCTGACATTTTCAAATAGAAAGGCTTCTGGGCGATGACCTACTTCTATCTTTTCACGAATAATACGTTCACATTCTTCAAATAAAGTTCCTCTTCCGTTGTCATCGTGTACCCCTTTTCTATTACCAGCATTTGAAAATGGTTGACAAGGAAAACCTGCCAACAGAATATCAAAATTTGGAATTTCATTAGTAGGAATTTCTCGAATATCTCCAAGACGTGAGTGTACTCCATCATTGGTTAAGAGCTCATTATTATTATAACAAGCCCATGCATCTCTGTCGAAATCGTTTGCAAAAACTATATTTGTATCTAATCTTTCACACACTGTATTGCGGAACACAAAACCTCCAGAGAATCCTAAATCTAAACCTCCACAACCAGAGAACAATGAAGCTATATTTTTGGGCATCTTTTATTTGTTTTTTGTATATACTGGGTTATTTTTAAGACAATAAGCTATGAATATTAGTGAGTTCACTATCAATAGCTTCTAGGTAAGAAACCATATATTTATCCTTTCCATAGCCTTTATACATTTGCCACGGATCATTATTTATGATTGAATCCATCTTCTCATAAGCATGAGGATAGCAATTGTAATAATCATCAAGCTGTGATTGTGCTTCATCACGCATTTCCCAGCTTTGTGCCTGATTAATGTTCATACCTTTTCCTTGTTTCCAATCCATATAGGGCTTAAAAACATAGCTATTCTTAAAAGAACCATTATTATAATCCTCCAGCATTTTTGCTAGAAAAGCATCTTGTTTATCGAATACATTCATGTTACTCAGTACTATTGATTAAATCCTTTACATCAACTCCAAGCTGTTTCGCTATTTCATTCAAGGTACTAAGATTTGGTTGAGCAGTATTACTCGCCCATCTTGATACCGTACACGCAGAAACACCAAGTTTTTCTGCTAGCCATTTGCCTGTTTTCTTTTTCTCAACTAGGACAATCTTTATGCGATTTAAATCTTGCACCATTTTAAATAGATTATCATTTGATGCAAAGTTACTGATAATTCCTGATAATCTTTGTGTGTCAATCTCTGTATTTTGAAGCAGCCAAACTATTCTACATATCTTAAAAGTTGAAAAACGCACTCACAAAGGTCTAGTACTCTTACCTATGAGGTGATTGATTCAGACTGTCCTATAAGACTTCTTCATCAAAGGACAGTCATCACCAGCAGATTTTAGACCGAATGCCTGTACGGTTTTTACAGGCAAATTAAAAATAAAATATTATGATTACAGCAAATGGAAATGGAGTATATACAGGCATTGTATATCTCCGCAAAAACCAAAATCAAGGAGAAGAATATGATTGGGGATATGTTGGTTGCACTTTAGATCCAGCAGAAAGAAACAGGAAGTGGAATAATCCTAAAACAACGAATTATGGCGGCAAGAAAGTAATGGAAGCCAGAGCCTTATGGGATATAAAATTATTCTCCTATACAGTTCTTGAAACCTACACCGACACAGACAAGCACAAGCTAAGAGAAAAATTACATGAACGTGAGTCCTATTACATTCAGAAGCTTGATACGATTAATAAAGGCTACAACTCCTCAAATAAAGGCGAAGGGAGTGCAGGCTTAAAGAAAAGTGCAGAAGAAATTGCTAGAAGAAACGCTACACGCAAGGCTAACGGTTTTCATCATACGGAGGAGACAAAGAAACATTTAAGTGAGCTACTAAAGGGAAAGAAAAGGTCTCCAGAATTTCGTGCGGCGGTCAGCAATGGACTAAAGGGTAAGAAAAAGTCACTGGAACACAGAGCTAAACTATCTTCAGCCCGTAAAGGGATTGCTATGTCTCCAGAAGCAAGAGCCAAAAGCAGTGCAACAAAGAAAGGCAAACCGCATCCTATCTCTGCTGAAGGAATGGCAAGAATCAATGCTGCAAGAGTTAGGCATCCAGTATTTGTAACCGATACATCTGATAATTCACAAAACAAGTACGATTCGAAGGCTAGTGCTGAGAGAGCCTTGAATGTTAATGTTGGTTCTATCGAAAGTGCATTAAAAACTAAAGGATTAGTAAGGAATAGATGGCGGATAACACTGGCATGACTAGCCACTTTTTCCCTCCTGAAACCTTCCAAACCCTTATATATGAGAAAATAGCTTGGAGCATTATTCAGCACCATTAAGATAAGGTGCGTAGCTTCAAGCGTTATAAAAAGTAATTTTCCGGGTTAAATCTAATTTCAGATGATGGTTAGAACTTTAATTCGAGGGATAGCAACGGTACGAGTAGTTTTCACAGCTTTAGTCTTGATTACCCAAAGTATGCAGTCTATCGGAAAGTCAAGTCAGATCGAGGAGGTTTGATGACGGCTTTTCTTTTTTTTCTTCCCCTTTCTTGAATCCTTCAAAGCCTTATATGTGAGAATAATATATAAGAGAATAGAAACGTAATAACAAACAATTGAAAATTAGAGAAATGGGAAATTTGGTAAAAGCATTGAAGATCGCCGCAAATGTAGCGGAGATCATCGTGGCAGGCTCCGTATTGATCGAGCTTGCCGAGAAGTATGGTGGAAGATTGGGAAAGAAAAAATCCGCCACGGGTAAAGTCGCTACGGATACTGCGGCGACAATAACTGATAATACGTCCGATGAATGAATTATGACAAGGCACAGGACGTAGTTATAACGGTGCTGGAGGTGATAGCTTCGGTACTGAAAGGAATCAAGAAGTTGAAGAGTTTGAAGAAGAAATAACGGACTTTTCGACTTCTTTTTGTTTACCGGATTATTAACAACTAAAAAATAAGAATAGTATGGAAACAATGACTAATGAACTTACTGTCATTCCAAGAACAATCGGAATGATGACAAGAATGATGGATGCAGTTAATATCGAAGATGCTGTAATCGTATCTGAAGAGGAACAGAAGGAGCATCCGAATTTTATTGAAAGTAACACTTCGGGCATTACACTTGAAGAACTGGAAAGTAATTGCATTGTACCTAGTTTTGGAGATAATCAACTAACAATCAGCCACCAGACATTCATACACCGGATCGAGGAGGCTGCAAGGAGCTATTTTACGGGTGAGAACTTTGGTAACACAGAGATCAGAGTTTCACATAAAATCCTGGGCAGGGTTCCGGGAGCATTAACCAAAAAGAAGGAGGAACTTAAACCTGAGGACGAGACTATCTATTATCAACGTATGGCTTTCTGTTTTCATATCAGGTCTATGAGCAGAATGATGAACGGAGAAGAAGTACATTTATGTATCGGAGGTGTAAGAAGTCTGAATGAGGAAAACCTATACAACCGAAAATCACCCGAAAAATTCAAGATATTCATAGGATGGAGAGTGAAAGTTTGTTCAAATCTAATGCTGACCAATGATGGTTTGACCGGACGACTGGAAGTAATGAGTGATGCAGATATATATAGTTCAGCACTCAGACTATTTCAAGACTTTAATCCCGAACAGAATCTCAGGTTACTTGAAAACCTGGGAAGGACGAGGATTTCACAGGAACAGTTCTGTCAGATAATTGGTAGGCTCAGATTATATCAAGCTTTACCCGCTTCACAACTTAAAGAATTGCCCAAGGTGATTTTAGGTGATTCCAATGTCAATGCGGCTACGAAAGGTTATATAGAGAATCCAAATTTCGGATTGTGTGGCAGAGAGAATATCACTTGTTGGGATCTGATGCAGCTACTCAATGACGCCGCCAAACAATCCTATATTGACAAGTTTCTGGAGAGAAATCAGAACTGCACTGATTTTGCGGTTGGTATCCAAAAAGCTTTAAACGGTGAAGATACTGAGAATTACGGATGGTTTTTGAGTTAGACCTGAAAAATAAATTGACTCACAAGGGAGAAGGATAAATATAGTCTTTCTCCCTTTTTTGTTGAATCCTTTAAAAATCAATAAACAAAGAAATGGAAAGACATGAATTGGAAAACAGCAGAGAATTCAAGGCTGCAAAAGAGCTTGAACATGCCTTGAACGATTATGGGTGGAATGGTAAAAGATTCGCTTCAGCGGTGACTACATTCCACAGGACCCTGCAACAGACCTTATTCAGAAGTATGGTTGAAGTGATTAAAACAATGGGAAGTGAAGGTTACGGATATGACCTGAGGAACAAGGCTTCCCATGAGATATGTAAGAAGATAGTGGAATCGGGAGTTCTGGAAGAGGATACGATACCATTCATCTGACACGGTTGAGACATACCAAGACTAATATTCCGGGGAGGGATATTTCCGATTAAAAGGAAGTATCTCTTCTTTTTTTATTTACCGACAATTTAAAATTCAGAAGATTATGTTATACTATAATTTTTATGGTTACGAAAGATTCAAGGCCTGTTTCGGACTTGAAAAAAGAGATAACGGTACGGTGGTAAGAAAGAACAGGATACTGCTGGGCCATCTGAAGAATCCTGCACTGCTCAGGTATTGCAGGGAGCATGATGATTATACCCTGTTGCATATATATAATATGGCTGACCTGGAGAAAAAAGTGGTTGAAGCCATTGTCAGATCAGGAAAGGATGATGAAAAACTGCCTTATAAAGTAGAACTGATAGGCAAGGTTTATTATTCCTCCCGATATCAGACTGACGAAACCAAAGGTATATGTGAGGATCTGGACAAGAATTCAATCCGCTATATAAATGTCGGGCGTAACCGGATCTTCAAGATGAGGGCCGGAAAGTTCATGAGAGAGCTTATTCTTGAAACAGAGATCGGAAAGTTGCTCTCACCCAGTGTAGTAAACTGGATTGCAGGAGATGTTTTCACTCAGCAATGGTGTACTTATACTTATGGTTATACTCCTGATATAGAATTGCATGTCAATGACGATTTCCGAAGTATCTATGACAGCGACTGTTGCAAGGGTAATTTCGGTTCATGTATGGTGGACGAAGACCGGACCTCATTCTATCGTGATTCGGTAAAAGCCAAGGCGGCTTACATAACAGACAAAACAGGATTGGTTGTAGCAAGATCCGTTCTATTTACTGACGTTACGGATCAGGATGGCAAGAAATGGAGGTTGCTTGAAAGGCAATACTCTTCAGGAGGTGATGATGTATTGAAACGGTTACTGATTGACAAACTCATTCAAGGTGATCACATAGACGGTTATAAAATCGTGGGTGCATCCTGCCATGAAGCTAACGCATTTGTAGATATTCATGGGAACTCATTATCCGACAGGAAGTTTGAGATTGACTGTGATCTGGAACTGGAAGACACGCTTTCTTATCAGGATTCTTTCAAATGGTACAGTTATAACCTGAATAAAGCCTATAACTACGAAAACTCACACTTTTCATATAACCTTGACACCACAGACTTGAACTTATATGGTGATACTGACGGCGATGAAGACGATCGGGAATGGGATGATTACCACCAATACTATTGTGATGATACAAGACTCTGCTATCGGAACGGAAGGGAGATCCGGGTAGACGTTGAAAACCTGGATGATTTTATATGGATAGAATCAACACAGGAATACCACCATGAAAACGATTGTGTCTGCTGTGATGAATGTGGAACATATATCCTGTTGGATGATGCCATGTGTTCGGAAGTGACGGAGGAATATTATTGCTGCAAGGACTGTATGGAGAAAGCGGAAAATGAGTTCAAGCGGGAGAACTGGCATTACTCCGAATATGATGATGAATGGTATGAGGATTACACCGACATAACCCGGATCAATATCTGGAATGAACCGGAAGGTATCTATGAGAATAAAAGCATCGGTACGGATACATTATGCCGGTTATTGAGAAATGAGGAAGCATGGGAGTTTGACAATGAGGTGTTCGATAAAGTAAATCCAAGTACCAACCTTCCATACGGCTATAAACTTAAAAAAGAGATAAATCATGAATATACAATTATTGAAGCGGCTGTATAGTATCTACAGTCCCAGTGGAAAGGAACAGAAGATGGTAAAGTTCCTCTGTTCCTATATAAGACAGCTTTCCGGAAACATATCCGTGTCAAAGGATGAATTCGGGAACCTGTATGTGGTAAAGGGAGAAGCGGAAAGTTATCCTTGCCTGGTGAGCCATATCGACCAGGTATCGCACTGCAAGCATTCAAAGGATTTTAAGGCAGTGGAGACAAGGGAAATCATATTCGGTTATTCGACAAGGAACAGGAGGTTTGAGAATTTGGGAGCCGATGATAAAAATGGAGTGTTCATCTGTCTTGAATGCCTAAAGAAATATGATTCTATGAAAGTAGTCTTTTTCAGAGAGGAGGAGACTGGCTGCAAGGGAAGTTCTGAAGCAGTGATGTCTTTTTTCGATGATGTAAGGTTCGTTATCCAGCCTGACAGAAAGGGTGATTCGGATCTGATTACAAGTATCGGGTATGCTGACTTGTGTTCTGAAAAGTTTATGGAAGCCCTTGAACCTGAAAAATGGGGTTACAGGGAGGAGAACGGATTGATGACTGATGTTCTAGCCTTGAAAGAGAAAGGATTGGAAGTGTCTTGTATCAACGTATCATGTGGTTATTACAATGCCCACACCGATGAGGAGATTACAGTGAAGAAAGACCTGATGAAGTGTCTGAAATTTATAGAACATATCATAGAGGACTGTACCGACACTTATCCCCATACACAAAGTGATTCATATTTCAGTCCCTATGAGTTTGAGGATGAGGTTTATGATATGCTGAACCATGACCCGACTTTAACTCCCGAAGATCTTTATGACATGTATTCCACCAATTTTCCACCCTTCGGATTGGAGGATTACAGAAAGATATATGAAGATTATCGGATGTTCTGGGTTGAGGATGAAGAGGATATGAATGAAAAAACTTTGGATTATGGAAAGAGATAAGAACTACGATTTGGAACTGGCTAAGTATATCTGGTCCATCCTGAAATCCAATCTCCCCGTCCTTATGTCCTGGGGAGTTGAGATTGAGACAGTGAAAGCAATTAAGTGTGGTCTTGAATTCAGGGTCAACGGATTCAAGCATACCGGAAAAGTTCAGATTGTGTTGAATGAGGGCGCTGACCTGTTTGAAGTCTGCCTGATTGGTGAGGATGGAGAAATCAGGGATAAGAGGGAAGACATTTACTTTGACATGCTTGTTTCTGTGGTGGATGAACTTGTGGAGAAAACCGATGATTATGAAAAGAGAATTTCTGATACATATAATATTATAAAGTATTAACGGTTCTCTGAGGAATCGGGAAATGTGACAACAGGCTTTCTGTGGGAGAGTAGAATTTATAGGAACTCGAAATCTCATGGAAAGCCTTTTTTATGTATTAACGTAAATGGTTCCATAGATTAGACGAGCATCTTGTTAGTGGAACTATTGTTAAAAAACGAATGACAATGAAGAATGAAAACCAATATGTGGCTTATCTCCGGGTAAGCACTCAGAAACAAGGATATTCAGGACTGGGACTTGAGGCACAGAGGGAGATAATACAGAAACATCTTTGTGATAAAATTCCGATTGCTGAATATATTGAAATTGAATCGGGCCGGAAAAAAGAGAGACCCAGACTTAAGGAAGCGTTGAACCTGTGTAGAAAAGACGGTGCTATTTTAATAGTAGCAAAACTGGATAGACTGGCAAGGTCTGTATCTTTTTTATCCAGTTTATTAGAAAGTGATGTGGAGATAGTCTTTTGCGATTTTCCACAGGCTAATAAAATGGTACTGCATATTATTTCGGCTATATCCCAGTACGAAGCAGAATTGATAGCAGCCAGAACGAAGGCGTCATTACAGGCTAAGAAAAGCAGGGGATTCAAACTTGGTAATCCTGAACACCTGATGGATAGACATGAGCAAGCCATCCAAAACAGTATCAGGACTTGCAAGGATAAGGCTGACAATAACCCCAACAACAAAAGAGCGGTTGCCATGCTCAGAACCCTTGTCAAAGAGAAACATACTCTGCAAGGGATAGCTGATATTCTGAACAGGGAAGGATTCGTTACTTCTCAGGGATGTAGTTTCTCTAAATCAACGGTATATAAACTGATTAAAAGGTATAACTTAAAAGAGGATTGAAATTATGGAACCTAAGTATGTATTGATTTTAGTTTTTTGTGTCGGCGGTTTGAATATCATAAAGCTGACGGACGAAGAACTGAGAGAATCAGAGAATTACGAGGACTTTGAATCTTTCCTTTCAACCATCAAGGAGAGATACGGATTCAGACTTAATAGTTGCCAGTGGATGACTACTGAAAATTTAGACATCTATTGCTATCAGAACGGAGAAGAAGCAGAACTCAATCTGTTATAGTCAAATCAGGAAGAGAAACTGAGGTAATACTTGGTTTCTCTTTTTTCTTTCTCTTGGAGTAGTTGGAAATGATGGTAGTAGAAGAAAAATATAATCAGGTTAAGTTGTTTTTTATCTGTCATCCACCATATTCTTAACCGGATGAATAATATCGGCATAGTTTTATATTTTTTTGCCGACAATCATCTCATCCGATCTGCAAATGGTGGGATAAGACAAAAATGACTGGAGAACTTTTTATGGTGCTGTCTGAATTTTGGTAGTGGGATTAAGGATATTTTGCTGACGGTTGATTGCTATTGTCAGTTGGTAATAGTTGTCAGGGAGTGGTTCGTATCTTTCTTATCCTTAAAAGTCAAAGAGATTATAATTTGGATGATTGGTTCTGTGATTAGATTACTTTTCTTTCCCTGCCTCAAAGGGGAAAAGGAGGGGAAATGGGGAAAAGGGGGTGGAAAAGCCTATTTTTCATAACTTTTTTCAATTTCATCCATTCCAAAATCAGTAAAAAATTAGGTTTTAGAGGTTCCGCTTTCCCCTTTCCCCCCTTCTCTCTCTTGAGGGTGGGAAAGAAGATGACAATGAACTAAAATCCATTAATTGTTCATATTAGCTGTTAGGTTCAATAATCGGCAAGGTTTGATGTAAAAAATCATATTTTGGCTTATTTGATAAAATGAATGATATAAATGAAATAATGTTCGGTCAGTTTTTTATTTATTCCTGATTATATTGAATGATAAACAGAGTAATATATGCTTCTTCCTTACTGCCAACCCAATTTCTGATAATGATGAAGCAATTTGAATAAGTGGAATGAATTATTATCGGTTGTAGTCAGAAAAATAAATGTGATATAGGTTGCTGAAAGTATGGTTGATATTTAAGAACGAAAATCAATCCTTTAATGTTTCCTGATTTTAATCCACTCTGTAATAATTATGTATCCAGGCTGGTATGAAATAAAATGATCACCGAATGCCACATGGAGAATTATTGCAGTGAGGATTGTGTTTTGATATTCTGCCTGTTATTGATATTCTAGTTCGGAACAAGATCTATAGTTATAATTTTCTGGTGTCATGAACAGCCGGTTGGGTAAATAGTGAGAATGAATTACTATCTTTGTCTCCCGTTATGGTTACAGTCGGAGATATGAATGAACTTATGTCGGCTTTTGGGATGAAGGCTGACAGTATAACAGTTTCTGACAGGGTTGTCGGAAATTCATTGTTGATAGCCGGAAGGATTCAGAACGGGCTTTTTCCTGAGGTTGTTCTTGAAAGGATTGCTTCTTTCGGAGGTATATGTAAAGTGTCTGTCGGTGAAGGTGTTGTGATAGATATGGATAAGGAGATTGCTGAAAAGACGGTTGGTATACTTTCCTGCCTGGAGAAACGGAATATAGAACTTGATATTGAGGAAGTGGGGAAAAGAAAGATCAACCTGTATTATGGCGGTTGATCTTCTTGGTTCTGTTTTGGGTTTGGTTAGAGAATGTGACAGATTGATTTATGGGTTATCAGAATCATAAAAAGTCTTGTTCATACTTTTTTTTCCTTTGAGGCAGGGAAGAAGAAAACAATGGACCAGGATCTACAATAGGTTTTAATGAATATGTCAGTTCCTCTTTCAGACTGATTGGTATAGAATCCATGTCTTGATTTTCCTGGTCTGGTTTGATGATATTAATGGCCGGCTAATATTTTGTTTGTCGATAAATAGGTATAGTTCGAATTCTGATAATAATTGGATAAGTAGAATGAATAATGTGATGATTTTATGTTGGCTTTTTGGGGGATAGTTGATAACGTTGTGGTTCTTATATGTTTTTTAGTGAGGAAGTTGTGACAGGGAAACGGCTGAAAATTAATTGTAAATGTTTCCTGATGTCCGATAAATATTAGGTCTGGTCTATAATAAATTTGTTTTTTATTGATAGGGTAAAATAATCACCGGCCGAAGTATGGATAATGAAGTGAAGATTGATCCTTTATGTTTGTATGATGTTTTGGTTGGATATGGCTCTGATATTCAATTATCTATTCTGACTTCCAAAGAATTCTAGTATTCTAATAGGTATAACAGAAAAGAAGAAAAAAAGGCAACTGTAATTGTCTTTTGGAAAATCTTGGAATTACAGGTTAAGGGGTTTGCTGGAGGCGGAAGTATGGAACGAAGTGGAATGTAGTACATAACTGAAAGACAGAGTGGAATAAAAAAGTGTGCAAATCATGTACAAAAGCTTAAAGAATAAGCATTTATGTGATTAAATTATTCCATCCTTACGGTTATGTACCATACTCATACTTCGTCTGTACTTCCGTCTTCGACTTAACCCGAATCAAATTTGTTATGAAGAGTAAGAGAATGTGGAAGAGTTGCGATACTGTTCATTTACCAGTCATCACATTAATATTCCAGCCGTTGATTTATATTTGTTGATGTTCAAGTCTTTTTTGTTGGTTGTAGCAGCCAGGAATTGGTTTGTAACTTTCTTCTTCCCAGTTATAGTCCGGATAGATTTGATATTTTATTGTTCTGTTATCTTCTCCTTCCCCCACCTCAAGAAAAAGAAGAGCGGTAATGTAAGGGAAATGGGTCGGAAATAATGTTTTTATATAACTATTTCAATTTTATCTATTCAAAAATTAATCAAAACATAGGTCTTGTAATTTCCCCGTCCCGCTTACGCTCCTTTTCCTCTTGAGGGTGGAAAGAGAGAAGGAAACAATGATAACCAATGAATCAAAGTCTGATTAGGATTGCTGGATACTTTGATTATTTTGTTTGAATTTGATGCTGTTATTGTCACCTAGGGAGTATTGGAAGGTAATTAACTTGTTTCTGGCTGATAAGTTGTTTTGTTTGGGATTCTATTATTTGGAATTTATATAGGAGAAAGATATACTGGATAAATTATCTTCCGTTTTTTGGTAATATGTATTGAGTAATGAAATGATATATGATGAATTTGAGAAAGAATGGAACAGCATCAGTATTCATCATATCAATAACCGGAAATTAAAAAGGTTACTCTGCTTGTCTTTTGGGGGAATCAGGGTATTATTGGTTTACGGTGAGAGTTTGAAGTGGTTTAGGAGTTGTTTTTACCCCAATGAGCCACTTCTTTTATGCCAGTTTAAATTCCTTACCATCAGATTCCAGTTTTCCCTCACGTGCCAGCCATCCTAATCCGAGATATAATGATTGTCCGGAAAGCTTAGTCAGACTCAACAACTCTTTTTCAGTCAATGCTTCCTCTGATCCGTTAAGTGTGTTCCAGATCTTACCCGCACTGGTTCCTACAATATCAGGAGTAATGATTTCTACAGGTGATTTTGTGGCTGTCTTCTTTGTTGTAGTCTTTTTAGTTGTTGCTGTTTTCTTAGCTGTTGTTTTCTTAGTTGTTGCCATTGTAATATGTTTTGGTTTTGTTTTTTCATGACAAAGATATAACAGTTCCCATGAAAAAGCAATTATATGTTTGGCTTTATTGATCGGGAAATGGTGGTGATCAAGTCTGCCTCTGGTTTTGGCACCTTATATATATAAATAGGTATGGTGAAAGAGAAAGGGTTGGGAAAGTTATTGATGATTAAAGGGTATGGAAAATAATGGGATCTGACTTCTTAGTTGTTTAAGTATTACGTCAGCATCATATAATCCTTTCTGTAAAAAGCACTGAAAGCCTTATTAATGAAGAAACAATACTCATAAGAAGAGTGTCTGATATTCATGGTTATAAATCTGATTTGAGGACACTTTTCTTTTATTCTTTCTCCTTCCCAAATCGCTAAAACGCTATTCTCGCCAGCTCAAATCCTTACTTCTGAAATATAAATCGCATTTAATGTTTATCGATTTTATAAGTAGGATATTAGGAGCTGAAAAAGTTTCTGTTTCTAATCGCTTGGAAAATAATGCTGAGCCAAGTGTTATCGTGACAAAAGACAGCAACAGACCTATCCCTGAGAAATACAAAAAAGACGTAGCATCACTCCGAAGCAAGTATGGGGATGATTTAAAAACCGGATTCTGCATTATCCTCACGCTTCAGGAGGCTTTATCAATCATGCCGAGAGAAAGAAGAAGAATTGATTCATACAGAGGATTGCAATCTTATCTTAAAAAGGATTGGAATATCACGTTAACCATTAAATCTCAAAAAACTAAATCTAAAGAATTATGAAGAATTATTTTATAGCAAACGGTGAGATGCTGAACACCGATATGAGCATTGAAGAAATTGAATCACGGGTACAGGAATCATTGGACGAATATACTTCCGGAATGGCACAATTCAGAGTCAAGGAAATAAGCGAGAAAGAGATCAGAATGTTTTTTATCAGGGATTTTCGTTGCGACCCTAATAAACTAATAGTGTATGATGCAGATATGGCTTTGATTACAGGAGTGGGAATCGGAGCATTTCAAAGGATGGAAGTCGGTGGTTATCCTCTTCTGTTTCCACTTAATTTTGCCGGGAAAAACTTCTACACGGATATAACAGCTTTCATCAGGTTCTATAAAATGCTGCTGTTTATGGAGATGGGGCAGCAGGTAGAGCATATCGGCCTGAGAACTTATTCGGATAGGATTTTAATGCAAATCATATTCTAGAAAGTATGAATGTCTTGGTAGCATGTGAAGAAAGTCAGGCCGTTTGTCTGGCTTTCAGAAAATTGGGTCATAACGCTTTCAGTTGTGACCTTCAGGAGTGCAGCGGTAGTCATCCTGAATTTCATTTCAAAGGAGATATGTTTGATGTAATAGCCAATCGTGGTGGAACTTTGGAGAATGGTACTAAACATTTCCTTGATAGTTGTTGGGATTTGGTTATAGCCCATCCACCCTGTACTTATCTTGCTGTTTCAGGTGCAAGGTGGTATTATCACCCCGATGATAAAAAACTTCCGATAGAACAGAGAAGACCACATCCGAAGTTCCCTGACAGAGCCAAAGACCGTGAAGATGCAGTTCAGTTCTTCATGGATGTTTCAAAGATAGGAGTGAATAAACTGGCTATAGAAAATCCGGTTGGTATCATGAGCAGCCGATGGAGAAAACCTGACCAGATCATAGAGCCTTGGCAGTTTGGTCATGAAGCGAGCAAGAAGACCTGTCTATGGTTGAAAAACTTACCTTTCTTGGTTCCGACAAATGTAGTTGGGAAAGGTGAGATCTATGTTTCAAAGAGCGGAAACAAATCCCCTAAGTGGTTCACTGATATATTCTTCTCGGGTGTATCGCCTGAAGAAAGAAGAAAGCTCAGAAGCAAGACCTTTCTCGGAATAGCGGATGCGATGGCTCTACAATGGGGAGGCAGGATTATAGCAGCGTAGAGAATATTTTGATGATATAATTGTGGGATATCTAGGGAAAACGCCACTTATTTCTATTGTTCTCCCCAAAAAATCAAGGATCGGCAAGGAAATCTGGTGCTGTCCGGATCAGGGGAATGTCGGTGGATGCTGATTATGAGAGGGTGGTGAAGTTGGTATATTAGTAAGAATCATATTTTCACAGAGAAGTATTGTACGTAATGTATGGTGCTTCTCTTTTTTGTGGATGAGAGATTTCGGAGATTCACCGGATTGTGTTATATTGGTAATATAGTACAGATCCTTTCTATATTTATCAATCCGTCAGGCTATGAAGTTTGATGGAGTTTTTGTGTATTGTTATTAATTTATCCATCAGTCTTTAAACGGCTGGTGGATCTTTTTGTTGTTACAGGAATGTAACTCATTAAATTTATCTGCTTGTCGTCCGCTAATGAAATGCGATTCATATTAAATAAGGTGTATTCGATTTAACTCCACTTCACATAACAGCTTGAAAATAACCTGAAAAACGATTATTTTACGAGATTCTATATTTTTTTATAGGAAAAATGCACAAAGTTTCGATAAAGTATGTATATTTGCACCAAAATAACGTTTCATCCTATAAAAACAGGAAAAACAAATCTGTATACAACATTTGACAATGGTGTGTGGCGGAGGAAATTTAAAGAAACAAAGACAGTATGGAATATCTATTTCTAAAACGTAAGGAGGTCAGTTCCACTTCTCAAAGACAGAAGAATTTGCTCTTCAAAGCTGTTGAAAAACACTGGGAGGAGGAATTTGTCATGAAAGGTAGAAGCAACAGGGAAATAGATAGTCTGATCTACAAGAATCTGCTTTACCAGTTGGAGATAAAGAAGGTGTTTTTGGATTCAGAATTGTCTCTGAAAAAGTTGAGTGCTATGATTGATACGAACCAGACCTATCTTTCCAATGTGGTGAATCGGTATTTTGAATGTAACCTGAAAGGATTGTTGAACAGGTATCGGGTGGAATATGCCAAGGAGTTGTTGAGAGCCGGCTGTAGCATTTTGGAAAATCTTCCGAAGAAATGTGGTTTCGCTTCGAAAAGCCCTTTCTATACAGCTTTTAAAAAAATAACGGGAATGACCCCCATACAATATATGACAAGATTCAGACAAAGCAATTAAGTCCTTTATAATAAATATGAAAACCAATTTTTAGTTTTTTAAATTTATAAATTTAAATTCATTATGAACAAAAAGTTTTTAAGTGCAGTCCTGTTCGGGGCCTTGATGGTTTCTTCGACAGGAACATTTGTGTCTTGTAAGGATTACGATGATGACATTGAAGAACTTTGGGGTGCTGTAAATGGTGGAAAGGAAGATCTTTCCAAGAAAGTGTCAGCTCTTGAAACTTCAGTATCTGACTTGCAAAGTGCACAGACAAAGTTAGAAGCAGAAATTGCTGCTGCAAAGAAAGAGGCTGCTGACGCTAAAGCTGCTGCTGATCAGGCTGCTGCCGATGCTGCTGACGCTAAAGCTGCTGCTTTGCAGGCTGAAAAGAATGCTATTGAAGCTGCTAAGGCCGAAATTGCCAAAGTGAAGGAAGAACTGGTTAAGATGATTCAGAACAATCAAGGAGCATCTGAAGAAGACATCAAAGCCATCGAATCTGAAATCGCTACTATCAAAGGTGATATCACAGCTCTTACTGCCGCTTACAAAGGTGCAGACGCAGAAATTTTGGACAAATTGTCTAAAGTGGAAGGCGTTTTAGGCGAAAGAATAACCAATCTGGAAGCTGATGTCAAGACCAACAAGGAAGAAATCGGAAAGTTGCAGAGTGCGTTAAAGTTGCAACAGGACGCTTTGGACGCATATAAAGAGGCTACAGGGAAGGAACTTGGTGATGTCAAGACCAAACTGGAAGCCTGCGAAAAAGCAGTAGAAGCCCTTCAGGGATTTGATGTTGCAGAAACAAAAGCAGCGATTGAACAGCTGAAAAACGACTATAAAAAAATTGCTGAAGAAATAACCAAGATAAACACTAACTTGGATGTATTATCTTCTGCCATCTATACAGGCGTTACTCATGTTTCATTGGTAAACAGCGAGAGCAATAATCAAGGAGAAGATAAATGGAATCTTAATTTTGAAAGTGTCTTAATTCAGAAGAACATCTTCGGTGACGAATGGACTTTGGACAAAACCATTGCAAACAAGCTTGAGTTCAAAGGTGGAACACAGGACCAGAAGAGCGCAAAATTCTTGATTCGTGTATCTCCTACCAATGCTAATCTGGACGCAAGCATGATCAGCTTGCAGGACAGCAAAGGTGAAAAACTGGATATTGTTGAAGTGAAGAACATCACTCCGTACGATGAATTGCTGACAGGTACAAGAGGTATTTCTAAAGGCGGTTTGTGGGTGGTTGAAGTCGCTTTGAAAAACTATGATGAGGACTCTTTCAATGCAGCCGCTACTAATAAAGATGGAAAGAAAGTTCTGTATGCTGTAGCAGTAGACAATACGAAAGAGGATGAAACTGCCATGGGTAAGAGAAATATCATTTCTACTTACGATTTGACTTTGGAACACGGTAATTTTGATTCTTCAGAAAAATTAAATTTCTTTGTTGATGACACTAATGTTAATGACATCAACAACCGTTATACTTTTGAAAGCAAGTCTATCACAGGTGAAGTTGAGAGTGGGTCTACACCGGCTAAAGAATATAAGTGGACTGGTAATGCTTTGACTGAAGCTTTTGATAAAAATGGAAATGTATTGAAAGATAAGGACGGAAACTTCGTTGCTACTGAAGAAGCAGATCAAGCTCCGGAAATTGGGGATAACCGTTCAAATATGCAGGCTTATCCGGCTGTTCAAAATAAGGCTATCACCATATCTTTGAAAGAAAAAAAAGGAGATAAGTGGGTAGCAGCAGAAAAAGTTAAGGCTATGTATGTAACTTTCGATAAGAAAGCTAACGCCGTTGAGTCTGCACCTTCAGAATGGAATGCTTGGAATTCATATAAATATGAAGGTCTGAACACAGTTGTTGAAGGTACAACCGCAACAATTAAAATTTCTCCTAACGAAGATCAGGAAATCATCAATGACTTCATTGGTTTCCGTGTATATGCTGTTAACTTGGACGGAACCTTGGTTGATCCGGACGGTCGTGCGTTCTATGTGAAATTAGGTGAGGCCGGTGTTGAAATTCCTTCTATCGAAACAAAAGTTATCGCAACTACAGTTGATGCAAAATCCGGTGCTGTAGAATTGAGCAAAGAAGATGTAGCTAAACTGAAAGGTCTGAAGATTGCTTCATACGAATGGGCTGCTGATGGTTTGGGAGATAAAGTTAATGGGGTAACTCATACAAAAGCTAATGGTTTCCAAGTAACATTGACTGCTGGTGAAGCTGTAATTACTACAAATAACAAAGTAGTAGATGGTATTTTAGAAGAAAATCAGGACGTAACAATTCCTACTGACATCAACAAGGTTACAATTGCAACCAAGTTCAATGAAAAATTAGGTATGGTATTGGATGATACTAAATTGAACGGTACATTGACTTTGAAGAATGCTGATGGATTTGTATTGGCTACAATAAAAGTTTCCGCAGAAAAAGTATTGCCTACAGCAGAACCTGCCGAAGATAAATTCACAGCTAAGGACAACCAGATTGTAAACGGTGTTTATAACTGTTTCTTGATACCAAGTCAGTATGAAATGGATGGTACTATTACTTGGGATGCTCAGAGTGGATGGGGTGTAACAGGTACAGCTTCTGAAGGTACAATGAATATGGAAAATGTATTCAACGGATGGAAAAATGACTTTAATGAAAGTGAGGCTATATCCGGATACCGTATTGTTCTTGCTAATACTAAGTATAATGATGATACTAAAGATTATACAGATGAGGCAGAATTCACTAAGAATGTTGCTATTCCTAATGTATTAATCAACAGTACAACCAAACATGCTACTGATGTAGAATACGTTTATGCAGGTGTAAGTGCTTATGTAGACAATAACAAAGTATTGATAAATCAAAATCATGCAGTTAAAGCATACGATTCATTCAATACTGTATACAACTGCTATATGCACAAACCGGTTCATACTTGGAGATGGATTGAAGCTAAAGACGGTAATTATACACTGATTGATGATGAATGGGTTATTGATACTAATAAGAATGGTAAGAAAGACACAGGCGAAGTTTCTAGAGCCTTGCCTAAGACCAGTGCGGTTTATGCAGAAGAAAACTTTGAAGTAAATTGTGCCGATATCTTTGGTGTAAATACTTACAACAGTACTAAGTACGGTGTTGACATGACTAAACTGAATTTGAAAGAAATTCGTGTAGTTGACGCCAAGATTACAAGCAACGGTTCTAAGGATGAAGATTACTTTGTTCGTAATCATAGTCAAAATAGCCAAGATTGGGGTAATCAGACTATCAAGTTCCATAAGAACTCTGCTTCTACCAATCCGACAGCTGATGTGGCTTCTACATTGACAGTAGTTTATGTAGACATGTACGGTCACGTTCAGACAGCTGAAGTTGGATTCACTGTTAAGAAACAGTAATCATTAATCAAGAATAAGTCGTTTCTCAAGCGAGAGAAATACTTAGATATAATAAAAACTTTAAATTTATAAATGATAATCCCTGGCTTGTGAAAGTCGGGGATTATACTTTATAATCATTGTTGACAATATAACATGCGAAAAATAAAATATTATCTATACCCTGTACTATTAGTAATTTGTTTATATTCCTGTTCCTCTACAGATGATGACGAACAGGAACCGCAACCACCAATAGAAATACCTGATGCGGACGAGCTTGCTTCCATTGGAGTAGGATTGGTGGCATATTATACATTTGATGATGAAACAGGTGATGACAGCTCTTCCAATCATTATGATGCAGTACTGATCAATCATCCGGATATGATTTCTGACACTCCTTCGAACAAAGGAAAAGCTGTTTATCTGAGACAGGTGGAGAAACAGTATATCAACATACCTTATCAGCTTTTCAAGAACACCACTTATTCTGCAAGCATGTGGATCAAGGATTTTGGAGCGGGTATTCTTCTATCAGCTGTAAATATGGACAAGGCTCTGGACTATCCCTGCTTTGCCACCCGTACATCCAGTGGAAAATTTGAACTTTATTCCAATAACCGTGGAAAACCAAGCCTCTCCTATTCCTTCTCCTATCCGTTCAGCTCACTACAGGACGGAAAATGGCACATGGTTGCTTTCACTCATATTCCCAATGGTGACGGATCAAGTTGCGAGAAGAAATTATATGTGGACGGTAAGCTTGTAGCCAACTGTGAAGGAGTCTATGATATTCCAACTTCAATCAAAGTGCAGATCGGTGGTGACTGTGACGGACATTATACCAGTTCTTCCGCTGATATGAAACTTGACAATATCCGTATCTATGACCGTGTGCTGGAAGCGGAAGAGATAAACACTATTTATAACATAGAAAGAATACAGTAAAACATAAGAAAAGATGGATGAAGAACAAAGAAGGTTAAAACGCTATAAGTTGATGTTTGCTCGTTTTAACTGGATGGAGCAAAGATATCATACATGGATGAACTATTACTCCCTGTTTAATGGTGCTTTACTTGTTGCATATTGTACAATATTGGTGAGTACGGGGAAAATAGTGGAGGTGGAAGGGAATATTTCTAATAATGAATTTACAAATTTGGGTGCAAAGTTATTCTATCTAAATTGTACTTATTGGGATATTCTGACTGTTATAGCCATTTTAGGAGTTATAGCTAGCTACTGTTGGTATTTGTCTATGATTGGACACCGGAGTTGGTTGGAGAACTGGAGGAAAATATTGGAAAAAGAAGGGAATATGCCTTTTGAACACATATTATATGCGAAGACAAATAATGCTCAGAAACATCTTATCCACTTCCACTCCACTTATAAAATAACAATTGGCTTTATTGTATTTGTATTATTGGCTTGGATACTTATCGTAGGTTATTCATTACTGAATCATGATTTAAGTCCTTGCTTGTTTTTGGGAAGTTTGTGTATATGGGTAGCCTTTTTATTTTTAGAATATACACTTTGTCACTTTATAGGATCTGATGTAAGCAGTTTTAAAGCTAACGTTGACAATAGTAAGAATTCTGATAATAAAATTAATGGTAACCAGTATTGTACTTTAAGAATAGGCCTTGCTATTTTACTTTTCTATATAGGCGGAGAAATATGGTGGTGTATATTTAAACAAAATCATTCAGAGGTTCAATATCAAACAGAATTTAGTATACAGGAAGTTAATGAAAATGTGGAAATAAAAAATGATTCTATAGCATAATATATAAAAGGTGCCCCTAAAAATAAGAGAGAGGCTTATCACACCTCTCTCTAAATAAACCTCTCTCTATAAGCAAAACTCCTTCTTCAACCTCTGTACAGTGCTGACGCTTACTCCTTCAAGTTTGGATATCATCTTTACAGGATAGTTTTTGATAAAAAGTTTGAGTACACCCGAATATTGCTCAGCTTTTTTCTCCTTTGGTTTACGATATATGTTTTTCCTTTCTATTATTCTCTCTTTTCATAGCAGCTACAGTACCAAGGATAGTCTGAAATGGATTCTTTGCCAATGCGGATAAATAGTATGTTTTGATAGCGGATACGATGGTTGTGTGAGCCAGGAAAAAGGAAATAAATAAGATATATCTGTAAAGCAGGTTGATTATCATAGTCTGAAAGTATATTAGGACTGATAAAGATATGGCTTCTTTTTATTTTATATGGAGAATGTTACAAGGATAGAATGTAACAGATGATATTCTATGTTGGTTTATTCATGAATTGCTTCTTAAAAAATGCTCTCAAATGGAAAAATTAAAAAAATGTTTTGGTACAGTTGTTTTTTATGTAAAATAAATGTATGTTTGAAGCGTTTATTAAAATGAACAAAGAGTTATAAACAAAAAGCGTTTAGCTGGTTCTGTATAAGTGAAAAGTCGAAATTTCCCGGAAAGTACCAAGAACAGCCATACGTTCAGCCTGCAATATTTTGCGGGGGGCGTTTTCTGTTTGTACCAAGGGTTTCGACTCCCTCACTTATAGACAAGGTTAATGCCCTTCCGCTTTTAATTTAGATGGGTTTGCATATAGGGCACAAGCCTGGAGTCATAATCATGATACTGATGAACAAGTGCAGATCCTTTTCCTATCTGAAAAGCATTGTCAAACATTGGAATTCCACTGAGAAAAAATTCCTGATACATAATTGATATGTAGGCTTATAACATAGCCTATGTATCATCGGATAACGATTTCCTTTTGGGGAATCGGTTGTCTTTTGTATCCTTTCATCAAGGTATATTTGTCGGGTTATTATCAATTGAATATAAATATTTAAATGTAAGACGTATGGACAAAAGAATTGTAGGTGTCAATGCCGGTAATGTATGGCACGTCCTTAATGAAGTGAAAAGAATATCAATCCCCGAACTTGCCAGAAAATTGAATCTGAGTGTTGAGAGCACTGCATTGGCTGTCGGATGGCTGGCCCGTGAGAACAAGGTTTGTATACACCGAGTAAACGGATTGATAGAGGTATATGATGAAAGCCATTTTGGTTTTACTTTTGGATAAGTGCATGTATTGTTATGGAGGGAAATTGGGACTGGTAAAATGTTCCGGTTTCCTTCTGTTTTTATTTGGTAATGAATGGATAATATCGTTTTCAAAGGTAAGTTGGAGACGGGAGTTCATACGAAGTAATGAGTACATAACCGTAAGGATGTTATAAAAAAACTACAAAAGTACTTTTCTTTAAGCATTTGTACCTCATTTGTAGATTTTTTTATTACACTTTTATCTTTCAGTTATGTTATACATTCCACTCCGTTTCATACTTCCGGCTTTGCCAGACTCATTGATTTATTCAGAAAAGTAATGTTTGTAGAAGTATCTACAAGATTAGAGTATGGATTAATTTATTTCCCTATTTTTACAGTCCTAAAAACAGATAAGATTATGACTAAAGCAGCAATTGTAAATGAGATATTCCTAAAAATGGGAACAGACAGAAAAGAAGTACTTCAGATAGTGGTAGGACTCATGGAGAGTGTTAAAAAAATACTGGCTAACGGTGAGAATGTGTACTTAAGAGGATTAGACAGTTTCGTAGTAAAACACCATGCTGAGAAAGTGGTCCGGGATATCACCAGGAATGATAGCTTTAAATTGGGCTGAGTTTATTTTTCCATTGTTTTTTAGCTCGTAGAATCATACTACTTTTGCGATATGGTTAAAAAATCGTTTTTGTATTTTTATTATAATATTTCCGTCAAGCTGTGAAGTGTAGCGGATGATTCTCTTGACATTCCATCAGTCTGCTTTTTGTGGATCGATGGATTTTTTGTTCTCCCGGCTGATAATCTTATCTTCGTTTTTAATAGCTTTGCCATGTTCAAAACTTTGTGATAGTATGGATAATAGACAGACTGATGGATTCGATAACTGAGGATATTCCTGCTGATGTGATTCTGACTTCTCTTGTATATAAACACCATGTGAATGATTTTCGGAGTAACCATTTCAATACAGCGAAGAAGCTTAGTAAATAAGACGATATAATGCAGTATTTTCCAAAATCAGAATAACCATAATACCTATATATAACCAAGGTGTGAATGTATTCCGACCTCTTTCTTGTTTTTTGTATCATTTAAATCTCTTCTCTTAAAAACAAGTTTTCCTATTTTTTATACGCTTTTATTGCAGGATAATTAAAATACTCTTATCTTTGTTGCCTGAAAAGATCGAAACATCATGTAAACGGAAGAGTTCAGTTCTTCCGGTAATTTTAGACAGAGTTTCGTAAGTGATTGAAATACAGAAATATAGGTGTGTTTCAATGCTCCATAATTATGTACTCAAGTGAAAAAATGCAATGGTTTGCGATGCGTGCTACTTATCGCAGAGGCATGCAAATCAAAGGACTTCTTGACCAGAAAGGAATCAACAGCTTTATTCCGATGCGTTATGAAATCCATTTAAAAAATGGACACAGGAGACGTGAACTTGTTCCTGTAATCCGTGATATTGTCTTTGTCCATACAACCCAGTCCGAACTTCAGAGAATAAAATATGGTATCCCCTATTTTCAGTATATGATGGATATCCGTAACGGTGAGAAGATCATAGTTCCCGATGAGCAGATGAGGCGTTTCATTGCTGTGGCAGGTACTTATGACGAACAGATTATTTTTTTCAGTCCCGATGAGGTTAACTTAAGAAAGGGAACAAAAGTCAGAATCACAGGAGGACAGTTCGAGGGATATGAGGGAGTTTTTGTGAAAATGAAGGGAAGCAGGGACCGGAGAGTGGTTATCAGCTTGCAGGGTATACTGGCTCTTGCAATGGCCACACTCTCACCTGATCTTATAGAAGTAATTGAGGAACCGAAGAAAAGAAATCATGACTAAGGCTTTACCGGCAGGAATCAGGCTTCAGATGCTGATAAAGGATCATCATAAGGATATCTTGGAGAGAGAGAGGAACAACGGGAAGTTCATCCACCTTTATAATATAGGTACATACTGGGTGGCTTTTGAAAGATCAGCCTTTCGGGTGGATAATATTTTTCAGGGATGTGAGATTAATCTGTTCATGGTTTCCGGTTATCCTGAATATGTCGTGATGGCTTCTGTTCCACATGATGAGGCTGATGATTATTTTCGGAAACATATTATTCATCACGACAAACCTGATTATAAGGTTCTGTCTATTTCTCCGGCTGCTTTGAATGGAAATTATCATAGGTGGCATATTCAGGCGGTGAAGAAAGTGTTGTGAAGTAGTAGTTAGTATAGAAAGACTATATGGTTAATATAAGATCTAAAATTTACTCTTATTTTACAAAAGGTAATGAACGTAGCGTTATCATAAAGAAAAATATCGCAGCTTCATTAGTCTTGAAATGTGTCAGTATTTTGATTTCATTGCAGGTTGTTCCTTTGACCATTGATTATATTAATCCGACAAAATATGGAATCTGGCTGACTTTAAGTTCAATCATAGCCTGGTTGTCCTATTTTGACTTGGGGTTTGCTCATGGTTTTCGTAACCGTTTTGCAGAAGCGAAAGCGAAGGGGGATATCAGACTGGCTAAAGAATATGTCAGTACTACTTATGCTGTACTGTTTCTGTTGTTCTCTGTTATTCTATTGATAACCTTGATGGTGAACAAATACCTGAACTGGAGTAGTATATTGAATATTGACGCGGTTTATAACGAGGAACTTCATATCGTGTTTGGTTTGCTGGCCTGTTTTTTCTGCATCAATATTGTAGCCAGTGTTTTTACCACAATGCTGACTGCTGACCAGAAACCTGCTCTGGCTTCACTGATACAGACCGGAGGACAAGTTTTGGCCTTTGTTTGTATTTATATTCTGACGAAAAACACAACAGGAAGCTTGAGTGCTTTGGCTCTGGCTTTTTCAGGAATTCCATGTTTGTTATTATTGGTGGTTTCTATTCTGATGTTTTATGGAAAGAGATATAAGATTGTAGCACCATCATTGCACTATATTCGTTTTTCGTTGACTAAAAAGATTTTGGGATTGGGAGGACAGTTTTTTGTTATCATGATTTCCATGTTATTTATCTTTCAATTCATTAATATTATTTTATCTAGAGTAGAAGGTCCGGAAGCTGTGACTCAGTATAATATTGCTTATAAATATTTTAATGTGCTCAATATGGTGTTTGTGATTGTTCTTACCCCGTTTTGGTCGGCTTTTACGGATGCATATGTGAAAAAAGACTATAATTGGATGAGTGGAATAGTGAAAAAATTGGAATTTTTGTGGTTGCTATGTATTCCTATTTTGATTCTGATGGTGCTATGTTCTAATTTTTTTTATCAATGGTGGGTCGGTAATTCTGTGTCTATTTCTTTTTCTTTATCTATATGTATGGCTGTTTTTATGTTTTTTTATACTAGTGCGAATCTTTACATGATTCTCATCAATGGAACAAGTATGGTTTGTTTGCAGTTGATTATAAATGTATGTTTTGCAATTATATCACTTCCTTGCATTTGTTTGTTTTGTCGTTTGTGGGGAGTCCAAGGAGCTTTGTTGATACCAACCGTAACTCTTGCCGTATTGACTTTGATTGGCAAGATTCAGATAATGAAAATTGTAAATAATAGAGCTACTGGAATTTGGCAGCGATAAATAATTTGTTGCTTGTATAAAATATCTCTTAAATATATATTAATTGGATTTGTTTTATTGTAGGAGTAGGTGTTTGTTGAAAATAGTTGATAATTAAAAAGTACTTATATTTGAATATTTTCAGTAGTGGGTAAATGTTATTATTGATATATGAGTATCGCAAAATATGATTCTATAAAAAATGTATTTGAAGAGATTAGTGAAATATATGTATCATAAGATAAAGAATGGTCGGAAGATAAAGTTTGCCTTTTCATCTAATATCAGCACGCTTTCTACTTTTGAAGGTATGTCGCGAATATTGCCACATACTTATTTTCATGGACATCTTGGATATGGTTCATATATAGGTTCATATTGTAGTTTGTCTGCCTACGTAGGACGTTTTACTTCTATAGCTCCAAATGTAAATTGTAATTATGGTATACATGCTTATACTTATCCTTTTGCTACTACTAGTCCTGCTTTTTTTTCTTTAAATAAAAACTGTGGAGGGACATTTGCTACACGCCAAATGTATGATGAGTATAAATTAGTAGATAGAAAAAATGGATATGCTATTTGGATTGGTAATGATTGTTGGATTGGTGAACATGTTTTTTTTGTGGGAGGGATTTCTATTGGTAATGGAGCCGTAGTGCTTGCAGGGGCTGTTGTAACTAAAGATGTTCCGCCTTATGCCATTGTAGGCGGTGTGCCGGCTAAAATCATTAAGTATAGGTATAGTGAAAAGACAATTGAATTTTTACAATCTATAAATTGGTGGAATAATTCCCCGAAATGGTTTAAAGAACATTGGGAATTGTTGACTGATATAGATAAATTAATGGATTATTACAACAAGCATAAATAAACCATATATTAAAACAATACATGAAATAGGGGGTTACTGAAAATCAGATATTCTATTTCATGCTCTATATAAACTCTATCTATGTTTTTTTATTTTCAGATTTTATTTTGCTTAATATGGTGATATTGTATATATGGTTAAAATCTAATATGAAATTATGATGAGAATTCCTAAAGTTATTCATTTATGTTGGTTTAGTGGTGATGAATACCCTGATATTATTAAAAAATGTATTGATAGCTGGCGGAGGGTATTGCCTGATTTTGAGATTAAAATTTGGACAAAGGAAATGGCACTTGAAACAAATATTTTATATGTTAAAGAAGCCATATCAGTGCGTAAATGGGCGTTTGCGGCAGATGTGATACGTCTTTGGGCTGTATACCATGAAGGAGGAGTATATATGGATAGTGATATTTATATATTGCAACGGTTTGATGCCTTTATGAAAAACAAATTGGTATTTTTCCAAGAATATCATGAAAATATGTTATATAAATATTCTATGTCTAATAAACTTGATGACAGAGGAAAGAATCTTTCTTCTTCAAATATAAAAGGTTGTGGCGTTCAGGCTGCTTTTTTTATGGGAGAGCCAGGAAGTCCTGTTCTTAAAGAGATGTTGGCTTATTATATGGGGCGTCGTTTTATTCAAGATGATAATATATTTGATGTTCAGCTGATATCTCCAGATGTTTATGCTAAGATATTGGAAAAATATGGTTATTGTTATGTTGATAAGAAACAGGAGTTAGATTTTGATACTATGATTTATCCGTCACACTTTGTTGCCGGTGGTTATGATGAATATCAGGAAAGTAATTTTGCGGTTCATTGTGTGGCTCATAGTTGGTGTGAACAGTCTATAAGGGGGAAAATAATAAAGTATGTTAGATCTTTAGTAGATAAGGCTTTATGCAGACCTAATATACCTGTTTGGTTAAAATAATATAAGGGGAGTTTCAAATGTAATGAAAAGAAAAGTCGTAAAAAATGAAATAGTGACCCCTCCTTTAATTTCTGTTATAACAGTTTCCTATAATGCTGTTGCAACTATTGAACAAACAATTCTTTCCGTCATCAATCAGACTTATCCCAATATAGAATATATCATTATTGATGGGGGAAGTAAGGATGGAACAATAGATATTATTAGAAAATACGCAGATCAAATAGCTTATTGGGTGAGTGAACCAGATGAGGGAATTTATGATGCGATGAATAAGGGAATAAAAATAGCAACGGGTGAATGGATTAATTTTATGAATTGTGGTGACTCTTTCTTAGATATGAAAGTTTTAAATAAAATATTTATATCTAGCATTCTAAATGAATATGAAGGAGTAGATATATTATATGGTAATAGAGTAAGTGTATATTCATTTGGTAAATATTTTCACCTAGTGGATTCTTTGGAAAATTTTAGTAAAAGTTTTCCAATCTTTCATCAATCTACTTTTGTTAGAAGAGTGTTATTGGAGAATAATCTTTTTGACTTAAAATATAACATTTGTGCTGATTATAATCAGTTGTTTAGCTTATACAAGCAAGGGTATGTTTTTAAATATATACCTCAATATATATCTATTTGTGAGTGTGAAAATGGTGTTTCTACACAATTAAGAAACGAATTAAAGCGAGTGAAAGAAAATGAATTGATTATTAATAATAAGTTATCGTTCAAATCATATTTTTATCTTTTTAGAATAATGTTAAAAACTAAAGTTAGAGTTGGATTGGAAAAAATATATCCACAATATTTTACTCCTTTGAAAAAAGAAGTGAGATTATTAAAGAATAAGCGATTTGCCAAATTATAATAATATAATCTGTGAGGTATGCAATTCCATAACTTTATATTTTCATTGCCTTATTTATTTATCTTATTTTGTTTTTTGACTGTTAACTTTTTAAGATGTACTATACATAGAAAATATTTAATTAGTGGAGGAATTTTCATTTTATTTTTTGGGTGTCGGGGATTTGTAGGTTGGGATTGGTATAGTTATTATGAAATATATAATCAAACTTCTGATTTGATTATACAAAAATATTCAACAGAACCATGCTTTGGATTTTTTATGGTTGGATGTAAAATTATTGGACTTGATTATCATGGTTTTGTATTGGTTTCCACCTGTTTTGATTTCATATTATTACATTTAATTTTTAAATTATATTTATCCAAATATTATGCGTGGGGATTCTTTTTCTTTATCGTTTTTAGTATGGGATACGAGATTGATTTAATGAGGAATATAAAGGCTTTATTGCTTTTTATTTATTCCTTGCAGTATGTGTATAGAAAAAAAATCACATATTTTTTATTTTATAATACGATAGCAATAGGATTTCATTCTAGTGCGATATTATTCTTCCCGCTATATTTCCTTCTGAATAGAGATATTAATAAAAGATTAATTGGATCACTATTTGTAATTGGAAATTTGCTTTTCATTTGTCATATTGGTATTGTTAAATTAATTTTATTACCAGTGCTGACGTTTATGGGAGGGGTGTATTCAATGATGCTTATAAATTATTTAGATTCAGATTTGTTTAGTCAGCCTTATGGATTATCTTTTGGCTTTGTGGAACGTATAGTTACATTTTTTCTGCTTTATAAATATGCCTCGAGATTGGAGCAGAAAAGTTGTATAAATCGTTTGTTTATAAACACAGCTTATATGTATCTGCTATTAATGGTTTATTGTTCTGATTTTTCTATTTTTATTGATCGGGTGGCAGCAATGTTTCGTTACTTTTATTGGATATTGATACCTTTATTATTGTTTGGAAAAGAAAGGATTAGTTATCATAAGGTATTAATCTCTTTTTATTTATTATTTTCTATAAGTCGAACGATAGCTCTTACAGATACTATATTATATGATTATGACAATATACTTACTGGTATGCGAACTTTTTATGATAGAAAAAATACTTGGGAGCATTTTTACATAAACAATTATTGATATGGATAAGATTTCTGTGATAATTCCTGTATATAAAGTTGCAAATTATATATATAAATGTGCTCTTTCTCTTTTTATGCAAACTTATCAGAATGTGGAATATATTTTTGTGAATGATTGTTCTCCAGATGAGAGTATTCAGATTTTACTTTCTGCATTAAAAAAGTTTCCTCTTAGACAATCTCAAACAGTGATAATTAATCATACTATAAATAGAGGTTCTGCCGCTGCTAGAAATACAGGTTTAAATAGTGCAACAGGAAAATATGTAATATTTATTGACAGCGATGATTTTTGTGAAACAAACATGTTAGAAGAGATGTATTATGCAAAACAACGTTCGCAGGCAGATATTATTGTTTCAGATTATTTTGTAAATTATATTGATAGAGAATATGTGAAAACTCAAAAATGTCCGGATATAGGTGAGAAATGTATCTCTCTGTTATTACAAGGTAAACTGCATGGATCAACATGTAATAAACTAATAAATAGGAATATTATAGAGGATAATAATATACGTTTTGTGGAAAAATTTAATGTATGGGAGGATTTGTTATTTTCTATCAAGTGCTTTTATTATGCAAATCGGATTTATTATTTAAACAAGCCTTTTTTACATTATGTGCAATATGAAAATTCTCAGACAGCTAAAATGTCTTTGATAGCATTAGAAGGTTTAAATAAGATTGTTTCTCTTATAGAGTTTTTTTTGATTAAGCATAATATATATGAATGCCATCAAAACGATTTAATGCAGATAAAAAACAATGTTCGTTTTGTGTGGCTTCAGTATTGTAATAATAAAGATGAAATCAAGAAGATTACAAATATGTATCCAGATGCAAATATGTACATTATGCGAAATTCAGTGTATCCTTTTTATTATAAACTAGCATTGATATCTGCTATTAAAAAAATATATTGGTTGTCTTTGTCAATTGTTTATTTGATTAGAAAAATGCGGGGGTGGTTACGATGAAATTAGCATATATTGTTCCCTCTTTGGCTCAGAGGGGACCAGTCTTGGTCGTTTTTCATCTTGTTCAAGAAATGCTTGCTCATGGGCATGAATGTACGGTTTATTATTTTGATAATATTATAGAACTGAAATTTCCTTGTAAAACAGAAAGAATATTTTTTTTAAAGTCTATTAATTTTTCGTCTTATGATATTGTGCATTCTCATGGCTTACGTCCAGATGCTTATATCTTTTTGCATAAACCATGGCGTTTAAAAGGTACAGTTTGTATTTCTACTTTACATAACATGGTTATACAGGATTTAGCCGCCCAATATAATGTATTGACTGCATATCTAATAGGTAATATGTGGATGTTTCTATTATGTCGTCATACGAAAGTTGTAGTATTGACAAAAGTCGCTTTGAATTATTACTCCCGATGGATTTCTCAAAAGAAGTTGTTTATAGTACATAATACTTGTATTATTGATAAATGTAACAAATTATATACGGCAGAAGTAAAAAGAATATTATCGTTTAAAGAAAATAAAATATTGTTGGGGTGTAATGCTCTGTTGACTCCTAGAAAAGGTGTAGACCAAATAATCAGAGTGTTACCGTTTATGCCTAATGTTAAATTATGGATTGTAGGAGATGGAAAATCTAAAATTTCATTATTAGATTTAGCAGATAGATTGGGGGTAAGGGATCGTGTGTGTATTGCAGGTTATAAAAAAAATGCTTATCAATATTTGCCTTACTATGATATTTACGTAATGTCTAGTCGTAGTGAAGGATTTCCTTTATCATTATTGGAAGCTATGATTTATAAAAGAAATATTGTTTGTTCTGACATACCAATTTTTAAAGAAATACTGTCAGAGAATGAAGTAACATTTTTTGAGAGAGAAAAAATTGACTCTTTAATGGAGGCTATAAAATTGGCGTTGCAAACAGATAAATCTGAAGTGGCTTGTCAATGTTTTTGGGAACATTATTCCCCAGATTGTTTCTATCGGGATTATTTAGCTGTATATACAAATTAGGTTATGTTTTCTATACTTCTGGCTGTTTATAAAAAAGAAAATCCTGTTTATTTTTCTCAAAGTTTAGATAGTATTTTTTCACAGATACTCTTTCCTCATGAGGTTGTTTTAGTTAAGGATGGACCTCTGACTGATGACTTGGAACGAGTTATAAATAAATATCAGTCTAAATATTATATATTGAAAGTAGTTTCGTTACCAGTTAATCAAGGTCTTGGTAAGGCCCTTAATGAAGGATTGAAGCATTGCTCTCACGATCTAGTAGCTCGTATGGACACAGATGATATAGTGAAGCCAGACCGTTTTGAAAAGCAATTGAAGATTTTCCAAGAAGATCCGGAAGTGGATGTAGTGGGATCATGGATTGATGAGTTTGAGGGAGACATTTCCCATGTGGTTTCTGTGAAAAGGCTTCCGGAATGCCATGAAGAGATTCTCAGTTTTGCTAAAAAAAGAAATCCTATAAATCATCCAGTTGTGATGTTCAGGAAAAAAGCAGTACTTGCAGCGGGGGGATATCAACATTTTCCTTTGTTTGAGGATTATTATTTATGGGTCCGTATGTTGATGAATGGAGCAAAATTTTATAATATTCAAGAGAGCTTGTTGTATTTCCGCTCTTCTCCGGATATGTTCAAGCGGAGAGGTGGATTGAAATATGTCGGTACAGAAGTACGTTTCCAGAATTTTCTTTTGAGAAGTCATTTTATATCATTTCCAAGATATGTTCAAAATGTTATTATCCGGGTTATAACTCGAATAATGCCTAATAGATGGAGGGCACTCCTATATAAAAAAAAGCTAAGATAGCAAACATGTTTTTATTGCATCCAAGGTCGAGGCATAAAGACATTTCTTTTATATTAAATCAATCAAAACAATATGGAACAACAGACTGATGCATTCATTCCTGACGGAATGAATGCTTTTCAACGTAATGTCAAACGGATAGGGGACTGTTTGATAGCATTCATCGCATTGATCATTTTTTCTCCCTTGTTTTTATACTGTTATATTGCTGTAAAGCGTGAGGATGGTGGTCCTGCTATCTTCAAGCAGGAAAGAATAGGACGTTTTGGTAAACCGTTCAATATCTATAAGTTTAGAAGTATGCGTCTGGATGCTGAGAAGTTCGGGCCGGCTTTATATAAAGGTGGGGAAGATCCGAGATTGACAAAAATCGGCAAGTTTCTTCGTGAGCATCATCTGGACGAGCTTCCCCAGTTATGGAATGTGTTTATCGGTGATATGGCCTTTATCGGTCCACGTCCTGAAAGAAAATTCTATATTGACCAGATAATGGAACATGATCCACGTTATCGTTTTTTATATCAGATACGTCCGGGGGTGACTTCTTATGCCACGCTTTATAACGGTTATACCGATACAATGGAGAAGATGCTTCGTCGTCTTCGTTATGACCTGTTCTATCTTGAGCACCGTTCCTGGTTTTTCGATTTTAAAATTCTTGTAAAGACTTTCCTCAATATCGCTTTCGGCAAGAAATTCTGATGATTATTCCCTCTTTCCGTCTTTATCATTTCGCGGTAAAATTGATATGGAAATCCATGTTGGTTCTTACTTTTTGCTTCTGGACAGGTATAACTGTTCTATTTTATCTTGTGAACCATGTTGCCATATGGGTTGAGTATGGATGGTGGTTGTTTCTTATGATTTTTGGAACTTATTTTCTTTTTATGGATGTGAGGTTGATGGTGATGATTATGCGTCATGAGGAAAAGAAAAAATGGAAACGGTACAGGTTAAAAAATAAATTTGAAGAATGAGATCGAATAGAATTTTCATAAGTGTATTACTCGTTTTTCTGTTTTTTATACCGACAACAGTGATTTCCCAGATCAATTATGGTACAACTGGCTTAATGAATATGCCTACAGCCGATATGCAGAGGGACAAAACTTTCATGGTTGGAGGTAATTGGTTGAATCATCACGCTACAGTACCGAGATGGTGGTATGATACATGGAATTACTATATTAATATAACTGTTTTTCCCTGGTTAGAAGCAGGTTATCTATGTACCGGTCATAAGGCTGTTCCTGTGGATTATGGTAATCGTTCTGATTATTGGGTTCCTTCAACTTATGGCAAGTTTGTTAATCAGGACCGTTCTTTTCATTTCCGTCTCAGAATCTGGAAAGAAGGCTGGTGGAAATCGTGGACTCCCCAGATCGTGATAGGCGCTAACGATGGGATTGGAGATTCAGCCAATGGAGGCTCATTATCTGTTCAATCTGATCAAAATTATAATAATGGTTTTTTGAACCGTTACTATCTGGCTATAACCAAACATCTTTATTTTGATAAAATCGGTACATTGAGTGGACATATCTCATGGATTTATAGCAACCGTTTTGATAACAAGCTTAATAATCCTGCTTTCGGTGCTAATTTTCGTTTTGACCTGAAAGAAAATGGTTCGTTGATGAACAGGATTATTAATGGTGTGAATCTGATGGGTGAGATTGTTCCGGGTTATACTGATGTGAGATCTGATCTGACATTTGATCCTGATGGCTCGAAATATCAGGTGAATATAGGAATGGAATATAGTTTTTGGAAAGACTATGTAAATGCAGTGGTGGAATTTAACAGGTGTCGTTATTTTTCTGGTGGGTTAGTGTTCAAAGTACATTTAAAGTGAGTTTATATATGTTACGTAAAATTCAATTTTTTCTTTTTATATTCTTTCTCTTCTTTGTTTCTGTATCGGCTGAAGAGAATGAACAATTCGCATCAATGGCTTGTCGTTTTGTCAGTGCCAATCGTTTCACTCTTAATTGTGAACTTCAAGAAAACAGGATTATAGCTTTTAAAACAACAGATGATCAAATGTTGAGGATGTTGTGTTTATGGATACCTCAGATCAAAGATGATGAATACGAGTTGGATGATAAAAGTATTTCGTTATTGTCTAAGGTGGATCATGTTTTGGTAGGATATGGTCAGGTTCCAGGTAATCCTTTATTTTATTATTGTTTACCGGTTAGGAAAGTTGTCTCCAAAATGAAAATGAGGGTTCTTGGGAAGTATAAGATTCCGTTAGCTTTATGTGATTATCATTTCAAGAAGTAGTAAAAATATCTCAAAGTCAGACAGAGGATATCTTTGCTTTTATTAGCAGGGATATTTCTTTTTTATTTTCTCTGTAAAAAAATATGCTGTTTCTGCTTGGATATTTTTGGGGGGGAAGAGCTTAAATTATATAATTGTTGTGTTCTGGTATACCTCTTGATTCCTTATTCAACGCTGCTTTCAATCTGATGGTGGCGTTTTTTATTTTGCATATCATTTGTTTATGTCATGTAATCTGCATACCTTTATAACATTTCAACTAAAATATAAATTTATTTTTTCTCACCTGTTTGTTTTTACTTGTGAAGGCAGGGACAGACTGACCATCAAAGGATTTAGTTTTGTGGAGAGGTTATTCCGAAAAGGAGGTAACCTCATCTTTTTATATTGCTTGTTGAAAAAGAGTGAATGGATAAAACTGTTACTGTCTTTCGTGGACCATAACAGATGATTTTAGGGTTTTCACAATAAAATTAAAAAAGTCCCGTTGTAAGAATAGTAGAAGAGCCTATTCCGAATATAAAAATGCAGCCGTTTTGATCTTGGGTTTATTATTCCTATTTTTGTATTTATCAAGTCCTGTTGTGATCTGTAAAATAATAAATCTTATTGGGCTGAGTGTTCCTAAAAAAGATCACTTACAGGACTTGATTCTTGTGATGTGGAAAAAAATGAAGGAGACCGAACATTTGTATGGTTCAATCTCCTTTTTATTGGCTATTTCTTTCTTGATTTATATTTCCTACGTTCACATCCGAAAGTATTATGAGAGTAGGCATATTCAATTATTTCAGTAATATCATAATCCGGAACAAGCTCTTCGATGAATGACTTGGCTCTGTTTTTCTCTACTCCTGCCTTACATAGAACTCCAGCATAAGACATCGTAGTATTATTCCTCCCGTTGGCTATTGATTTTCCAGTCCAGATTTTCCCAAGGATACGGATTATACTGTCATCTGAAACAACTTGTCTGCTCAGAGTGTTTAGGAAATTGGCTACATAAGAATCATCCTCCGTCATTATTTCAGTTCCTGTTTCATCCCTTATAATGGTTTCTGTTACAGTATCAAGTATAATAGGCTTAGGGGTAGATGGAACAAAATGAAAAGGCTGAGGATTAGGATTTTTCCATAGGTTCGGATCATAGCTCAGAAAATTACCTCTGGCCAAATCCACCGTACTTGTATCTTTCTCAGGGCAATCAAAGAGTTCCAAAAGTTGATTATACAGGTCATAATGATAAAGCGGTTCATAATTATCATGAAGAATAATCGCTTTATAACCCTTACCGCTCGGAGTGACATAATAGGCATAGATACATGGAAATCCTTGTAACCATTTTCCGAACTCATCCATCTTCTCCGGCTGAATATGGTCGAAATCCAGAGCGGTGAATGAAGAATAGTGAATCAAATCGCTTCTGTTCTTCGTCTTGAAAGTTCCGTTCCATGTTACAGCCGGAAGTTTCATCTTGGCTTTCTCTTTTTCTTCCTTGGTCTTGGCTTTCCTTACCGCATCAACTTTCCCGGCTACATGATAATAGCTGTCGGTCTTGATTATATCCAGTACCTTGTCTATATCATATTCTTCAGGGTGATTGATGTCTGTAATTCTATTGAAAAGTGATATTTTTGTTCTGAAGTGTGATGTTACCTTGAAAGTCGCTATCAATTTACCTTTCATCCTGACAGTCCTATCCTCGCAGGTCAGGTATTTGGATATATCAGAAGCACTCGGTTTTCCTGTTATATTCAGTTCCTTATAGATACCTTGAAGTAAATCCTTGACTTCTGATTTGGTATAAGTCTTGTCTGTCTTCAAAGCATCTATTAGTTTCACTGCTATCTGATCCTTGGGTAGCTTGTCAAAAGGAGTAGGTTCGATAGCTTGTCTGATATAGTCTTCCCTCCAACATAACGCTTCAAATCCTTCTTTTCCAAGAGCGTCATGATATTTCTTATATTTGCCCTCTATGAAAGTACAGTCCTCCAAGAGTTCAGGGAAATTATCATATAGGTCACAATACAGTCTGGCTTTTCTAGGGAACTGATTATCCAGATTCCACTCCTTGAAAATCCGCTGTACTTCAGGATCATCACTTCCTGAGGATTTTGTAACGACAGCACCAACCCTTAAAGCACGGTACATGGAAAAATCATTGTTATAGATCCGGTTTGTAACTTCCCATGCCCTTCTTTCAGATATTTCAAGGATTTCATTCTCAACAATTCTGACATTATTATCCGCATCCTTGATAATACAGCAATAGTGTTCCTTATGTCCCTGTTGCCTGATTGTATTTTCCATCATCTGCAATTGTTCATCCTTGTTCGGAACCGCATTAAAATTATCAATCTGCTTCTTTGTCTTATCCTTCTTCTCCTTGATTGAGTTCTCCAGTTCCTCTTCCGTAACCTTTGATTTTCGGGTATTAAAGTAAAGAGTGGCTGTATTACGGAACGGATTTGTATCAAGCCTCTGTCTACCTATTATCTGTTGTAAATCCACTGAAACATCCACGGTCATGCTTTTCACCAGCGGATTGGCAAAGATATAGGAATAGGCGTTGGTGGAATAGAAATCAGCACCTATATATACGGTGGAAGTACAGAAGGTGAACATCTTATGCGGTTCTCCCTTACCCGGAATATCACCGATCATAAACTTTTCTCCCACCTCCCTGGATAATTCATTCAGTTTCTTGATGTTTTCTGATTTGGAAGAGCAGATTATGTTTACCTCGTCCACTTTCAAGCCATTTTTCTTTATGATATTCTTTATAACGGAAACATCATTGATATAGAAAACAGCTTCCTTCGCTACAAATTCCTTACCATCCACGACAGTACTATTTCCTTTTCCTTCCCTGTATTTGCCGGTCAGCTCACTACATAGTTTGAAGACAGACTTTTTGGATTTTATAACCTCCACTTTCGGAATCTGCATCATACTTTCAGGCCATAAAAGTTCATAGAAAGTCATATCCTTGAATTGTCGGGTCATGTCAAGGTAGGATTCCAGGAAAGGTGTGGCTGAAAGATAGACCACAGTATTGAAAGCTCCCAGGATCTGCCCAAATTCGTATTCCGTTGTAGGCTTGAACTGGCAATCATAGAACATGGCTTGAAATTCATCCACTACCACAGTCCATTTATCCAGGTCTTCACCATCAGCTACCAGAACTTCCTTAATCTTCCTGAGTGAGTCGTAAGTGGTAAGGATCTTTTTCCCACCTGATTTTATATATTTACTTAGTTCATCGTTGAAAGCAAAGACATCCTTTTCCGAATAAGACTTGCTCTCAAAATACTTCTCACGGTTTCCCTGATAACGGTAGAGATGGAGGTTGTCGGAGAGATGCTGTGAATACTTGTTATAGAGGAGCTGTTTTCTGGGACTGGCCAATATCACTTTCCTGTCTGAACCGATATAGGCTTCAGTAGCTCCACAACCACAAATCCTTTTATTCAGGATATAGTGTTGGTTCATAGGCAGAAGGTTCCATAACTCCTTCCATTCTGACAGATACTTTATTCCGTCAGGTACATTTAATGTTATCTTTTTCATTATCTGGAATTAAAAGTTTATGTTGGGGTTAAGTCGAAGACAGAAGTACATACGAAGTAAAGAGTATGGTACATAACCCGAAGGGATGTTATAAAAAAACTGACAAAGCACTTATTCTTTAAGCATTTGTACCTCATTTGCACACTTTTTTATAACACTTTGTCTTACAGTTATGTTATACATTCCACTACGTTCCATACTCTTGTCTCCGACCAACCCTGATTATTCATTTATTGATTGTCAGGTAACTTGAAATTGGGATTATTCCAGTTTAGTTCTTTGGTCAGCTTATCTATATCCTCCTTCTTCCTTTTCATATACTCTTGATATTCAGGACTGCTTTCTTCCACCCATTTAAGATTTAAGGCATGAAAATCCTTGTAATCCATGTTCTTATGAAGTACCCTTGGCCTTTTCATTGTAGATTTATCCCCATCTACATATTCTGCCGCAGCCATCAGATCATCAACATCCGCAGTCTTATCTTCATAGTTTCCCCACTTATTCTTTCGCCTATAGGAAACATAGGGATGCTCTATTGCCTTCATCGAATCTGTGTCGCTGTCTCCGATTTCTTTCACAATAGGTAATGCTTTTTTCTTATCAAGTATTGTTCCATCAACTTTCACTTCCAAACCATTATCTAATTTACGTTTGGTGGCTGTTGGTTTATACTTCCTGACCTCTTTCCATTCAAGGTTATTGGCCTGACAGTTCCCCAAGTTCCCGTCATTATGTACCAACTTATATTTCTTTCCGTCATCAGGCATGGGGTTATAAGCATCGGCAACAGCTTCATCCAATTGAACGGTTTTGGGTTTGACATTCAGGAATTTTGAACCGTTTATATCAGTATGGATCTGTAAAAAACGATTCCAGGACGAATCATTATATTTCCGATAAGCACGAGTTCCAGCCCAATTTACCCAAATGTTATATTTCATGCTGTATCTTAGCGTTATACCACTGACTACTATATCAAGCGGCTGTTTCTTATAAATCTTTGACATTCTTCTTATTGCTTTTAATGGTTAATAAAATGTTTCTTTCTTCTCTCAGGTATTTTACCAAAGAGTTATACGCTTCGCATCTTCTACGTTTTCTTGGAATTACAGCAAGAAGTTCACTCAATGTAACTTCAATGTTGAGACCGGAAACGAAATGTTCCTCACCGATATACTTTACCAGTGCTTCGACATCATCTTTGAATTTTTCCGGAGTTATACTTACTTTTTGGACGATAACATCAGGAGCAGTATTTTCCTGACGATCCAATGAAGATTCTGAACCTTCAATGGATATGCTATTCAATTTTAAAATCATTTTCAGGAATAAGGTTCATAAGGTTACAGAGGAGCGTTTTAGCGATTTGGGGCGGATTATGGCTCTGAAATTCCTAAATCTGATTATTTGTGGAGAAGCCTTGTTATTTGTATATTTAGGCTTCCCCACTGTTTATTGTCAAGGTTTTATCTTTCTTGGAGTCGGATAAGCGTGGTATTCTTTTCCGTCCAAAAGACACCCGTTTTCTTTAGCACTACGTTTCACTCCGTCAGCACTCCAAGTACCCCACTGCTTGAAAAAGAAAGCTGTACCTGTGGAAACGTCACATTGGGATTTAATATTCAAAATCCAGTCCTTTTCCATCTTTCTGGCTCTATTACCAGATTCACCGCCAACGATAACCCAATCAATATCAGACAAGTCAAGTGCTCCCAGGTCTTCCAACAAAGGCTCGCAACTGAGGAACCGTACCGGAGCATCCAGTTTCTTCAGGTAATCAATGCGATCTTTCACCTTCTGATTCTCAACAGTAACACCGAGCCAGACATTTTCAGGAATGGTATGAACTGAAAAATATTTATACATTCTATCTGCCCGTTTTGTCAGAATCTGAAATGTATGCTGTGGGCACTGGTTGATAACTTCCATTACTTTGTCAATGAAATCAAACGGGATTTCTATATGGAAGAAATCACCCATACTTGCCACGAACACAAGCTTGTTGCCTTTCCACCAAAAGGGTTCGTTCATACACTCGGGATGTATGGTCGGAGTAAAACCGTTCTGATACTTCGCTTGTCCCATAGCTTGTAGTCGTTTAACCATAGCTTTCGCATAACAATCATTACATCCGTCACTTATCGGAGTACAACCTGTCATTATATTCCAAGAAATGCTAGTCCACGAGATTTTTGTATTATTACTCATATTTTTTTCATTGTTATTTTATTATTAAAACTCAACATCCACCTGTTTCTAAGCCATTTATACTCTATACCCGGGATGTTTTCAGGCATAGAAAGGGCTGTAATGGGAATTTTTTGTTTTCTCATTATCCAAAAGTTTTTAGAAAGTTCAATTATGAGCAAGCAAGCCGGCACCTATGCTTGCTAACCAATATCAGAATTTCAAGCACCTATAGGAGACCATTTCAATGCCAATCTCCTCATCCCTGATTGCAGATTGTTGTAAAGCATACCAAAGGTTAAGATCCTTCCCGGCAATAACCAGTTTCTTTTCCAGAACCTCATCAAGGGAAGTAACAAGTTCTCCGTTATCATCGACTATGGAAATACCACGTACCAGATAATCGTAAGCAGATACCACATGAAGTATTATCTTACTCTCTAAAGGGCACTTCAACCGGCATTGTAGTTTGTTGATGATTCCGGTATCAAGTTTGGTCCTTTGAGGGAGACAGAGAATATATCCATCACTCCTAAGTTGATCTAATGTTTTCATCATCACGTTCTTTTATCAGTTTATAATTGTTTTTTCCTACGTTAAAGCGATGTTTTGTCTTTTGGGGAACAGAAATTGTAGTCAATGAAGTACAATTTGCGAAGGCTCTGGGGGCAATTTTAATTAACCTGGGGAAACTGATTTTCTCCATATACACATTCCCCTCAAAAGCACTCCCGCCTATTTCCATAACCCAGAACGGCACATCAAATTCCCGTTTGTTAGAAAAATTAAAAATCAGTGTACCGTCAGCCGTATATAGACATTCATCCTGGATTTTGAAATATTCAGACAGGTTGTCAATTTCCCTTATACCGGAATAGGCAAAAGGATTTCCTATGATTTCCTTCAAGCTATGTGGTAATGTGATACGGGTTAGGTTTGGGCACTTCCAAAACGCTTCCCGATTTATGCATTCCACTCCTTCCGGCAGGTGTACATGTTCAAGATTGGTACAGCCGAACAATAACTTTTCCGGTATTTCTGTTACCTTTGGAGGAATGGCTATTGAGTTTAGAGCCATCCTTTGAAAAGCTCCTGAACCTAATTTAGTAACCGAGTCAGGTAAATCCAAGAATTCGGTCTTATTGGAAAAAGAGAGGGTAGCAAAAGCATTATCCGAAATACTCTCTGTTCCGTTTTCGACAGCATAATAACAGCACTCTTGATTCAATAGCTTTAGAAATACCTTTCCATCGCCTGAATATAATGCACCATTACACTCTTTGTTCTGATTTTTCATCATTTAAAATTATAGTTGATCCCCCACCACGAAGATGGGGGAAGTTGTTTTATGAAAGAATTTTTTTGATTTTGTCAAGATTGGATGATTTTTTGGGTGAGGCTACACTGGAAACCATCCTGTCGTACTCCTCTTCCGCATTTAAAGCCAAAGCCTCGTACTCTTCCTTTTTGCCATCCTTTTTGATTTCCTTCTGGAAATTTTTCCATGCTTGGGTTATTACTTCTGTTTTTTGGCTTACAGAATCGGCTTTTATGGCGGCAAGTAGTGTCTGTTTGGACAAAGAAGTGATAAAAAGCATCAGTTGATCCATCGTTTCAGCTTTCTGTACATCAGAAACGGCATTATAGGCTGCAATGACAGCATCAATGATGGCACTGTTCCTCTTCATCCGTACTTCATTTCTACATGCTACCTGGATGGCTCTGCGTATTCTGTCTCCACGCTCTATTTCAGCATCCGTACCTCTAAGTTCATCAGACAGTTTATTGTAAAACAGCGCATCCTCAAATTTCTGTTTTCTATAGCCGTCAATCATCTTGTAAATTTTCCACGCGGCACGCTGGGTCATCTTATCCTCATTCACGCATTTTTCTATACTGGAAAGAACAGTCCTGCCCTCTTTTTCAAAGGTCTGTACCAGAAGTGTTTCGGTATCACGATGATTCCATTTCTTACAGGCAAGATTATATTCTCCAATAAATGCTCCTATAGGAACATCTTTAGGAATATTCACCAGTTCCATTCGTGCATCCAACGGAATGTTTCTGGTTTCTTCACTAGCTAGCCAAAGAGCAAGAGCATCCACTTTGTGCTGCCCGTCAAGAATGCAATAATACATATCTATATTAGGAGTGGCTAATGTAAGAATATTGCCTGCGCGATCTTTAAGAATATGACCTTTTTCTATCAGTTTTCGGGCTGCTACAACCTTAATGTCATTTAGCATACCGACACGCTTGAAGGAGCCAAACAGAAATTCCACATGTTTCATGTCGATTAACCGGTTTTTATCAAGATATGCAAATTTTCCACCGGCTCTATGGAAATCAAAAACTCCTACCTTCTCACCATTACTTAATTTTATTAATAGTTTAGCTTTGAGGGCTTCCCCATCTATTTGCACACTATTTGCAAGCAGTTGTGCTGACTGTTCCTTCTCTTTTGCGCTACAGTTACTATCAGGCGTAGTACTTCCCTGAGGTGTCATACCATTGTTAATACTCTCTACCATCGCTTGGACGGTTGCTTGTTCTGTTACAGAACATAAGTTTTCTGTACTCATAATTTTAAAAAATTAAACTGTTTAAGGTTATGTTCTTTCTCTAGTACAACCTGAAACTCATACGACAACTCCTTCACTAGATCCATACGATCTAATGCGAGGGCTGCTCTTATTTTAAGAAGGAGTTTTTGCTTCTTCTCCATCAGTCGCAGCATTTCTACGTTGTCTATACTTTGTTTCATACTTCATTGCTTTTTGGTATCGCAAAGTTACTGATTTGTCTATAAAAGCTTCTGTATTAGTGTGTTGTATGAAAAAATGAAGAAAACTAAAAGGTAAACAATTGGTTCAAAGCAGAATATGAAGATGAAAAATATGAGTCGTGGGAACTAAAAATGGGACAAATAGGGCAAAGGTGGAGCAAAAATGGAACAAAAAAAGCTATTCTTCCAACAAGAATAGCTTAAATATACAAAATTATAAAGGTTTTGGGGAAGGAAGCCCTTGCGGAACGGGGTTGTTATTATTGATTTCTTTAGTGAAGAATTCCTCCAGTTTTGTTTTAAAATCCTGGGGGGCTTTGTTGGCGTATGTGGAAGGATCACCAGTATATTTATCACAGATGAAAAAAAGTTTTATTCGGTGGTATTTACCAGTTGGAACATTGTTTCCTTTTCTTATCCCTTTTCTTCCGTTGCCCCAATAGAATTGCTTTACGATATAGTAAAGTCTATAGCTGCCAGAATCCTTATCCGTATTCCATTCTATTTTTTTCAAAAGATTATCAGGTTTATGTCTTCCAGTCAAACGGTAGGCGAAACTTTTTTTGGTTTGGATATCGTTTTCTATATATTCTTGTTCTGCTATATAATCAATAAATTCATAGAATTTCTGTACTCCTTGCTTTTTTATAATTTCTTTGATGTCATCTATACAGATACGCTCACAACTGTCAGAAAGCTGTTCAAAATAATCATCGGGCAATATAAAAAAGGAATTTTCCCTATCCTTGTCATTATTGCTTTGTTGAGTAAGGCTGTTTATGTCCTTCTCTCTTTGAGAATAATAGACACCTAATTCAGTTACTCCTTTTTTTCCGTCTGGTGATTCTTTCTTCATTTCCATAGTTTCTGGAAAGACATTAGATATAGGATAATTATCGGGCATCACTAGTTTTTTGCCACTTTCCAATTCTACGAGTTTAATAATCTTTTCTACTTGGGCAAATAAGTTTCTGTTGTTGTTAAGTTCATTAGAATATTTGGAATGATATTTTGCATAAATAGAACTTAGCCACCAAAGCTTACGAAAAGTAGTTATATAGTTTTGAGATATATTGTCCAGAATCCATTGGCTGCTTATTCTATTAGATGAGGTGATTTTATCTAAGGTGACAGCCAGACATGTCGCTAATGGATTATCTTTTTGTTTTATTATAGCACTATAGGACAAATTTTCATCCTTTGTAATGAAACTTTTGATTTCGCCTTTGAAACATAAAGCATTAAATAACGTAAAGCAGGGATTAACTGAAGAAGTATTGGTATAAAACAATTCAACGAATGGCTCTGTAACCAAACAGAGAAGATAACCTGAGATGTGTTCCTGTAGTAAATATCCGAAAATACAATCATTGGGATATAATCTTTCCTCTCCAAAATTGATTGAATCCTCATCTTTAAACAACTTCTTTTTTAGCAAACTGGATGATTTATCGATTAGCCCTAATTCACACTCTCTTATCAGTGCTGTTATCTCATCAAGTATTTCTAATCCTGCAAGTGAGATCTTATGAGTGCTATTTGTTAATTCATTGCGACATTTCAAAAAATAGTTGATTGAATTTGCTACTGATTTTGCAGATAATTTAACATGATAGGCTAAAAGGATAGCAATTTCTAAAAACAAGGCAATGTCCATGTTTTGAGTCTCAACATTATCCTGTAAAAACGATATTATTTTTTTCAATAAAGGATATTTAGCGAAAAAAGATAAGTCACGAACAGAACATTTGGTATAATTGAGAATATTCAGCTCTCTTTGGAATTTTCTCTTCGGAGCTTCAAATTCCAAATATTTATTTTTTCTTGTCTCAGTTGATAAATTCCATGCAGGAAACTCTCCTATAATGTTAGTAAGGTTAATCATATAACTCATGCAGTTCTGTTTTTTATATGAAAAATTAGTTTATACAAAGAGAAAGAATAATTCTAAACCAATTGTATAATTAATAATCTCTAGTTAAAATTGAAGAAACGTTATGATTTTCTGCATTCTCTTATTCCCATTTTCTTTTTTTTCGTCCTTTTTCCTCTTTTTCTGGTTATTCTTTCTATATAAACCATTGGTACACAGTTCATCATATCTTCATTCCAATATGCTTTCTTGTGGAGGGTATTAACATAGAACATATCCTTGAGAGTAAAAATAATGCCATCCAGTCCCTGCTCTTTGAATTGTTCTATCTTTTTTTTCTTGTCAGTATCATGGATAGTTTTGATCGTCACCTTTTTCCAAAAGGATGTTGCCTTACCTTCCCACGGTTCGATATAAATATCCGTAATGTATCTGTGGGTGATTTTTCTCATGGTTTCTATATCTGTCCCATTTTTCAAGGTTTCATAGGACTGATTGAGAGAATCAATCATATCATCAAAGGTAATGTCCGCTTGAATCTGTTTCTCCATGTTTAATATTGCAGCTTCATACTTTCTTATATTACCTTGCTCTACCTTTATTATATCATTTTGCTTTTGGGCCAGTTCTTCATATTTCTCTTTTGTGAAGCGGCCATGGACAAAATAATTCTCGTCAAGGTCGGAACGTCTCTGCATGGTCGATTCCAATACCCCACGTGAATGGGCTATCTTCTGATTGTAAACCTGTATTTCTTTCTCATAATTTTCTTTGGCATTATTCCGTTTATTGATCATATCCTCATGTAGTTCCTGTAAAGCTACATACCATGCCAATGACTCAATCATATTAATATTGATGTCTGGAGAATGGGATAATCCTTTTTCTACGGCATTATGTTTTACCCTACATGAATATGTTGCATCCATGAGATTAACTGAATATGACGCACCACAAGAGCAACGGATTAAAGGTGTCAATAGGTGAGGTGTTTTTGCTTTTGGGCGAGTTCTATTTTCTTCTCTTTTCTTACGACATTTCTCCCATGTATCATCATCTATAATCTGAGGGTAGATATTGTTACTAGTCCTTATGCCACGATAAATCGGATTCTTTAGTAAACCATACATTTCTGCTTTTACATTGGTAATAGATAGGTTTTTAAAATAACCTCTGGACTTTAATTCTTTCCCTAATTCTGCCAAGCTGTATTCGCCGGAAATATACATGTCAAAGATAAGGCGGATCAATTTGGAATCCTCTTCATCAATTTCCCAGTAACCATCTTCGGAAACTTTATAACCTAGTTTTATTTTTCCACCCATATATTTACCTTTATTATAGCCTTCTTTTTTAGCTCTGGAAAAACGGGCAATCTTATTCCTCATTTCAGATTCTGCAAGTTGGGCATATAGGGTGAAGATTGTTTCGGCACCTTCATCAATAGTCCTGTCATCTTTGAGTAGTCTAATTCTAGGCTCTTTGATGATTAGTTGGATTCCCTTGGTAGTAAGATATTCAAGGATACTGAATAATATTTTTTTTCTTCTGGCTATACGTGAGATTTCCCAAGCGAATACACAGTCATATTCATCTGTTTCAAGCAGCTCTTTCATACGGTTGAGACCAAATCTTTCCTCCTCATCCAATTTTATAGCACTTTCTTTAGTAGCTATTGAAGAAATGTCCTTATCTTCATACCCATAGAAATGAGCCAGATCATATAGCTCCTTTTCCTGTTCTTCATAGGATTGGGCTTCTGTAGAAACTCTGACTAGTAATATACATTTCATAGTGAAAGAATACATTATTGGTTACGGATACAAATATAGAAAAAAAAATATCCACCACCAAATCGTGTATTTATGTTACTTGCGAAATTGTATGATGGGGACTACGGAAAGGCCGGATGGCAATCAGTGAACTGTCTTTTCCTAATTTTCCTGCTACTGAATGTATTTTAGTCGTTTCCAGACTTTCACCCAATGAAAGGGGAGGGAGAATGCTTGGCATGCACTTTGCCATCATGGACTTCCCACTTCCGGGTGAACCGATCATAATCAGGTTGTGTCCTCCGGACGCGGCTACTTCCAATGCGCGTTTTACACTTTCTTGTCCTTTCACATCAGCAAAATCGTATGGAAAGCTACTTTGGTGTTCATAGAATTCCTCCCGTGTATTGACGATGCTAGGCTCCAGATTGCGTTCATTATTGAAAAATTCGATGACCTCTTTGATATTTTCTACGCCATATACTTTCAGGTTGTTTACTACAGCAGCTTCCCGCGCATTTTGTTTGGGAAGTATGAAGCCTTCAAAACCTTGCTCGCGGGCACTGATAGCTATGGAGAGGGCTCCTTTGACTGGTTGAAGGCTTCCATCCAGGCTAAGTTCTCCGATAATAAGATAACGTGAAAGTTTTTCTTCCGATACGATTTGGGTAGCGGCCAATATTCCGATTGCTAGCGGAAGGTCGTATGCAGACCCCTCCTTGCGTATGTCGGCAGGGGCCATATTCACTACAATTTGACAAGTGGGGAATTTATATCCGTTTACCTGTAAGGCGGAAATAATACGTTCATGACTTTCTTTCACGGCCGAGTCCGGCAGACCGACAAGGAAGAATTTTATACCTCGTGAACTATTTACTTCAATAGTTACAATGGTAGCGTCGATACCTTGAACGGCTGCTCCATAGACTTTTACCAGCATTCTTTTATTTTTTATTTTGTCTCTTTCGAGCACGTTCTGCCTCTTTGGCGGCTTTTTCTTTCTCTTTATCTTGTTCTGTCAGCTGTCTCACTTTGTCTATCAGTTCTTTGCCCCGTATATCTTGTGTGATGACCCGCTTGTCAGGACCTATCAGTATATTGGCAGGAATCCGGGTTATGCCTTGTTGCTTGACAATGGAATTGTTCCAGCCTTTGAAATCGCAAACTTGTTTCCATTGCGTGGTATCTTTTTGAATGATTTTCTCCATCCATTCCTTTTTATTCAGATCAAGGGAGAGGCTGATAATAACAAACTTGTCTTTTTTCAATGCCTTTTGTACGGATACTAAAGAATCTTGTGTGGCAATGCTTTCTTTGTTCCAGCTTGCCCAAAAATCCAAAAGGACATATTTCCCTTTTACACTGTTCCAGTTGACGGTCTTTCCTTTTTTATCCGTGCACGAGATGTTGGAAACGTAGCGATGTTCTGTCAGTTCTTTTTTCTCACTTAATTTATTCTGGAGTTCTATAATATAAGGTGTGTCTTTTATAATACCGCTTAGTCCTTTTATCAGCTGATCTATGTGGTTGTAATCAGGAAGCGAGTCCTGTACGTAATATTTGTCTATCAGATAGATATTGCTGTACGAGCTTGGGTTGGTTTTAATCAACGAATCCACAGCAGTCATAACAGCTGCCTTGTTATTTTCTAAGGTGCTAAGGTACTGGATATGTTTTGCCAGTTGTGCGTTTTCTCCCTTTCCTTTAACCTCTATCTTTCCGGCCATTCCGTTTAGGGTAACACTTTCTCCTTTATCAGCATATATCGGTAAGATTTGTTTTTCTCCCAATAGTAATGAGAAGATAGTAAATGTGTCAGGGGTAATGGTGTAAGTGAATTTACCTTTTGAGAGGAGTATGGTATCCAGCTTGTAATCGGGTTCTTGATAAAATACTAATATAGTGTCTGAAGGAAGTCCTTTAATGCTTCCTTCCAAGGTGAATGTATTTTTCTTGCCGCAGCCGCTTGCCAGCACAACAAGAGTGAAAAGAAAGAATAGTAATTTTTTCATTTCAAGATATTTTTTGCGAAAATACGCATTTTGTGGCTAAAGGCAGGCATAAATGAAGGTTATTTTACATAAAAAGACCGGAAGCTTCATCACGAAGCCTCCGGTTTCAGTCATAATCATCTAAAAAACTAGACAAGATGATATCTAGTTATATTATTTGATAGCATCAGCGTATTTAGCGAACTCGCGATCGTTAGCAGCTTTTTCAGCCATTGAAGGATCTTTTGCGATTGCGCTCTTGATGCTGCTGCTTACCAATGAAGCATTGTTTGTGCGAGCACCAACGATAGCCATCAAGTAGTCAGTCATTGCATCCGGATTCTTGATTGCAGACAAAGTAGCTTTTGCTTTGTTATAGTCTTTAGCCAAAATCTGAGCTTGAGCGGCACTGTTAGTCTTAGCGTCACCGAATGAGTTGACAGCTCTGTCATACTGGCCTTGTTTGATATATAAGTTACCCAAAGCTTCGCCGGCAGCGTTAGCACCTGTAGCTTTGCCTAAGTAAGTTTCGGCAGCTGCAACATTGCCCTTAACCAATTCGCAAAGACCAAGGTTAGCGTTTACTTCAGGAGCGTTAGCGTTCTTAGAAGCAGCTTGTTTGAAGTAGCTTTCTGCTTTAGCAGCATCACCGGCAGCGAATGCCAATTCACCCAAGTTATTATAAGCACGGAAATCGTTCGGATAAAGTTGAGTTGTCTTGGTGAAGATAGCTTCTTTGCGAGCGTTGTCGTTAGTCAGGGTAGCAGCGTACAATAATTCTTCTACACTCAATACTTTAGGATCAGAGTTGAATGCTTCGTTGATTTCGTCATCGCTACGACCGATGATGTCATAGTTGGCAGTTAAACGGGCACGACGCAACTGAGGCAGGATTTCGTCAGCCAAAGTTTTGTATACAGAAGAGATATTCTTGATTTCAGCTTCTCTTTGTTCAGGATCATTGTACATAGAAAGAACACGTAAGATCAAATCTTTATCCTGCAAGTTTGATTTAGATACCAGTTCTTGGAAGCCTTCCCAGTCTTGTGCAGTGTATTTTGCATCCAGGTTAGTATCAATCTTGCCCTTCTTCAACTGGCGTTCCATATATTTTTCTGTGTTTGCTTCACGGTTTTCAGCCAAACCGGTGTTCAGTTCCACACCACCATCAGGTGAAGCGTATGCAGAAATTTCGATGTTGTTCAGTTTGTAGTTCTTTGTGTCGGCATTAATTTCAGCCACTTTCTTATGGAATTCTTTGATATCGTCAGAATTCAATTCGCTGTTGCGCAAGTTGGCTTGCTGGATCAAGAACATGATGTTGGCAGTCTGAGCATCTTTAATAATGCGTTGGAAAGCATCGTTAGCGTATGATGCGTTAGAGCTGGCAGCAGTAGGCAGTTCAGAAGTCGCGATAACGCCATCAGCGATTTTTACAGAAGGAATAGTGTATGATTTCTTTCCTTTTGTAATCTTGAAATCAAGATAAAGTTCAGAGTTTGCCATTTCGGGAACGTAGTCGAAAGAAGCTTTCATCGTGTAGCTGCCACCTGCCTTGTAAGCGATAGTCTGATTGTTTCCTTCTACTTTTTCTCCTTGGAATACAGCGGGCTGGCCTTTAGCTTCGCCGCCTTTCCATCTCAGAACGGGGGTAACTTCAACAGTTGCGTTCTTCTTGAAATACTTTTCGGGGAATTTACCATTAATTGTCACAGGCACTTTACCACCGATTGCTTCAAGCACTTCAGGGTTAGTTGTGAAATAGTCAGAAGACAATTCTCCCATCTTGCCGCATGATGATAAGGCAAGGACCAATAAAGCCACTAAGGGCAAATACAACTTTTTAATCATAGTTACTTATTAATTTAACGTTTGTAATGTAAAATTCGCTATAGTACGTTTTTGTGCGTCTCTTTGGGGGCAAAGATAGGAAAAACTCTATTATATGCTAGCTTCTTAGCCTGCTTTTTTTTCAATTTATCTTAAAATATTTTAGAATATAGAACCTTTATTATCTTTTTCTCTGAATTTGATGTTACGGGGGTGATGTTCTATGATTTCACTGCGTAGCATATTACGGTCTATATGTGTATAAATTTCTGTTGTCCCGATACTTTCATGTCCCAGCATGCACTGTATGGCACGCAAGTTGGCACCTCCTTCCAGCAAATGTGTTGCAAAAGAATGGCGGAATGTGTGAGGACTGATTTTTTTTTTCAGACCTATCCGGGCTGCCAGTTCCTTGATGATATGGAAAACCATGATGCGGGAGATGTTCTTCCCGAAATTGCTGATAAAGACAAAGTCTTCAAATCCCGGCTTTATTTTCATCAGGTTACGGTCGGTGAAGTAGAGCCTGATTTCCTTGATGGCGCGCGGTGAAATAGGAACCAGCCGCTGTTTGCTTCCTTTTCCTTCCACTTTGATGAAGCCTTCTTCAAAATAAAGTTCGGATAATTTCAGGTTGCAGAGTTCGGAAACACGGAGCCCGCAACTGTAAAGCGTTTCCAGTATGGCCCTGTTGCGCTGTCCCTCTTTGGTGCTGCGGTCTATGCTTCCTATCAGCAGGTCTATCTCTTCTACTGTCATTACTTCGGGCAGTTTGAAACCTGTCTGGGGGGATTCCAGCAATTCTGTCGGATCGGCTTTCAGGTAATCTTCCATAATGAGGAAACGGTAGAAAGAGCGGATGCCCGACAAGATGCGTGCCTGCGAACGGGGGTGGATGCCGATATCATGTAATCCGGCCGAGAAATCTTCCAGATTTTCAAGCCGGACATCCAGAATGTTGATGTTTTCTAATGTAAGATAAGCCAGTAACTTGTCCAGGTCAGTAAGATAAGCATCTACCGTATTGTCAGATAACGATTTCTCCAACTTTAAATATTGTTTGTATTTCACCAATATCTTGTCTGTTTTCTCGGTTCTTTTCATTTCTTTTTTCTACCTTTGTACCCAAATTCCCTGCAAAGGTAGAAAAAGTTCAGATATAGTATAAATATGAAAATACAAATTATTAATGGACCTAATATCAATTTATTAGGCAAACGGGAACCTTCCATTTATGGCGCTGTTTCATTTGAAGACTATCTGGTGGAATTGCGCCATACTTATCCGGACATTGAAATAGCGTATTATCAGTCGAATGTGGAAGGTGAGATGATCAACAAAATACACGAAGTGGGTTTTGATTATGACGGCATCGTGTTGAATGCAGGGGCTTATACGCATACTTCCATTGCTTTGCAGGATGCTATCCGCGCCGTGACAGCTCCCGTGGTTGAGGTGCACATCTCGAATGTACATACCCGTGAGGAGTTTCGCCATAAGTCGATGATTTCCTGTGCTTGTGCGGGAGTGATTTGTGGGTTCGGGCTTCATTCATATCGTTTGGCGATTGAGGCTTTGTTAATGAGAAAATAAAACGTTTAGGTATAATATAAGGTGATAAGATTATGATGTTGAAACAAACAAAAATCGTAGCGTCCATCTCAGATCAGCGTTGCGAGGTAGAGTTTATAAGAGATCTTTTCAAGGCCGGTATGAATGTGGTCCGTATGAATACGGCTCACGCTTCACGTGAAGGTTTTGAAAAATTGATAACCAATGTACGTGAGGTTTCCAACCGTATTGCCATATTGATGGACACAAAAGGGCCCGAAGTGCGTACTACTGCTATTGCGGGCGGCGAGCCTATTCCTTATCAGATTGGTGACAAAGTGAAGATTGTAGGTAATCCTGCACAAGAAACGACCCGTGAATGTATTGCTGTATCTTATCCCGGTTTTGTGCATGATCTTCAGGTGGATGGCGATATTCTGATTGATGATGGTGATCTGGAGCTGCGTGTGATTGAGAAGACAGACGAGTATTTGTTGTGTGAGGTGCAGAATGAAGCTACTTTGGGTAACCGTAAGAGTGTAAATGTACCGGGCGTGCGCATCAATCTCCCTTCTTTGACAGAAAAGGACCGTAACAATATACTGTATGCTATTGAAAAGGACATTGATTTCATAGCACATTCGTTTGTTCGTAATAAGCAGGATGTGCTGGATATCCGTCAGATACTGGATGCATACGGCAGCGACATTAAGATTATCGCCAAGATCGAAAATCAGGAAGGAGTGGACAATATTGATGAAATATTGGAAGTGGCCGACGGAGTCATGGTGGCTCGTGGTGACTTGGGTATTGAGGTTCCTCAGGAACGAATTCCCGGCATTCAGCGTCTGTTGATCAAAAAATGTATTCTGGCAAAGAAACCGGTGATTGTTGCTACCCAGATGTTGCATACCATGATTAATAATCCGCGTCCTACCCGTGCTGAAGTGACCGATATTGCCAATGCTATTTACTACCGCACGGATGCATTGATGCTGAGTGGGGAAACGGCATACGGCAAGTATCCGGTGGAAGCCGTGAAGACGATGGCCAAGATTGCAGCGCAGGCCGAGAAAGATAAACTGGCCGAGAATGACATCCGTATTCCTTTGGATGAAAACTCCAATGATGTAACCGCTTTCCTGGCAAAACAGGCAGTAAAGGCTACCAGCAAACTGAATATCCGCGCCATTATTACCGACAGTTTCAGCGGGCGTACCGCACGTAATATTGCTGCTTTCCGTGGCAAATATCCTGTATTGGCCATCTGTTATAAAGAAAAAACGATGCGTCATCTGGCTTTGTCATATGGGGTGGAAGCTATCTATATGCCCGAAAAGGCTAACGGACAGGCATATTATTTCGCTGCTTTGCGTAAATTGCTGGATGATGGTGTCTTGAGTGAAAGCGACATGGTGGCTTACCTGAGCAGCGGCAAGCAAGGTACTCAGACTTCTTTCCTTGAAATCAATGTAGTGGGAGATGTGTTGAAGTATGCTATGGACTATGTGCTGCCCAACCGCAACCGTTACCTATAATAATAGAAGATAGGAATGAAAGAAACGGACGCTATTGACGAATATATCCTTCAGCACATTGATGAAGAAAGTGATTATCTGAAGGCACTTTATCGCGATACGCACGTCAAGCTTTTACGTCCCCGTATGGCTTCCGGCCACTTGCAGGGACGTATGCTGAAAATGTTTGTGCAAATGATACGCCCCCGTCAGGTGCTGGAAATCGGGACTTACAGTGGCTACTCCGCACTTTGCCTGGCCGAAGGGTTGGAAGAGGGGGCCACGTTGCACACATTTGAGATAAACGATGAGCAGGAGGACTTTACACGTCCCTGGCTGGAAGGTTCGCCTTACGCCGGCAAGATTAAATTTTATATAGGTGATGCGCTGAAGTTGCTGCCTGGCATGAACATTACCTTTGATTTGGCGTTTGTAGACGGTGATAAGCGGAAGTATATTGAATATTACGAAATGGTACTGGAGAAATTATCACCCGGCGGATACATCATTGCCGATAACACATTGTGGGACGGACATGTATTGGAGGAACCGCATCATACAGATCTTCAGACTATTGGAATAAAGAAATTTAATGATTTGGTAGCTGCCGACAAACGGGTTGAAAAGGTGATTCTTCCCTTGCGCGACGGGCTGACAATCATAAGAAAATGTTGAATAATGTGCCAATAGGTTATGCTATGAACCGTATGGCATATTAACAAATTAGCAAACTGAATAATTATTAATTATGGAAACGACCAGACAAAATAAGATTTCTCGTTTGATCCAAAAGGAGTTGAGTGAGATTTTCCTGCTTCAGACCAAGTCCATGAATGGTGTTTTGGTGTCGGTAAGTGCTGTCCGCATCAGTCCCGATATGAGTATTGCACGTGTCTATCTCAGCGTGTTCCCTTCTGAGAGGAGCCAGGAAATAGTAAAGAATATCAATGATAATATGAAATCCATCCGTTATGAGTTAGGAACACGGGTACGCCATCAGTTGCGCATCATTCCCGAGTTGAAATTCTTTGTGGATGATTCATTGGATTATGCCGAACGTATAGACGAATTGTTGAAAAAGTAGAACCGGGCGGTGAATTTTCCCTTTTATATAGCGAAGCGTTATCTTTTTTCCAAGAAGTCGCACAATGCCATTAATGTCATTTCAGCCATTTCCGTCTGCGGAGTGGCTTTGGCTACATTGGCATTGGTATGTACTTTGTCTGTTTTTAACGGCTTCCAGGATCTGGTGGCTACTTTCTTTACGGCTTTTGATCCGGAGCTGAAAATTACGGCTGTCACCGGAAAGGTCTTTGACGGACAGGAAGCGCGTATAGAAGCTTTGCGCCGGATGCCGGAGATCGCTGTTTTTTCTGAGTCCTTGGAAGAGAATGCGATGGTTCAGTATAAGGGCCGTCAGACTATGGCGGTGATCAAGGGAATTGAGGATAATTTCGAGGATCTGACCGCTATTGACAGTATTCTTTTCGGCCGGGGGCAATTCGTGTTGCATGATGAAGTGGTGGATTATGCCATTCCCGGCATAGAATTGGTTTCCATCTTGGGAACGGGTATCAAATTCCTCGATCCGCTAGAGATTTATGCTCCCAAACGGGGAGCTAAAGTCAATATGGCCAATCCAGCTTCCAGCTTTAACTCTGCCGATTTATATTCCAGCGGCCTTGTGTTTGCGGTGAACCAACAGAAGTATGACTCTTCTTACATTTTGACTTCCCTCCAATTTGCCCGTAGGTTGTTCCAGTATGACACAGAAGTGAGTTCGGTAGAATTGAAATTGAAGCCGGATGCAGATGTAGGGAGTGTAAAATCGAAGATACAGAAAATATTGGGAGATGGTTTCCGGGTGCAGGACCGGTATGAGCAGCAAGCGGATACTTTCCGCATTATGGAGATAGAGAAGCTGATATCTTATATTTTCCTTACCTTTATCCTGATGATAGCTTGCTTTAATGTAATAGGCTCCTTGTCCATGCTGATTATAGATAAGAAGGCAGATGTAGTGACATTGCGCAATTTGGGGGCCAGCGACAAGCTGATCACGCGTATATTCCTGTTCGAGGGGCGTATGATTTCACTGATAGGTGCGGTGGTTGGTGTGATACTGGGGCTGATCCTTTGCTTTATCCAGCAGGAATTCGGATTGCTTTCGCTGGGAGGTGGTAATTCCGGCGGTAATTTTGTGGTGGATGCCTATCCCGTCAGTGTCCATGTATGGGATATTGTTATAGTCTTTGCCACTGTGCTGGTGGTGGGCTTTCTTTCCGTGTGGTATCCCGTGCGTTATCTCAGCCGCAGGTTGCTGGGCAGGTAATTTATTTATTATTGTTGATACGGCTGATGTTTGTCGGTTTGTACGGTACGGCTTGGCTGCTTTCTTTGTTTTTATTCTTTTCGTCTTTTGGCCTTATGGCTTTATCTGGTTAAGTCTTTTCTTCTTTGTGGTTAACCTTGTTTTACCTTATGGTTAAGCTCTTTTTTATGGTTGTGTACTATAGTCTCTTGCGGTGGTTTGTACAGTCTGATATAGTGGACTGTATAAACTCTTGCAGTAGACTGTACAGTCCACTGCCGGAGTCTGTAGTAGTTAACTGTATGATAAGGGTTAGCTATAAGGAAAAACGACCTTAATCGTCGGAGCAATAGGGCTTGGTACAAGCTTCTTTCCAGGGCGTTTCAGATCTTCTACTTTCAGGGTCCTCAAATCAATTCGTAGCTGCTCACCTGAATAGGCATATCCAGATTATGCAGCACCTTCTCCAGCAAAATGCCTTCCCGATTATCATATTCATAGCCGAAAGTGGCGCGGATGCCTTGAAGGATAAACTGTGTGGCGCGGTCCAAGGCGATAGGAAGACTGTCGCCTTGTATCAGTGAGCCGGTTATCACACTGGTAAATGTATCGCCTGTGCCGGGATAGTGTGCGGGCAGGTAGGGACACGTTACTTTCCAATAGCGGTTTCCCTGTCTGTCATAGGCGTAAACGGAAGTTTTGCGAGGATCTCCCTGTACGGGCACGCTGGTGATAATAACGATGCCGGGGCCGTGCTCCGAAATTTCATGCAGGTAAGCTTTTAGTTCTTCGTCTGTATTTTCCGCTTTATAGGGTTTGTCCAGCAAATAGAACAGCTCGGTCATATTGGGCGTGATGACATCTGCTTTCCGGATGAGGTGACGCATTTCCAGAATCATTTGTTCGTCAAAATTGGTATATAGCTTCCCGTTGTCTCCTAATACGGGATCTATCATGACCAGGCTGTCGGACTGGCGGAAATCATCAATGAACCCGGATACGATTTGTATCTGGCGGGGAGATCCCAAGTAGCCCGTATAAATAGCATCGAATTGTACGCCAAGTTGTTTCCATTCACTGATAATCTTGGGCATCTCGTCCGTGAGGTCCAAAAAAGAGAAGTGCGGGTATTGGGTGTGGCTGGACAATACGGCTGTGGGCAGAGGGCAGACTTGAAAGCCCATGGATGAGAGGATAGGGATAACGACGGTGAGGGATACGCGCCCTGCACCGGACAGATCGTGTACCGCAGCTATCTTCTTTACTTTATTTGTATACATATCTTCATGAATTAAGCGTTATGGATGGTATATATAACAGGTAAACCGGAAGAAAGTTATTCCAATGCTATGCTTTTTACCTTTATGTCTTGCCGGCCCAAGAAGATGGAAGCGGATTCCTCAAACTTGTTTTCGCTTTCTGTGGTGAGGAAGCGGCAGTTTCCTCCTTTATCGCAGCGTGCGTCCATTTCCGGATGGCGGTTTAAATAGTCTCGCAGGCTCCGGGCCACATATTCCCCTTGTGAAATGATGCGGATAGGTTCAGGCGTAAATTGCCTTATTTTATCCAGTAGCAGCGGATAATGGGTACATCCCAATATGATGGTGTCAATCATCGGATCTTTATCCAGCAGCCGGTTGATATGTTGTTTGACGAAATAGTCGGCTCCTTCCGATTGATATTCATTATTCTCTACCAAGGAAACCCACATGGGACAGGCTTCTCCTGTTACCACAATGTCGGGAGATAACTTATGTATTTCCAAAAGATAGGATTCGGATTTGATGGTACCGGCTGTGGCCAGTATACCTACGTGCCGGCTTCGGGTGATTTCTCCTATACATTCTGCTGTAGGCCGGATGACACCGAGTACTCTGCGGGTAGCGTCTATTACCGGAAGATTGATCTGCTGGATGGTGCGTAAGGCTTTTGCCGATGCTGTGTTGCATGCCAATATCACCAAAGGACATCCCAGTTCAAACAGTTTGCTTACGGCTTGCAGGGTAAATTCGTAAACAACTTCAAAAGAGCGCGGTCCGTACGGACAGCGTGCGCTGTCTCCCAAATAGATATAATCATACTCAGGCATCAGTCCGCGTATTTTGTCCAGAATGGTCAGACCGCCGTAGCCGGAGTCGAATACACCGATGGGACCGGTTGAAGGGAGGATAGATGGGATCATGGCAGTATAGCTATATAATACAGGCACGGATTACACGGATGTTCACGGTTCTGAAACCTGTGAAATCTGTGTAATCCGTGCCTGTAAAGGTCCTTAACTTAATTATTTGATTCCTACTTTAGCTTTGACAGCAGCAGTTACATCTGTAGACTGCGCTTCATTTACGTAGGGAATTTCTGTTCTGTTCAAATCGAAGATATAAGTATATCCACCTTCCTGGCCTACTGCTTTGATGGCGTCTTCAATTTTCTTGTAGATAGGTTCCATCATATCAGCGTATGATTTCTGCAACTGTTGTTGTGCATCTTGTTGGAACTGCATTCCTTTTTCCTGTAACTCCTGCAATTCTTTCTGGCGTCTTTCCTGAATGTTCTTAGGAAGGTTGGCTTGTTCCTGTTGATATTCAGTATATTTTTTGGTCAGTTCATCAGTTGCACGTTTCATTTCATCCTCGTATTGTTTCTGCATGGCTTGGATGTCGGTCTGGGCCTTTGTGAATTCCGGCATGACAGTAAGTACATCTGCGGATTTAATATGCCCGAATTTCTGAGCAAATACACTCATCGGAGCGATAAGTAAAAGTAGTAAAGCAATTTTTTTCAACATAGTTCTATTTTTTATTAGTTATTGCAAATTTGGATTATCGGTTGCAAATGTAGGAAATTAATTTGAATATCCTAATCTTGAGAGCACTTCATTGCTGATATCAATGCTTGGAGATGCGAAAATAATGCTTTGGGCGGAGCCTCTGTCCACTACTGCCGCATATCCTTTTTGCTCTGAAATCTGTTTTACCGCTTCATAGATTTTATCTTGAATTGGTGCGATCAATGCCTCTTGTTTTTTGGCCATTTCTCCTTCGGGACCGAAATATTTCTTTCTCAGTTCGGCTGCTTCCTTTTCTTTTGCTACAATCGCTTCTTCTCTTTGCGTTTTCTGTGCGGCCGACAGGGAAGCCGAGGCTTTCTGATATTCTTTATAAAGTGCTTCCGCTTCTTTTGCTTTTGCTTCCACCTCACTTTGATATTGTTGTGAAGCTTGATTCAGTTGGGTATTCGCCTGTTCGTATGCAGGAATATTCTTCAGGATATATTCCATATCAATCAAGGCGAACTTTTGAGCGCTGGCTGTGAATACACAAGCCACAAACAATAGAGATAATAGGATAGCCTTTTTCATAATCACATTGTTTTTAGTTATTAAAACTCTTGTCCCAGGATAAAGTGGAACTGGCTTCCACTGTATTGGCTGGATCCGTTAATCTTGTCAAAACCGTATGCCCAGTCAATACCCATCATACCAATCATCGGCAGGAAGATACGGACACCGACACCTGCCGAGCGTTTCAACTGGAACGGATTGAATTTGCTTACATCTGTCCATGCGTTACCTCCTTCAATGAAGCCTAGTGCATAGATACTGGTCGAATTTTCCAGCATCAACGGGTATCTTAATTCTGCACCTAAACGTACGTAAGCATAGCCTTCACTACCATAAGGAGTCAATGAACCGTTTTCGTAACCACGCAGTGCAATGGTTTCGGAAGCGTAGCTGGTGCTATAGCCTGTCATACCGTCACCACCCATATAGAATGTTTCAAAAGGTGATTTCTTGTACTTGTTATAGTGACCCAGCAAACCGAACTCTGCACGTGTCATGATAACCGGACATTTCTGACCTCCTGTAAGAGCGGTATAGGTCTTTGATTTGAATTTCCATTTGTGGTATTCAATCCAGTTGAACATACTTGCCGCTTCATCATAATCATCTTTACCGTATACCGAGTAGTCCTTGTTACTGAACAATGAGTACGGAGGAGTCAGCTGTACGGAAGCCGAGAATTCAGAACCGCGACGCGGGAAAATCGGGTTATCCGTAGAGTTACGTGCCAAAGTCAGATTCAAACTCAGGTTGTTGCAATTACCGGTTGACATGTATTCTCCGTTGTTCAACTTGATATACAAGTAGCTCCAGTCTTTCAAAATAAAGCGCTGGTAAGAAAGTTCGGCTGACAAGGTAAAATAGTCATCCGGCCATCTCAAACGCTTACCCCAACCGATAGATGCTCCATACATCTGGATAGATTTATCGGGGTCATAAAAAGACTCGTAGTTGTTATTATATCCGCCATAATAATTTCCATAACCGCTGTAATAATTGTAGTAATTATTCATATAAGCTGAGTTATAGTAGTTACTGCTGATATCTGTCTGTATGGAGTAGAAAGCCGAAACAGAGAATGAATTCGGACGTTTTCCGCCAAACCATGGGTCAAAGAACGATACACTATATGACTGGTAATAACTACCGTTGGTCTGTCCGCTGATGGTTAATGTCTGTCCATCACCTTGTGGCAGGAATCCGCGGTAGTTGTCACTCTTATGGAACAAGTTGGCCATAGAGAAGTTCGTGAACTTCAAACTTAATTTACCGATAACACCGGTCTGTCCCCAACCTGCCGAGAATTCTACCTGGTCGTTTGCTTTAGATTCCAGGTTCCAGTTGATGTCTACCGTACCGTTGGTCGGGTCCGGTTGTACATCCGGCTGGATATTTTCAGGGTTGAAGTGTCCCATCTGGGCTATCTCACGATAAGAACGTTCCAATGCTTCTTTGCTGAACAGATCTCCCGGCTTGGTTCTTAACTCACGGCGTACTACGTTTTCATACAAACGGTCGTTACCGTTGATACGCACTTTGCTGATAGAGGCCTGAGGACCTTCCTGAATACGCATTTCCAAATCAATGGAGTCGCCGTCTATGTTTACTTCTACGGGGTCAAGGTTATAGAAAACGTATCCTTTATTATAGTAGTAGTTACCGATAGCATCTTCATCACCGGTCAGACGCTCGGTCATTAATTTCTGGTTATAAACATCTCCCTTTTTCATACGGAGCTGTTCGTTCAGCCAGTCCGAAGCATAAATGGTGTTACCTACCCAGGTCACGTTGCGCAGATAGTATTTGTCACCTTCTTCTATTTTCATGTACACGTCGACGGTACGGTCATCGTACGGAGAAACACTGTCCACAACAATTTGTGCGTCGCGGTAACCTAATTCGTTGTATTTGTCGATGATATGCTGTTTGTCTTCTTCGTATTTCTCTTCAATGAATTTTTTGGTACGGAAAAGGTTGACAAGTTTGTTTTTCTCATTCGTCTTCTTCATGACGCGTTTTAACTTCTTGTCACTTAACACGGTGTTGCCGTCAATGGTGATCTTGTGGACTTTCACCTTTTCTTTCTTGTCAATCATCACATCAACATCCACTTGGTCCTTATTGTCAGCCAAATCACGCTCTACGATGGTCACTTCGGCGTTTTTAAAACCTTTTTCATCGAAATGTTTCTTGATTAATATTTTAGCACGGTCTATCAAGTTGGGAGTAATCTGGCTTCCTTTTACCAAACCTAGTTTGGCTTCCAAATCTTCACGCTCGCTTTTCTTTACACCGTGGTAACGAATGTCGGCAATACGTGGACGTTGGGCCAGGATGATTTTTAAATAGATCTTGTCTCCAACAATTTTTTCAGCTAGGATTTGTACATCCGAGAACAGTCCGTGTCGCCAATAACGTTTTACAGCTGTGGTGATGTCATCTCCCGGAACAACAATGGTCTGTCCTACCGATAGTCCTGAAAGTCCGATCAATACATAATCTTCATAGTTTTTTACGCCTTCTACTTTGATTCCGCCGATTTCATACTTCTTGGGCGTTCCGGAATAAAGTATGACTGGATTGTCGTTTTCTTCTACGTTTGCTTCTTGGGCGTAACTGCCTGTTGAAAAGCAAAATAGGCATGTAAGCGTTAATAGTATAAGTGAAATACGATATAGCATTTTATCTAACTTTATATTTGTTCACTGGTTTTGCCGAAACGGCGTTCTCTTTTCTGATAATCATAAATGGCTTTGCAAAATTCTTCTTCGCGGAAGTCCGGCCAGAACGTTTCACAAAAATATAGTTCGGAATAAGCACATTGCCAAAGCAGATAGTTGCTAAGGCGGATTTCTCCTCCGGTACGTATAAGCAAATCCGGGTCGGGCATATAGTTTGTACTTAAATGTGCACTTATCAAATTGTCATCGATGTCCTCAATGGCTAGTTTGTCGTTTTGAATCTTGGCCGCTATTTGTCTTACCGCTTCTGTTATTTCCCATTTGGAAGAGTAGCTTAAAGCAAGTGTCAGACACATACCGGTATTGATTGAGGTGCGTTCAATGCATTGGTTCAATCGTTCCAGAACTTCTACCGGTAACTTTGCCGTATCACCGATAATGCGAAAACTGATGTTGTTTTTCATGAAAGTTTCTTCTTCAATGGAGTCCATCAGAAGACTCATCAGAGCAGCGACTTCATCTACCGGACGATTCCAGTTTTCGGTAGAGAAAGTATATAGTGTCAAGTATTTGACTCCCAGTCTAGCCGCTTCTTCTGCTATGATGTGTACAGTTTCTGCACCGGCTTGATGTCCGAAGCTGCGCGCCTGTCCACGTTGTTTAGCCCATCTTCCATTTCCATCCATTATAATGGCTACATGGGCAGGTATACGGCTTTTGTCTATTTGCTCTCTATATGGCATGTCGCAATCTATTTTATATGACTCTCTTTGACTTTATTCCTTGGAATCGAATCCCAACTTATTGATTCGTCCTCTCCATACTTCTCCGCTTCGGCTCCATATAATCCACAAGAAGTTATTCTTGTCTACAACATAAGAATAGTTGCCGTCTGCCTGGTTGTATAGATCAGTGAATTCTGTAGGGAAGAATACATATCTTGAAACAGGTTTCCATGTAACGCCTTGATCCGTTGATCCGTAGAATCGGCTGAAAGCGGGAATGTCCTTACCGAAACTTTTACCCGGACCACCGAAAGCGTATAATTGGTCGTTGTAATGAATCATGGCTATATTAGCCAGCTTGGGACAATAAAAACTATCGTATGCGGCTGTAGGATAATCTGCCCAACTGTCTTCTGTAGTCAGTCTGGTCCATACAGTAGAGGTCGTGTCGGTCGCAATGGGATTTTCTCCCATTAGTACCATACGGTCTATGAATTTATTGGTTACCAACGGGTAAGCTGTGTATGATAACTGATTTTTCGGGAAATTGGCCGGAACCTCGCCATTAGTATCCCAAACCAGAGCATCCGTGCTTTCCATAAAATGATTATTGGTGTCTATGGCGTACAATTTGCAGTTATGTTCTGAATGAACGCCGGCAATCAGCTTCTCGAATTTGGTGTTAGTGCCCATCTTGCTCCAGCTTTTTCCGTCAGAGGAGCAGTACAGGTCATTGTCGGCAAGTATGTATAATTGGTTTCCCCATGCCATGACAGAAGAATAGTCCGCATTTTGCATATTTTCAGGTAAAGCCTGTAAGGGCGTCCAGGTTTTTCCGTCATTGATGTGGGTGCTTGTAACAGCGGCGCCATTGTCTTGCTGTGCGAAAACATAAATATAATCCCCTAATGTGACTGCTTTCTGTGCTTGGATAGTGTTGTCGAAACTACTTCCTCTATGGCTCCACTGCAATGAGTCGGGAACTTGTTTATGTACATTAATCTCGGCTTTATAAATAGGTCCATAGACTCCGCTCATCGCCATAACTTTAAATTGGACAGGCTTTTCGAAATTCAAGGAGTCGGTATCATTCCACAACGAATCTTTGTCCTCAGCGACAATAAAAATGCCAATACCGTCTGATATTATGCTGACTACGACTTTGCTGATGTCTGTACCGACTGGCAGGGAGTCTACGTTGTAAATATGTCTTGTGCCTTGGTCGATGGCAAAAGGGTATTTGGTACCATCAACGGTGAATGTCAGCGTTGTGTCTTTGCCATTAACCTTTTCGGTATATTGAGTTTCAATTTTATCTTTTATAGCAAAAGAGGTAATGCTTGATTCTGAACTATATTCTGTTTCTACTTCGTTGTCGTCCAAGCAAGATGTAATCATGAAAGCCGCAGCAAGCAGACTTGTGATGACAGTCAAAAACTTTATTTTCATTTGCAAATGAGTCTATTGTTACAAGTCGCAAAAGTAGGAAGATTTTTTTCTATATAGAAGTTTTGGGACAAGTTTTATATTAATTTATAGATAAACCAGCCCTTTTTCTCGGTCAATCAGCCACATTTTATCTTTGAATTTGTGAATGGACGGCATGCATTATTTCTCTTCCAAAGTATATTTTATTCAGTTTAAAGTGTTTTTTTTGAATAGAAGGTGCCTGTATTCCATTGTTTAAGCGTAGTGGAGCCTTTTCTATGAAGGCTTCATCCCATAAGCCGGAGTCTATGAAAGACTGTAATAAAATACTTCCGCCTTCTACTAGGAGTGATTGTATTTTTTTCTGATATAATACTTCCATTATTTGCGGCAGGATATCTTTGTTGAAATCCAACGATATGTATTCTGTTAATGCGTTTGGCTGACAGGGGGATTCCCGGGTAAACACGAATGTCTTTATTTTGCCGTTGAAAAGTTCCAAATCTCGGGGTAATGTCAATTCTTTGTCTATTACCAGACGCACGGGATGCTTGCCGTACCAATTCCGGGTGGATAGGGAGGGATTGTCAAGTAATGCCGTGTGTCGTCCTACTAATATAGCGTCATGTTCGGCGCGTTTTTTGTGTACCAGCATGCTGGTCAGCGGATTGGAAAGTATGATCGGCTTTCCTCCTGTGCGGTTTATATCGATAAAGCCATCAGCGGATTCTGCCCACTTTAAGGTTATGTATGGGCGTTTGAGCGTGTTGAATGTTATGAAGCGTCTTATCAGATGCCGGCATTCCTCTTCTAAGACGCCTACGGTTACTTCAATGCCGGCTTTGCGCAGTTTCTCGATGCCTCTGCCGGCTACTTGGGAAAACGGGTCTATGCAGCCTATTACGACTTTGGGGATTCTCTTCTCTATAATCAGGTCGGCGCAGGGAGGGGTCTTTCCATAATGGGAGCATGGCTCCAGGCTTACGTATATGGTTGATTCCTTCAAAAGATTTTCGTCTTTAACGGAACGTATGGCGTTTACTTCGGCATGTGCCTCTCCGCAACGGATGTGGTAGCCTTCTCCAATAATGGTGTCGTGATATACAATGACAGCACCTACCATCGGATTAGGGGCTGTGTTACAAAGTCCGTTGTATGCCAGTTGCAGGCAACGGGAAATATATTTTTCATCTTTTGTCATAACGATCTTGTTTAAATTCTTACTTTTGCATATAAAATGACACTATGAATCCTGTTGTATCTTACATAAAACAAACCTTGCAGGGATATTACCCTGATTCAGAACTTGTGCCTATGGCTAAATTGCTGCTTACACAAGTCTTCGGCATGTCTGTTGTTGAATTGTATGCAGGCAAAGATACTACTTTTTCGGTGAATGAGCGGAAACAGCTGGATGATATTCTGGTTCGTCTGCAAAAACTGGAACCTATTCAATACATAATAGGTACGGAAGAATTTTATGGCCTTACTTTTGAAGTGAATAAACATGTATTGATTCCACGTCCGGAAACAGGGGAGTTGGTAGACTGGATTATACGGGAGCATAAGTATGGTCGGGTTAGAATATTGGATATTGGTACGGGGAGCGGCTGCATCGCTGTCTCTTTGGCCAAGAATTTGGAAGAGGCGGAGGTCGTTTCATGGGATGTTTCAGAAAAGGCGTTGCAAGTTGCGGAACGTAATTGCAGGCGGAACGGCGTTCGTGTAACTCTTGAGCAAAGGGATGTGCTGCTTGCTTCTCCTGCAGGTGAGCGGTTTGATGTCATTGTCAGCAATCCACCTTATATTACAGAAAAGGAGAGGGAGGATATGAGTGCTAATGTCTTGGAATGGGAGCCGGAATTGGCTTTGTTTGTACCGGATGATAGTCCGTTGCTGTTTTATCGGAAAATAGCAGAATTGGGTAGGGATATGCTAGTGTCTGGTGGAAGGCTTTATTTTGAAATTAATCAGGAATACGGTCGGGAAACGGTGGATATGTTGGCTGGTTTGGAATACAAAAATATAGAATTGAGAAAAGATCTCTTTCAAAATGATAGAATGATAAAAGCGGAGAAATAAGATGAAGGGAGAATTAAGTGAGAATGATTTGAAGTATAAGGCAGAAGCTTATTGCTCTTCAATGGAGCGTTGTGTAGCAGATGTAGAGGCTAAATTATCACAATGGGGAGCCACTCCGGAAATGATGGAGAAAATCGTTCGGCATTTGCAGGATGAGAGATACATTGACCAGAAGCGTTTTTGCTCGGCTTTTGTTCGCGATAAATATCGCTTTAACCAATGGGGCAGAGTGAAAATCTGCCAGGCTTTGCGCATGAAGAAAATCCCTGCGGATGTTATAGCCAAAGGATTGGAGGAAGTAGATGAGCGGGAATATATGGAGATACTATCTGGTTTGATCGAGCAGAAAAGAAGAAGTGTGAAAGCATGTACGGAATACGAACGGAATGGGAAATTGATTCGTTTTGCAGTTGGTAGAGGATTTGAAATGGAGGCTGTTTGCCGTTGTGTGAAACAAACCGGAGAAGATGATGTCTATCTGGACTGATCTTTGGAATTTATTTTTCCCTCATAGTTGTCTGCTTTGTGGGCGGCAGCTTATATCAGGGGAGAGAGTGCTTTGCTTGAAATGCTTGTCGGGGCTTCCGCGTACTCAATTTCATTTACGGAAAGATAATATTGTAGAATGTAATTTCTGGGGAAAAATACCGGTGGAGCATGCCACCTCTTTTCTTTATTATGCAAAGGGAGGAAATGTCCGACAGTTGTTGTACGAACTGAAATATCATGGTAATCAAGAAGTGGGTGAAGTGATGGGGCGGATGATGGCATCTGAACTTATGTGTTCTCATTTTTTTGATGGGATAGATTTGATTGTTCCTGTTCCGTTACATCAACGTAAAAAACGTTTAAGGGGGTATAACCAAAGCGAATGCCTGGCAAGAGGAGTTTCGGTGGTGACAGGTATTCCTATGGATACTAAAGTTGTGATAAGAAGCAGGTATACTGACACACAGACGCATAAAGGACAATATGCAAGATGGGAAAACGTGCGAAATTTGTTTGCCTGTATTTTCCCTGGCAGCTTGGAAGGAAAGCATCTTTTGTTGGTGGATGATGTGCTGACAACAGGGGCTACGGTTGTTTCTTGCGCTGATGCCTTTCGTGGCATACCCGGATTACGTATCAGTGTGCTTACTTTGGCATTGGCAGGGGAATCCTGATAACAACAACTATTTTTTAGAAAAATACCTTGTCCGATTTTTCATTATCTCGATGTATTTCTATATTTTTGCACAATATTTATCAGATATAGTTGAGTTATGAAGACTTTAGAAAAATTATTCGCAGAGAAATTACTGAAGATTAAGGCTATCAAGTTGCAGCCGGCTAATCCTTTTACTTGGGCGTCCGGTTGGAAGTCGCCTTTTTATTGTGATAACCGCAAAACTCTTTCGTATCCTTCTCTTCGTAATTTTGTGAAACTTGAGATTAGCCGTATTGTCCTGGAGAAGTTCGGTCAGGTAGATGCTATTGCCGGTGTGGCGACAGGGGCTATTCCTCAAGGAGCTTTGGTGGCTGAAGAGTTGAATCTGCCGTTTGTGTATGTTCGTTCTACTCCGAAAGACCATGGCTTGGAAAACCTGATTGAAGGTGAACTTCGTCCTGGTATGAAAGTCGTAGTTATTGAGGACTTGATTTCAACTGGCGGCAGCAGTTTGAAAGCTGTTGAAGCTATCCGTCGTGACGGATGTGAAGTGATTGGTATGGTCGCTGCATTTACTTATGGTTTCCCAGTGGCAATTGAAGCGTTCAAGGAAGCAAAAGTGAACTTGGTTACTCTGACTAATTATGAAGCTGTATTGGATTCAGCCTTGAAGACCGGATATATTAATGAAGAGGATGTTCCGGTTTTGGATAATTGGAGAAAGGATCCGGCTCATTGGGAGGCAGGCAAATAAGTTATAGTTTTAAAACAAATATAATATGAAGAGAACCGTTCGGGAATTTTTATGGATTTCCGGATTGTTCTTTTCGTGTTTTTAGAGAGCAGGTATTATGGCACAATTTGAGAGTGGTGTGAAATATGTTCCTTATAGTCAGGAACAGGTGTTTAATAAGTTGTCGGATTTAAGTAACTTGGAATCTGTACGTGATAAATTGGCCGACAAGGTACAAGGTATGGAGTTCGACAGTGACTCTTTAAGTTTTACGGTACAAGGCATAAGCATTACTTTGCGTATTATAGAACGTGAACCTTATAAATGTGTTAAATTCGAAAGTGAAAAATCTCCGGTCCCTATGAATTTGTGGATTCAGATTTTGCCTGTAGAGGCTGGGCAGGCAAAACTGAAAGTAACTATTCGTGCAGAAGTGAATATGTTTATGAAGGCGATGGTTGCTAAACCTTTACAGGATGGTGTGGATAAACTGGCTGAGATGTTATCGATGATTCCTTATTAAAAATAAAGACAAATATGGCACAGAAACTTTGGGAAAAAAATGTCCGGGTAAATGAGGAGATAGATCGTTTTACTGTAGGACGTGACCGTGAAATGGATCTTTATCTGGCTAAACACGATGTATTGGGCTCAATGGCACATATCACCATGTTGGAAAGTATCGGTTTGCTTACAGCCGGAGAATTGGAAATGTTATTAGCGGAATTAAAGAATATCTATGCTTCTGCCGAAAAGGGAGAGTTTGTAATAGAGGATGGTATAGAGGATGTACACTCGCAAGTAGAATTGATGTTGACGCGTAAGTTGGGAGATGTCGGAAAGAAAATTCATAGTGGACGTTCACGCAATGACCAGGTGTTGGTGGATTTGAAGCTGTTTACTCGTGCGGAATTAAAAGAAGTGGCCGAAGAGGTGGAGCAACTTTTTCATGTGCTGATTTCTCAAAGCAATACATATAAGGATGTGTTAATGCCGGGTTACACTCATTTGCAGATAGCGATGCCTTCTTCATTTGGCTTGTGGTTTGGCGCGTATGCTGAGAGTCTGGTGGACGATATGATGTTTCTGCAGGCTGCATTCAAAATGTGCAACCGCAATCCGTTGGGCTCTGCTGCCGGGTATGGTTCTTCTTTTCCGCTCGATCGTGAGATGACCACCCGCTTGTTGGGATTTGATTCGATGGATTATAATGTGGTGTATGCGCAGATGGGGCGTGGTAAGATGGAACGTAATGTGGCTTTTGCTTTGGCTTCTATTGCCGGGACAGTTTCTAAAATGGCTTTTGACGCTTGTATGTTCAGTAGCCAAAACTTTGGCTTTGTAAAACTTCCGGATGAATGTACTACCGGCTCCAGTATAATGCCTCATAAAAAGAACCCTGATGTCTTTGAATTGACACGGGCAAAATGCAACAAGCTGCAGGCTCTTCCTCAGCAGATTATGATGATAATGAATAATTTGCCTTCGGGGTATTTTCGTGATTTGCAGATTATAAAAGAAGTTTTCTTGCCTGCGTTCCGGGAGTTGAAGGAATGTCTGCAAATGGCTGCCTATATTATGGACAAAATTAAAATCAACGAACATATTCTGGATGATGACCGTTACCTTTATATCTTTAGTGTGGAAGAGGTCAACCGTTTGGCGTCTGAAGGTATGCCGTTCCGTGATGCTTATAAAAAGGTTGGCCTGGACATAGAAGCCGGCAAGTTCACCCATGACAAGAAGGTGCATCATACTCATGAGGGTAGTATCGGTAATTTGTGTAATGACAGGATCGAAAGCTTGATGCGGCAAGTAGTGGACGGATTTAATTTCTCAGTCATGGAACAGGCTGAACGAAGCCTTTTAGGTAGATAGAAATAATTGTAAAACGTAATAGCATGAAATATCAACCTTCGGCAGACCGTTATAGCAAAATGCAGTACAAATACTGCGGAAATAGCGGCTTGCTTTTACCTCGTATCTCTTTAGGTTTGTGGCATAACTTTGGTAGTGTGGACGATTTTGGTGTAGCAACCGATATGATTAAATATGCTTTTGATAGCGGGGTTACACATTTTGACTTAGCTAATAATTATGGCCCTGTTCCGGGAAGTGCTGAGATTAATTTCGGTAAAATTCTGAAGGAGAATTTCCAAGGTTACCGTGATGAATTGATTATTTCCTCAAAAGCAGGACACGAAATGTGGAATGGACCTTATGGGGGAAACAGTTCGCGTAAGAATTTAATGGCCAGTATCGACCAAAGCCTGTGCCGTACCGGTTTGGATTACTTTGATATATTCTATAGTCACCGTTATGATGGCGTGACCCCGGTTGAGGAAACGATGCAAGCGTTGATTGATATAGTGAAGCAAGGAAAAGCATTGTATGTGGGTATTTCAAAGTATCCGCCTATGCAGGCAAAGGTGGCTTATGAAATATTGAGAAGTGCCGGTGTGCCGTGTTTGATCAGCCAATATCGTTATAGTATGTTTGATCGTGCTGTGGAGGAGGAGGTATTGCCGTTGGCCGCTGAACAAGGCTCCGGCTTTATTGCATTTTCGCCTTTGGCACAAGGATTGCTGACCAATAAATATTTGCATGGTATTCCGGAGCACTCTCGTGCGGCTCGTGCTACTGGGTTTTTGAAAGTAGACCAAGTGACAGAAGATAAAGTGGAAAAAGCACGTCGGCTGAATGAGGTGGCTGTACGCCGTGGGCAGACTTTGGCTGAGATGGCATTGGCATGGGTGTTGAAAGACGAACGGATGACCTCTGTTATTGTGGGGGCAAGTTCTGTAAAACAGCTGGCAGATAATCTTCATGCGTTGGATAATTTGGCCTTTACTGATGCAGAATTGACCGAAATAGAGGGAATTTTACGATTGTGAATAAAAAAATGGGTGTAAAGTTTGGTTGGTATTATAAAATGGCTTATCTTTGCACCCGTTAAAACAAAACGCGGAAATAGCTCAGTTGGTAGAGCATAACCTTGCCAAGGTTAGGGTCGCGAGTT